>Ga0194035_1000267_pt1 | contig 31978 bp, 33 predicted proteins | sample JunL2320m_MetaG_FD_148680 | JGI IMG/M metagenome (GOLD analysis project Ga0194035, IMG submission 148680) | Anoxic zone freshwater microbial communities from boreal shield lake in IISD Experimental Lakes Area, Ontario, Canada - Jun2016-L239-20m | ecosystem: Environmental > Aquatic > Freshwater >...
ACATCGGATCACCTGCGACGAACGGTATATGTGGGATTGAATCGCCCCTTCAGGGCTTGATGTATTTCATGACGATTCCCGGGGCGCTGCCCCGGGCTGAGATGATTCGCCCCGTTGGGGCTGCCCTCATCACCACCCAACGCCTCGCCGCCATCTACTCCCGGAAGCACGCCCTGCTTACGACGCTGAAGAAGTCGCTGCTGCACCAAGCCTTCACCGGAGAACTGTGAGGATTTCTGATTTCCGCAATCCAAAGTGCCGACTATACTTTCGCTCATGAGCAATCCCGACATCCGCTGGATTCATCGCTTTGACAATTTCAAGCGAGCATTTGCGAGATTGAGCGAGGCCTCCGCGCTGGCGAAGGCGCGTGAACTTTCGGATTTGGAACGACAGGGGTTGATCCAGGCGTTTGAGTTCACCCACGAACTGGCTTGGAACACGCTGAAGGATTTCCTGACGGCACGCGGCAACTCAGACAAGCTTTACGGATCGCGCGACGCCACGCGGGCAGCCTTTGCCGCGGAACTCATCGTAGACGGGGAGGCATGGATGAAGATGATCGAGCATCGTAACGAAACCTCCCTCACCTACAACGACGACGTGGCCGGGAAGATCATGGCGGCGGTGCAGACGCTCTATGTTCCGGCGTTCGAGGCATTTCATCGCCGGTTCCTAGAATTGGAAAAGGAGGAAGCATGAACCACGGTCTGACAACGACGACGGTGGAACGCCTCCAAAGCGTGCTGGCCCATTATCCAGAGATGGAGAAGGCGGTGCTGTATGGTTCACGTGCCAAGGGGACGTATCGCCCCGGATCAGACATAGACCTGACGCTCTGCGGCAGTGAGCTGAATCACACACTGCTGACGCGGATTGATAACGAGCTGGATGATCTGCTGCTGCCCTACCAGATAGACCTCTCGCTTTTCGCGAGTCTGACCCATCCGGCGCTGCTCGACCACATCCGCCGCGTCGGTGTGGTGCTGTATGAAAAGAATGCCGCGCCGCTGGAGGCCCACCCGGCATGAACGAAACCCGGCGCTTCGCCCGCCTCTAAGAACAAAAGCTCGCCGCGCTGGAGGCGTTGAAAAAATCACTGCTGCACCAAGCCTTCACCGGAGAACTACAATTCATGAGGAACTACTATCGTGTCATGCTAGGGAAGAAGAGCGTTTTCGCAGAGGAGTGCTTCAACGGCAACTTCATTGGCGTCGACTTCGGCATTGAGCAAGACCTCACGAACAGGCTACCGGAGGAATGGCGTGCGTTTAATAAGGAGTTCATCCCTTTCTTTCTGATGGCGCGCCCCGAAAAAACTAAGATTGGTGCAGGACTGGCCTGCGGCGCGCTGTGGACGGTGTGCAAGGGGATTCAGAAAGGCGACACGGTGCTCTGTCCAGACGGCAAGGGCTCCTATCGTGTGGCCGAAGTCGTCGGCGATTACTACTACGAACCCGGGCCTCCCCTGTGCCACAGACGCAAGGTGCGCTGGATGGACGCTGTCATTTCTCGCTCTGACATGAGCGAAGGGCTGCAAAACTCCGCCGGGGTGCCCCTGACCGTGGTGGGACCGCCCGCCATTACAAATTACCGGCAGGAAATCGAAAACCTCATCGGCAATGTGCACTCACCCATGCCGGTTCTCGTTGGCGGTGCAGAGGTTGAGGATGTTTCATCGTTCGCCTTGGAAAAGCATTTGGAGGATTTCTTGGTGGAGAACTGGTCGCAAACCGAACTGGGCCAAGACTTCGAAATCTACAATGAAGACGGCGAACCTTTCGGCAAACAGTATCCGACCGACACCGGCCCGCTCGACATTCTCGCCATCAGCAAAGACAAGAAGCGACTTCTGGTGGTGGAGTTGAAGAAAGGCCGGGCCAGCGATGCAGTGGTGGGCCAGACGCTCCGATACATGGGCTTTGTGCGGGACGAACTGGCCGAGGAAGGGCAGACGGTGCAGGGCGTGATCATCGCGCATGAAGACGACCAACGAATCCGCCGCGCGCTGAGCATGACGCCGGGGATCACCTTTTATCTATATCAAGTGAGCTTCAAACTCGTGAAGGCGTGAGATGAAGGCATTCAATCTGAAGTCTCCACAGAAGCTGGTTTTTCGACCCAGACAGCAACAACTGTTAAAGCTGCTCCATGATCACGGCAGCATGGCTCCGGCAGAAATCTGGAAGGCTCTGGATATTTCCAGGCAGGGTGCAATGGACTTGCTTCACCCATTGATCGAGGCGGGTAGCATTGAAAAACTCGGCAGTAGGAAAAATGGGCGTTATTTCCTGAGACAACCATGAACGAAGCCGAAAACAGAGCCGAGCAGATTGACCCCGCGCTTAAAGCCGCGGGCTGGCGCGTTGTCGAAGGCAGTAAAGTTTCGCGCAAGTTTTCAAACACCCACGAGAGCCAAAGGAATCTGGGGAACCTGAGGAAGAACGCCCGGCAAAGATTCGCATCAAATTAGCCGATGGCAAAGCGCGCATGATTCAACACATGATGAGCACGACCTTTTGGCATCCCGACGGCACGCCAATGTCGGCGCAGCAGTTCATGGAAATGCTCTTCGGAAAGTTGCCGGACTTCTTCAAGGATGAAGAGGAGCTTCGCACAATCTGGAGCGACCCAGCGACGCGCAAAAGATTATTGCAAGGCTTGGCAGAGAAAGGATTTGGTGGCGAGCAGTTGGCGGAGATGCAGAAAATTATCGACGCGGAACAAAGCGATTTGTTTGATGTTTTGGCGCATGTTGCCTATGCGATTACACCCCAAACACGCGAGGCGCGCGCCGGTCAAGCAAGAGTGGGTATCTCCAGTCGGTTTGGCACGCCGCAGCAGGAGTTTCTCGATTTCGTGCTGTCTCATTATGTGCGCGTCGGCGTTGACGAACTCGATCTCGAGAAGCTCACGCCGCTGCTCAAATTAAAATACAACGACCCGCTGACCGATGCGGTTCGCTCTCTTGGGCAGGCCGATCAGATTCAAAAGTGTTTTGCAGGGTTTCAAAAGTATCTCTATGCAGTGAGCGTTGCGTAGAGATTGCAGGCTCCTGAACACCGCAGGCCGTTTTTTACAGTGCCCGCTGGCCTGATGTGTTGCAAAGAGTCTCCGAGGGGATTGTTGCACGAAGTACAAACCCAGTTTTTTTGGGTCAGTGCAACAGCTGATAGCGGACGGCTGGTTGTAGCAGGGAACTTTCGGCATCGTTGCCAGAACGGCACACGGCACACAGCACAAAATGGCCTGTTTTTAAAAGAGAAAGAAAGGCTTTTTTGTCGGGAAAACAAGCCTAAAACCTCAGTGCCTCGTCCCAGAATCGAACTGGGAACCCTCTGATTAAGAGTCAGATGCTCTAACCAATTGAGCTAACGAGGCTCCACTACCTGTCGAGTTGTACCGCCGAGATCGCACAACGGCAAGGGTCTGCCATCGTCAATGCATGAACGCGGTTCATCGACATTCTCTCACTGCGTCTGTGCATCGTGTGAACCAACGAACTGAAAATAGCCTCTGTTCCTTCAATTGTTTGGCACCGAATATGCCAAAGCGGTTCTGCAGGAGCCACTTTGGAATACAACGTTGAGGATTTTTGGCTCGAGCGATACAGTTTCTCTGACCGAGTCGGTTTTTTTTACGAGTTGACGACTGGTCAAAACCTTATTTTTTATCGAATCCAGCGGAGACATCATGGGACGTTTTGACGGCAGCAAGGGCGTAATTCTGGGCGTGGCGAATGATCACTCAATTGCATGGGCTATCGCTCGCGAACTTTTACGCGAAGGGGCTCAGTGCGGATTTTCCCATCTGCCAGATCGTCCTGACGACGAACGACAGAGGAATCGTCGAAGGGTTTCTCAGCTGACCGACGCAGAACCAAACGCGAAGTTTCTTGTTCCGATGGATGCATGCAACGACGACGATATCGCCGCAGTGATGAAACGAGCGGCCGAGGAGTTTGGCACGATCGACTTTCTCGTTCACTCAATCGCTTTTGCACCGATGGCAGACTTGAAAGGGGATACGACCGATTGCAGTCGCGAAGGATTCCGAATCGCAATGGAAACCAGCGCCTACAGCTTGCTGGCCGTCGGACGACTCGCTCGTGGAATTTTCTCTCCGAATGCTTCTCTTTTGACTCTGACCTATTTTGGTGGTGAAAAGGTGGTTCCGGGCTACAACATTATGGGCGTCTGCAAAGCAACACTCGATGCCTGCGTTCGGTATATGGCGTATGATCTCGGGCCGGCTGGCGTGCGAGTCAATGCCGTGAGCGCGGGGCCGTTGCGTACCCTTGCGGGTCGAGGTGCCGGTGTCGAAGATATGCTTGGGCTGTATGAAAAGATGGCCCCCATGGCAAGAAATATCACGCATGAAGAGGTTGGCAAAGCCGGCGCGTGGTTGCTGTCCAAGGAGAGTGGCGGCATTACTGGCGAACTTCTGCACGTAGACGCGGGCTACAACATCATGGGCTCTCCAGGACGCCTGCTCGAACTTATTCCCAAGCCCGAATAAGAATTATTTTTTTCTTTTCGATTTGTTTTTGAGAATTGAAAAAAAGAGTCGCGAGTTTTTTTGAGTGCCTGCAGACAAACAAATTGCTGTTGCAGTTGTTCTTCAAAGCGGCTGCGTCCTCGTGGGAATTCGGTCTGATACTGCCGCTGAGTGTCCGGGTGCCTACGAATTTCCAGGCGGAAAAGTTGAGCCCCATGAAAATCCCAATCAGGCAGCTGCAAGAGAATGTCTTGAGGAAACTGGTATAGAAATCGATGTTGGTCCGATCATTGATCGATCGTTTTTTGAAAATGAGACTGGGTTTACGGAGATACTTTTCTTTTCCGGCTCTGTGCGGCAACACTCATTTGCGTTGCCACCGTTTTTCTGGCTACCAATTGATGCTCTGCGATGGGAACTTTTTCCGGCTGCAAACAGGCGAGTGCTCGATGTTCTTCTTGCATTTCAAGGAGGATCACTACCACCCCGGTTCCAAGGATGACAGCGGCAAATGCGATGAAGGCCTCTCATCATTCCCCATACGGGTCCATACTTCTGAACGCTTCCAATAAAATAGTGACTGCATGTTGGTTGAAACCGACATTGACGGCCAATTATTGGACTCAGCGTTATTTGGTAGAGCCGTACACCCCTGATGAGCACCGCGCTCAACAGCGAATTCAATACTGCCCAACCCTTCTTCGTTGCTTGAAAATCGACCGGCAGAACGGCGTCCCCGTCTTGCTTCTCACACAGTGGCACTGTTCGAGGTTCAATATTGTTCGAAGCGTGAACGGTGGCGCATGCCAGCGGATCGGGGTCTCGTGGAGGCTGAACGATTTCACTGTGATTGAGCTTTGAACGCGCACCAGCACCAATCGACAGCACAATTTTTCCCGCCAAAGTCATGAGCGATGCTTGAGCCTGAGATGCGGAGGGAATTGTCGTGCCACGCGGGACCACGACATAGTCCATTCCAGTTGGTATCTTCCACTGCACTATTCGAAATGCCTCACGAATTCGCCGTTTCCAGCGATTGCGAATCGTAGCGTTTCCAACTTTTCGTGAAACCGAAAGTCCGAGCCTGGCACGAAACCGGTCGTTTTTTCTTGCATAGACAAGAAACCACTCGTTGGATGCTCGCTGTCTGACAGCGAAGACCCTCGTAAAATCTGCGCTCACAAGTCGACATGCTTTTGGGAATGTGGCCGCATCAGAATGTTCTTGAGTGCTCTTGCGATTTTCTACATGCATCGCATGTCTCCCTCACACACAAAAAGAGCAGCACGTGCCTGCATACTTCTTGAGAGTCTTTTCTGCAGAGATGATTCTCTCACCACCGAATCTGGGATCTCTGCTGGCAACTTTTGATTGACTCAGAAGCATTGATCGCCGCCAAGAGCGGTTCGTCCATTTGCAACGGCAAGATTATTTCAACTGAGGCAATCAAATCTCCTGCGGATCCGTTGGAGTGTCGCACTCCCATGCCGGTGGCTCGCAGTTTTTTCCCTCCACCGGTTCTGGGTGGAATCGTCAACGTCATGGTGCCCCAAGGGGTTGGCAGATCAACTTTTCCACCATTGACCGCCTCGGCAAGCGATATCGGAAGCACGACCTCGAGCGTGTCACCCTGCCGACGAAAAATCAAATGGGGCTCGACTTGAATATCGAGTAACAGATCACCTGCCGGACCACCTCCCAACCCCGGGGCTCCTTGTCCCCGAAGACGAATGCGACTGCCATCGGCAATCCCCTGCGGAATGGTGACAGTGATCGTATCCATGGTGCCACCGCGATCGGCTCGCAGATTTGTTTTGCCTCCACTGATTGCCAGCGTGAAAGGAATTGTTATCTGCGATGTGACGTCTGCGCCCTGCGTTCGTTGTGGGCCACGCTGCGTCCGCGAACGTTTTGCTTTTGACGCTCCTGTGAACAAATCACTAAATCCACCGCCTCCAAACAGGCTTTCCAAATCGATCTGCTGGCCCCCGCCACCTTGTCGTGGATCCCAAGAACCTGCACCAGGTGTTGATCCCTCAAAAGAACTTCCGTAGCGGTCGTATGTTTCCCTTTTACTGGGTTCATTCAATACGTCAAAAGCCGTCTGTACCTTTTTAAATTTTTCCTTTGAAACCTCGTCGTCAGGATGGAGGTCTGGGTGAAACTTGCGTGCAAGATCGCGATATGCTTTGCTGATTTCGTCTGCACTGGCAGTGCGAGATACGCCAAGCGTCTGGTAATGATCGTCCGACATGCTTCACGCGAAAAGAGGAATTTATCGAGAATATTCAGCCCAAATAGATTCCAACATCCAACTGATGCCTGAATACTCATGTCAGTGTAGGAGTAAGACGGAAAGCTCTCAAGGAGCCTCTCCAATCAGCACCGCCAGAAGCGATTGGCGTTCAACGGTTCGACCTCGAACCATGTGCCTTGTGGAAAACACTCGCCTCATGCGATCCATATTTTTCTGCGCTTTATAAAGGTGAGAGCAACCTCCTCGCGGGATCGAGGGCCAGAAGTCCATCCGGTTCTTGCGCCCTGGATTCCTCAAGTAACGCAACTTGGCAACGAAATGCTTCCTCCTCTTTTTGTGGCGAAAGAAGATGGAAGACGCCGTCTGAATCCAGCACTCGGGCACGGACATTGTCCTTCAGATATCCAGGCACGATTTCATGTAACACTCTTGCAACAAGTTCTGGCGACTGAATTGGAAACATTACTTCTACTCGACGGAAGAAATTCCGCGGCATCCAGTCAGCGCTCGACAAGAAGACCTGTGCGTTATCGTCGGGACCAAAAATATACAGCCGACTGTGCTCGAGAAATCGGTCCACAATGCTGCGCACGCGGATTGTTTCGGAAAGTCCTGGCACGCCCGGTCGCAAACAGCAAATGCCTCTGGCAATAATATCAATCGGGACGCCGGACTGACTCGCTCGATAAAGCGCCGAGATCACTCGGTAATCAACGAGTGAATTCAGCTTTGCAAAAATTCTTGACGGCTGGCCTGCTCTCGCTCGCATCATTTGTTCGTCGATCAGTTCGAGTGTTCGACGATGGAGATCAATCGGCGCGACAATCAGTTTTTGCCACTGATGGGCCTGCGAGTACCCTGTTAACAGGTTGAATAGAGCCGATGCATCATCGGCAATCTGTTCGTCGGCAGTAAAAATCCCAAGATCGGTATAGAGAAGGGCTGTCGTTGGATTGTAGTTGCCTGTACTTAAATGCACGTACCGTTTGAGTGCTTGCCCCTCCTGCCGTACGACCAGCGATACTTTGCAATGCGTTTTCAGATCCAGAAATCCAAACACGACGTGCACTCCGGCTCGCTCCATCTGCCGTGCCCAACTGACGTTGTTGGCTTCATCAAAACGGGCCTTCAATTCTACGATCGCCGTAACGTGCTTGCCCGATTCCGCTGCAGTGATGAGGGCTCGTGAAATTGGTGAATCACCACTGGTTCTGTAGAGAGTCTGCTTGATCGCCAACACTCGAGGATCGCTGGCAGCACTGGCGACAAAATCGACAACCGGATCGAACGATTCGTATGGGTGATGAAGCAGAATGTCTCGCTTGGCAATTTCAGAAAAAAGGTCGACTCCGCTGCGTCGAGGCAAGGTGCGGGGCGACCGGGCAATAAAAGGTCTATCGTGAAGATTCTCGTGGCCACTGAGTCGATGAATTTCCCAGAGCGCCGTCAGATCGAGGGGACCGTCGATCCTATAGACCTCGCTATATCTTTCACGAACATGCAGATCCTCTTCCTCAACAATCGATGTTGAAAACGATTCATCGGCTCGCGATGAAATCTCCAAACGAACAGCCTGACCGCGCTGTCTGGCTTTTAATCGATCCTCGATCAAGCGAAGCATGTCGTCGGATTCTTGTTCAAGCAATTCCAAGTCACTGTCGCGCGTAATTCGAAATGTCGTCCACGATTGCACCTCAAATCCGCCAAAAAGATCTCCCAAATGGGTCGCAACGATATCTTCCAGCAGCACAAACGGATATTGTCCATCCAGTCCATTTCCGACTGCGATAATGCGGGGCAGCACTTGAGGAACCTGTACGACAGCAAAAAGATGTTTGGGGCCAAGGCCGGCGCGTTGCTCAAGTCGCACTCCAAGGTAGAGCCCTCGGTTGTGATATCGCGGAGATGGATGTGCCGGGTCAATTGCCATCGGCGTAAGAATTGGAAGCGCTCTTTCTCGAAAAAAGCGATCGATACTAACTCGCTGGCTTTCATCGAGATCATCGCAGTGAAGCCTGTGAAATCCTTGCTCCGACATAACAGGACCGATGCTGTCACGAAGACATCGATACTGACGAGCCACAAGTTCTTGCGTGCGAGTCGCAATTTTCTCAAGCTGTTCCATCGCTCGAAGTCCATCGGGCGAGAAGTCTTGTGGAGCACTCTCGCCAAACGCTTGCTCCCGCACACCAGCGACGCGAACCATGAAGAATTCATCCAAGTTGGAACTGAATATTGCGAGAAATTTTAGCCGTTCAAGAAGTGGATTGGAACAGTTCTCAGCTTCTTCAAGAACTCTTAAATTGAATTCGAGCCAGCTCAGTTCTCGATTGAGAAAGCATTCCGGCCCAAACAATGGCTTTTCTATTTCAGACATGGTCAATTTCCTCTTTCGATTTCGGTTGAGGCTTTTGAGGACTGCCTTCAACTCCTTTTTCCGGCAAGATCGTTCGTTGTGTTTCACAAAACAAAACCCGACTTACCCTCAGAGGAAAGTTTACTAGCACTTCAAGTGAAAAATCCTTTATCAACAAAAATCTTGCACAAACTAAATATGACAGTCTCTGAGTTTGGTCGACACGATTGCACCAGCCGGTACCATCAGCATCGCAAACGTATCGACAGGCAATTTTGTGGTCGTCATCGGGGCTGGAGTGTCGCGATGGCCTGCCTGCTTGAGGCCTCCGCCTTTAAGCCTGGAAACGTCTCTCCGTGGTCTGATTTTGAAGATCTTTCCTACGAGGAACTCATCGCCGCCGGTATCGCCGTCGCGGAAGTGTTTGATCGTGCGCCCTCTCTCTCACTTGGACACATGGTGCTCGATGCCGTGACGGCATCGAGAGCCGTCACGCGATCCAACGCAAACCTCGGCATTGTGCTTGCCGTCGCTCCGCTGGCGAAGGTTCCAGACGGAACAAGCCTTCGCGTTGGAGTGAGCTTGGTTTTGTCATCCCTCACCGCCAGCGATGCCAGTACTCTGTGGGTCGCAATCAACAAAGCTAAACCAGGTGGTCTGGCAAAAGCCTCGCAGATGGATTTGGCCGACCCAGCTCCTGCCAGTATTCTAGACGCAATGCGTGCCGCAGCCGATCGTGATCAGATCGCGTCGCTTTGGTCGCGTGACTATGACGAGCTTTTTTCTGGTCCCGTCGCTGATCTTTGCACCGAATGGCATGATGAAGCATCGCTGCTTGATAACATTGTCATTGCGTATCTCAAGCAGCTTTCGAGGCGTCAAGACACTCAGATTCTTCGACGGCATGGGGTTTCGATTGCCGCTGACATCATGCAACACAGTCGAGAAGTTCTTGCTGCCAGCAAGGCGCAATACAATGAAAAACTTCTTGAAATGGACAGACTCCTTCGCACCCACCACACTCGGATCAATCCAGGATCGACCGCTGATCTTATCGCAGCGGCCTTGTTCTTTTTATTGTATGAACGCCTCCTTGTCCTTCCACAATCGGACCACCCATGATGATGCCGGCTCGCAAGGTTCCCACGTTCCGAGTGCGCATGCGAAAATCGCAACATGTCTTTAGCGCCGGACACTTTATTACTCTCTCTGACAATCTTTGCGAACCGGTGCATGGTCACAACTGGACTGTTGCTTGCGAAATCGAGGGTCCGCTCGATTCCCATGGCATGGTGATCGATTTTATTCTGCTCAAAGACACACTCACCGGTGTCTTGTCGAAACTCGACCACAAAATGCTTCTGCCAACACAGAGCCGACTGCTCAGAGTCGTTGCTGAAAATACAGAAATCACAGTTCTCTTTGAGGCTCGTCGCTGGATTTTTCCAGCCGATGAATGCGTGCTTCTCCCAATTTCGAACACGACTGCCGAACTTTTGGCAATGTGGATTGGCCAGACTCTTGGGGAGCATCTGGCTTCTGCAGGTGTTTCACTCTTTGGACTGTTGCGAATTGAGGTGGATGAATGTCTTGGACAATCTGCCGTGTGTGAATTCCGAAATGAATAACTCGCGTGTACTACCCTTTTTTGATACTCGACTCTTTTACAACAAGCTTGAACGCAGTTTCAATTGCAATTGCCAATACATTGGATTTTGATTTGCTGTTTACTTTAATGCGCATCAGTCCCGCTCCATCCGGATTTCGTTGAACCACGCCGCAGACTCCGAGAGTAAGCCCAGACTCTGTCAGGTACTTTAAGAACGCCGGCGATTGATCGAGCACTCGCGACAGGCAAAAGCCGTATCCATTTTCACACTCGGCCAACAGACACGATGACAACTCGTTCGGTTCGAGCAGTGATTCTCCATCTATTTTTGGAATTGGATCTCCATGGGGATCCACGTCCGGAAATCCAAGGAACGTATCAATGCGATCAACCAACAGATCACTTACCGCGTGCTCCATATGTTCGGCTTCGTCGTGGACCTCATCCCACGAAAGTCCGAGCGAGCGCATAAGAAAAAGTTCGATCAGACGGTGCCGCCGCAGAACACGCAGTGCAAGCATCTTTCCTGCGCGTGAAAGAGAGACGCCTTCGTAAGGCTTGTGTGTTGCTAACCGCGCGGCATCAAGCGTTTTGAGCATGCTCGTAACGGTGCCGGGCGCCACTCCGAGCGCCGTCGCGATCTGTCCTGTGTTGGCAGGCCGTCCGCTTTGCGAAGATGTTATTTGAAATATTGTCTTGACGTAATTTTCAACCGTGAGACTCGCCACGCGTCAAACTCCTCCGCATCGTCCGACTCGCAATTTATCGCCCCAGATGGACCGGGGTTGCCCAGAGAAACCTCTCGGTTCATTATGCGCTTCTCCTACGGGATGCGTGTTTCGCAGAAGAAGCGATTGCATACTTTGTAAAACTCTGGACATATTTGCACGTGCACCTCAATCAGTCGGCATCCACACTTCTAGAAACGTCCTTTGCCGACTTACCGTCGCTCGAATGCCGGCAGATCGACCTCCCGAGCGGGTCGCGATTAATCGACTGCGGCGTCACTGTCACTGGCTCGCACGAAGCCGGCTTGCGAATGGCAAGAGTGGCCATGGCTGGCTTGGGAACGGTGACCCTGGAACCCCCAAACGACTCCTGTGAATGGGCAATGGTCCACGTCTCGAGCGAACACCCAGTGGCCGCATGTTTGGCAAGTCAATACGCAGGGTGGAAAGTAACGCGTGGAAAATATTTTGCGATGGGGTCGGGGCCTATGCGAGCCGCAATCGGTCGAGAGGATCTTTTTGATCGTATCGGAATGCGAGAGCAGACGGATGTCGCAATAGGTCTGCTTGAATGTTCAAAACTTCCGACCGACGAAGTTTGCTGCGATCTCGCAACTGCCGCTGGTGTTGTGCCATCACAACTGCGTCTGCTTGTCGCTCGCACCGCCAGCGAGGCTGGTACGTTGCAAGTCATCGCGCGATCCCTCGAAACGGCGCTTCATAAACTCGACACATTACACTTTGATTTATCGAGAGTTCTTCGGGGAAGTGGATCGGCACCGCTGGCACCCGTGCCGAGTGACGATCTCGTCGCCATCGGTCGCACCAATGACAGTATTCTGTACGGCGGGCGAGTGCGTCTCGATGTGACCGGCGATGATGCGAGCCTGCTCGCTGTTGGACCATACGTCAGCAGCGCAGCTTCCCCCGATTTTGGAAGTCCATTTCTTGATCTCTTTCAGCGAGCGGGGGGAGATTTTTACAAAATGGATCCGGCAATTTTTGCACCAGCTGTTATTGAATTTTTGAATTGCGACACTGGCACCCTGCACGTTTTCGGTCAGCAGCGGGATGATGTTGTGCGTCAGTCTTTTCTCTAGAAAAAACAGCCTTTTGACTTCTTGATGCGTCGCACGACGACTCGGAATCGACTCGAGAACGAACATTCATGAACCCTCGTCAGCCCATGCGAATTGTCATCCTTGGAGAATCCTCCGGATGGCACGTTCGCGATCTAGGGCGATCCGCATCTGCCAAAGGTCACCATGTAAGTCTTGTTTCATGGTCAAGCCTCATGGCAGAAGTTTCGCAGGCAGGATTGCGCGCAGGCCCTGATTCTCTCGAGGTTGCACAAGCAATCGTGGTGCGGTCAATGCCTTCAGGAACGCTTGAAGAGGTCATTTTTCGGATGGATCTTCTTGGACATCTTGCCCAGCGTGGCCAGATAGTGGTGAACTCTCCACGAGGACTTGAAATTGCAATCGACAAATATTTGTCACTGTTGCGACTGCATCATGAAGGCCTGCTCATTCCACGTACCCTCGTGGCCCAAGATTCGGATTCAATCCGCTCTGCATGGAATCAATTACAAGGAGATGCCGTCTTCAAACCACTGTTTGGTTCATGTGGTCGGGGCATTGAACGAATTGAGAGCATTCAGTCGCTGAACACTTTTCTTGAGGGTAGCGAACGACGGGGCGTGGCCTATCTTCAAGAGTTTGTTCCTCATCATGGCTGGGACGTCAGACTTCTGGTGATCGGATCGCGCGTCGTGGCGATGCGTCGAATTTCAGATCATGACTGGCGAACCAATGTCGCGCGGGGAGCACGAGCAGAACCTTTCGATCCACCAATCGAATGGATAGAAATTGCGCTCCGGGCGGCAAAGGCCTGCAACACTGAGATTGCGGGAGTTGATTTGTTGCCGGCCAAGGATGGTCGTGTTTTGGTTTTAGAAGTGAATGCCGTGCCTGGATGGAGAGCATTGGCCAAAGCATGCAACCTCGACATTGCGGCCGAGGTGGTGAACTATATTGAAGATCGAGCGACAAGCGTTCAAAACGAGCACTGAGCCAAAGCACCACTTGCTTACGTGCTCCCGTGTCACTCTAGGGGGTTTCGTTCTTCAAAGCCCACTGCGACATTCGCTACAGACAGGACAGTTAGAAAAAGAGAAACGACCGAGCTGCCTCTTTTTTGCGCACTCTCGTCGATGCCCCTAAACAAGGCAGTCGTGCCTAGAAATGTGACTTCGAGTTGCGTTGTTGCGTAAGTCGTTTGATGGCAGTGCTTTCATGAAAGCATTTGACTTCATTGACAGCATGCTGGCGTGCTCAGAAGTTTTTGATCGACGATGGGCCATCGATCAAGACAGGGGCGCAGCGAACGGCAGATCACAACGGCCCTTGGCAGCCAGGAACCTTTTGATGACGACCAAGACCAACAGCGCAACAACGATTCTCGAAGTTGTCGAACGCCTCTACGCGATGGATCCCGAATGGGTGGTCTTCTTTCGGGAGGTGCTTGGTGTGGATGGAATTGTTCGTCGCACCTTTCGAGACTCTCAGTCGCTGGTGCGATTTGAATGCTCGCCTGAATACGCAAGAATCCGCGAAATGCTTGACGATCTTCGATCGCGGCAAAAAGAACGCCCCTCAGAACGGGAAACCTTGCGGGTCGTGACTGTTCGCATGCCTCGCACATTGCACGAAACGCTTCGAGCAGAAGCCGAACAGTTGCGGGTCAGCATCAACTCGCTTTGCATTTCAAAACTGATTAAATTACTCGACGACGAGGAACAAAAAGAGCTTGTCGACGGCAGACAGCGTGAACCTGTGGAAGTGGGTGGGGATCGGACCGGAGCGGACCTGTAAGCCGGGTTTTGTCCTCGCAGAGCCCTCGAAAGGACGTTGCGGGGGTGACCATTTCTCTAGGATGACAGTTGCCTGTCACCTCCAGCAGCCGACCCGGAAGGCGGGAGCGGAGCGAGCAACTCCGCGCCGATCCCCGAAGGGTCGAACTTCTTCCTGCTTGGCCTTGCTCCCAGTGGGGTTTACCGAGCCAGATCGGTCACCCGACCTGCTGGTGAGCTCTTACCTCACCGTTTCACCCTTACCTTCAAAGCGAACTTTGAAGGCGGTTTCTTTTCTGTGGCACTTTCCCTGACCTCACGGCCGGTGGGCGTTACCCACCACTGCGCCCTGTGGAGCCCGGACTTTCCTCCCGTCGATTCTGCGGGGTCTTCCCGAAGGGAGATTCACACAAAATCGACCGGCGATCACCCGGTCCGCTCCGGACCAATCCCGTTAACACTTTATCCAGCTTGGCGGCCCGGTCTATACAGCTCGTCTTCAGAGCGACCCTACAAGGATTCTTTCCATCGATTCCCGTCAAATTTGGTGTTTAGAATACGATTTCCGAAGAGCGTAAAGATTCTCTGGAGAAACGCCTCCTTCCACCCTTTCAGAGCGTTTCTTATCGTGGATACGATAAGACTGGCGAAGAGGATGGGTGTTTTCCTCTCAACGCTGGTGGAACTTTGTGAACGGAACAACTCGATCGAGTGAGGAGAGTATCTTCGATGTACGGTGAAATGCATCCGTGTGCTGGCGGCGACCCCATCCCACTCTTAAAACCCTCGATCGTCGTGGGTCGAAGAGAAAACTGCGATGTCGTTCTCAGATTTTCAAACATTTCTGGAGCACACTGCGAGTTGACGTTGATTGATGGATTTTGGTTTGTAAAAGATCTCTCGAGTAGTAACGGCGTAAAGGTTAACGGTCTTAGAGTCATTGAACAGCGGGTCGATCCTGGGGATACGCTCTCTGTAGGCAAACACGACTACCAGATGATGTACGACCCATCACAACTTGGATCGATGCTTGGTCCGGGCGGAGCCATAGAACCAAAGCCGGATATGTTTTCCCGCTCGCTTCTGGATCGTGCAGGCCTCGAATCAAAACATACTAAAAAGGATTCGCGTTGATATCCTCGATCTGGTGCATCTCTCATGAGAAATTGCCCCCTGCGCTTCGATCGCACTCCTTCGTATTCGCTCGTCGAGAGATTCAAACACCCAAACACTGTCTGGAGATCTCTTGCATTCATAGACACACAATAGCTTTGCGAAACAGTTTTTGTGACGCAACACTGGAAAATTGAGCCGATGAAAAAACCTCGCAAAGAGCGCGTTGAACTGAAAAAAAATCGTTCTTCGCGGCGACGGCAAGGGGATTTTACGAGGCGTCTCTCAGCACATCCTGAACAGGCAGGAGATCTTGTGGCTTCGGAAAGAATCTCCGGCAAGGGAGACCTCACCCGAAAACGCACCGTTCTTATCCAGAATTCAACGAATGATTCAGCCGATGGCCTGACTGTCGAACCAATGTCAAGCGGGGCATGGCGAGGTCACGTACTGGAGGTCTTTGGTCTGGAAAGTCTTGTTCAGTCTCCCGACGGATCGCTTGTTCGATGCACTCTTCGGCAGGTTCTTCGAAAAATGTTGACTCGCCAACGGCATGTACTTGCCGCAGGCGACTGGGTGCGCGTGCTCGGAAACAAGAGCGAGGGAACCATTGAGAGCATCGAACCGCGCATTCGTTCGCTCTGTCGATCGAGTCGTGGTCGACGTCATGTGATTGTTGCCAACGTTGATCAGGTCGTGCTGGTGGCAAGCGCGAGGGAACCGACTCTCAAGCCAGGGCTTTTGGACCGACTCCTCGTTGCCGCAGAATCCAATGGCATTCGACCGATTCTCTGCATCAACAAGATTGATTTAGTCGAACCTGCATCTCTTATCCCGCTGGCTGGCGTGTATGCACGCATGGGCTATCCGGTGATTCTTTGCTCAATTCCATCGGGTCAAGGACTCGAGCGACTGCGATATGAAATGAAAGGATGCACGACCGCCATGATCGGGCAAAGTGGCGTCGGAAAATCGTCGATTCTCAATGCGCTTGATCCAACGCTCCGTCTTCCGATCGCAACAGTGAGTCGTGACAATAACAAAGGACGGCATACCACAACAACGGCCAAGCTTCTGCCACTCTCATCAGGTGGATGGTATATCGACACTCCCGGCGTTCGGCAGTTTCAACCTTGGGAAATAGTTCCGGCCGAAGTTCACTCTGCATTCCGAGACATTCGCCCACTGGCAAACCTTTGTCGATTTCCTAACTGCACCCATTCCCACGAAGTTGACTGCGCTGTCAAAAATGCTGTGGCTGACGGTCTTCTTGATACACGGCGTTGGGAAAGTTGCTGTCACCTTTCCACACCTGTGACAACTTATGACGTTTCATAACACCCCCGTGCGTCTTGTCTTATACTCACGACGCGAATAATTTCTTTTCGTTTGAAAAAAGTTTATTATCCTCCTGTGACTGAACATCTACGCTCCACTGCTGTCGAACGTGAACGGGCCATCCTCGTGGGTGTTCTGCTTGAAGAGCCTGCCGATCAGGAGCATCCACTGGCCGAACTGATCGGACTGGCGACCACGGCAGGATCGATCATCTGCAGTGAAATTACACAGCGCCGCGAAAGCCCCGATCAGAAAACCTACCTCGGCAAGGGAAAGTTGATTGCGGTTCAACAACTTGTTGCTCATCACGATGCGGATGTCGTTCTTTTTGACAACGATCTCACTCCAGCACAGACCCGCAATCTTGAGCAAGCCCTCGGAGTGAAGGTGCTTGATCGATCCGAAGTCATTCTCGATATCTTTGCCGCTCGAGCAAAAACTCATGAGGCTCGATTGGCGGTAGAACTGGCGCAGCTTGAGTACTCCCTTCCAAGACTAAAACGAATGTGGACTCATCTCTCTCGCCTGAAGATGGGAATTGGCATGCGTGGTCCAGGCGAGAAACAGTTAGAAGTCGATCGTCGGTTAGTTGAAAAGAGGATTTACGATCTACGTCAACTGTTGGCGACTATTCACGGCCGCAAAGAACGCGAAGTCAGCGCGCGCAGCGAACAGTTGACCGTTTCCTTAATCGGGTACACCAATGCTGGGAAGAGCACACTGCTCAACCTCCTTACGGGATCTGACGAACTTGTCGAAGACAAACTCTTTGCCACGCTTGACACGCGCACGCGCCGATGGCGTGTGCCCGGATGCGGATGGGTGCTGCTCAGCGACACCGTCGGTTTCATTCGCGATCTTCCCCATCATTTGATCGCGAGTTTCAAGGCCACGCTTGAAGAGACGCGGCGAGCAGATCTCTTGATCCATGTGGCTGATGCGTCTAGTCGACTTCTTGACTCGCAGGTGTGTGCGGTGCGAAAAGTTCTGGCCGATCTTGGCATCGCAGATAAAGAGACACTCCTTGTGCTCAATAAACTCGATGCAGTCGAGCAACGATCGGATCGGGAACAGATCCTCTCTCGCTATCCTCATGCCATTGGTATTTCCGCTCGAACCCATACGGGAATCGCGGAACTCATCTCGGCAACCCGACAAGCTCTTTCTTATAGCTTTTGCGACGTTTCCATTCGCACCGATGCTTCGAACGGTCGGCTGCTCGCATTCTTAGCTGCCACAGGCAATGTGCTGTCTCGACAATTCACCGAGTCGAGCGTTGTCCTCCACTGCAAGCTTTCGCGGGCAATGCTCGGTCGAATTCCACCAGGAGAGGCGACCATTGTTCCTTCTTTAAAAAGTCACTCGATCACCGACGAGTCAAGGCTTATGAGTCCACGTTTTTATGATGCCCAGACGGCTGATTATGATGGTCTTCGTCAGCCGAATGCGACTCACTTTTTTGACGCAGAAAACGATCATGAGCGACCGTAACATCAAAGGAATTCGTGCGCTCGTCACAGGAGCGACCTCTGGAATTGGAAAAGCAATCGCCCAAGCGATTGCGCAGCGTGGCGGAAATGTTCTTGCAACCGCTCGCCGCAGTGAACGACTGATTGAACTCGCAGCATCCTCCGACGGTCGAATTCAATGGGAGGCTGGCGATCAAACGGACGCAACATTTCGCGAACATCTGATTGCATCGCTCAACACGCGTCTCGGCGGCCTTGATCTCCTTGTTCTTGCAGCCGGAGTCGGAGGGATTGGTCGCTTTGAAACATCTCCCAAGGAATCGCTGGAGAGCATGCTTGCGATTGATCTTGTGGCTCCGGCAGAATTAGCCCGAAATGCGATTGCAACGCTGCGCGTTGGCAATCGCCCAGGGATCGTTTTTATTGGATCGATCCTCGGATACCAGGGGTTCCCATTGCACGCAGAGTACTGCGCCGCGAAATTTGCGCTGCGTGGACTGGCAAACTCGATTCGATTGGAACTTCAGGAGGATTCCATTGACGTCATGCTCGTCAGCCCCGGCCCAACGCAATCCGAGTTCTGGAATCGGCTGCTTCATGGGTCGAGACCTCACTGGTCTCGCGGACTTCCAATGGAAGCGTCACAGGTTGCCGAAGCCGTTCTGCGGGGCCTTGTAAAAGGTCAGCGGGAAGTCATTCCTGGATTTTCCAATCGATGGTTTGTGCGAGCGTCTATCCTCTTCCCAAGACTCCTCGATCGTTTTATTCAGAAAGTATCACAATCCTGACACGATTCATTCAGTGCGTGCAACTTTCGTACATTTGCATATACAACACTTAAGAGGCTTTTTGATTTCGTCACGAAGACCTCTTGCAAACCAAAAAACAATTATCACAACCATACTTCCATAAGAAAATGTTCAAATCGTATTCCATGTGAATGAATCGATTGATGAAAGACTGTGCAAGCTATGAACCCAAGCAACTTACCGTTATCAGAATCAACAACGAGCGATCGAAGATTCCGAGTTGCTCTCTCATGCCCGATGTGCAACTCCACAATCGCAGTTGAATCACGATTGGCGGGAAGGGGCGCCGTGTGTCCGATTTGTACAGAACATTTTACCGTTCCACTTGCCGCAGAGAAACACATTAAGAAGTCTCGCGGCACATCGGTGCCTCAAAACAATGTAGGACCAACCACTCACCAATCGCCCAGAGCCCCTGCAACGAGCCAAGAGGATGGTGCGGTCAACACCACGCACTCGGATTTCTCTTCACCGACAACGCCACCCACACCACGAGTCTCCGTGCCGCCAGGCGATCAATTTTCTGATGTTTTTCAAGAACAAAACAGCACCGCCCCTGATGCCTCTTTACACGCTGATACCATCTCTACAATTCGCGCAGTTCGCGACCATGTTCGCACGATTGGAACAGGTGAAAACAAAATCCAACTCCGTCGCCTCACGCCTCAAGAACTCCAAAACCGGCACACAAAGCACACACTGATAACGCTGATTGTTGGCGTCACTCTTCTTTTAATTCTGATGAATCTCATCATGTAGCCGTCTACGGTGAGTGAGAACCTATCAGGGATTTTGAGCGGCTTCGAGCTCCTCTCCAATACAAAGAATCTCTTCGGCATCAAGAACCGCGTCGTTGGATTGGAAGAGCCGTTCGATGCTCGCTCGGTGAATTCGCATTTTTATTCCTCCAACGCCCATTGCGCCGTACGCGTATGCCGAGTCGAGCGAAGAAGCCTTGTTGAGGGGAGAAATTCCTTCGATTCCACTCGGTGGTACTGCGTTCAGGTCAACCATGACCACAGCATTATGAGCCTGCTTTCGAATGCTCTCATTGAGAAGAACGACTCCCGCCGCACCGGCTGACACAATCATTCGAGCTTCGCGCACTGATTGCAGAAATTCTTGCCCGGCAATTCCTTCGAAAGACATCTCGACAGGTCTGATATTCCCTGTACCAATCTCAGTCAGAATTGAATTGCAAACCATCTCGGCCCGAGACTTCTGTCGGGACACCAGATCCACGCTCGCACCGCGAATAGCAAGAAGCCGAGCGACCCGCTGACCGACAGGACCAGTTCCGCCAAGCACAAGTGCTCGTTCGCCAAGAGGTTTTATATGACGCGACATCGCTACCATCGCAGCAGAGGCGGTGGTGTTGCATCCCGAGGGATCAAAGAGAACAGACACCCGAACATTTCTAAAAAAAGTCGCTTTCACACGTTCAAAAACTGACTCAGCGAGTTTTACGTCCGAGCCGCCGATAAAGAGTGCCGTCGATGCGAGCGCAGAACCTCCTCGCGTAAACATCGCTCCGTGCACAAGAGGCACAACGGAATCGGGCGTGACTGCACAATACCGCAGAACATGATTCACACCGGAATCAATTGCGACAATCGAGTCAAATACGCTCGGCTGGCGATCGCAGTCACACTGAACAAGTATGCGATCGATCGACATACACCACCCATGCGTCGAAGAGCTATTCCCAACTTTATCTATGAAACTTTTACAATATTCCAAACGCTGGTCGTCCAGGAATTTCCTGGACGACCATTCGCTTGAAACGTATCTAAAACAATAAGGATCCTACGCGCGGGTTTTAGAAACCGCGGAATGGATGTGCTGCTTTGTCCTTGCCGGCGAGCATCTCGTCAACAGTAGGTTTGCCTGCCATTGCGCTTTTAATCGCTTCCATCGTTGCCTTGTAGTTGTATTCATAAATCTTCTTGTCATCCGACGCGAGCCAGTGAATAAAAACTCCACAGACAATGACGAGGTTTTCCGCCTCGCTCTTCGGAATGACACCCTCGCCAACGCTGTCTGCAACAGCTTTTGCAACTGCGGCCTGTGCCGGGCCAAACATCTGAACCGCCTGCTTTGCGCCCTTGATCGTTACCTTTGTGATCATGACCGTGGCTGGCTTTACGGCCAGATTAGGTGTGAGCACAGCAAGCAAATTCGAATGACCTTCGCTCTGACGCGCCAAAGCACTTGCAAACGCATGGCCAACAGGACCATCTTTGCTGCCAATCAGCAAATCAATGTGTGCGATTTCGTTACCATCTCCGCTCAAAGCTTCGCCGATGTACATCGACATGAATAAATACTCCCTCACGTGAAAATGCCTGCGCACCGAAGCGGCACCCTAGGCGTCTGATCAAAGCCACAACCAGAAATCCATCCAACCATTATTGACCGCACCCGACGAATCACTGGTGGAGCGAAGTATACACCTCTGCCAACGAGTTCAAGAGAACCTGCGTCGATGTGCATGCTGTGTCTCAAGAGATGTCGGAATTGAGCCTTTTGACCCTATGACCCACTGCACAAATCAAATCCTTTCACCATCGATTCTGATTGTCGGAGCGAGTGTTCGAGCACTCGCCGAATCCGCTGTTCGCGGAGGCTGGAGCGTGGATGCAATTGATCTTTTTGCAGATGCTGATCTTGGATTGATCGCTCGACAATCGATGCGGGTACCGGACTACCCAGGTGGCCTGGTGAAGGCCGCGAGTCTCATGCCACAAGGTCCGTTCACCTACACAGGTGCTCTTGAAAATCACCCCGATGTCATTGAACACATCCAAGAAAATAATGCGTCAACCGATCACCAAAACACTTTTCGAACACTCATCGGAAACAGTCCTGAGGTTCTTCGCGTTATCAGAAATCCATCTTGTTGGATTGAGTCGTTCACACACAGTGGATTCTCTGTCCCCACAACCACGCGTGCGTTTGAAACAGTTCCGACAGACAGCAGTTTTCTCGTCAAACCAATTTTATCAGCGGGCGGAATCGGCATTGAAGCATGGACGCATGAAGCGGCCGATGGACCAACTCGGGAGCAACATCTTTGGCAACAGCGTATCGAGGGTGAATCGTTTTCTGCGACGGTGATTATCACTCCTTCGCACACGACGCTTATCGGAATCGCTCGACAACTTATTGGAGAAAAAGTTTTTCACAGTTCGGCGTATCACTACTGTGGATCGATCACGGCTCCGTTTGATTCTCACCTGGCTCACTTCATGAGAACTCTTGCAGACTTTCTTGCTGAACGATTTGGTCTTCTTGGTGCTGTGGGTATCGACTTTGTTGTTGATGCCAACAGAACTCCGTGGATCGTTGAGATTAATCCACGTCCAACCGCATCCATGGAACTCTGGGAACGGACTGGAACATTCTCTCTTGCCAATGAACACTTTCATTCGTTTGGTCTACAGTCACCACAGCCACACATGCCCCAAGAAATCGCGGTCGGCTCGTCTCACATGGTCTCTTGGGGAAAAGCGATCTACTTCGCAGCTCATGACTTTTTCTTTTCTGATGATGCCGCTCGTCTGCTACGTTTCACAATTGATCCATGGAATTTCGAGACTCAACCATGGCGTGCCACGGCAGACATACCACAGGAAAACGAGCACTTCCGACAAGGCTCACCCGTGCTGACATTTTTTGCCTGCGGAACGTCACACGCAGCATGTAGGGAATTGCTCACACATCGAGCGATGATACTCGATCGATTCTTCGATCGTTATTCGTGTTGATGGTCCAACCACGCAACCTCGCTCAAACTTTTGCTTCGATGTCGGTGAGCATTCGGGGCGTTTTTTATGCGGCTCTCTTTATTTCCTCATTCGACACTGCAGAAACTGCTTCGCAGAGATATTGCATCAGATACGCATCTTCCGTTGAGTCTTGATAGAAGTCTTTCAGAACTGAGACTGCTCTGAATCCATTCTTTCGAAAGAATAGCTGTGCTGGAAGATTTGTTTCTCGCACTTCAAGAAGAACTCGGTTACGACGATCGGGCGTGAGCTTTCCGGCGACTTTTTCCATCATGCGCGATCCTATTCCCTTTCGTCGCTGCGTATGGGTTACGGCAAAGTTCAGGACGTGCAGCCGAGTGCGATGCAATTCGTAAATCATGAATGCCACAACCGAGTCGGCCATCTCTGCGACCATTCCAATGCAATTGCGCTGCCGCAGGCAACGGGTAAAATCTTCTTCGGACCACGAAAATTCAAACGCTTCACGTTCAACTGAAAGAACTTCCGGCATATCCCGACGGATCATCCAGCGAACGTGAATATCCAATGCTTCTTCCAATTCAGCCACAGGAACACTCCTCACTTGAGTCCTCAAAACATTTTGGTTGTGAGCGTGGACGAGTGCCGGAGCATCATCCGCCGCTTTTGTTGTTAGAAATCGAACGACCTCATCTTGAGAGCGAGCGATCCCAAAGCGGTTGGTAACAGGAAGCAGCGAGTCCGCCAAGATGTTTTCGCACTCACAACATCTATTTTTTGAAGGGCTAAACCCTCTTGACCCTTCTGCATGTTCCCTCTACCTTCCCGCTCTCTTTTCGAAGAGTTCGGTTTTCATGCAGAGATATTTCACTGCTTTTTGCAGAGAGATCACTTCTCAAGATGACGCTCACTCGAAACCATTCACTGGGATTCGCTATGCAACGAACTGCTCATCACCTTCACACCAAACCAGTCATGTGCGTGGTGATCGTTGCAGCGATCCTTACTGCATCGCTTTTGACGGGATGCGCAGGACCGATGATTCGAAGTCAGTCTCCAGAAGTTGAAGCCCTGATTTTAATGGAGTCGGAGACCCGACTCGTTGGAGATTACACGTCCCCATGGGGAACCGGTTACCAGAAAATTGAACGCGCTGCACTCATTACCGGACTCGCTGGAACTGGAAGCGATCCGCCACCGTCGCCACAGCGACAAACGCTGATGGCCGACATCCAAACTCGGGGTGTTGTCGAACCGAATCGACTCCTTGCCTCTGATTCAACATCGCTTGTTTGGGTGCATGGCTATCTTCCGCCTGGAGTTCGTCGAGGAGATCGATTTGATATTTCAATTGAGGTCCCGAGTGACAACGAAACAACGAGTCTTTCTGGTGGATGGCTGATGGAAACTCGCCTTACTGAAATGGCGGTGCTGGGAAATCGTGTTCGCGATGGTCATGTGCTCGGTGTTGCTGAAGGCCCCGTGCTTGTCGATCCAGTTACAACAGGCACTCTCGATTCAATGTCTCGATTGCGAGGACGAGTTCCTGGTGGTGGCGTGTCGCTCACCTCTCGATCGCTTGGACTCGTGCTGACTCCTGATAATCGATCCGTTGCACTCAGCAAAAGAATCGGAGATTCAATCAATCGTCGATTCCACGCCGTTCTCCGAGGTGCTCGTCGCGGCGTGGCGACTCCCAAAACAGATCGCTTTATAGAACTCGAGATTCCACCGGTCTACCAACACAATCTGAGCCGGTATATCCAGGTCGTTCGCTGCATCACGGTCAATGAACCGGCTGGTGGAAAACTCGCTCGGCTCGAACTCCTCGGCCGACAGCTGGCCGATCCTGTCACCGCACCGTCTGCCTCTTTGCGTCTTGAGGCCATCGGTCGCGATGCAATCGTAACGCTCAAAAAGGGTCTCGAATCAAAGGATTCTGAAGTTCGATTTCACGCTGCGGAGGCGCTTGCCTATCTCGGAGAGCCGATGGCCGCATCTCATTTGGCGACTGCCGCTTCAACACTTCGCAGCGCCCGATTTGCTGCCATGAAGGCCCTCGGTGCCCTCGATGATGCCACTGGAATCGATGCACTTGAGTCACTTCTTTCATCCCCAAGTACCGAAACCCGCTACGGAGCCTTCCGGACGCTGTGGGAAATGGATCATGCAGCGCCAATCGTTCGAGGTGAAAAATTAGCTGATGCATTCTGGCTGCATGTGCTGGAAGTCGACGGCCCGCCCTTGGTTCACGCCACTCGTAGCGTCAGACCAGAGATTGTTTTCTTTGGAAAAGATCACAAGATCCAGGATGGCCTGCGAGCCGAAGCTGGTGCAGCAATCGTTGTTGTTGTTGAAAATAACGAAGCAGTCATCAGTCGATTTATGTCGGGTGAGCCGGATCAACTCGCGACCACATCATCTCAAGCTGTATCAATCATTCACAAAATCGTCGATCTGGGTGGCAGCTATCCAGACGTCGTACAATTTTTACAGCAGGCTCGCACCATGCGAAAGCTTGACAGTCGACTGGCATTTGATGCGGTCCCTTCTGACAACGATGGTCGAATGGGCATTCACGAAGAGGCTGCTGCGGCAAAACGTGAACTCGATACTGATGATCACGATCGCGAAGGTGAGGATGAGGAAATAGAAAACGAAAAATCGTTCCGGGATGCGTCCAATGAAGACTCTCTTGAAAATCTACAGATTCCCTACAAAGACGCCTCCATTCAGAATTCAAACAGTTTTCAGCAAGATGCCAACGGCGGCAAAGAACGTACGGTGCCCCTTCGCAGCGAAGGCCCCTCGTAGTCCATTGCGGTAGCAGTGCCGCTCATGAATCCATGCACTTTATCTTTCCCTCGCGGCATCTTTCTTACGGCCACCCATGACACGGCTTAAAGCACTCGAACTCGTTGGGTTCAAGAGCTTTGCAGATCGAACTCGCTTCGAATTTCCAGAAGGCATCACCGTTGTAGTCGGTCCCAACGGCTCTGGAAAATCGAACGTTGTTGATGCGATCAAATGGGTGCTTGGCGAACAATCTGTTCGCAATCTTCGCGGAAAGGAAATGGCCGACGTTATTTTCGCAGGCTCCGTCAGTCGTCGGCCCATGAACATGGCGGAAACGTCTCTGATTTTTGACAACTCCGCTGGAAAACTTCCACTCGATTCTGCCGAAGTGAGCATTACTCGTCGCGTCTATCGCAGTGGTGAAAGCGAGTATCTCGTAAACGGCGAAACCGCACGGCTTCGAGATATTCGAGAGCTCTTCTCCGGTACAGGAGCCGCCACGGAGGCTTACAGTGTTATCGAGCAGGGACGAGTCGATGCTCTGTTGGTTGCCTCTGGAAAAGATCGCCGAGGAATTTTTGAAGAGGCTGCGGGCATCACCCGATTTAAGGTGCGCCGAACAGAAGCAATGAGAAGACTCGAACACACCGAGCAACATCGGCAACGTCTGGCCGACATCGTTGGAGAAGTGGCGGCCAGACTCGAGACTGTTCGCAATCAAGCATCCCGTGCCAGACGCTGGCGAGACATGCAGGACCGACTGCGTTCACTCAGGCTATTCACGGCGTCGCGTGATGTTGCCGGCGTTGATGCCGAACTCCATGACTTGACTGATTCTCTCGAATCGTTGCGGCTTACGCTCGATGTATCTCGCAGCACTGCCGAACAGGCAGCCTCTCGCATTGCATCGCTTGTGGCAGACGAACATCGTTTAGCAACCTCCTTCGAGAGCGTTCACCTCTCTCTTTTAAACTGTAATCAAAGAACGTCGGCAGCAGTTGCAACCCTAGAACAACTGCGGGTTCGTCATGCTGAACTGACAGAAACCATCCATCGTAAAGGAGTGCAGTCTCTTCGTATCTCTATCAACGAAAAAGAATCTGAACGACTTTTACTGCAATCGCGATCGTCACTTTCAATGATCGAACGCGACGGAACAGCGCTCATCGAGAAGCTACAGATCTTAGAAGATTCTGTTGCCGATTCACGTCAGCAGACGGCCCAAGCTCACCATCGTCTCGAGGCTGCAAAGTCAAACATCGAAACATCGCACGAGGTATTCTCTCGTGCCCAGCGCGATCACGAGAGAGCAACGATTCTCGAAGAAAAAGCTCAGGACGAATCGACGCGGCTTCGTCTCGTTGCAGAAACAATTGATGGAAAACTCGTCGGTGTCATGCAGGCCAAAGCCGCCGCAGAAGGAAATGTCTCGGCTCTTGAGATCCGCTATGAGGCGTCCGCATCATCGATTGAGACACTCGAAGCACGTGAAAATGAACTGGCCGAAAGACTGGTAAAACGGACGCAGGATCTTACTGAACTCAAGCGTGAACTTGATTCACTCCTTGCTCGAAAACTTCTTCTCGAAGAACTCGAACAACGCCGTGAGGGGATTTCCAATGCATCGAGAGAATTGCTCGCAAGAAATGCGACTCTTGCTACGATGCCATGTCTTCTCGGACTCGTCGCCGATTTGCTCGTCGCAGATATTACAATTGCGCCCTTGGTCGATTTATCTCTTGGAGAATCTTCCTCCAAGCTGCTCGTGCGATCGCTTGATGAACTTTTCGTATGGCTCGAATCAAACGAAGCAGCGTCAATTCTCACCTGTGGTGGAGCGATTGGATTTATAGCAGTCGACCGAATCCCCGAACCTTCGCACGTTGATCTTTCAACGTTTCCGGGAATCGTTGGGCGGCTTGACAGACTTCTCTCTGGCAATGAATCGACACAGCGTGCGTGCCAGGCTTTGCTCAGTAACACATGGGTCGTCGAATCTCTTGCATGCATTCGCCATCTCCCGCAAGAATTTCGTTGCGGACTTACATTCGTTTCTACACACGGTGAGATCGTGCGAGACAATGGGATTCTCGACGTTGCCAACCATTCCAACACATCCGGACAGGCGGCCGGGTTGGTTACTCGCATCAGTGAACTGCGTTCCCTCGAAGCTCGACAATTACTTCTCATTGAGCGCGTTTCGCAGGAGAATGACGCCGTTGAATCAATCGAGCGAACATTGCGACTGACCCGGGACGCTATCCGAATTGAGGCCAAACGCCGTCAGGCCGATGCCGCCGAACTTGCGGCGTCACAGACGCGATTGGATCGAATCGAGACTGAAGAACGACTGCTTCGTGACTCATTTGACGTTGCTGGAATCCAAGTTGCAGAAGCACTCGCGAGCACACGGCTTCATGCTCAGCGCACACAAGAGAGTGCCTCGCGTCTTGAAGAATCCAAGCATTCACACGCTCTTGCAAACATCTCTCTGCAACAGGCACTCTCACTGATTGCTATGATCGAACGCGACGGCCATAACATTGTGGAAGACTCAAACCGACTTCGAATTAATATTGCAACTGGCCAGGGTCAGATTGCACAAGCAAGAGATCTCGTGACCCAACGAGAGTCTGAATGTCTTGGGATTCGACAGCAAGCGGAATGCATTCAACAAGAAGTAAAACTGACAGAAGCAAGCCTTGAAAAATGCGAACTTGAAATGCTTCTGCTTGGTGCAGTGATTGCTGAAGTGATCCTTCTTCGAGATACGGCCACGCAGGAGCGCAATTCGCTCGGGAGTGAGCGATCGAACGTTGTTCTCGAAAAGGAGCAACTCACCACTCAAAGAGACGCTGAGCGATCCCGCGTTGAGTCGATCGCTGCAGATATTCATCGAGTTGACCTTAAGTGCGGGGAAGTGCAGCACCGACGAACGTCAATTGTTGAACGAATTCAGGAAGATTACCACGTCAACATGAATGATTTGGATCAAACGCTTGAGCTCGGAGCGCTTGCGGAAGATCCTGATCTTGCTGATCGTGAACGTGTCGATACCACGATCGAAGAACTCAAACGAAAGCTTGCGTCGATCGGATCGGTCAATCTTGATGCTCTTGCCGAAGCAGAGGCGCTTGAGGAGCGTCATGCAAAGCTCGACGCTCAGTTTGCAGACCTCACCGGGGCAAAAAATGCCATTGAGCAGCTCCTCGAAAAACTGGACACCGAAAGCCGACGCCTCCTCGGCGAGACCATAGAGACCGTTCGAGTTCACTTTCGTGAACTTTTTGAACGTCTCTTCGGTGGAGGTCAGGCTGATATTGTGCTCGATCCCGACCTCGATCTCCTTGAGACAACCGTTGAAATCGTTGCAAGACCTCCCGGCAAAGAACCTCGCAGCATCTCCCTGTTGAGCGGTGGTGAAAAAACCATGACCTGCGTGGCACTCCTGCTTGCGGTCTTTAAGTCGAGACCAAGTCCATTCTGCGTTCTCGATGAGGTGGATGCCGCCCTTGATGAGGCCAACGTCGATCGCTTCACGGCGGTCCTTCGAGATTTTCTTTCTGCAACGCAGTTCATCATTGTTACTCACTCGAAGAAAACGATGTCCTCCGCGACGACGCTCTACGGAGTAACCATGGAAGAATCGGGGGTTTCGAAAAGAGTTTCCGTCCGCTTTGATCAGCGAACCGATTCGAGTCATTCAAAAGCGGCCTGATCGAGAGAAATCATTTTGTCTCTTTTTTCAGGCATTTCTAGATTTTTTTGAGCCAATACGTCATTTCACCGTTGCGTTCGTGCAGAACGGCTCAAGTCGCACGACGTGTTCAAACGAAATAACCCTTAGGACGGTCGGATCTCGATCAATCGAATTCATCCTTTGCGGGGAATCAAATTGAACGAGACCGAAAGCAGGGGGGCAACCTGCGTGTCATAAGCCGGTAAAAACGCGCTCAATGGTGAGCGTTCCTTTTTCCAGCTTTTCTTCAGAGCCCCCTCGCGCTTTACGACCGTTCACTTGGATGCGTGACGACGCGGTCGTGCAACCAGGGGGGTCTTCCGCGTCAGTGATTTGGGTTCGTTCCTCGTATTTGGAATTCATCCACATCAAAGCGTCGAAATGAGGGGCAAGCGTTCTCGTATCCGTCCCCCGGATGGATGCATGGATCATGACTGAATTTCATTCACGCACGTGAATCGGGTGATTGGCCCGCATTGATGTGTGTGAACATGAAATTTTTTCTGTGTCGTATGCAGCGAGCACGTCCCTGTCCATGGATTTGACACACGCGACAGGAAATGGGGTTCACGCATGAAAGTTTTTACAACAGGACAGGTCGCCAAGATCTGTAAAGTAGCTCCCCGTACGGTGAGTAAATGGTTTGATTCTGGTCGGCTCAAGGGATACCGCATTCCGGGATCTCAAGACCGACGTATTCCAAGAGAGTATCTCATCAAGTTTCTGAAGGAACATGGTATGCCTCTTGGAGATCTTGAGGATGAAGCACTCGCCAAGGTGCTGATGGTTGGACAGGATCAGGTTCTCATTGAAAATCTGAAAAAACACCTGCCACCAGAGCGATCATTTAAGATTTCAGTGGCTGCTAGTGGCTTTGAAGCTGGTATCCAGGCTGAGAGTTTCCATCCCGACTGCATCGTCGTCGACTATTCAATTGGACGCATCGACGCTCAGCAGATTTGTCAGAACCTTCGACGAAACACAGAGTATGCCGAGACCATCGTCATCGCCCTGTTGCCCGACGATGGCTCGACAATCACAGTCGATCGTGCTCACGTCAACGAGAGCTTTAAAAAGCCTTTTGACGTTGCACTCTTGGCAGAGCGTCTGAGAACCTTGATTGGCGCGAGAAAAGAACTCGTCTGATCCGAGGGCGCAAAGAGACGAACTCCATAACCCGTGGGCCGGTGCGTCGAGGGGGGCGCACCGGCCCACGGTTCTTTTTTTATAGACTCACCGAAAGGAATGCCTCGCCACCTGCAAACGAGTTGGAGAATCGTATCGAGAGACCGATGGCATTGGCGGCATTGACGTTACTTTCTTTCTTCTCATGCACACTCCACGAATGAGGGAACTTGTATGCAACCTCTCCGAATGATCGATGTTGGAGACAAGCCTGTGACTCGGCGAATGGCACGCGCAAGCGGTTTGATTCGCGCGCAACCTGCAACAATCGTCCGCCTGGCCGCAGGTAATTTAGAAAAAGGAGATGCCCTCACCGCTGCTCATTTTGCTGGTGTAATGGCTGCGAAGCAGACAAGCACACTGGTTCCTCTGTGTCATCCGCTGCCACTGGATGCTGTTGAGTTGGCTCTCACGATCTGCGGTCCGGAATATGTTTCGATTGAGGCAACCGTGCGAGCGACGACCCGCACCGGAGTAGAAATGGAAGCCCTCTGTGCAGTGACCGCCGCCGCTCTCACGATCTATGACATGTGCAAATCGATCGATCGCACCATGAGCATTGAATCGATTCGACTCGAAGAAAAAACAGGCGGAATACGCGGAAACTTTCTTCGATCGTAAATGCCCATTCACCAGTGAGACTTAATTCGAGAATCGCGTGGAATCGGCAGCAATAATCGGTTCGAGTTCGTCTACAAAATCTCGTACGTCCTGAAATTCTCGATAGACGCTGGCAAATCGGACGTAGGCGACCTGATCAAGCGAACGAAGCAGTTCCATTAAACGCTCACCGACTGCGTGACTTGGAAGATCTGATTCAAAAGTGCCGTAGAGTTCCGCTTCGAGCGATGTCACTATTGACTCAATATCTTCCTCACTGATCGGCCTCTTCCAGCAGGCTCGAATAAGGCCTCGCTTGATCTTGTCACGATCGAAAGTCTCTCGAACGCCCCCTTTTTTCACGACGGTGAGAAGTTGCCGTTCTACGCGTTCATACGTTGTGTAACGACGGCGACAGTCGGCACATTCTCGACGGCGACGAATCGTAGATCCTTCATCACCTGACCGTGAATCTACAACCTTATCGTTTTCCGAAAGACAAAATGGACATCGCATGAAAACCTCGTTCTGGGTGCAGTGAGCGTGCGAAATCCTAGGAACATCATGGCCAAATCGGCAAGTCGGCGCAGAATTCGCTTTTCAGAATGTTTCTCTCAAACGATGGAACGCTCTGCGAAGAGTTGATGCTCTCGTGCCGCTCAAGAAGCCTTTTGAGCGGGCGTTCACTGCTCTTCTTCGACAGATTCCAAAGGGATATCTGTCCTGTTTTCAGCATTTTTATCGGCAGAAGGCTCCGACCCTCCCACGATCGAGTCTTGCACTCGACAGAGTTTCCAATCTCTTCGCTGTCGCGAGCTTGGAATATCCATTGCCTTTCGGTATTTGGTAACAGTCCGTCTGGCAACTGTAATTCCTCGCTTC
>Ga0194035_1000268_pt1 | contig 31960 bp, 28 predicted proteins | sample JunL2320m_MetaG_FD_148680 | JGI IMG/M metagenome (GOLD analysis project Ga0194035, IMG submission 148680) | Anoxic zone freshwater microbial communities from boreal shield lake in IISD Experimental Lakes Area, Ontario, Canada - Jun2016-L239-20m | ecosystem: Environmental > Aquatic > Freshwater >...
TCGGCGGGCGTGAGCACTTCGCTCTCGTCGATGAAATCGACGCCGAGGTGCTCAAGAATCTGGGCCTCGACGAAGTGACCGATGCGCACCTTGGCCATCACGGGGATCGACACCATCGCTTGGATGCCTTCGATCATTTCGGGATCGCTCATGCGAGCAACGCCGCCGTCGCGACGAATGTCGGCGGGCACTCGCTCGAGGGCCATCACTGCGCATGCGCCGGCGTCCTCGGCGATTCTTGCTTGCTCGGGGTTGACCACATCCATGATCACCCCGCCCTTCAACATCTCGGCGAGCCCGCGCTTGACGGGATAGGTACCGGTAGCACGCGCCGTGGGGGAATCGGGTGAACTCATGGGCATATCGTACAGAACGAGGCCACGAACTCGCCTACTCGCAGAGCCTCAAACAGCGCCGGAGTGACCAACATTTTGGCTACGGGAAACGAACCGACTTCATATCGGCGCCCGCTGGCACTGGTGCTGCTGAGTCGGCGCGACCGAGTTCTACAAAGGTTCGCCCCGGCGTGAGCGCAACAACGCTGCCAGCTGAATCCTTGAGCGCGAACGGCTGTAGGCGATCGGTGCGGCTCCATGTTGCCTTCACGACCTTGCCGTCAGAGAACACCAACGCATTGCCCTTGCCGATGGTTTGCGCTTCGGGGCTCTTGAAGTCGGCTGGGCTCGGCTTGTAGTCGACGTACAGAACCACCACGTTGTTCGTGGAGAGTTGAGCATTGTCTACTGCGTCACGGTGAGGTTTGCCGTCGCTTGAGCGCAGGAACAGCTTCGTTGGGGCGTCCCACACCCACGCCACCTTGACGCCGTCCATCGACAGATTGACTCCGGCCACAGCATCGCCAGCCGAAGCGGTGCCAGCCGCCCGGTATGTGAACTGGGCGGGCGGCGGGCCTGCATCGGCGGGAGCAAACGCAAACAGTGACCCAGTCTTTGAGTACAAGTTGTGAGGCGCTGGATTGGCCTTTGATCGAAAGTATGCCGACTTGTGCTGTTGGCTCAGCGCGCTGAGGTCACGTAGGTCGCTGGCCGCGATAGCCGCTGTGACGCGAGCGTTGCCGCCACTCCACGCAAACAGGGGGCGATTCAGCGAGCCGAGCATGGCTACATCTTGGGTGCGACCCGAACGGATTGGTCCGACGGGATCTGACGAACCGCTTTGGAACACCGCTGCAAAGCGGGTGAGTTGCTCGACGTTCTCTTCGAACACGATGTCGGCCTCGTTGAGTCCGCTCTGCGGGCGAGCTAACGGATGATTGTCGATCTTGACGACCAACGCTGGGCGAGCGATTGCTTGGTTGTCGGCTGTGGCGATACCAGTGAGTGGAAACACCGGACCCGCTGCGGCAGTGATAATGGGAGTGCCTTCGACAGGGGTGCTGGTGGTGACAACAACGGTGGTGTCGGGCGCAGACGACTGCGGGGGCGCTGACGAGTCGGAGGTCTTCGATGAACTCGAGCCACAGGCGCTGAGCAACAAACCAAGGCCGATCAACGCAGCGGTACTGCCGCGGCCCAAACGCTTCCGGGTAGTTGATTTCATAGCTCCCTTAGCAACTCAATTCGCTCTTCAAGCGGAGGGTGGGTGTCGAACATCCGGTGCAAACGGCTTGGCTTGCCTTCGCCCTTTACACCCGACATTGGCTGCTCGATCCACAGATGTGCAGTAGCTGTTGAGGCTGAGCGAACCTCGGTGGAATCGGCGCGAAGCTTTTCTAGCGCAGAAATGAGGCCCGGCGGGTAACGCGTCATCTGACATGCCGATATGTCGGCCAGCGTCTCTCGTCGACGGCTCACGGCAGCCTGCATTGCCTTAGCGATCAGCGGTGCGAAGATCAGCACCACAATGCCAACGATGGCCAACGGCCCACCTGAACTGTTGTCATCGGAGCGTCGGTTGCGGGCACCGCCCAGCCACATCATGCGAACAGCCAAGTCGGCGAGCAAGGCGATGCTTCCAACGAGCGTGACTGCCAACGTGGACACCAAAATGTCGTAGTTGCGAATGTGCGACAGTTCGTGAGCCAAGACTCCCTCGAGTTCGACTCGGTTCATCTTTTCGAGCAGTCCCGTGGTCACGGCAATTGCTGCATGCTTGGGATCGCGGCCAGTGGCGAAGGCATTGGGCGCCGAGTCGTTCACGATGTAGACGCCTGGCTTGGGGAGGCCACTTGCGATGCAGAGTCCTTCGACCAAGTTGTGCAGTCGGCGGTACTCATCGGGGTCGGCAGGTACGGCCCGACTGATGCGTAAAGCAATCGCATCGGCTTTCCAATACGAGACGAAAGCTGTGACACCAGAAAAAGCGAGGGCGACGAGCGTGCCGGCGATGCCATAGCCCACGAGAACGCCCACTGCGGCGCCAACGACGCACAGCAGAACAACGAACGAGGCGATGAGCGCGACACTACGGCGCTTGTTAGAACGGATCAGATCGAACATGGTGAGTCGCAGGCTAGAGGCCGCAGGCCCCGAAGCGTGGGAAGGTCAGAACTGCACCTTGGGCACTTCGCGAGCGCCGGGCTCAGCTTCAAAAAACTCACGACGTGTGAAACTCATCATCTTGGCGAGGATCAGGGTGGGGAATGTCTGCAATGCATTGTTGTAGCCCAAGACAGAGTCGTTGTAGAACTGGCGGGCGTAGGCAACGCGGCCTTCGGTTGCGGTGAGTTCCTCTTGGAGCGCCAAGAAGTTCTGATTTGCCTTGAGATCGGGATACGCCTCGCTGAGTGCAAAGACTTGACGCAGCGCTCCAGTGAGCATGTTGTCTGCCTGGGCCTGAGCCGCCGGGTTCGCAGGAGCAGCCATTGCCGAGTTGCGAGCCCGGATCACAGCGTCGAGCGTTTCCTTCTCATGGGTTGCGTAGCCCTTGACGGTTTCGACCAAGTTAGGAATCAGGTCGATGCGGCGCTTGAGCTGAACATCGATCTGCGACCATGCATTATCTACGGTGTTGCGCTTCCGAACGAGTCCGTTGTACAAGACAATGCCGACAATAACGAGTAGCACGATCAGTCCGATCACGATCAGTGAAACGGGCATGGTTCTCCTTCGTGGGGGTGTATCCAGCAGCTCAGTCCGCCGGGCGTTAGTGCATCATACGCTGCAGAGCGGCGCGCAAACGTGGCACCGAACCCGGTTGTGTCGGTTGCGCAATCGGATGCTCGCGAGCAAGCTGTTCGTAGATCTCGGCGTAGCGAGCAGCTAACGCCGACATGCTGAATTGCTCGGCGCGTTGCTCGCCAGCATTGCGTAGCCGGTCGCTGAGCGCACCGTCGTTGACCACGCGTTGCAATGCTGCCGCAAGCTCGGCGACATCGCCGGGGGCGCACAGCAGCGAGTCAACCTCGTGCGTCGCCACGTTCATGTATCCGTCGAGCGAACTCGCCACCACCGGAGTGCCTGCGGCCATCGCCTCGAGCAACACCACTCCGAACGACTCACCGCGTAGCGACGGAGCACAGAACACAGCCGAACCTTTCAGGTACGCCATCTTCTCATCGTCGGTGATGCGCCCAACCCACTCGATGCGGGTGTCGGTTGCGTACTGCTGTTGAAGCCGCTTGGTGTCGGGCCCGTTGCTTGCAATGACAAGACGCACGTTGGCGGGCAGCGTTTCGAACGCCTCAAGAAGAATGTCGAGACCCTTGCGATCTTCGTGGCGACCGCAGAAGAAAATCGTCGGGTTCAAAAACGTGTGCGATGCGGCTTGGCGAAAGCGATGCAGTTCGACGCCGTTGAACAGCACTTCGTAGTCGCCACCCATGTATCCCTGAACCAGCGCGAGCGCGTCTTTGCTCACGACAACGCGGTGCGAGATGTTGTCGGCCAATCGAGACAACGGGGCGGTGAGCAGCTTGTACGAGGTGGACTCCCCCGCTGCGTGAAACGTGCCCACAATGGGCGCCGGATGCAAAAACAACGCCGTCTGCGCTGCGCCAGGAGCAAGCGGTTCGTGAACATGAAGCACGTCGAAGTTCTCGTCGTTCAGAAGTTGAATCGTGCGGAACTGTGCGCTCGGATCGGGGGCGATGGGCACGACCGAACCGTTCGACGCCGTGGGCAGGCTGTTGCCAACGGGGCTGACAAAGGTAGCTGGAGGAGGACCGTCGCATGGGCCAATGACCCGGGCTTCGTAACCCATCGAGCGAAGCTCACGGGCGAGCCCCATCACCTGTGCTTGGACACCGCCGGGGATGCTGAGGCTGTACGGACACACGATGCCGATGCGCAGAGTGCGCTGCTCGCGCCGCTCGCGCTGAAACTGCCCCCCGTTGTCCTGCTGCACGCGCCAGACGTTACCCGCGGATGGCTGCTTGCGTTTCAGTCCAGCATTCGGCCCGCCAATCAGCGCGGCTACCGTCGACACATGACCTCATCTGTCCAACAACTCCCAGCGCTGTCCGTGATCGGTTCGGCCAACAAGCGAACGGCCATTCTTGATCTCGCCACCGAGGCTGAGACGCGTGGCTTTGCTGGGTTGGCGTGCCCTGGCGTTGGAGGCAACCTTGCACTGTGCGGCTCGCTCGCGCACGTTACTCAGACCATCACGTTTTGGTCGTCGATCCAGCCGATCTACTTGTCGCACCCCATGGAAACGGCAGCCACTGCCGCTCATATCGCCGAGGTCAGCGGTGGCAGGTTCCGTCTCGGACTTGGTGTGAGCCACGTGCCGATGCTCGATCGCATTGGCTTGGCAACCGGTAAGCCTCTCTCCGACATGCGCGACTACGTGGCGTCGCTTCGGGCAGCCTCGCGAGGCACTGGGGCGATGCCTCCGATTCTTCTCGCCGCCCTTCGCGATCGAATGCTCGACCTAGCGGTCGAGATTGGCGACGGCGCGCTCTGGGCAAATGCCTCGCTGTCGCACACACCCACGCAGGTGGCGCGCATTCCTTCGGAGCGTCGCAGCGCCATGCAGCTAGCCAACATGGTGCCAACCGTTATCGATGCCGATGTCAATGCGGCTCGCGCCATTCATCGGCGCACGCTCGGCGGCTACATCGTGCTTCCGAACTATCGCAACTACTGGCGCGTGGCCGGCTATGGCGACGAGATGGATGCAATCGAGACGGCCCTCGAACGCGGCGATCGCGATGCAGCCACTGCGGCGATGAGCGACCGTTGGATTGATGACTGCACCATCAGTGGCGATGCGGCCCACGTGCGCGACCGGCTTGCTGCGTGGTACGCCACTGGTGTGACGCCAATCGCGGTGATGTCGAGCACCACCGGCGGGCAGGCCAAAGCAATTCGCGAACTGTTCGACCTTTACAGCTAAGACTCAGAACAGACTGTCGGCTTCCGGAGGCGCGCCGACAGAGGTCGCATCTGGGCCAACCTCTGCGATGAGCTCCACCCCTTTGTTGCGCACGCTATTCACCGCAGTTGAGACCCGATGCATCGCGAGAATGTCGTTGGGAGCGGGCCGCAGCAACTGAGTGAGCTCATCGGGATCGTCGATGTTTGGATCGAGCCACTCGTGCCACGCCGATGCCGGAAGAATCGCTGGCATGCGATCGTGCACTGACGCCATCGTGTCATTGGCCGCCGTGGTGATGATGGTGCAGCTATGCAGCCACGGACCATCTGCGGGTGCAGCCTTGTCTCGCCACACCGTCCATAGACCTGCAACTGCCAACAGGTGACCGTCGGCTCGGTGGATGAACAGCGGCTGCTTCACGGGTTTGCCTTGTACGCTCAGCGCCGCTGCTGGTGCTGGTGCCTGCCACTCGTAAAAGCCGTCGATCGGAACAATGCATCGGCGCTTGCGGAGCAGACCTTTGAACGATGGCTTCTCGGTGAGCGTCTCGGCACGCGCATTGATCATCGATGAACCAATCTTCATGTCCTTCGCCCACACGGGAACGAGACCCCAATGAAAGGCTCGCACAGCGGGTTCGCCGTCGTCTTCGTTCACCACTGCGTACACATCGGTGGTTGGCGCCACGTTGTAGTTCACGGGCAAGGGATCGCCCTCGAACGACGCGCCGAAGAAATCAGCTATCTGTTGAGGGGTGCTCGTAGATACAACGCGTCCACACACGCTTCGTACGGTATCAAGCGGGTGCCGTCGGCTACGTTTCTGACACGCCGTCAGATTTGAGAAGAGGAAGACGTAATGACAGAACTCGGCTTTTTGCCCTTCGACGCAGACAACCATTACTACGAGGCAACCGACGCCTTCATTCGCCACATCGAGCCCTCGATGGCCAAGCGATGCATGCAGTGGGTTGAGCTCGATGGTCGTCAGCGCCTGCTTGTCGGCGGCGCAATCAACCGGTTCATTCCGAACCCAACGTTTAACCCAGTCTCGAAGCCAGGCGCACTCGATTTGTACTTCCGCGGCAAGGTCGCCGGTTCAGATCTCAAGTCGATGTTCGGAGAGCTCGATCAGATCAGCCCGGCCTATCGCGACCGCGATGCTCGCCTTGCGCTGATGACCGAACAGGGTCTCGATGCGGCGTTCTTTTTTCCCACCCTCGGCGTCGGAATGGAAGAGTCACTGAAGCACGACATTCCAGCCTTGACCGCTGCGTTTCGCGCCTTCAACCGGTGGGTCGACGACGACTGGGGCTTCGCCTACAAGAACTCGATCTACGCCGCGCCGTACATCACCTTGGCCGACCCTCAGTGGGCGCTCGAAGAACTGAACTGGGCTATCGGTCGCGGTGTGCGCATCATCGTGATGCGCACTGCACCGGTGCCGGTAGCGGGCGGACTCACCCGCTCGCCCGGCGACACCTTGTACGACCCGTTCTGGGCGCGTGCTTCCGAAGCAGGTGTCACGGTTGCGTTCCATTCTGGCGACGCTGGCTATGGCAAGTACATCGACGATTGGGAGCCAGGCGGCGCGTTCGAGGCGTTTAAGTTCTCGGCGCTGCGCACCATCACCAGTGATCGCGCCCCGTTCGACATGTTTGCAGCGCTCGTGTGCCATGGTGTGTTCTCTCGCCACCCCGACCTTCGCTGCGCAAGCATTGAAGCCGGCAGCGAATGGGTGCAGCCCTTGCTCAAAAAGTTCAAGAAGGCCTATTCGCAGAACCCATACATGTTCCCGAGCGATCCAATTCAGCAGTTCCGTGATCATGTTTGGGTGGCGCCGTTTTACGAAGACGACATTCGCAATCTCGCCGATTCCATCGGTACCGAGCGCGTCCTATTCGGTAGCGATTACCCGCACGCTGAGGGCCTCGCAATCCCGGTCGCATTCATCGACGATCTGCACGGCTTTACCGACCAAGAGGTTCGCCTCATCATGCGCGACAACGCTCGCGAACTGATCGGAGCCTAATCATGGCAATGCCAGCAGTTGGACCCGGCGGTCTCGGCATCATCGAAACGATGATGGGCTTCCCCGACCCAGACCCACGTCATCTCTACGAGTTCTTCCGCCCCAACATCAAAGATGTTGCGAGCAAAGAGACCATGTTTCCTGTGGAGTATTTGTTCAAGGGCAACGTTCCCGGAGCAATGCCGGAAACCCTCGATCCCATCGAGGTAGCCATCAACACGATGGACCATTTCGGTATCGAACGTTCGCTCATCGGCATCGAGGGCGAGGTTGGGCAAAAGGCAATGCGCCTGCACCCAACCCGCTTTATTCCTTCGCTATCGGCCGACGGCAACAAGGGTGTCGACGAGGTTCGTAAGATCCGCCGCGCGCATGAAGAGTTCGGCCTGAAGGCAGTGGGGACCTTTCCCGCTGGCTGCCACCCACAGATCCCTATCGATCACGCGCGTTGGTATCCCATCTACTCGGTGTGTGCCGAACTCGGCATCCCCGTGTTCATCTGCGCAGGCATCCCTGGACCACGTTTGCCGAGCATGTGTCAGCACGTAGAGCTGCTCGACATTGTTTGCTACGACTTCCCTGAGCTCAACATCGTGACCCGTCACGGTTGCGAGCCGTGGACCGAGCTCGCCGTGAAGCTCATGCTCAAGTGGCCCAATCTGTACTACAGCACCAGCGCCTTTGCGCCGCAGCACTACAACCAACGCATTATCGATTACGCCAACAGTCGTGGCGCCGACAAGATCATCTACGCCGGCTATTGGCCGATGGGTCTCACCTACGAGCGCATCATGGGCGACATGCCCAACGTTCCGTTCAAGGATCACGTGTGGCCAAAGTTCTTGCGCGAGAACGCAATGCGGGTACTCGGACTCGACTGAGCTCGCTCGCCAGCGCGACAGTTGCTGCTAGCCCACAGCCCAGGTGTTCACGGCGTAAGCGCCGTTGGCGTTCACCTGAACAACCGCATCAGAGGTAACCACTGGCGTGCCCGTGGTGGTGATGCTCTTCAGACGCAGCACCAACTGAGTCACCACTTCGGACACACCAATCTTGAACTTGGCTGGGCTGTCCCCCGGAACCTCAATGGTTCGAGCCAACACGCCACCGTCAAAGTTGATCGCCGCCTTGGCCCCGAGTCCAGCGCCAATCGAGATCAAGAATCGTCCTTGTGGCACGTCGACATATCCGGGCACCGAGACGGTGGTGGCCGTCGGTTGGGTGAGGTTGACCTCGACGATGGCGTCGTTTCCAGCGCCAATCGAGATCAAGAATCGTCCTTGTGGCACGTCGACATATCCGGGCACCGAGACGGTGGTGGTCGTCGGTTGGGTGAGGTTGACCTCGACGATGGCGTCGTTGTCGGGCACAGCGGGCACCAAGGTTGATGGCCGATATTTGTTGAGTGTTGCCGCCCCAAACGTGGTGGCGCCTGTGGGAGCCAACGAATACGGCACGTACAACACGCCCGACTGATCGAGGTCCTGGATCGTATTATTCAGGTTTGAGCTCGGGAGTGAACCGTTCACGGACATGATGTTCACCGTTGCCGACGGCAACGTGTTCGTGTCAGTAGCGCTCACGTAGCGCTGGTTAAACACCAGGCTGATCGAGTCGGTAGTGGCACCTGTGAAGGGCACAGAGTTCTTTACCAAGAGGCGCCCTGTCATGCCGAAGACGAAGGTTGAACCCAAGCCCGTGATGTTGTGCGTGGCCGGAGCGTTTACTGCGTAGAACGCAGCGAACTGATCAGTGGTGCAGCCCTCAACGCCACCGCCACCGACGACCACATTTGCGTTGTCAGTGATCGTGATCGAGTTCTCGAAGTAGTAGATGCCGGAAGCGAAGTAGACCGGCGTCGAACCCGAGATCACGATGGGGTCAACGTAGGTGCCGGGGAAGTACACCTTGCAGGCATCGAACCCGTCGGGCATGTTGTACGCCGCTGCCGAACGAGGGCTCAGCGCATGCACCGGAAGGTTCGGCGACCAGATCGTGTCGATGCTTCGGGTAAGGCTCGCTACGTTGCGCCAAGCCCGAATGTCACTTTGACCGGATCCTGGGTAGACGGCGTGAACGTTGCTGGAACTAGGCGTATAGGCCGCAGGCAGCGCAATCCCGGCCTGCAATGACGTCGTGCCGTATGGCCGCTTAGTTTCGTCCTCTGAGTAGTTCACTGCCATCAGCGCGCATGTGGTTGCTACCGGCACCCGCAGCGATGGACTGGCGAGAACGGGGTTGAGGTTCACTCCGGCCTTGTCCTGATTACAGGCCTTGAACAATGCCACGGGATCGGCGAGAGCCGTGCGCAGACCGCCCTTCACTGCTTCAAGGCGTTGCGCCTTGTTGTCAACTAAGCGGCTCGCTCGCGTGACGGCTACCGCATACGTAAGCATTGGGGTCACGATCAGCGTGGCAACCATAATGACCACCAGCGACAGGATCAGTGCCGAGCCTTCATCGCCGGCGCCATGTTCGCGCTGGGCGCGTATTGCCTCGAGCCTGCGCTTGATCATGTTCATCGGGTCACCGTCTGCACACACGAAACGGCCTCGTTGGCCGAGACCTTGACCCGAATACCCGAGAAGATCGGGCTGGCGGTGGACACCAACGTGAATGTTCGCGGCGTCACGCCCGCCTTACAGCTCCACGTGCCAGAGGTGTAGCCCGAAAGGTCCGAAAGGTTCAACGGCTGAATCTCGACAGTTCGGAATGTGCCGTCGCTGATGTTGAGGTCGAAGGTGCCGCTCGAGAACTGCTTCGTGGTGGTGATGACGGTCATGTCCGACACAATTGCCTTGCCAGCCGCGTCGCTGAGAGCGGTCTTTTGGTAGGTGAACGGATCGGCGGCCGATGTGCTGCCCACCTTTGTTTGTAACGTCAACGTTCCACCACATTGCGATAGAGCAATGGTCTGCAGAGCGAGCCCGAAGTTGGTGTAGTCGGGAGAGATGTACATGTTGGCGGTGAGCGCATTGGTGTACGTACCGCCCACCAGAGTTGCCGGAACGCCGGTGTCTGAGTTGGCCACCAACCTCGACAAGATCTTGGCGCCGGTGACTGTTGAGGTCACGGCCGCGTCGTAGGCCGTGTAGGGCACGCTGTATTGCTTGGCCGAGCGCGTCCAACTGGGATCGGAGCTGCTGTAACCCGTGCTGCTCGTGGTCACCGGATCTGACAGCGAGTACGGCGACGTGTAGCTCTTACCGGTCCACCCGTCGCTCGAGTCTGTGTCGGTTGCTCCCGGGTTCTGCACAGAGTAGATGCTCTGGTTGGTCACCGTTGGCACAGCATTTGTCGTCCACGAGGTGGTCGGGTTGGCGATAGCCGAATCTGTCAGGTTGACCGATCGAGCAAATGAATACGGTGCGCTGAACGCGGCTCGGGATGAGCTCGAGAGCGCAGTGGACGACGTTGCCGAGGTGTTGATTTCCCAATACGTGTACGGCGAGGTGTAGAGCCGACCCGCAGACCAGCCGTCGTTACCGTCGGTCGACGGGTTTGCAGCGACATCTTGGGCGGTGAACAAGGTCAAGTTGGTCGAGCCCGTCGTTGGCGCTGTCCACGTGGTGGCCATGTCTTGCGATGCGAATGCATTTGCGCTCAGCGATGACTGCGATAAGCGGAAGGGGGCGGTGAAGCGAAGGCGTCGCTTGCCGTTCGACGTTCCGAGAGAGCTACTCGTCGAGGCATTGGGATCGTCGACCCACACGGGCGAACTCGTCGAGCCAGTGTTCTTTTCCATGTGGTACCAGCGGGTGACGGTGGTGTCGGCGTGGTAGCCCTTTTCGATGTGGTAATAGCGCGAGTAGGCGAGGTGGTAGCTACGCGTGTAGTCGTAGTGGTAACCGGGGATGCTTGAGATCCAGGTTTGGTTGCCGCTAATTCCAGGGCCAACGCCCACGCCGATGAAGCGCGTTGTGTCACGGAAGGCTGCGGCAATCAGGTTGGCGCGGTCGAAGCCTTGCTGTTGGTACTGGCCATTCATCGTGGTCGAGTAGCCGGGCTGGGCGGCTGGTGGCTCAGCAGGGATCGAGCTTGACGAGTTGTTCAGGCGCGAGTTGGTCGGCACGCCGTCGGTAAAGAACACGACCATGCCGGGTAGATCCTGAGCAACTGTTCCGTCTGCGTTGTAGAACGTGCGGAACATTGCGTCTTCCCAGTTGGTGTACCCGGCAGGATACGTCATGTTCGTTACTTCGCTCAGCAACGCCGTGGACTCAGTGGAGTTGAGCATGTTGTAGGTGGTCGTCCACGTGGGCGCTGTTGCACCCACCGTGCTGGCGACGGTGTCAAACGGCACGAGCTTCAAGCGCACCGGTGTACCAACGAACATGGTCACGAACTGGCCGACAGCAGTCTTGATCTTGGCGAAGTCCGTTGAGCCGATCGAGCCCGAGCGGTCGATGATTAAGGTGATCGAACCACCGCACAGCGAACGGGCCGCAATCAGTGACGGCGCTCCTTGCATGCTGGTCGAGTCGATCAGTGTGCGGTTCGTGCCGCCAGCGCTCAGGCTGATCTGGTTTGTTCCACCGCCTGCGCCTGCCGACTTTCCGCCTCCGTTCACGGTGACGACAACTCGCTGGGCATTCTTTACGGCGACGGCCGGAGCGTCGCCTTCGATGGTGGTGACCGTTGGGTCAATCGCGAGTGGGTCCGGAGGCGTGCTCACCTTGATGATCCAGCTCGGGACCGTGACGCCGGCGGTGAAGACTCCATCTGGGGGCGAGTCAAGATTGTGCAGCACAACGTTGGTTCGACAGGTAACGCTGCCTTCTGTCTTGTCGCATTGCACCCGAATGAGTTGATACTCGTTGCCGACCAACACGTACCGATAGGAGACCTGGGTCAGCTTGGTTACCGACTGTCCGCTGCCGCCAGGAACAAGCGTGCTCCACGAGAGCATCATCGCGTTCGACCCGCCGATATCGGCGCCAACCGGACACGTGCCGAAGCATGGATTGATGCTGGGCGACGTGTCGACGTTCTGCCCCGCCGAAGCAAGGTCGCCAGGAATCCAGAGGCCCGCGCCATTTTCAGCACGAGCGTTGTTGAGCCGACCATTGCCTGTCGACTGTTGGTTCATGATGACCACGACTGCGCCCGACAGCGCCGTAACGAGCACTCCCGTCAGGGCGATTGAGATGAGCAACTCGACAAGGGTCATGCCCTCGTCGCGTCGGGGCACACGTGTTGTGCGGAGTTTGCGGGGTTGGCGCGATCGACGCAGGATCGGGTGCTTAGACATCACTCTTCACCACCTGTAGAGACTTTTGGATTTTCCCGTCTGGGCTTTTCACAGTGATCGTCACGAGCTGAACTGCAAGATCAGCTGGCGCCGACTCAGTAGAGCGACAAGCAAGATCTGCCCATTGACCATCGGCACTGGCAGTAGCACCAGGTACAAAGTGTTGCTGGAGGACCGTCGTGGTGTTGGCGCTCCATCCGTTGGTCTGAGCTGCCGCCTGCGCATACAAGGTGTAGTCGCAGCTCTTTGGTGCACGGTTCACGCGGTCGGCGGCGTTTTGGAGCACCGTCTCTACCGCAGACATGTTGGTGTTCAAGCGGCCAGCGGTAATCGTGGACATCACGGCGTTCAACGTGGGCACCATGATGATTGCCATGATGGTGATGGTCATCACGATCTCGACCAACGAAAAGCCGGTGTCGGTGTCGGTGTCGCGGTCAACGACCTGATCACCGGCATGCATGAACCAGAAGCGGGGTGCGCTTTTGTCATGCTTCATATGGCGCCCGTCCAGCTCACACGCCACAGCCGCTCTGTGGCACCACTAAATCATCGGTATCTGCGGTGCAGACTTGAGTCATTTCGGCGGCGCACTGGACGACGGGGCGCTGCATCGGCAAACCTGCAGATAATGGTTGAGCGCGTCTGCCCCCAGTGTCGTGGCACCCTGCGCGTCTTTGCGTCTCTATACGTGTGTGTCGCATGCGCCGAGAGCTACTCCCGGGTTGATGGCATCGATCGCTTCCTGCCTGTTTCGCGGGTTGCGCACTTCGAGCAGTTCCTCAACGATTACACGACTGTGCGTCTCGCTGAGGGACGCGCCAGTGACGATCCTGAATACTTCAGAAACCTTCCAGTCACTGCACCTGGAGCTCCGATGGAGTGGCAGTGGAACATGCGTCGACGCTCGTGGCAGACCGTGCGCACGCGCATCTTTCGCTCAGCATCCGACCCGCTCGTTGTTGTCGATGTCGGCGCCGGTGTTGGCTGGCTATCGAACCGGATCTCCGAACTCGGCCATGAGACGCTTGCTGTTGACCTCACGATCGATGCGCATGACGGCCTCGGCGCCGCCCGGCACTTCGAGCACCCTTTCTCGCGCTCTCAGGCAGAGATGGACTCGTTGCCCTTCGCCGATTCCAGCGTCGACATCGTGATCTACAACGCCAGCCTGCATTACTCATGCGACTATGCGGTCACCTTCACTGAAGCCCTGCGGGTGCTCAAACCCACCGGGCGCATCGTGGTGATGGACTCCCCCATCTACAAACAACGCTCGGCTGGCGAAGCGATGATCGCCGAACGGCACGCCGATTTCGAGCAGCGCTTTGGGTCCCGATCCGACTCCGTGCCGTCGGTTGGGTATCTCACGCCTGCGATGCTGCACGAACTTGCACTGCGGCTCGGGCTTCGTTGGCATCGGCATCACACCTGGTACGGATGGCAGTGGGCGTGGAAACCGTGGCGGGCCCGCCTTCGCGGCAAACGCCAGCCAAGCCGATTCGTGGTACTGGTAGCCACGCGTGTGGGCCCATCGTCGTCCCCATAAAGCATCAGCGCACGCCGACCGTGCGCTCACGCTTGGCGACGACGGCAACCCTTAGTTGGCGGCGTATGGACGGTTGTCCGTCGGCTGCGGCGGGTCCGACATATCGGGGATTGCGGTTGCCTGGTCGGTGTAGCCGGCGAAGTATTTCAGCACACCTGCTCGATCGAGGATGCCGTCGAGCTTGTTTGTCCGGGCCGCCACATATCGGGCCAGCAGGATGCCGCGGGCCTCATTGAGGAAGTTCGTCGTTGCGATCTCTTCGACAACACCATCGGCGAATTCAACCGATGCCGCACCATCGACAGTGGCACGAGCAACCCACGGAAGGTAGTGGCGACCCGCCTCAGCGACGACCGAGACCAGCGTTTCGGGAAGTGCATCTGGGTCTGACCATTCGCCGAACTGCTGCAGGTGCGGCAGCAGCAACCGGCCGGTATGGCTCACCACATTCGGACCATGCTCATCCGAAAGTTCCCGGCAATATGGATCGGCTACGAAATGGGCGATGTTCGCGCCGAACAGAGCGAAGTCGGCAATGCACGGACGATCGCCAAGAAGGTACGTGCCGCCATCGAGGTGCGCACTCAGCACCTTCAGCCACGGCACGAGCACCTCGTTCATCCATGTCTCGATATTGCCCTGCGAAATGCCAAGCTTCGGCACACTTGCGGTCATCACCTGGGTGACCATCTGGAAGATCATCGTCGCCGGCGCAGGCATGGTCATCGACATCTCTTGTGCGAGCTGCCAACCAGATGCCGCCACGTTTACCGGATAGCTCCAGCGGCTCGCGACAGCCGGACGGTAGAACCACTCGTCGGAGAAGTCGTCGAGCATGTACGCGAGAAACCGAAGCGCCGGATCCTCCGGAAGCACCGACCGAGCAGCCGACGCATCGAGATGCTCGATGATCGAGGTCGAGTCCCACATCGGCACACTGTCGAGAGTCAGGACAACGGGGATTCCGCCGTTCCATCCGGCAGCGCTCGCCGCTGGGTGAAAGTTCGCGCCCGGCTCGAGTCGCCACGCACGGTCGGTGTAGTCGAGGTATCCCGTGACCTTGCGAGTGAAGTACGAACGAGTCAACCCATGCACGCTGTAGAAACTCATCGCCGCACACTATGTGTGCACAGCCGCCCGGGGTAAACCAACCATGCGCCTCGGCCTCGCGCTTGCTCCGCAAAGCACCAGCGCACGGAGATCGTGCGCTGACGCTTTATGGCGGGTAGCCGCCCGGAAGCAAACTCTTGGCGAAAACGCAGCAGGGCCACCCTTGCGGATGGCCCCTGAGCTGCTACTTCGTGGTCGGGCTGACAGGATTTGAACCTGCGACCCCCTGCCCCCCAGGCAGGTGCGCTACCAAGCTGCGCTACAGCCCGTTGTGAACGGAACGGCCAGCGTAGCGGATGCCGCTGCAAGCACCCACGCCAACCGATGATGAGAGTTCAGTGACCCCGCCAGCTAGCGGAACAGTTGAACAATTCGATAGACGAAGTACAACACCAGCAGCACCATCAGCAGCTTGAAGTGCCATGGCGCCTTCATGTCTTCTTCGGCGCCATCGCCAGCGGCCAACTTGCGCAGGTCGAGATTCTTGGCCGTAATGGGGATCCGCGGAACCTGCGCCTCGAGGCTACGACCGCATGTGGGACAGTCACCTGCCTCGGTCATGGCCGATGGCGCGAAGTACTTCGCGCAGTCTTCACACCAAGGCATGCGCCCTCCTGATATCGGTGAAGTTGATGAGCACGCTCGAACGCTATTCGGTGCGACGACGCACGCGAAGTTTCAGCGGCGTGGAACCGAAATCGAATGCCTCGCGGATGCTGCGCTCGAGATAGCGCAGATAGGTGTGTGGCAACTCGCGGTTCACGAACAAGGTGAAGGTAGGCGGGTCGGTGGCTCCCTGCATTGCATAGAGCACCTTGGTGCCGCCTGGCGCTGGCTGCTTTTGCTGGGCGGCAGAGATCACCTTGTTCACGTCTCGTGTCGGAACGCGGCGGTGGTACTGCACGATGGCTTCTTTGAGCACTGGCGCAAGTTTGTTGACGCCCTTGCCGCTGAGCGCAGAGATCTTCAAGATTGGTGCGTCGCCGATGAAACCAAGCTTGCGTTTCACTTCGGCCAAGATGTCGAGCCGCCGTTCGGCGTCGTCGATGAGTTCCCACTTGTTCAGCAGCAACACGATTGGGCAGCCGGCAGCATCGACTCGTTCGGCCAAACGCTGGTCTTGGCCGGTGATGCCTTCGGTGGCATCGATAACGAACAGCGCAATATCGGCATCGTCGATGGCGCGTAGCGCACGAACCAACGAGTAGTACTCGGCTGAGTCGTCGATCTTCGAGCGGCGACGCATACCTGCGGTGTCGACGAACACGATTGGGCCATCGTCGGTCTCGACCAATGTGTCGATGGCGTCGCGCGTCGTGCCGGGCATGTCGTGCACTACGGAGCGGTTCTCGCCCACAAGGCGATTAAACAGCGTGCTCTTGCCAACGTTTGGTCGACCAACCACGGCGACGCGCGGCGCTGCTTGCTCTGGTGGCGTCCAGTTCTCGTCGTCTTCGAGGAACGCCTCGACAATGCCCGCCGGACTGACGTCGGGGATGCGCGCAATGACTTCGTCGAGTAGGTCGCCGGCGCGACGGCCGTGCAACGCGCTGACTGGAAGCGGCTCGCCTAAGCCGAGTGACAGGAACTCCCAACGTGCGCCTTCGCGCTGATCGTTGTCGGCCTTGTTCACCACCAGCAACACAGGAGGCTTGATGCGACGCAACCAGATGGCAATCTGCTCGTCGTCGTCGGTGACGCCAACAGACCCATCGACGAGGAACATCACTAACGAGGCCTGTCGCACGGCAGCTTCTACTTGGCGGCTGACCTTGTCGTCGAGCTCGCTACCAGACGGCAACCAACCGCCGGTATCGACCAACTTAAATGGACGGCCGAGCCACTCGGCGTCGACCTCCTTGCGGTCGCGAGTCACGCCAGGGCGGTCTTCGACAATGGCAACTTGCTCGCCGACAATACGGTTGAACAAGGTGCTCTTGCCCACGTTTGGGCGGCCAACAATCACCACGCTTGGCAACTCAGGGGCTTCATCTATTTCGGTCATCGTCCTACCTCCAGGGCGTGGCGCAACGCGATTCCGTTCGTGGCAATGACCTCAACGGAGCGGGGCAGCGAATCAACTGTGGTGCCATCGAGGAAACGTCCCTCGCTGAGACACACATCGGGCAACAGGTAACGGTGTGTGAGCGGCTCTTGGCTGAGCACTCTGGCGATATCTTCGCCCACCATCAAACCAGTGACGGCGGTATTGCCGCCAAAGAACACATTGGGAACGGCGATAATGCGCACATCATCGCGGCCGAGTTCGGCAACGAGCGGACCGAGCACCTGAGCGCCGAACGCTCCGGTAAGAATGCCAATGGGCGCCGAGGCGCGTGGCCGAAGTTGTACCGAACCCTCGGTTACGGCGTCGCCGCCACAGCCACGAAGCCCAGTGTCGCCAGCTGGGTTACGAGGAGCGCGGTAACCCGTTGCAGGAGCGCCATCGACCGAGGCAAAAAACCCGGCCTGCGGTCCGACAGGCGTATCGACCTTGCCGCTGAACTCCATCTCAAAGGTGCGCGCCATGCCGATGCCGTCTTCGTGCATTTCGAAGCCTGAGTAGGTTTCTGCATCGGGAAATGGACGGCCGGTCATCAGGTAATACTCGTCGGCAGCAAACACCATGCGGTGGCCAACCACCGTTTGAAACAGGTCTTGCCAATCGTGAACTGTGTCGACGACCGCGTTGGCCTCTTCGAGCGTGTGCTCGCGCATGGCGCCTTCGGTGTTGAACTTGCTGAGTCCGAGCGGAACACAGGCAACCGACGCCAACTCGGGGTACTGATCGAGCACGCCAGCGAGCGTGTCGTCGAGTATTGCGCCGTCGTTGACGCCAGGGCACACCACGATTTGGCCATGCACCGTGATGCCGTGATCGAGCAGCGCACGAAGCCAGCGCAGGCTCATTCCGCCGCGAGGATTCCGCAACATGCGGTTGCGGATCTCGGGGTCGGTGGCATGAATGCTCACGTTCAGTGGCGACAAACGTTCGGTGATCACACGCTCGAGATCGGCCTCGGTGAAGCGTGTGAGCGTGGTGAAGTTGCCGTACAAGAAGCTCAGTCGGTAGTCGTCGTCTTTGAGATAGAGACTCTTTCTGAGACCCTTTGGCAGCTGGTAGATGAAGCAAAATTCGCAATGGTTGTCGCACGTGCGAACACGATCGAACAACGCGCTCTCCACGTCGACACCCAGGGGCTCTCCGGCCCTCTTCGCGATCTCAAACGAGAGCTCTACATTGCCACGGCGAATATCGACATCGAGATCGGCCTCGTCGACCAGGAATCTCCACTCGATGATGTCTCGAGGCACCTGACCATTGAGTCGAAGCACTTCGTCGCCTGCCAATAGCCCAGCCATCGCGGCAGGTGAACCTGGTTCGATGGTGGTAATAACGGGGGTGGACATAGCCCGTCAAGGCTACCGTGCGTCAGCTTGGAGCGCTCCGGTAGTCTGCACAGGTGAATGTTGATCGAGTGCTGCTCGCCGAGCCGAGGGGTTTTTGCGCCGGCGTCGAGATGGCTATCAAAGCGCTGGCGTTCATGGTGCGCAGCTTCCCTGCTCCGGTGTACTGCTACCACGAGATCGTGCACAACAAGCTCATCGTCGAGCAGTTCGAAGCCCAGGGTGTGGTGTTTGTCGACGACATTTCCGATGTCCCGTTTGGCCGTCCGATCATGCTGTCGGCTCATGGCTCAGCACCCGATGTCGTTGAGGCAGCGCGCGAGCGAGGCAGTTATGTCGTCGACTCCGTGTGCCCGCTTGTGACCAAAGTTCACCATGAGGTCAAGGTGCGCGCCGGCAAGGGCTACCGAATTGTTTACGTGGGCCATGAGGGCCATGAAGAAGCAGTGGGCACGATGGCCGTTGCGCCCCACGCAATCAGTCGTGTCGAATCTGTCGCCGAAGTGCTTGCGCTCCCCCAGTTCGATGAACCCGTTGCCTTGCTTGCCCAAACAACCCTGTCGCATCGCGACTGGGAAGGTGTGGCAGTGGCTGTTCGCGAGCGCTACCCAGATGTGTGGTCGCCAGGTCGCAGCGATCTCTGCTTTGCCACTACAAACCGCCAATCGGCTCTCATGACCATTGCGCCCCGAGTCAATGCACTCATCGTGATTGGGTCGGCGAACTCGTCGAACACTCGGGCGCTCGAGAAGCTCGCCATCGAAGCTGGTTGCCCACGCGTGTTTCGCATCAACCATGTCGAAGAGCTACCCAACGACCTCACGGGCGTTGTCGGAGTTACTGCAGGCGCCTCAGCCCCCGAAGACCTCGTACAAGCAGTGCTGGCGCATCTGGCTCCACGCCACGGAGTCGAAACTGTGAGGGCCACCGAAGAGAACGAGTACTTCCCTCCGCCTCGCAACATCCGCGACCTACAAGCCGCAATTAGTAGAGCCTCTGCCGTGCTGCTCGGTGCGTCTTCAGATGCAGCAGCCATCGACGACCGTGCGGTGCCCGCCAGCGAAGTGCTCGCGGCCCTCAGCGCCGGATGACATTCGCTGGCAACGCCTGCGGCCTGTCAGGCTGATAAACGATGATGTCTCCAACTGTCGCAACTATTCGCATCACCCTGCATGTCCTCGCCGCCACGATTTGGGTCGGTGGACAGTTCACGCTGGCAGGGCTGCTTCCTGTGCTGCGCAAACACGAGGGTGCTGCCAAGCAGGCTGCCCAAGCGTTCAATCGTTTGGCGTGGCCAGCATTTGGGGTGCTGGTCGTCACGGGTATGTGGAACCTTGCCGCAATCGATATCACTGCGGCATCGAATAGTTACCAGATCACCGTGTTCATCAAGATCGCTGTTGCAATCGCCGCCGGTGTAGCTACCGCCGCGCACATCGCTGCTCGCACCAAGCTGATGTTGGCGTTGGGCGGGGCGCTTGGCGCATTGTGCTCAGTGGCTGCCGTGTTCCTCGGCGTGCTGCTTCAGACCGGCAAATAGCCCGTCAAGGCGCAGCGCTACACGCGTTGGCGGGGCTTCGATTGCTCACCGTTTTGCCGCGACACAGCAAGCACGTGGCGACGGCCGTGTTCGTCCTGAGTGATCGCATACTCGACGCCCTTGGGCTGCGGCCGAGCTACGTAGAGCGGCACAGTCGTCGGAATCGTGATCGTGGTGTCTTCCTTTTTCTCCGGGAACGCGATCTGGTAGAGCAAGAGACCGGCCAGGGCCAGCGCCACCAATCCACCCAGACCGACCGACTGCTTCAAGAACACCATCACATAACCAACAAACGGGACCCGAGCTACGACACGTCCGGCCACGAGGCGAGGCGTGATGGTCCAATTGTCAGGCAACTCGTTGACGTCGGCCTTGGTGGAAATTCGACCACCCTCAATCGCAACTACCCGGCGAGTGATCATTTGCTGATCGATCGGGTTGTGGAAGTTGATCACGTCGCCAGTGCGCACTGCGTCGCCAACGGGCTTCACCACTACAGCGTCGCCGTAGCGGTATGCAGGCTCCATCGACGAGGAACGAACCGAGTACACCCGGTATCCGCTTCCCCACGCCCACGAAATGCCCGCGACGCAACCCATCAGGGTCAACACCATCAGGACTTTCGCAATCGGACGGACACGCATATGTGCTCGGATCTAGAGACCGCACTCGATTCTCTCGCCTACCGAACCGCCGTGATTCGGGCTTGTGAAGTGGCGCCAAATGTAACGGTCTTCACAACAAATGGCTAGAGGCGATTGGTTCAATAAGCGTGCCGTCTTGCGCCGAGCGCATCGCGGCGAATACTTAGCTACGAGGAACTTCGCTCCACGGGCGATCGCGGTCGACGCGCACATCGCCAGGTAAACCGAGCACGCGCTCGCCGAGGATGTTCTTCATGACCTCGGTGGTGCCGCCCTCAATCGAGTTTGCACGGGTACGCAAGAACGCCTTCTGCAGCGTCTCGAAACCCATTGCGTGGTTCGGCTGCACCATTTCGTACGAGCCATAGAGCATGCCGTTGGCACCCAGCAGGTTGACCACCATTGCGTAGATGTCTTTGTTGAGATCGGCTGACGCGCTCTTGCCGATAGAACCCTCGGGACCCGGATCGCCCATCTTGCGCATCTGGTTGGCTCGAATGTTGGTGAGGCGCAGGATCTCGGCGCGACTCCAGAGCTTCATCACGTCGTCGCGTGACGCTGGGTCCTGACGATCGGCAGGAAGTGCTTGCCACGTCTTCACCAGATCGCGAATGGTGCCCGAACCCTTGGCCGGAATAGCGCCGCCGATGGAGACACGTTCGTTCATGAGCGTGGTGAGCGACACGCGCCATCCGTCGCCTGGTTTGCCAAGCATCTCCTTATCGAGGATGCGGGTGTCGGTGAAGTAGACCTCGTTGAACTCGGCCTCACCAGTGATCTGACGTAGCGGACGAACCTCGACGGTTGGTGCGTGCATATCGACGACAAACGCAGTGAGGCCAGCGTGCTTGACGGCCTCGGTATCGGTACGAACGACAAGCAAGCCCCAACGTGCGAGGTGCGCCAACGTGGTCCAGACCTTCTGGCCATTACAGATCCATTCGTCGCCATCCTTCACACCGCGTGACGACAAGCCGGCGAAGTCAGAACCGGCGCCGGGCTCGCTGAACAACTGGCACCAGATCTCTTCACCGGTGAACAGCGGCCGCAGGTAACGCGACTTCTGCTCATCGCTGCCCCAAACCGCAACGGTTGGACCGCACATGCCGTAGCCGATTGGGTTGCGAGCAACTGGGTGGGGTGCGCCCAAGGCGAACACGCGCTCGTTGACGAGTTTTTGCATCTTTGGGTTGAGACCCAATCCGCCGTGACCAACCGGGAAATGAACCCATGCGAGTCCGGCGTCGAACTGCGCACCAAGAAAGGTGACGGGGTCGGTGCTCTTGGGTGGGTAGTTGGTCAGCAATTCGGTGACGAGGTCGTCGACACGACGCTCTTCGGCGGTCAGCACAGATTCGATAACAGTCATATCGCCACAACTCCAAGGTCTCTACATACGTTCAGTGAACGGAGAGGACCTTACCGAGCATTCGGAATCAGCGACCAACCGAGCGCGTCGCTCGTCGCCATTTGCCAGTCGGCGAGCATCCCCAAACCCAGTTGCGGGCTGGCGGGGCGACTGGTCGGGCGCTAGTTGTATGGCGACATCACTCGCTGCGCATTGCGAGCATCGAACGGAGCCCCGCTCGGGAACCAACTCATCAGCTCGAGCACGGTGGCATGCAGCGGCCTGCCGACCGGGCTGCGGCCGCTCGCAAGCTTGAGGTTGTTCAGAATGCGCAGCAGGATGTCACGCTTGTTGACGGCGCGCAGGTAGGCATCGCTCCAGGCCACGTTGCCGCCCGACAGTTGCGTGAACAACTGCCGTACTCCGTGGCGGTCGAGCAGCGTGCCGCCGTTGAACGGGTCGGCGTAGGTCGATGAATCATTGCCGTCACGAACGATGAAATGGCCCGGCAAACCGACACCAACGATTGGCACTCGCACGCGCTTGCCGCACTCCATTGCGAGCACAGACATCGTGATGGGAAGACCCACACCACGAGTGAGCAATTGAGATAACAACGAGTTATCGATGTCGTAATACGTGGCCGTGTCGCCACGCACATGACCCGAGGGTCCAAACAAGGTCGACATCACGCCCGCGAACGTTGGGACCATGGTTTCGGCGAGAGAATCGATCTTGGCCTGTTCCGCGGCGATGTCGATTTCGTAGCCCGCGAGTTGGCAAAGCAGATAACACAACGTGTCGAGCGGTAGGGCCTCGTCGCTGAACTCAAGCAAAAGCCTGAAGCGATTCTTGATGGCCTTTGAATCCATTTGCACAACGTAGCTTCGGCTACCGTCGCCATCATGTTCCCAGGTGCGTACTTGACCACAACCCCCGACAAGCCAGCAGTGATTATCGGTTCTACCGGCGAGGTGCAGACCTTTGCGCAACTCGATGCCGCGGCGAACCGCCTGAGCCAACTGCTCTACGGTGCCGGTCTGCGCCCCGGCGATCACGTGGCCATCTGCATGGAGAATCACCCTCGTTATCTTGAGGTGATGTGGGGCTGCCACTACGCCGGTCTCGTGTACACGGCTTGCTCAAGCCGACTCACGAGTCCTGAGCTGGTGTACATCCTGAATGATTGCAGCGCACGGGTCTTCATCACGAGCAAGTACAAAGCCGACCAAGCCGCCGAAATTGTTACTGACACTTCAGGCGTTGAGTTGCGCCTCATGCTCGACGGTGTCATCGACGGGTACGACAGCTACGAGGCAAGCGTCGCTGAGCAGAGCGATGCTCCACTCGAGGTTCGTATTGCTGGCATCGACATGCTCTATTCGTCGGGCACCACGGGTCGGCCAAAGGGCGTGATGCGCGAGTTCAAGGAGCTTCCGCTTGAGACAACGGCCGGATCAGTAACCGGCTCGCTCACCATGCTCTTCGGCGTTACCAGCGACAGCGTGTATCTCTCCCCTGCGCCGCTCTACCACGCAGCGCCACTTCGGTTTTGCATGTCGGCTCAAGGCCTCGGCGCAACCGTCATCGTGATGGAGCACTTCGACCCTGAGCAGTACTTGGCGCTGATCGAAAAGCACAACGCAACGGCTAGCCAAGTGGTACCCACGATGTTTGTTCGGATGATGAAACTGCCCGACGACGTGCGCACCAAATACGACGTGTCGTCGATGCGTTGCATCATTCACGCCGCGGCTCCATGCCCGATTCCAGTAAAGAAGGGAATCATCGAGTGGTTCGGACCAATCGTGCACGAGTACTACGCCGGCACCGAGGGCAACGGGTTTGTGTATTGCAATAGCGACATGTGGCTTGGCCACGAAGGCACCGTTGGCACTCCGATCGGCTGCATCGTGCACATTTGCGACGACGACGGCAACGATGTGCCGGCCTACGAAAGCGGCACCATCTACTTCGAAGGTGGCGGTGCGTTTGAGTACCACAACGACGCCGAAAAGACCGCCAGTTCACGCCACGCCAAGGGCTACACCACGCTCGGCGACGTCGGCTATCTCGACAGCGACAACTTCTTGTATCTCACCGATCGCAAGTCGTACATGATCATTTCTGGCGGTGTGAACATCTACCCGCAGGAGTCCGAGAACGCATTGGTCACCCATCCAAAGGTCATTGATGTCGCAGTGTTTGGAGTGCCCAACGAAGACTTCGGTGAAGAAGTCAAAGCGGTTGTGCAACCGGTAACGATGCCTGCCAACGACGAAGAAGCTCGAGCGCTCGCACAAGAACTCATCGCCTACTGCAAGTCACAACTTGCCGATGTCAAATGCCCGCGCAGCATCGACTTCAGAGCCGAACTCCCCCGTCACCCAACGGGCAAGCTCTACAAGCGTCTACTGAAAGACGAGTACTGGAAAGACTCGGGTCGCAGCATCTAGCGACTGCTTATTCGCTGATGACCACCATGCGGATTTCGGTCATCTCTTTCACACTGAAGGCTGGGCCTTCACGCGTGTTGCCGCTATCCCGCAAGCCGCCATACGGCTGCTGGTCGGCGCGCCATGTAGGGACCTCGTTCACGAGCACGCCACCGAAGTCGAGGGTGCGGATCGCCTTGAGTCCCTTGCCGATGTCGCTGGTGAATATGGCCGCCTGCAAACCGAAGGCCGAGTCGTTGGCAAGCCGTAGCGCTTCGTCAAGATCGTCGTATGCCGCGATCGCTACAACAGGACCGAACACCTCTCCGGCGCACACCTTCATGTCATGCGACACGTTGGCAAGAATGGTTGGCCGCAGTACGCCGTCGTCGCCAATGAAGCCGCCACTTATGAGCTGCGCTCCTTGCGTGACTGCTTCATCGATCCAACTCTTCACGCGATCTCGCTCGCTGATTGATATCAACGCCGATACGTCAGTGGCTTCGTCGGCCGGGTCGCCAACGACAAGAGTGGCGACCCGCTCAGCGAGCGCATCGGTGAACTGTGTCGCGATCGATGAGTGCACAAAGATGCGCTGAGTGCTGATGCAGCTTTGGCCTGCGTGGCTGAAGCCAGCCATACGGATTTTGTCGGCAGCCTGCAGCCAATTGCCGTCGGCTTCGATGATGACCGGGGCGTTGTTGCCGAGCTCGAGGCCGACCCGCTTTCGCGGCGCTCGGCTACGAATGCCCCAACCAACATCGGGAGATCCGGTGAAAGTGATGAGTGCAATATCTGGATGGTCGACCACTGCATTGCCAACGGTTGAACCACCGCCTGTGACAACCTGCAGATAATCGGCGGGAAGCCCACATTCGTCGATCAACATCTCAGCGAGCACAATCGAACTGAACGGCGTTTGCGAGGCAGGCTTGAGCACTACCGGGCATCCCGCTGCAATCGCAGGAGCAACTTTGTGGACAACCAAGTTGAGCGGAAAATTGAACGGAGCAATCGCCCCGACAACACCGATAGGCACCCGCAACGTAAAGCCAAACTTGCCCTCGCCCGATTGCAATGCGTCGAGTGGAATCATCTCGCCAGCAAGCTTGCGAGCCTCGGCTGCAGCGAACGAGAACGTGCCCGCTGCGCGCTCTGCCTCGACTCGTGCGGTCTTGATTGGCTTGGCCGATTCGCGGCTGATGATCTGCGCAAACTCCTCGCGTCGTTCAGTCAGCCGAACGGCTGCGATGTCGAGGATCTGGGCCCGTCGCCAGAGCGGCATTGGGCCAGCATGCAGCGCGGCTCGAGCAATGGCGACAGCGCGATCAACGTCGGCCGCCGTGCACGCCGGAATCTTGCCGATGAGCGAATTGTCGTATGGCGAGCGCACCTCAAGGAACTGCAGGGAGGTGAATCGTTCGCCGGCAAGCGGGATAGCGCGTACGTCTGACATACCTCGACCTTAGTGGCCGTGGGTAATACTCAGATACGTGGCTTCCTCGACGCACCCATTTCTCGACAGTACGCACCCGCTTGCCTTCGCCCATCGTGGTGGAGCCAGCGACGCACCAGAAAACACAATGCCTGCATTCGAGTACGCAATCAATCTCGGCTATCGCTACATCGAGACCGACGTTCAAGTCACCTCCGATGGCGTGCTGGTGGCCTTCCACGATTTCAATCTCAAGCGAACCTGTGGCATCGATAAGCGCATTGGCGAGATGACGTGGCAAGAGGTCAGCGAAGCGCGCGTCGATGGCGCAGCACCGATCCCAGCATTTAGCGAACTCATGAACGCGTGGCCCGATGTGCGGGTGAACATCGACTGCAAGACCGACGCAGCCGTCGACGCGTTGGTTGCCGCGCTGCAGACATCCAATGCACTCGACCGTGTGTGCGTCGGCGCGTTTAGCGACCGTCGCATGCGCAAGCTGCGCGCACTGCTCGGCCCTGGACTGTGCTCGGCACTCGGCCCTCGCGGCGTCGCCTCGTTGCTCTACGGTCGCATGCGCAGCACGGCCGCACTGACCGCGCAGGTGCCAGTTCGGCAAGGTCCGCTCACGGTTATCAGTGATCGATTCATGAAGCGCGCAAATCGCATCGGCCTACAGGTGCACGCGTGGACAATCGACGAAGCCGATGAGATGAACCGACTGCTTGATCTCGGCGTGCACGGCATCATGACCGATAAACCAATGGTGCTACGCGACGTCCTCATCGCTCGCGGCATGTGGTCGTGAGCGCTCCGTTTAGCTCGACTCGAGCGGCCGGCTCGATGGTTGCATCCGCTGATGGCCTCGCCACGCAGGCGGGTATGACGATCTTGGCCCAGGGCGGCAACGCTGTCGATGCTGCCATTGCATGCAACGCCGCCATCGCAGTCACCTCGCCGCATCTGTGCGGAATGGGCGGCGACCTGTATGCCCTCATTCATGATGGCGTCGGCGTTCACGCGCTCAACGCCACCGGACGCGCCGGCGCCGGATCAAGCGCTGCTGCTTTGCGTGCCGAGGGCCACGAACAAATGCCGTTTCGCCACGACATCCGCACCGTCACTGTGCCGGGATGTGTCGATGGGTGGATCGCGCTCCATGAACGCTTCGGGCGCCTCCCGCTTGCTCGGGTGCTTGATCCTGCAATCCGCTTGGCCGACGATGGATTTCCGGCGTCACCACTCTTGGTCGGCGTTCTCGCGGTACTCGACAGTGCCGCACGTGAGCAGCTCATCGAGGTCGTCGAGCAAGCGACACGTCCCGGTAGTCGTGTTCGACGATCAGGCGTAGCGCGTGCTCTGCGCTCAATCTCTGAACACGGCCGCGACGGGTTCTACCTTGGCGAGTTCGGACATGGGTTGCGTCGCCTCGGCGACGGCCTCTATAGCGAATCAGACCTGTCGACTCCGGGCAGTACATGGGTCACCCCGTTGAGCCGCGACGCCTTTGGTAAGACACTGCACACGATGCCACCGAACTCGCAGGGCTACTTGCTGCTCGCCGCCGCCGGCCTTGCTGAACAGCTCGACTTGCCTGGCGATACCCAGTCCGAGCATTGGGCTCACTTGCTCATTGAGGCCGCCAAGGCCGCCGCCTTCGATCGACCGACGGTCCTTCACGACAACGCTGATGGTAGTGCGCTCATCGAGGCCGCCGCCCTGCGCTTGCCCAGCATCGATCGAGAAATCGCGACGCGTCGCACGGCGCCCGCGTTTGATGGCGACACCACCTACCTGTGCGTTGTCGACGATCAACGAATGGGTGTATCGCTCATCCAATCGAACGCATCGAACTTCGGCTCATGGCTTGTTGAGCCGAGCACCGGCATCAACCTGCACAACCGCGGACTCGGCTTCTCGCTCGAGCAAGGCCATCCGGCTGAGTTGGCGCCCGGCAAACGTCCGCCACACACGCTGTCACCAGCAATGGCCACCAACCCCGACGGCTCGCTTGCTGGCGTGTTCGGAACAATGGGCGGCGACGGGCAACCACAGATTTTGCTGCAGTTAGCGGCGCGCATCTTTCACCATGCGCAGAGCCCAGCTGCCGCTGTGCACGCAGCTCGATGGGTACTCAACGGACCTACCACCGGCTTCGACACGTGGAGTGCGCCGCAGGGTCCGCACGTACTTGTCGAAGGACATGCCCCAGCCGATTGGCGCGCCGGGCTCGAGGCCCGAGGGCACGCCGTGCGTATCGCTGCGCCGTACGACAGTGCGTTCGGACACGCTCACGCGATTTTGGTCGAGCCCGACGGGATGCTTTGCGGTGCCGCCGACCCTCGGTGTCGCATCGGATCAGTTGCCGGCGCGTAACAAAGTAAACATCACAGAGTTCGGTACATCGATTTCGGCGCCGCGAACTACGCTGGCGAAATGCGCGTTGATACAAACTTCTTTTGCACTGTTCCGATGCCCGACGCGGGCGACCCAGCAATCGCAGCCACGGCCCGCCGCTACGGCAACGATGCGGTCATTGAGTGCTACAAGAACTTGGTCGACTGGAGTCGCACCGCCGACTCGTTGGGTTTCGACACGATGTGGCTCACCGAGCACCATTTCCAGCACGAGGGCTACGAGGTGTTGCCGAACCTCATTCTGTTCGGCATGCATCTGGCTCAGCTCACCAAAGACCTGCGCCTCGGTCAAATGTTCAACGTGGTGCCGCAGTGGAACCCGCTTCGGCTCGCCGAAGACTTTGCGTTAGCCGACATCATCACGGGCGGCCGCATGGAATTTGGTGTCGGTCGCGGCACCGTGCCTCGAGAAGCGTGGGCGCTCGGCACCGTGGTCGCTAGCGGAGACAACGCAATGAGTGGTGAGCATGACCGCATCAACCGCGAGGTCTTCGAAGAGTCATTGGAGATCATCAAGCTGGCTTGGTACAACGAAACGTTCTCGTACCGTGGCAAACACTTCGTGTTGCCTCCCGACGACGTTCCTGACCGTGGTAGCTATGTGGATCACCTCACCTTGATCCCCAAGCCACTTCGCACAGTCGATATCTACCAGCCGGTCACCTCGCCAGAGACCATCGAGTATGTGCCACGGGCGGGCCACAAGGCCATTTATTGGTTGCAGAATGCCGACAGCCAAAAGCAGAAGTGGGATCGCTACGCCGAGATTCGCGCCGACATGGGTCAGCCCGTTGCTGCGGGCGACGATCGGTGTCTCGTGCTCAACCTGCATGTTGCCAAAACCCGCGAGCAGGCGATGATCAAGGGCCGTCCAGGGCACGACGAATTCAACAAGTTCTTGTCGCCATACGGCCGCTTCAGCAGCTACCGCAATCCCGACGGCTCAAAGGTGGCGTTCGATCACTGCCCCACCCTCGAGGAAAGCAACGACCAAAAGATTCAGATCGTCGGCTCCATCGACGATGCGGTCGACGCCATTGGATACTGGCGAGACCTGCTCGACCTCAAGCACATCTGCTTCTTCCTCGATTACCCCGGCCTCACCCGCGAAGACATGAACGAGCAAATGCACCTCATTGCCGAGGAAGTGTTCCCGCGCCTTGGTGAGCCAATCGAGCGTCGGCCCATCACCGGAACGCCCTTGGTCTAACCGTGCTGCTTAGATCGGCCACGCTTGCCGACGGACGCAATGTCGATATTCGTATCTGCCTCGACACCATCGACGAGGTCGCTGTGTCCCTGACGGCACAGTCCGACGAGCACGGTCCCTGACGGCACAGTCCGACGAGCACGTGATCGATCTGTCGGGGCACTTGTTGTTGCCGGCGTTTGTAGAGCCACACGCGCACCTCGACAAGGCGTTCTTGTCCGAGCGTTTCGCTAACGACGCTGGCGATCTGATGGGCGCCATTGTTGCGATGCAGCAGAATCGCCATCTTATTACGTACGCAGACACGGTAGAACGCGCCGAGCGAGCAGTTCGCTTGATGGTTCGCAATGGCGCAAGTGCGATTCGCACCCACGCCGATACAACAACCGAAAACGGTCTGATGTCGGTCGAGGCACTCGCCGAGGTGCGCCGCCGCACCGCCGACATTTGCGACATTCAAATCGTGTCGCTCGTGAGCTGGCCAGTCACTGGCGCTGCCGGAGCCGACTCGCGTACTCTGCTGCGCGAAGCGCTAGAGAGAGGCGCCGACCTCGTTGGAGGCTGTCCTCACCTCGACGACAATCCAGAGGGTGCCAACGAAACGCTGCTTGAGATCGCTTCCGAGTACCAGCGTGGCGTCGACCTGCACACTGACGAAAATCTAGACCCGCAGAAGAACGGTCTCGAAGATCTGGCTCGCCGCGTGTTGGCGTCAGGCTTCGCGTACGGCGTCACCGCTAGCCATTGCGTCAGCCTTGGATCACAAGCCCTGAGCAGGCAAGACGAGATTGCCGAGCTGGTCGCTGCAGCCAACATCAGCGTGGTGGCACTGCCCCACACCAACTTGTTCCTCCAGGGGCGCGAACATCAGCAGTCGATGCCTCGAGCAATCACTGCGGTCAAGGCTCTTAGGGCCCGCAACGTGAACGTATGTGCTGGCGCCGACAACCTGCAAGACCCGTTTAACCCAATGGGCCGGGGCGATCCACTCGAGACTGCGTCGTTGATGGTGATGCTCGCTCATCTGCTGCCCCATGAGGGCCTCGATGTCGTGAGCGCAAATGCGCGCCAGGCACTCGGCATCCAGCCGGTTCGGGTCGAGTCCGGCAACATCGCTGACCTCGTTGCCATCAAGGTCGAGTCCGTTCGTGAAGCACTTGCATTCGGCCCGCCCGAGCGCATCGTGTTGCACCGCGGCTTGGTTGTTTCCCCAACGCACGGGCGCTGATTGCTGGCCGCTCTACGAAATGAACTGTTAACAGATTAGGGATACCCCTGAAACGACGGCTCACCTAGTGTGTGAATCGCATGTTCCCCAGCGACGAATCCACACTTCCCGTAACGGGTCGCCTCGCCGGACAGCGCGCTGTGATCACCGGAGCAGCACGTGGCATTGGAGCCGAGATCGCCCGCACGTACGCCCGTGAAGGCGCCCAAGTGTTCGTGCTCGACATCGACATCGGCCTTGCCTCCGAAGTTGCTCGATCGATCGGTGGGCATGCTGCGAAGGTCGATCTCGCCGATGCAGCATCAACGGCCACGGTGCTTGAGCAAGCTATTGCAGGACTCGGCGGCATTGACATTCTTGTGAACAACGCAGGCATCTTGAGGATGGCTCCATTGCTCGATCTCACCATCGAGAACTGGGACACCACGTTCGCCGTGAACACTCGGGCAATGTTTGTGACCACTCAGGTCGCCGGTCGAGCAATGGTCGCTCAAGGGAGCGGCTGCATCATCAACATGGCGAGTATGGGCGGCAAGCTGGGCTCTCCAAATCAAGCGCATTACGCGGCCTCGAAGGCGGCTGTCATCTCGCTCACACGCGTTACGGCAATGGAGCTTGGCGCCCACAACATTCGGGTCAACTGCATCTGCCCGGGCTACGTACTTACTGAGATGGGAACCGCTACCCGCACACCCGAGATGGTCGAGGCGTGGACCGCGAAGTCACCGTTAGCGCGCTTGGCAACCACCACCGACGTAGCCAATATGGCGCTCTTTCTTGCCTCAGCCGAGGCCGACTACTGCACGGGTCAGGCAATGAACGTGTCCGGCGGAATGGTGATGCACTGATGGCACCGCACGAATATGCCAGCCGGAATGACGACGTATTCGCCTCATCCACTAAGGTCTCGCCGATGACAAATTCAGCCCCCGCTCCGGCGCTGAGTTTCTCCGGGGTATCGATGGTGTTCCCCGACGGAACTCACGCGCTCGGCGAAACCTCGTTCGACGTTCGCCCAGGCGAGTTCGTGACAGTCGTTGGCCCATCTGGCTGCGGCAAGAGCACCTTGTTGCG
>Ga0194035_1000269_pt1 | contig 31939 bp, 32 predicted proteins | sample JunL2320m_MetaG_FD_148680 | JGI IMG/M metagenome (GOLD analysis project Ga0194035, IMG submission 148680) | Anoxic zone freshwater microbial communities from boreal shield lake in IISD Experimental Lakes Area, Ontario, Canada - Jun2016-L239-20m | ecosystem: Environmental > Aquatic > Freshwater >...
TCCCTATGCAACACCCACCACCACACCATCCACGACAACAACATCGCGATCACACCAACCCCCGGCAAACAACCCAACCAACCCGGCTACTGGACCATCACGCCATCACCGCGTACCTGAGTTCGACATGCACGCTGCCTCGCGTGCTCGCTCGGGACGGAGCCGGCTGGCCGTTAGCTCGTTTTATTCTGAGGCGGCCATGAGGTCGTCATTGAGAATGCTGGTCATTGTGGCTGGCGCTGCAGCTCTGATCGCTACTTTGCGGGTAGATCAGATCGTGTCGGTCAGTCCGGACGGCTAGGGTGCAGATGTGTCCCTAGCCCTCTATCGCACCTACCGCCCCGGCCGACTGAGCGATGTCATCGGCCAGGAGCATGTGACTACTCCGTTGGGCCGAGCCCTGGACTCGGGTCGGGCCCACCACGCGTACCTATTTACCGGCCCTCGAGGTTGTGGAAAGACTTCGACGGCTCGGATTCTTGCCAGGTCTTTGAACTGCGCGCAAGGACCGACGTCCGATCCGTGCGGTGTTTGTGACTCGTGTGTCGATCTGGCCCCGAATGGTCCGGGTGCGATTGACGTCATCGAGATCGACGCGGCGAGTCATGGTCTTGTCGACGATGCCCGTGACCTTCGAGAGAAGGCGATGTTCGCCCCTGTTATCGGCCGGTACAAGGTTTACATTCTTGACGAAGCGCACCAACTGACATCGGCGGCGTCGAATGCTCTATTGAAATTGATCGAAGAACCAAGTTCGCACTTGATGTTCGTCTTTGCGACGACTGAGCCCGACAAAATCCTCGCGACGATTCGCTCTCGAACACATCACTACCCATTTCGCTTGGTCAGCAGCCGCCGTCTTCAGGAGCACCTAGCGTGGGTATGCGATCGGGAGAGTGTCCCAGCTGACCCGTTGGCGCTAGCCCTTGTGGCCAAGGCAGCGGCTGGTTCGGTTCGTGATTCGCTGTCGATCTTGGGCCAGCTTGTAGCTGGGTCTGGACCGGAAGGCGTGACGTACGCAAACGCCGTCGTCCAATTGGGGATGACCGATTCTGCCCTCCTCGATGAGGCCATTAACGCGATTGCTGCCGCCGACGGGGCGGCACTGTTCTCCGTCGTTGACCGGGTTGTAGAGGCCGGATTAGATCCGCGAAGGTTCGTGGCCGACATCCTTGAACGATTCCGCGATCTAATCGTGCTTGACCAGATTCCTGATGCTGAGTCGTCGGGGTTGATTGATCGACCCGACGAGCAGCTAGCCACTATGCGGCAGCAATTGCAGCAGCTTGGCCTGGCACAGCTCTCGCGGGCCGCTGATCTTGTGAACACGGGGCTAAGCGAACTCAAAGGGGCCACCGCCCCGCGACTCCAACTTGAACTCCTGTGCGCGCGCCTGCTGTTGCCAACCGCAGATGATGCAAGCGTGTTGGCCCGCGTGGAACAACTCGAGCAACGCACGTCGATGTCTGCAACCGCGACCAACGGGCCGCAGACAACCTCAGCCGCTCCCGCTGCATCCGCGGCACCGTCATCACCGACTGGTCCCAAGGCGTCACAACCGCAGGCAGTCGCTACGGGCACGCCGGCGCCAACCCCGATCGCTGCGCCCTCCACGACCCCTGCACCAACCGCACCACCCACTCGCCCCGCGCGCACCGCACCAGTCGAAGCACCAGCGGGTGCCACGGCCGCAGGTGGGCCACCAGCCCCGCCGAAGCTATCGTCGATCGCACCGACCACGTCGAACGTGGAGCTGTCAGACGCGGTGTCAGTCATAGCAGTGTCAGACGTTGCGCTATCAGACGCAGCGCTATCAGGCACCGAGTCGTCAGCGATTCCCAGCCAGTTGAACGATCCTGTCTCTCACGCAGGGTCAGGATCGTCGATCGAGGCGTCTGCTTCGATCGAGGTCGCGATCGAGATCGGTGCCGTCGTCACCATGTGGCCAGCCGTACTTGAGGCGCTGAAAGCATCGAGTCGAGTCGCGCACACATTGGCAGAAGGGTCAGCACCGATTAGCCGTACGTCCAAGGCTCTCGTAATAGCTCACCCGGACAAGGTGCGGATGGATATTCTGCGGGGCAATAAGGGTCATGTTGAGCAGTTGCGCATTGCCATCTTGGATGTTGTCCGCCTCGATACGGAAATTGACTTCACTCACAATCCTGATCCGGCGACGATGGTTGCCAAGTCCGCACCCGAACCGTCACCAGAGAACTCAACTGAAGTGGCTACCGGAGCCCGCGACGAAGCTCCTAAGAAGGACGCAGCTCCTAAGAAAGACGCAGCTCCTAAGAAGGACGGGGGGCCGAAGAAGTCTGCTCGAGAGCGAATAGCTGAGCAGGTTCAGGACGAGGTTCCGGTGGCCCAGGACGTTGCTGCTGACGACGACGCAGATCTCGATGATTCCGGCCTGAGCGGGCTCGCGCTTATTCAACGAGAGCTCGGTGGCACCATCATGACGGAGTACGACAATGGCTAGTTGTGCGAGTCCAACTGTCATGACGAGTGCCGATGTAGAGCAATCTGTGAGATGGAGTAACTGGTGTACGAGGGTGTAGTCCAAGACCTCATCGATGAGTTGGGTCGACTTCCCGGTGTTGGTCCCAAGAGTGCCCAACGCATCGCTTTCCACATCCTGCAGGCCGATCCGACGGACGTGAAGCGCTTGGCCAACGTCTTGCTCGAAGTCAAAGAGAAGGTCAAGTTCTGCATCACCTGCGGCAATGTCGCTGAGGACACCGAGTGTCGGATCTGTCGTGACCCGAGGCGCGATCTCACCGTGATCTGCGTCGTGGAGGAATCCAAAGATGTTGTGGCTATCGAGCGCACGCGAGAATTTCGAGGGCGGTATCACGTTCTCGGCGGAGCAATTAGCCCGATCGAGGGTATTGGGCCGGACGATCTGCGGATCAAAGAACTCATGGTGCGCTTAGCTGATGGCACCATCACCGAGCTCATTATCGCAACCGATCCAAACCTTGAGGGTGAGGCGACAGCGACTTATCTTGCGCGGCTGATTGGCCCTCTGGGGCTTACGGTTTCGCGGTTGGCAAGTGGTCTTCCGGTGGGTGGCGATCTCGAGTATGCCGATGAGGTTACGTTGGGACGAGCATTCTCCGGCCGTCGCACCGTTGAAAACTGAGCGGCTGAGAACGAGTCCGCACAGCGATATTCGCGTTTCACATTGCGGACGCGACGGAACGTAGTTGTCCATCCCGGTACGATGGTCTCGTCATCGATGTTCGATCTGTGAGGTCGGTTCCCACCGTGGCTCTTGTAGTCCAAAAGTACGGCGGCTCGTCCGTTGCTGACGCCGAAAGCGTCAAGCGGGTGGCTCGCCGTATCGTCGAAACCAAGAATGAGGGCAACGATGTTGTCGTCATTGTGTCTGCCATGGGCGACACGACTGATGAATTGATCGATCTTGCTGAGCAGGTGAGTCCCAATCCACCGGGCCGCGAGTTAGACATGCTGCTGACAGCCGGTGAGCGCATCTCCATGGCGGTGCTCGCAATGGCCATTCACGACCTCGGCGTAGAAGCGCGTTCCTACACAGGATCTCAGGCCGGCCTGATCACCGATTCAAGTCACGGACGTGCGCGCATCATCGACGTCACACCGGGGCGAATCCAGGCAGCCTTGGCAGACGGCGCAATCCCGATCGTTGCCGGTTTCCAAGGTGTCGCGCAGGACACGAAGGACATCACGACGTTGGGCCGCGGTGGTTCTGACACAACGGCTGTCGCCCTAGCTGCAGCGTTGAACGCTGACGTCTGCGAGATCTACACCGATGTCGACGGAGTATTCAGCGCCGATCCGCGCATCGCGCCGAAGGCCCGCCAAGTGCCGCGCATCACTTACGAAGAAATGCTTGAGCTCGCCGCAAACGGGGCGAAGATTCTTCACTTGCGCTGTGTCGAGTACGCCCGTCGTTTTGACCTACCCATCCATGTCCGTTCGTCGTTCTCGTCGAAGCAGGGCACGTTTGTGGTTTCTGATAAGTCAGTACCCGAAGGGGAAGCCGTGGAGCAACCAATCATTGCTGGAGTCGCGCACGATCTTGGTGACGCAAAAGTTACCGTTGTGGGCGTACCTGACCGTCCCGGTGAAGCCGCAGCGATCTTCCGCGCTGTCGCTGACGCATCGGTGAATCTCGACATGATCGTCCAGAACGTCTCGGCCGCGTCAACGGGTCGCACCGATGTCACCTTCACGTGCCCAAAGGCTGATGGCCAAGCCGCGCTAGCCGCCCTTGGTGCAGTCAAGGTCGAGATCGGTTTTGAAGACCTGCTCTATGACGACGACATTGCCAAGATCTCGCTCGTTGGTGCCGGAATGCGTTCTCACCCAGGGGTTTCGGCAACCTTCTTCTCTGCGCTCAGCGATGCTGGTGTGAACGTTGAGATGATTTCGACTTCCGAGATTCGCATTTCGATCGTTACTCGTGCAGCTGATGCAGCCAAGGCCGTTCAAGCCGTGCACACTGCATTTGGCTTGGACGCCGATGGCGAAGCGGTTGTGTACGGCGGTAGCGGACGATGAAGGCCAATCCCACCGTTGCCGTTGTCGGTGCGACCGGTCAGGTTGGTGCCGTCATGCGTCGCCTACTCGACGAACGTGACTTTCCGCTCGGTGAGATTCGCTTCTTTGCTTCCGCGCGCTCGGCTGGAACGACGTTGCCCTGGCGCGGTCGCGACATTGTCGTAGAAGACGCGGAAACCGCTGACCTCACTGATCTGGATATTGCATTGTTCTCCGCAGGCGGATCCACTTCAAAGGCGCTTGCGCCGAAGTATGCGGCCGCTGGTGTTGTGGTCATCGACAATTCGTCGGCCTGGCGCATGGATCCAGATGTTCCGCTGATTGTTAGCGAAGTTAATCCGCAGGCAATCGCATACATGCGTAAGGGGATCATCGCGAACCCAAACTGCACCACCATGGCTGCGATGCCAGTTCTGCGTCCCCTGCATGATGCGGCCGGGCTCCGACGTCTCGTTGTCTCGTCGTATCAGGCCGTTTCCGGTAGCGGTTTGGCTGGGGTAGAAGAGCTTGAATCTCAGGTTCGTGGCGCGCTTGAGTCAGATGTGACGACGCTTGTTCACGACGGGTCGTCCGTGTCCATGCCGGAACCCAAGAAGTATGTGCGGCCAATCGCGTTTGACGTGATTCCGATGGCGGGTTCGATTGTCGAGGATGGCTCGCTAGAGACCGACGAAGAGCAAAAGCTTCGCAACGAGAGTCGCAAAATCCTTGGTATTCCTGATCTTCTGGTCAGTGGTACCTGCGTTCGCGTGCCAGTTTTTACTGGCCATTCACTATCGATCAATGCCGAATTCGATTCGGCAATCTCTGCCGAACGCGCGATCGAGATTCTCTCCAATGCGCCAGGCGTCGAAGTGACGGATGTGCCAACCCCACTTCAGGCCGCAGGCGCTGATCCGTCGTTCGTCGGACGTATTCGCCAAGACCAGAGCGTTGCCGACGGCAAGGGATTGGTTTTGTTCGTAAGCAATGACAATCTGCGTAAGGGTGCGGCACTCAACGCGGTTCAGATTGCCGAGCTACTGATCACGCAGTAGCTCCACCGCCCCTCAAAGCGAAGCCTTTACTTGAACACGTTCCGGTCCATTGCATCTGGCTAGGTTAGTCGCCTATCAATTCAGGGTGGTGAATTTGCGATCGTGGTAGAGCAAGGGGGCTGGTGGCGTCTGATCGGACATCACCACATCATGCACCTCGCCGATAATCACCGTGTGGGTTGCGTGCTGCATCGAATTGACGATGCGACAGATACACGTCGCAACCGCGCCGTTCAGAACGGGCGTACCGCTGTGGTGTGCAGACCATCCAGAGCCAAAACGTTCCTCGCCTCGAAGCCCAGTTCGACCGGAGAAGTCTTCAGCAATCTCCTCCTGGCCGGCGGCAAGTAGGTTGACGGAGAACCAGCCGGTCTTGCGCAGCATCTTCGCCAAACTGGATTCGCGATTCAGGCAGATCACCATCATCGGCGGCTCTGTCGAAAGTGAACATACCGCCGTTGCCGTGGCCCCAGCGCGTCCAGCAGTTGGACTGGCCGCCGCTGCGACTGTGACGGTCGCAGCCAATGAACCCATCGCTCGCAGGAATTGATTAGTTAGTTCGGGGTGGGCCGGGCTGATCGACTCGTCGTAGACCCAGAGGTCGTCGTTAGTCATCCTCAGTAGACCCGACCGTAGGTCGTGACTTCCCAGTCGGTAACTACCTGCTCCCAACGTGCGATTTCTGCACGCTTGATCGTGGTGAAGACGTTCGTCAGGTCGTCACCGAGTGCGGCAACCAGAACCTTGTCAGATTCAAGGGCCGCGAGTGCCTCCCCAAGATTGCCAGCGACGCAAGCAACGTTACCGGCGTTCTCCTCGGCGTTACCGGCACTAGGCGCGGGTGGTTCGAGCTTGCGTTCGATGCCATCGAGAGCGGCGGCGAGCAGCCCGAGCGTCGCTAGGTGCGGTGAAGCGGTGCCATCCGGTGTGCGGTGTTCAATCCTCGTTGCGTTACCCCGCTGTCCGGGGATTCGGATGCTAGTCAGACGGTTGTCCAGGCCCCACGTAGCGTAGTAACCGGCCAACATGCCCGGGCGTAATCGCTTGTAGGAGTTGATAGTTGGGGCGAAGAGTGCTGAAAGGGCCGTGTGGTGTTCGATCAGGCCAGCGATAGCGTGGCGGCACAGCTGAGAGATCCCGTCCACTGCCGCAGCATCGGCAAACACATTCGCACCCGTCGAATCATTGGCACTCATGTTCAGGTGCATACCGTTTCCGACGAGCCCATCGAATGGTCGGGCCATGAAAGTGGCACCCATACCGCGCGCGAGCGCGATCTCTCGGACCATGTCTCGGAACAGAAAAGCCGCGTCTGAAGCAGTAAGTGCGTCGCGATAGCGCAGTGAAGCTTCCACCTGACCTGGATGGAACTCGCCATTAACACCTTCAATGTCGAGGTGTGAGCGGTGACCAGCGTCGTGAATCGCATCGAGCAGACCACTTGGGTCGGCACCCGGACCAGTGCCGTACACCCTGTGCATGGGCACCTCGAGCGGCCCAGACTTGAGAGTCGGATCATCGCTAAGGAAGAACTCCATCTCGAAGCCGATCATCGGGTCGAGCCCCAGAGTCCGCCACTTCGCTACCTGCTCAGCGAGACGAGTACGCGCGCACAGAGGCAGTGGCCGTCCATCGCTGAAATGCAGATTCGTCATGGCCAGCAGACCGGTATCCCAGGACGGACGAACCGTCGTCGGATCTAATCGCGCTTCCATATCTGGGAAGCCATCACCGACGGAGTAGTTCGTGATGTCGTCGAACTCAAGATCGAGGCCCTGGATCATCACGGTGATTGCGTAATGAGTGGGGTGGTCTCGGTGACTATCACGAACAACCTTGCCGTGGCTCAATCCGAGAACGTCGGTGAAGAGCAGTCTGATCCGCTCATCGCTATCGCTCATGTACTTATCCCGTCTGGTGCTGCGAGTTCGCCCTGCAGGTGACCATTCTTCACGACGGCTACTCCATCTAATTCAACAGTGCACTCGCGCATCGGCAAATCGAAGTGGCATGGTGAAAATCGCTGCGCGTTTTCGTTGGCACCCGTGCTGTACATGAAGTTGCCCTCGAATGCGCGCGCCTCAGTGCCGTTGATATCGCTGCGATCGTAAAGGTCGATGTAGTCCCATCGAGCGGCCGGGTTCATGCCCCAGCCAAGGTGTGACGACGCGTACGCGTCACGACTGTTGAACGCTGACATGTAACTAGCTAGTTGCTTGGCCTCATAGCCGTCGCCGGTGATCTCGGTGACGTAGTCATCGACCACCGTCATCGTGATCGGTGACGTGACGTACTTCTTGAAGGTCAGGTTGATGTCGCCGGGAGCTAGGACGATCGTGCCGTTGACTGTCCCTGGCGCCGGGAATGCTAAGACGAGGCCACCGGGCCAGTGCGCGATGCTGCCGGGGCCGTCCGTTACGCCGGTTGAGCCGGCGCGGAACGATCCGTCGAGGTGCACCGTGAGGTCGGTGCCAGCCCCGCTGGTGACGCGCATCGTTGACGCGGCGCAGATCATGTCGTAGCCCTTGGCGACGCGATCGGCCATCCCCGAGTCGTGGGGGAGGCGCTCGAAATTCTCTGGATGCTCGTTGCTGATCATCAGCACGCGTGTGCCGGCGCCGAGAATCGTGCCGAGCTCACGTGAATGCAGGAGGCCTTCAACTGTGCAGTCGACCACGAAATCGGCAGTTTGTAGAGCAACGATGGCGGCCTCGATGCTCGCCAGTGCAAGGGACGTACCTGTGGAGCGCAAGGCGACTGGTCCGGGGTTCGCTGGTGTGGGCATCACGACCTGAAAGGTGTCGGCGCCTAGAGCTTGCGCGGCCAGCACGGCAGTGTCAACGAGTTCACGTCGACTACCCGTTTCCGACAGAACGACACAGGTTTCCGTCTCATTCAGGCCGCACAGTTCGAACTGCTGCCGAAATCGTGAGAGCCAGCGCCATTCAGTGTTCACCTGAGCAGGTTATCCGGTATGTGCCTGCGTTCCTATCCCGTAGTCAACGGTGTTGACATGGTTCGGCGGACGGAAGAAACTTGCCACTATGACGACACTTGCTCCCATCCACAGTTCTTCGCGCGATCGCGTCGGGTACCGCGATGCTCTCGTAGCCCAAATCCGTGCCCTCGGCCCAGTTTTCGCTGAGCGAGCCGTTCGCTATGACCGAGAAGCGTCGTTCCCGTTCGAAAACTTTGCTGATCTTCGCGATATCGGGTTTTTGGGCCTGTGCGTTCCGACCGAATACGGCGGGCTCGGAGCCACCTTGGCTGACTACTCGCGCGTTTCCGCCGAGATTGGTCGCTACTGCGGTGCCACAGCGCTCACGTTCAATATGCACAACGCCACGATGATTTGGGCCGGCGAAGTTGCCGACATGTTGGACATGACCGATCAGGCGCGAGCCCTGCACAACGAGCGTCGTGCTGAAATCTTCCGCGGTGTCATCGAAGACGGGATGATTCATAGTCAGCCGTTCAGTGAAGGTGTGTCTGCCGGTGCGACGTCGGGCGTCATGACCCGGGCGGAGATTGTTGAGGGCGGCTATCGCGTCTCGGGTAAAAAGATTTTCGCTTCGCTGTCAGGTGCGGCCGATCGCTACAACATCACCTGTCAGGTTCCGGGTGAACCATTCATCCGCCTTCTGTCAGTGGACAGTAACGCCGAGGGTGTCGAGATCGTTGGCGAGTGGGACCCACTCGGTATGCGCGGAACGGTTTCGCGCACGCTCATCTTTACCGACGCGTTCGTTCCAGCAGATCAGGAAGTTCTGCCACCTGGCTCGTATGACGAGGCAGCGCAACGCTTCCCGTTTGTCTTCATGTCGCTTGCACCGTCTTACCTTGGCGTGACGCAGGGGGTTCTCGATTTCGTGCGCGGCTACCTTCGTGGGGAAATTGCCGGCGCACCTAGCGGGCCGCCGCGGCGCGATCTACCGCAGAAGCAACACGGCTGGGCGCAGTTGCAGATCTCGTACGAGCAGAGCCGTGCACTGCTCTACGAGGTCTTGGATAACACTCGGATTGATCCCGACGAGGAGCTACTTGCCCGCGCCTGGGCTGCCGTTTACACGACCATGGAAACCGCGAATGAGGTTGCAGCACTTGGGGTTCGCGTGTGCGGTGGGCAGTCGATGCTTAAGCATTTGCCACTCGAGCGTCTCTACCGCGACTCCCGTCTTGGCGCGCTCATGCTCCCGTGGAGCGGCGAGGTATGTCTGGAAAGACTTGGAACAGCAAAGCTTTACGACTAGTGAACATGGGGTACCGTGGCCATTGAGGTCACTCGGGGGTGCCCATGGGAGCGAAGGATCATTCGGTTCTTGGGAAACGATTGTTAAAGCAGCCGTTTCCCGATGTTCTAACGCTCGTTGGCCGTGAATTGGCGCAGGCCGTGCTCGTTGCTGCGCCGTCGGCGCAAGCGGGATCCGATGAGGGAATCCATGTACAGCGCGTGGCTGTCCGACGCCTTCGCAGTTTGATTCGCTGTTGTGCGCCCGTTCTTCGTAGCTCCGATATTGATGAGTTCGCCGAGGATCTGTCCTGGCTCGGGTCAGCACTTGGTGCGAGGCGTGACGTTGACGTCCTTGAGAATCACCTCCGATCTGCGATCAATGCGCTGACGCCGGATGATCGAAGTGAATCGGCCGCGCGTGTTGATGAGTATGTGCTGAAGCTCTATTCAGCGGCTGATGTACGGCTAGGCGAGGTGTTCACTTCGGAACGTTATGCCAATCTCGGTGAGCAGTTGGTGGCTCTTGAACTCGGCGCCTTCGTTCGGGCGGATGCCCCGACATCGGTTGAAACGGTCGTCGGAGAACTGATTCATGGCTCATGGCGGCGGCTGGCAAAGTCAGTGGATCAAATTCACAGCGAATCGGATATCGCCGAATGGCATCGGGTGCGCACAAGGGGGAAGAAGCTCCGCTATGTGATGGAAGTATTCGCCCCAATCTTTGGCAAGGACTACGAGCGTCTGGGCCGACGCCTAGCTGCCGTGACCGACGAACTTGGCGAGCAAAGAGACGCATACGCCTGCGCGCTCGCGCTGCGCGACATAGCCGATGCGGTCGACCCACACGTGGCCTTCGAACTGGGCAAGGTAGCCGCCGCGCAGGACGCGCGGGTTGTGATGGCCATCGAAGATTTCCCGGGGCTGTGGCGTCGCGTGCGTCGTTGCTGCGTGTGGCCCAGGACGCGGCGTACGCCATCGCTGAGCGCTCTCTGAATGCTTCCGCGGCGGACATGGTCGAGGTGGCGTGGGACCTCACCGAAGCCATCGAGCACTTTGAAGGAATCCGCCCCGACCTCGCCTCCCACGGCCTCGTGGTGGAAGCCGGCCCACCGCCGATGACCGAGGCGACGACGGCACGACGCTGCCTGCTCGCCCTGTTGAGGCTCGCTGCTGACCTGTCAACCGAGGTGATCGGCATCCACGTGAATCCCGGGGATGTAGGCGAGCTCAACGTTCATGACCAGAAGGTGTTGGCATGCGTCAGAGCGACAATCAACGCAGCGACTGCCCGCTTGACAGGCCCGGAGCACCTGCTCACTGGAACGAGGAACCCATGACCACGACCATCCCCGCCATCCCCGCCACCACGACAACCGGAGCGCCGAAGAGCACCGGGCGTCAACCCAGCGAACAAGCCATCGACGCCGCCATCGACAGCGCAACCCGGCTCCTACGGTTACCGACCCTACGGGAGCGCTACAGCGAATTCGCTGACGCGGCCAGCCGAGAACACCTGTCCTACAGGGCGTTCCTGTCCGAGTTGCTCCTGGCCGAGTGCGACGACCGGGAAGCCCGACGCGCGGCCCGCCGAATCGCTGAAGCCGGCTTCCCACGCCCCAAGACCCTCGCGGACTTCGACTTCGCCGCGAACACCGCGATCAACCCCGCCACCATCAACACCCTCGCCGGCTGCGCCTGGGTCACCAAAGGCCAATCACTGTGCTTGATCGGTGACAGCGGCACCGGGAAAAGTCACCTACTCATCGCCCTGGGAACCGCTGCGGCACAAGCCGGCCACAAGGTCCGCTACGTGCTGGCCGCCAAACTCGTCAACGAACTTGTCGAAGCCGCCGACGAACGACAACTCTCACGCACCATCGCCCGCTACGGCCGCGTCGAACTCCTCTGCCTCGACGAACTCGGCTACATGCAACTAGACAAACGCGGCGCCGAACTGCTCTTCCAAGTCCTCACCGAACGCGAAGAGAAAACCGCCGTCGCGATCGCCAGCAACGACAGCTTCAGCGGCTGGACCAAAACCTTCACCGACCCCCGACTCTGCGCCGCCATCGTCGACCGCCTCACCTTCGGCGGCAACATCATCGAGACCGGGACCAGCAGCTACCGCCTCGCCCACGCCCGCACCCAACGACAACACGGTGGGGCCACTTCAAACCGTCACACCGGGGCCAACTCAAGTTGACACAGCCACCGGATGTGCCTTAGCCTCACGTTTCCTGTGCCTCGTGCGAGCCAACCTTCGCCGACCCACCACATGATCAGCATGGAGGAGCCATGGCCCAGAAGGCCGTCGTCAGTCTCACCACGGGACTCGAAGACATCGAGAAGGTGACAGTGGCGTTTCTCGTCGCGGTCGGTGCTGCCGAGACGGGGCGCGAGACCCTCATGTTCCTGACGCAGGAGGCCGTGCGCCTTGCCCTTCCTGGGGTCGCTACCGGCGTCGGCTGCGACGGCTGCCCTTCCCTTGAGTCGCTCGTAGCGCGGTACCACGCTGCTGGTGGAAGCTACTTCGTCTGTCCGATCTGCGTCGACTCGCGCAAGATCGACGCGGCGGCGCTAATCGACGGAGCGGAGCTCAACGGGACCATCCCGATGTGGAACTGGATCGGCGACGAAGGCGCCACGACTTTCAGCTACTGACTGCTCCGTGGTGCCGAGAGCGTGCCTCGTAGCGGCGCGCAGACGTGCCGACGGGAATCGGCTCGCCCAGTCGGGGTCCTGTTCGCTCGGTCCCGATCTGTGCTACCGTGAAGCGACGAATGACTCCCACGGCGCACTGCGGCCATGTAGCCTCGTCCCTCGGGAGGTGGACATGGCAACGAAAGGCACCGTCGCCGTCACCATCGCAGCGCCGCCCGAGAGCGTGTGGCCGTGGATCGTGGACGTCTCCAAGCACGCCGAGTGGTCTCCGAAGCCCTATCGAGTCGAGTTCGTCTCCGGCGAGCCCAACGCCGTCGGTAGTCATTACAGGTCAGTCGGCTGGGTGCCGCCCAACGACAGCAACCACGAGAACGACGTGGAGATCACGCAGGTCGTCCCGATGACCCGGTTCGCACTCAACGCCACCGACAGCAACGGAACATTCGCCAACACCTTCGACCTCAAGGCGGTGGATGGCGGTACGGAGGTGACCTTCCTGATCGTCTTCCCACAGATGAAGGGGATGTCCGCGATCATGGTCCCGATCCTGTTCCCCCTCGTGGGCATGTCGGACATCAAGAAGCGAATGCAACTGCTCAAGCAAAAGGTCGAATCCGCCAAGTAGCACGTCCGCGAAGTGCCGAATCGCGGCGTCCAGATGTGCGGGGAGGTGACCGACGATCTCTAGAGCGGTAAGTGCCGTTAGCCCTCGGGTCGTCAGGAAGGATCAGAGCGTGCCCACGACCCTGCCCCTCGCCGGTTCAGATGATGTCCTCGTCTACTCCGAGCCAAGCGCCAGCCGTCCCCGACCACCGCTGCAGCGGCTTCGTGCGGACGGGTCCGTGGCTTGGGCGGTCTTGCCGCCCGAAGGCCAGGACTCGTGGGTTAGCGCATCGGTGGTCGATGGAACCGTGACAGCGAACTCGTGGTCGTGCTGGCACGTAATGATCGACCTCGAATCGGGTCAGGAGACCGAGCGCACCTTCACCAAGTAGCCGCGCCTAAGTGCCGATAGCGCTCGCCTATCGGAGTTGATCTGCCGCATCTCCCCGGTGGCCTGAGAACGACTGCCGATGGCCTTCGGCGTCCACAACGATCACCGAATCAGACTCCGGGTCGAACCAGTACGTCTGCCCGGCTTCCAGCAGCAAGGGTCGGTCCAACAGCAGCCGGAGCCACGGCTGCTCGCTCGACCACACCTCAGTGATCAGCGTTCGTCGATCGACGGCGATGGGCTCGGGCACCTTGCCAGGGTACTGACGCTTGGTCCCTACGGGCGGTCGCGAAGTGCCGTTCTCACTCGCTTCGCGCTAGGCGTTCCGGCATGACTCGCGTGTTCGACGCCCTGCCAAGCATTGAGTCACTTCGATTCGCCCTCACGGCTTCCGGGGCGGACCTGACGCTGGGGTTGTCAGACGCTGAGTTGGAGAGGTTCGACTCCGAGTTCGGTTCCGCTTCGCCCCCGACCACCGTCTGCTCATATCGCTGGCCCTTGTCGTCGCGCTGCGATCCCCCGAGCCTCTCGCTGTCCACTTCGGCCCAGGACCCCTGTGGGCTAAACGTGGCTAAGTGAGGGCCAAACGGGGGCTAGTTCGGCATTCAGGGGTGTCGTAGGGCGTCGCGCCGCCTTGAAACTCATTGTGCCGCAACGGTTCTGAGTTGAGCTGGTGACGAGAATCGACCTCGCTCCGTTAGCTTCCGGCGATGACACCGCGCAAGTCGACGAAGGAGCTTGGTATGGCGTCGTGCGCCATCGACGGACTGGCGGCGCGATAGTCTTTGCGGTCCCCGCGGGGGAGACTCAATGTCGGTCAGGACTCTCGTGCTTTGCAACCCCCGAGGCTCGCGACTCCATTCGCTTGGCGCCTAACCAAATCGGAGAGCAGGTGGAGTGATGAGTCCACGCAGCGGGCTGTCTGACGCGTCGTCCGGTCGGCGGGGCAGCGTCAAGCAGAGTGCGAACGGCAGTTGGTTCTTCGTTGTCGACACCACACCACTCGGCTCGCTGCACCGGATGCAGACGCGACGCCGCGGTTTCGCCACACGACGAGCAGCGCAGTCGGCGCTAACCCAGACGCTGCGTGAGCTCGGGGACCAGACCTACGTCGCCCCACAGCGGCAGAGCCTTGGCGATTTCCTGCAAGTCACGTGGCTGCCCGCGATCCGGTCGACGGTGCGGCCGAGCACGTACGACAGCTACGCGCGCAACATCCGGATTCACGTCGCTCCGAAGCCCGTGGCAGGTATTCCGATCCAGCAGATCCAGCCACCCATGCTCAACGCCCTCTACTCGGAGCTGCTGGCGGGGGAGAGCCGGCGGGCGCTCTCGCCGCGGACGGTGTCCTACATCCACACGATTTTGCACCGAGTCTTCCGCGACGCCGTTCGCTGGAACCTGTTGATCCGCAATCCCTGTGACCTCGCCGACCCGCCGCGCGCGCGGCCCTCCGAGCAGGTCAGGGAGCGGACCTGGACGAGCGGCGAGGTGGCGCGCTTCCTGCGCCTCACTACCTCCAGCCGTTACTCAGCGCTCTGGCATCTGATCGCCGCCACCGGCATGCGACGAGGCGAAGCGCTCGGCCTTAGCTGGGACGACGTTGACCTCGTGGCGGGTCGACTCTCGATCAACCGGACGCTCGTCCAGTCCCACGACTACGCGAGCGGCGACACGGGGCTGAGCTGGGGAACCCCGAAGACAGCCCGCGGCCGCCGCGCGATCTCGATCGATCCCGACACCGTTGCCGCGCTCCGGGCGCACCGGAAGGCGCAGCTCGCCGAGCGGCTAAGGGCGGGGGACGACTATTCCGTCAATGACCTGGTCTTCTGCACCGGCAGTGGGGAACCGCTGCACCCCAAGGTCGCCTCGAACCTGTTCCGCAAGGCCGTGATCCAGCACGAGATGCCGAGGCTGTCCGTACACGGACTCCGTCACACATGGGCCACGCTGGCCCTCCAGGCAGGCGTGCACCCCAAGATCGTCCAGGAGCGTCTCGGCCACTCCACTATCGCGATCACGCTCGACATCTACAGCCACGTGAACCCCGCCATGGACGCCGAGGCAGCCAACACCGTGGCCGCGCTCTTCCGCGAGCAGGGCTGAACCGTCCAGGCAGTTCCGCCTCGTGCCGGTGACCACCGCCACCTTCCGGGCGGTTTCTGTGACCACTTCTGTGACCAACGGGCCATTTTGGCCACAAATGCCACCAGCCGGTGCCTCTGACCTGCAGAGACACCGGCTGGATGGTGTCGGGGTGGCGGGATTCGAACCCACGACCTCTTCGTCCCGAACGAAGCGCGCTACCAAGCTGCGCTACACCCCGGTGGAGCCTGTTGAGTCTACGGGGCCGACGCCGCGCTACCAAAACTGGTCTGCTCTAAACGGCTAGCCGCCGCGCGACGCAATCAGCGCAACGCGCCAGTTAGCGTCAGCAGGGTCGCCTCAGGTGGGCAGGCGAACCGCACGGGTGCGTACGGAGAGGTGCCGAGTCCGGCGCTCACATGAAGATACGCCCCGGATTCATCGTCGGCCGGATGGCGCGATAAACCCTTGGCCCGCTTGGTATCGAGGTCGCAGTTGGTAACCAGCGCGCCCACGCCCGGGATACACAGTTGCCCACCATGTGTGTGGCCGGCCAAGATCAGGTCGGCTCGGTCAGCCGTCATCGCGTTGAGTACGCGTAGGTATGGGGCATGCGTCACGCCAACTCGCAGATCTGCCGACGCGTCGAATGGCCCTGCGACCAGGTCGTAACGATCCCGCTCAATATGCGGATCATCCACGCCACGCACATCCCAGCGCTGCCCCGCGACCTCGACAGAACTCCGGGTGTTTGACAGGTCATGCCAGCCAACTGCGGTCAGGCCCTTGATTAGCTCGCCCCACGGAAGTTCAGGTCGGTCAGCGTCGATGACCGACGGGCCGCGAAGGTATTTCCACGGTTGCACGGGCGTGGGCGCGTAGTAGTCGTTCGAGCCAAGCACGAACAGGCCAGGAATCCCAAGAAGTGGATCGAGGGCTTCCAGAACAACCGGCACGCCCTGTTGATGAGCCAGGAAATCACCCGTCACCACAACGAGATCAGGGGCTAGTGCCGCGAGTGATTGCACCCATGCCACTCGTCCCTTATGCCGCGGCGTTAGGTGCAGATCCGAAATGTGCAAAACCTTGATCGGCGTCCCGCCGGTATCGCCGAGGGGCACATTGACTCGGCGAAGGGTGTATCGATGAGCCTCAGCGACCGCATAAGCCAGCCCGGCGGCACCGCACGCGGTGAGACCGACCAGACCTCGGGTAACTGCACTCATCGCCCAAGGATCCCACGATTTGGTCGACGTAGCGCCATACCTGCAGGTCTGTAGTTTGGGCACTGAACGACATGTTCTACGAGCGGTCAGACAAACAGCTGAGTGAGTCATGTGTCAGGTGCGAAGATGGAGTTATGAGTTCACTTGAGCAGCAACTACATGACGACCTAACCGATTCGATTCGCGCACGTGACGAGGTTCGCTCGTCGACCCTGCGGATGGCACTGACGGCAGTGAAGAACGAGGCCGTGTCCGGTGATGCTGCGCGCGAGTTGTCCGACGCCGATGTGATCACTGTGCTCGGACGTGAGGCGAAGAAGCGGCGCGAGTCCGCAACTGCATTCGATGACGCGGCTCGTCCGGAACTGGCTGCACGTGAGCGAGCGGAGCTCGAAGTTCTCGCAACCTATTTGCCCGCCCAACTCACTCATGACGAATTGAATGCACTCGTTGCTGATGCGATTGCTGAAACGGGCGCAGATTCGCCGAAGGCGATGGGTGCCGTCATGAAGGTTCTGACCCCACGAATCGCTGGCCGTGCTGACGGCGGACGGGTCTCGAGCGCTGTAAAGGCGGCGCTAAGCAACTAGTCGTGGAACGGGCGGGAACTGCCCACAAGCCGCTGGGCTAATGCGCGAACCTAACCCGCCTCAGGCTGACGGCTTGGGCGTGGGGGACTTCGTTGGTGGCTTGGTTGGTGGCTTAGACGGACTTGGGGGAGAAGAGGGCGACTGGGATGGAGCAGGTGACGTCTTAGACGGGCTCGGTTTCGGGCTCGGGGTCGGCGACTGGTTGCTGCTTCCAGATGGCGATGGTGTCGTCGAAGGTCCGCTACTTGGTGAACTCGAACTGCTCGGCGACGCAGTGTTGCTTGGCGACGGACACGAGGTAGGCGCAGCCGATGCGTAGAACGTGGGCGAGGGTCCGGTTTGATTTGCACACTGGTTCGGCGGTGGCGGCGTGTAGTAGGCCAATCCGTCCATGGCGACGAGATCGAATGGCGTGGGAGGTGTTCCGGCTAGCGCCGCGGTCATGGCATCACGCCAGATCGGCCCGGGCAGAGTTGATCCGAACACTTGAGGGAAGTACTGACCACCGATGACGATGTCCTTCATCGGGTAGCCGTAGCCTCCGCGCGGGTCGTAAGTAGCCACTGCAGTGGCTAAATCTGGTGTGAAACCGACGAACCACACCGCTGCTGAGTTGTTGACGGTGCCGGTCTTGCCAGCAGCTGGTCGTCCAAGTGACATCGCTGCACCAGTACGACCTGGCAGGGGGCCGTCGATGACCTGGCTCAAAATGGTGGTGACTGAGTCGGCAATGCGTCGGGGGATTACCTGCGTGCAATTCGCATTGGGGATGGGCAGGCTCTTGCCATCACGATCAACGATCTGCGTGATGGCGATTGGTTCGCAGTGAATGCCGTGGTTGGCAAAACCTGCATAAGCGGTGGCCATGCCAAGTGGCGTAACTTCTTGCGTGCCTAGGGTAAAGGATGGAACGCGCTGCAGCTTGGTGCCATCGCCACGATAAAGACCTAGCTTCTGCGCGATCGATGCTGGCTTGCATAGGCCGGTTCGCAGTTCCAATGCCATGAAGTACGTGTTGATCGAGTACGCCGTGCCCTGAAGCATGTTGAATGCGCCGGCTCCGGTTGAGTTGTTGACGGTGTACGGAGCGAACGGTGTGCCGCTTGAGCAGCTGGTGAATCCATCGAATGTCGCGCGCTGCGGGGCGCTGATCACTTCGTATGGCGAGATTCCTGACGAGAGTGCGGCGGCCAAAGTAAATGCTTTGAAGGTTGAGCCGGCCTGCGCGCCGATACTGCCGCCGTCACCAACTCCGACGTTGAAGTTGTACGTCGTATACCCGCGGCCCTTCACGCCCCACGATCGGTTCTGGGCCATCGCCACGATCTCACCCGTCGATGGTCGAACCATCGTCACAGCAGCGACTTTGCGGCTGCTGTCTTTCTGCGGAATGTGCTTTTCGGCTGAATCCTGAGCCGCCTTCTGCGCTACTGGATCAAGGCTTGTTTTGATTGTGTAGCCGCCAACTTTCAGGAAGTTCTGGCGGTCGGCGGGTGTCTTGCCAAAGGCTGGATCGTTGAGCAGTGAGCGGTATACGTAATCGCAGAAGAAGGGCGCATACGAGGTCGTGCACCCGTTGTGTGGACGACTTGGATGAAGGAATGATGCCGTTGGCACAGCACCAGCTTTGGTCGCCTCGGCCTGAGTGATGTAGCCCATGGTGACCATGCGGCCGAGTACCTGTACGCGGCGATTGCGCGATGAATTTGGATTACGCAACGGATCGTAGGCAACTGGCTGCTGCACTGCTCCGGCGAGAGTTGCAGCCTCATCAAGATTGAGGTCCTTCGCGGACTTGTTGAAGTACCGGCGCGAGGCCGCTTCGACCCCGTACGCACCGGCACCAAAGTAAGCGATGTTGAGGTAGCGCTCCAAGATCTGGTCCTTGGTCAGCTGCCGTTCGATCGCCATCGCGTAGCGCATCTCTTTTAGCTTGCGTCCAAGATTTCGGGCGCGAGCTGATGACGCCTCGGCGTCAGTTGTAGCGCTCTCAACGAATACGTTCTTCACGTACTGCTGCGTCAGTGTTGAACCGCCCTGCGTCACACCACCCGTGCCACCGGCATTTCCAACAAGCGCACGCATGACCCCGCGCGGATCCACCCCGTGATGCTGATAGAACCGACCGTCCTCGACCGCGACGATGGCTTGGCGCATGACGGGAGCGATGTTAACCAGGGGAACCTCGACGCGGTTTTGCTCGTAGATCGTCGCAATGAGCGAGCCGTCCGAAGCCACAATTCGAGTGCGTTGTGGCAGCGGCGGAGTTGTCAGCTTATCGGGCAGTGATTCGTAGCCGTCGAAGGCTGCTCGAGTTGCAACACCAACTCCACCGACGAAGGGGATCGCTGCCGCTGCTGTGAGGAGCCCTGCGATGAGACTGATCGCGACAATCAAACCTAGCCGCGTGAACGACGCGGTAAGGGTTGGCGAACGTCTGGGGTTAGAGGGCATCTCACCGGCAATTCTACGTTGTCTTGGGACTGCTGCTATCTATGACGCGGTTCCACTACTGCTACGACGCTTTCACATGCTCGATCGTTCCCCCGCCTGGGAACGGTGAAACCTCCCGGAGAGATAGTGTCCATAGTCATATATGACTAGTAAGGATAGTAATTAATGACCTGACCGAAGCGCCGCGAGGTGCGTAGGTTCGGCAGTGTCGGAGCAAACAGTTCCGGACCGATCTCAGCCGGTGCAGGTGACGCGCCTCACTGCTGGATTGCAGACGATGAGCCTGGGGGTGAGTCCGACGGTGACATGGACATCGGAGTGGACGTCGGTTGCTGCGTGCAAGACCACAGATCCGGACGAGCTATTCGTCCAGGGGGCGGCGCAGAACAGAGTCAAGACCATTTGTGTCTCATGTTCGGTTCGTACCGAATGTCTGGCCGACGCACTCGATAACAACATCGAATTCGGTGTTTGGGGCGGAATGACCGAGCGCGAACGACGCGCCCTGCTAAGGCGGCGACCACACGTTACGTCGTGGCGACAACTGCTCGAGACCGCTCGCTCTGAGTACGACGTCACCATCACCGATCTCACCGAACTCGATCTGCGGGCCAGTCGGGCGGGTTAGCCGTCCGCCAGCGCTTGGCCGATTGTTCGCAAGTCGGCCAAGTCCGTAACGTCAGCCGGCATCGTAGGTACGACCGCAATCGGCACGTGACGGTGGGCGGAGGTAAACCGTTCTGCCAGCCGTCGTTGCCGGTCTTGCGTCGCCACCAGTTGGGCATGAATTCGAAGCACTGCAGCGCTCGTTTCCGCGGCGAGGTCGGACAGTCGAGCCGCCGCCGATGTTGCAGTCGCTGCGTCAAGACCGGATGCCGTTGTCGACGCCACGCGGTTAAGCACAAGGCCAGCCAGCGGCATGTCGTCACCGTCAAGCCGCTCAACGAAGTAGGACGCCTCGCGTAGCGCATCACGTTCTGGTGCAGTTATGACAACGAAGGCAGTGTCGTCGGCTTTGAGCATCGCGTATGTTTCGTCAGCGCGTTCCCGGAATCCGCCGAAAAGCGTGTCGATGGATGCCACGAACTGTTGAACATCCGTGAGCACCTGACCACCAAGGATCTTGCTCAGGACGGATGTGAAAACCCCGAAACCGGCTGACAGAACACGCATATACGCTCGGCCGCCGGCCTTTGCTGGCGCAGCGAGTAGTCGAATGAATCGGCCGTCTAGGAACGATCCGAGGCGTCGAGGAGCGTCGAGGAAGTCGAGTGCTGATCTCGATGGCGGAGTATCGACGACGATGAGATCCCATCGGTTCTCCACAACCGCGCTATTGCGAAGCTGACCGAGCTTTTCCATTGCCATGTACTCCTGCGTACCGGCGAATGAGCTCGAAAGTGATTGATAGAAAGGGTTGGCCAAGATGGTGGCTGCTCGCTCCGGATCGGCTGCAGACTCGACGAACTCATCGAAGGTCCGCTTCATGTCGAGCATCATCGCGTCGAGTGAGCCACCGCCCTCGATCCCCAAGACAGGGCGTGGGTCATTGTCGAGGTGGCCGAGTCCTAGTGATTGAGCGAGCCGACGTGCCGGGTCGATCGTGAGCACTACGACCTTGCGTCCCTGTTCAGCTGCGCGCAGAGCCAGAGCCGCCGCCGTTGTGGTTTTACCGACGCCGCCAGCACCACAGCAGACGATGATTCGGACCGTGGTGTCCGCGAGCATTGCGTCAACGTCGAACACTGAGCTCTTGGGTACAACGGCATGTGCGTTGCTCATGCCACTCCCTGATCTCGAAGTGCCTCGGCCAAGTCGTACAGGCTGCCAGGATCGATCCCATCAGGACGGAACGGTAGCTCGTAGGTTGGTCGACTAAGTGCGGCAATTGTGAGCCGTTCACGGTCCTCGAGGGCGACTCGTTCAGCATGGTCCGCAGACTCGCTAATTAGCGCTGCGAGGGTCGAATCGTTAGCTGTGATCCCGACTGACTCAAGGTCAATCGCAAGTTGAACGAGGTCGAGCGTGTGGGTGAGTGCCCTTTGCTGGTCGACTCCCGAGAGCAAAGGGATACGCACTTGATTGACGATGATCGCGCCGACCGGTAATCCTTCAGCGGTCAATTCAGCGATTGCATCCCCGGTTTCCTGAACTGGCATCTCTTCAAGAAGGGTCACCACGTGAACCGCCGTCTGCGGTGAAGCTATAACGGCCATAACTGCGTCTGCCTGGGATCGGATCGGACCCGTCTTCGCTAGATCAGCTATCTCGTTGTTGACGTTCAGGAATCGGGTGATGCGTCCTGTCGGCGGAGCATCCATGACCACTGCGTCGTAGACATAGTCGCCGCCCGACTTACGTCGAACCGCTTCCTTCGTCTTGCCGGTCAATAGAACGTCTCGTACACCTGGCGCGATTGTGGTCGCGAAGTCAATGGCACCCATCTTCTTGAGTGCTGAACCAGCCCGGCGCAGGTTGTAGAACATGTCGAGGAATTCAAGGAGCGCTTCCTCGGAGTCGAGAGCATTGCCGAACACTTCTCCGCCGTCGGGCGCCGACGCGATCCGACGGTCGTTGTAGTCCAGCGGTGGAACGTCGAAAAGCTGAGCAATCCCCTGACGGCCTTCGACTTCGATGAGCAAGACGCGTCGGCCACCAGTGGCCAAGGCGAGCGCGAGAGCGCCGGCAACCGTGGTCTTCCCGGTTCCACCCTTACCGGTGACGACGTGAAGGCGGACGCCCTCCCAATCGGAGTCGGTTTCGTGGGCCACGTAGTGAGCGTACGCGGCGGACACGAACTCGGCCCGATGGGAGGGCAATGTGGCCGCAGCGCGCTGCAGGCTTTAGGGTCAGGCCATGACCACATGGGAGTACGCCACGGTTCCATTGCTCGTTCACGTGACGAAGCAAATTCTTGATACCTGGGGACAAGACGGCTGGGAGCTCGTTCAAGTCGTGCCCGGTCCCAACAGCGAATCAATGGTGGCCTACCTCAAACGACCAAAGGCGGGATGACACATGAGTAACGTTGAACAGCGACTGGCCGAGATTGGCCGAACTGTGCCGGATGTTGTGCCGCCAGTGGCTGCGTACATTCCCGCGGTGCGTTCTGGGTCCTACATTTACACGTCGGGACAGTTGCCTATGGTTGCCGGTGCGCTCGCTGGCACCGGAAAGGTTGGCGCCGAAGTAACTCCCGAGGATGCGAAGGAGCTTGCGGCAACCTGCGCGATCAATGCGATCGCTGCCATTAAGTCTGTGATCGGCGATCTAGACAAGGTTGTTCGCGTGGTGAAGGTGGTCGGGTTCGTTGCTTCGGATCCATCCTTCACTGGTCAGCCAGGTGTGATCAATGGTGCGAGCGAATTGCTCAAGCAGGCCTTCGGTGATGCAGGCGTGCACGCGCGCTCTGCTGTCGGTGTTGCGGTGTTGCCGCTCGACGCGCCCGTCGAAGTTGAGATCATCGTTGAGGTTGCGGACTAGCAGGTTCGTTTTCGCTCCTAGTTGTCGATAGCGGGACGTTATGTCGTTGAGCAGGGACGAGGTCTGGGTGCCACCTGTTCCGCGACATGCCTCGACGGTGTGTCTCGTCAGAGATGGCCGCGACGGCGTAGAGGTCTTTGTCATGCGACGCAAGTCGTCGATGAAGTTTGCACCGAGGATGTATGTGTTTCCCGGCGGGGCCGTTGAACAGACCGATGGCGACGTCCCTTTTGTCGGGCAGATTGATCTCGCGCGTGCCGCTGAGCAGTTGTACAGCGACACTCCGGCTGCCGTGATCGCTGCTGCCGCAAGGGAAACCTTCGAAGAGTGTGGAGTGTTGATTGCCCGCACTGCAGACGGAAGTCTGGCAACATTCGACGAGGAGCTAAAGCGGGATCGAGCCGATCTTGTTGCCGATGGCCTGTCCTTCACCGAGTTGCTGACTCGTCGTCAATTGCGCGTCGATGACTCCGCACTCGTTTCACTGGCTCACTGGGTAACCCCTGAAAACGAGCCCCGGCGATTCGACGTTCGCTTTTTCGTCGCAGCTCTGCCCGAAGGTCAGCACACATACGAAGTGGACGAAGAAGCCGATCGCACGCAATGGATCCGTCCCGCCGATGCGATAGAGGCTTGGAATGCTGGATCGTTGGACATGTGGATTCCCACCGCATCCACAATGAGGCTGCTGATGAACGGCGACACTGCCGCCGACGTGGTTGAGAATTCACGTGGCCGACACGTTGTTCCAGTGCGTCCGCACGAAGTGGCCTTGCCAACCGGAGAGCTCGCATGGCACCTAGTTCACGATCGCACCATGGAAGTTCTCGAGCCGATGGATCCAAAGGACATGGCCTCGGAGACTGCCGTGGTTCGTCGAACATGAGTGGAGCCCACGCATGAGCGGTCGTCTGGTACCTCTCGGCGGTTCAGAAAAGTGGCGCGGTGGATGGGTATCTGAACGTAGCAATTGCGTGTTGGCACCCAATCCGTCGGCGATGACCCTAGATGGAACTAATACCTGGATCCTGCGTGAGCCGGGTTCGTTTGAGTGCATCGTCATTGACCCAGGCCCGCACGATCTACCCCATTTTGATGCAATACAACTCGCCGTCGACGGTGCAGCGGTCACCCAAATTCTCCTCACGCACGGACACGAGGATCACTCCGAGGGGGCCAGAGGGCTCGCTGATCGGGTAGGTGCTCCTATCTCTGCGCTAGATCCGGAGTATGTGTACGGATCGCAGGGACTTCACGGTGGCGATGTTATCGAGGCGGGTGGATTGGAACTGCATGTTGTTGCCACGCCCGGCCACACAGCAGATTCACTTTCCTTCTACGTGCCAGCCGATTCGGCTGTGTTAACCGGCGATACGGTCTTGGGCCGAGGATCGACGATGGTCGCCCATCCCGACGGCAATCTTGGTCAGTACCTTCGCTCACTTGACGTTCTCGAGGCGCTGGCCCGAAGAACTGATGCGCACCTGCTACTTCCAGGACACGGCCAAGCCCTACTTGATCCGGCTGGCGTGATCAGCGGGTACCGTCTGCACCGACAACAACGACTCGATCAGGTTCGCGCAGCGCTTGGGGCCGGCGCGCAGACAGCGGACGAGGTAGTGGCATCGGTTTACGCGGATGTACCCCGGGAGTTATGGCCGGCTGCCTTAGTGAGCGTTCAAGCGCAACTTGCCTACTTAAACGAAGCGGCGTCTAACTAGCGGGCGCGACGCTGCAAGCGCTCGGTGTCAATCAAGACGACGGATCGTGATTCAAGTCGCAACCAACCACGTGATACGAAATCAGCCAGAGCCTTGTTGACCGTCTCGCGTGATGCGCCGACGAGTTGGGCGAGCTCTTCTTGGGTCATGTCATGGGTGACATGAAGGCCATCAGCCTCCATATGTCCAAATCGTTCGCCGAGGTCCAACAGCGCTTTAGCCACGCGGCCCGGCACGTCGGAGAAGACCAAGTCAGACAGAGTCTCGTTGGTTCTGCGAAGACGTCTGGCCAGAGCCTGCAGCAGTGCCTCGGCAACCTCGGGGCGTCCCGTCAGCCATGGTCGAAGTGCTTGGTGACCAAGCCCGAGCACTGCGACGTCGGTGAGTGCGGACGCTGTCGCCGTTCTGGGGCCCGGGTCGAACAGTGAGAGCTCGCCAAACATCTGGCCTTCACCCATGACTGCAAGCAGGGTTTCGCGGCCGTCTCCCGACGAATGACTGAGTTTGATCTTGCCCTCAGTTACGACGTAGAGGCGATCGCCCGGATCTCCCTCTGAGAACAGAATGTCACCCTTGAGGAGTCGGGTTTCTTCCATTGAAGACTTCAGTGCGGCGGCACCTTCTGCGTCGAGCACGGCAAACAGCGGTGCTCGCATCAGGACGTCATCCACGAATGTCCTCCGAGAGTTCAGGGCCGACTGACGGCGGCATTGCTCACCTTATGTTTTTTACTCAGTCTGGCCAAAACAACATGTGAAGGACAGTCTGGCGTATTTCCCCTCGCGGGGGGCCACATGGTCGGCATTTGTCCCATGGAGAAGATGTAAAAAGTCGTGGCTGGACCGCGACGAACGATGGTCGGGTGCCGGCCGCGCGGCGCAGGATGTTTAGGCGAACGGGTCGGTTGGCAAGATCTGGAGTGCCAGTAGGGGTTGTTCGCGGTACCGGGCAATTAGCTCATTGGTGGCAACATCGATTCCGCGAAACAGTTCACTGCGGAATTTCGACAGCTGTTCCTCAGCGGATTCAAGATCGGTGACGAGTTTTGCCGTTGCCACGGTGTCGCCAGGTGCGACTTGTCGTGCCCAAACCTCTGCGAGATCTGGCAGCGGTGGGATGTCGTCAATGGGTAGCACTGAGATGTGAGCGAGTCGGCGATGGGCTGAGGTCGCCTCCGTCAGTACCTTCGCAAGATCGGTTACGGGTGAATGGTCAGTGACATCGGACCGCAGAACGTCCAGCCGGGCCTGAATGATCCGCCTCCAGTATGAGACGCGGGTCTCCTGATCCATCAATTCCGTGCGCAGTGCGCGGAGGTCTTCCAAACTCAAATGATCAAAGCTGATGTTTCGCTCGGGTGGGAGTATGGCGGCTCGGGCAGCCTTACGAGCGGCGCGTCGTTGCGCAGCCTCGTCTGAGACAACGTTCGTGTCGTCTGCCATGGCTCCTCCTCGAGCGCAGATCTGCCACCTCGTTCTTACAAACGAAACAGCGTGACCAGTTGTGCCATGCGAGACACGTGGCCTTATCTTCATCTTCGGCATTCCTCGGAAAACCTTTAGTCGGCCGGGGAAGTTTCTTCTAGGCCCGTGTTCGGGCAGGAGCAACGTACGCTGGACCTGTGCCTTCAGTACCCGCCTCGCAGTCACCGCAAACGTCGCGGACGGCATTTGTACGCCGGGCTCGCCGGATGCACCGAGTATTGGCGGCAACGTATCCAGACGCGCATTGCGAATTGGATTTCACCACTCCCCTCGAGTTGGCTGTTGCTACGATCCTGTCCGCGCAATGCACCGATCGTCGAGTCAACCTCGTAACGCCAACCCTGTTTAAACGCTATGCGACCGCGGCTGACTACGCCTCGGCCGATCGGGCTGAGCTTGAGGAAGTTATTAAGTCCACCGGCTTCTTTCGGGCCAAGACCAACTCGATCGTTGGGCTCGGACAGCAGATCTGTGAACGTTTCGACGGTGAACTGCCAAGCACGTTAGACGAGTTAGTCACGCTGCCTGGAATCGGACGCAAGACCGCGAACGTCATCTTGGGTGACGCCTTTGGAGTGCCCGGCATAACCGTTGACACCCACTTTGGCCGCCTTAGTCGACGGTTCGGGTGGACTGAATTGCAAGATCCGGTCAAAGTGGAGATCGAGGTTGGGGAACTCTTCGAACGACGAGATTGGACGTTGTTGTCACATCGAGTGATCTTCCATGGACGTCGTTGCTGTCATGCCAAAAAGCCAGCCTGCGGCGCATGTCCACTTGCCGCAATGTGTCCTTCGTTCGGAGTAGGTCCCACAGATCCAACGATTGCTGCGGCGCTGATCACGACGCAGGGTCCACGTTGAGTAGCGTCGGCTGGGCGCAGGGGGTTGGCCAGGCAGGGCGAGCGAACGGCTCGCCGCGAGCCGGCGAGATGATCGTCCCCAAGCTGCCGACGATGCCCGCTTGGCTCGCTGAGTTGGAGCAAGTCGTAGCGACCGTTCAGGCTGAACAGTTGTCTCGCTTCCTGCCACCCCCCGAGGGAGGACGTGAAGCCGCGGTTCTGCTGCTGTTCGGCCATGGTCCGCAAGGTCATGACGTCGTCCTCATTCAGCGAGCGGCCACACTTTCGAGTCACGGTGGTCAGGTTGCGTTTCCGGGTGGTGTTATTGACCCGGACGATGATGGCCCAATTGCCGCAGCATTACGTGAGGCACGTGAAGAAGTTGGAGTGGACACCGACGGTATCCACATCATCGGAAGTTTGCCGGCGCTCTACGTCCCACCGTCGAACTTTGTGGTGACTCCGGTTGTTGGTTGGTGGCACACGGCCTCGCCAGTTGATGTGGTGGACGCCGGCGAAGTTCATCGTGTTGAGCGAGTGCCGATCGACGAACTTTGTGATCCGCGGAACCGCTTCACGGTGCGACATCCGTCGGGTTTCACCGGTCCTGGTTTCGAGGTGCGCGAGTTGTTTGTATGGGGCTTCACCGCAGGGCTGCTGAGCCGATTGTTCGCGCTCCTGGGCTGGGATCATCCTTGGAATGAGGAGCTCAGTCGAGAGTTACCAGAGGCGGCGCTGTGAACATCGCAGACGTCGTAGTCATCGCACTCGCAGTGCTGGCAGCAATCTCTGGTTGGCGGTCAGGGATTTTGCGCAGTGCCTTTTCCGCGGTCGGATTCGTCGTTGGTGCTCTGCTCGGACTCGTACTCACCTCACGGCTGCTAGCGGGGTTGAGTGGCTTCGTCTGGTTTCTTGCCGCCGCCGCGCTGGTCGTTGTCAGCGCGGGGATTGGTCAAGGCGTGTTTGGCCTGTGTGGAACATGGCTCAAGGGCAAACTCTCCTGGAAACCAGTGCGCATCCTTGACTCGATGTCAGGGTCAGTTTTTGCCGTCTCGGCCGTCGCTTTGCTGACATGGCTACTTGCCGGAACCTTTGCGCTGCTCCCGTGGCAGAACGTATCGCAGCAGGTTGACCAGTCGGTGGTCATCGGTCGGCTCGATGATGTGCTGAGTGCACCCGGTGCGCATTTCCTTGACGGTATGCGGGCTCGGTTAGAGGCGATGGGTTTGCCACCTTCACTGGCGACACTGCCATGGGGTGTTTCTGCCAATGTCGATGCACCTGATCCGGCGCTATTGAAGAACCGTGCAGTTCGACGGGCTTGGGGATCCCTTGTGAAGGTCGAGGGCATCGCAGCAGCCTGCGATGCGCAGGTTGACGGTTCAGGATTCGTTTTCGCACCCGATCGGGTGATGACAAATGCACACGTTGTGGCGGGTGTTGCCCATCCCGATGTGATTGTTCGAGGAACGGGCAAAGTGTGGCCATCGTCAGTGGTCTACTTCGACCCCAATCGCGACGTTGCCGTTCTCTACGTACCGGGCCTTCACGCACCCGCACTGGAGTTTGCACCTGTTGCAAAACATGGGGATGCAGCCGTTGTCGCGGGATTCCCCGGAGGCGGAAAGTTAACCGTATCGGCAGCCAGAATCCGTGCCCGAGTCACAACACGTGGTTCGGATATCTTCGGTAAGCCGGGTCGCCCGCGTGAGATTTACTCGATCCGTGGCACTGTTCGCGCTGGCAATTCTGGCGGCCCGCTTCTGTCGCCCGATGGGCACGTCGACGGGGTCATCTTCGCCACAGCGGTTAACGACCCACAAACTGGTTACGCGCTAACAGCCGCCGAGGTTGCGTCAGCTGCCGCCAAAGGGGCGGTGCGGACTCAACCATTACCTGCGGGCTCATGCGCGACGAAGAACGGATTCGACGAACTGCACGCTGGCTAGGTTCCGTCGTGGCTCTGGTCGAAGTTTAAGTGCGTGAACCGCTGCTACCTGGTCCTGCGCTACGCGGGCCAGCGCTTGCCAGGGACTCGTCGTCATCGTCAATCGCTCCAACGAATTGCGCCTGGTAAAGGTCGTAGTAAGCACCTTCACGTTCGAGCAGTTCATCGTGGGTGCCCTGCTCGACTATCCGACCCTGTTCCATCACCAAAATCAGATCGGCATCGCGAATTGTCGAAAGACGGTGTGCGATAACGAAGCTAGTTCGATCTGCACGCAGGTTTGCCATTGCTTTTTGAATGAGAACCTCAGTGCGGGTGTCCACCGAACTCGTGGCCTCGTCGAGGATCAGTAGTGATGGCTTGGCGAGGAATGCCCGGGCAATTGTGATCAACTGACGCTCACCGGTTGAGACGTTGCTGCCCTCCTCGTCGATGAGGGTGTCGTAACCGTCAGGAAGGCCGCGGACGAATCGATCGACGTACGCGGCGCGTGCGGCCTCGATGATGTCCTCCTCGGTTGCGTCCGGTCGGCCGTAGGCGATGTTCTCGCGAATAGTGCCGCCGAATAGCCACGTGTCTTGAAGGACCATTCCGATCTCTTCACGTAAGTCCGCCCGTGTCATCTCGGTCGTGTCGACTCCGTCAAGTGTTATTCGTCCCCCATCGATCTCGTAGAACCGCATGATGAGGTTCACCAGCGTGGTCTTACCAGCGCCGGTTGGCCCAACAATCGCTACGGATTGCCCGGGTGTAGCGACAAGTGAGAGATCCTCGATCAGCGGGGTGTCCCTCTCGTATCGGAAGGACACGTGCTCGAAAGTGACCCGTCCGTCCGGATCCCCGACTAGTACTGGGTTGTCAGGGTCCATCGACTGATCTGGCGCGTCGAGGAGTTCAAACACCCGCTCTGCGGAGGCGACGCCAGACTGAAGCAAGTTGGACATCGAGGCGACTTGCGTCAATGGCTGACTGAACTGACGTGAGTACTGAATGAACGCCTGCACGTCACCGAGAGACATGCTGCCCGATGCAACCTTGAGCCCGCCGATGACGGCGATGAAGACGTAGTTCAGATTTCCAATGAACTGAATGGCCGGCATGATGATGCCCGAGAGGAATTGCGCCCCGGAACTTGCCGTGTAGAGGGCTTCGTTTTTCTCAGCGAACGTGGCATCAGCTTCTTCTTGGTGACCGAATACCTTGACCAAGGCGTGCCCGGTGTAAACCTCTTCGATCGTGGCGTTCAGATGGCCGGTTTGCGCCCATTGCTCGATGAAGAGTGGTTGGGAACGCTTAGCGATCATCGCGGTCACCACGATTGATAGCGGCACGGAGATCAGCGCGACAAGTGCCAATACCGGTGAAATCCATAGCATCATGCCTAAGACTCCGACCAACGTCAGCACTGAACTAAGCAATTGGCTAAAGGTTTGCTGCATCGTCTGTTGGATGTTGTCGATGTCGTTGGTAACGCGGCTCAACAATTCACCGCGAGCAACGGTGTCGTAGTAATTAAGGGGAAGTCGATGAAGCTTGTCTTCAATACTCGCGCGCATACGCAACGCGGTGCGTTGAACCACGCCATTGAGTACATACGCCTGCGCCCACATGCAAAGAGAAGCCAAGACGTAAAGTCCGAGCACGATCAACAGCACGTGCGCTAGACGTCCAAAGTCAATTCCCTGCCCAGGAACCACGTCCATACCTGAGATCAAATCGGCCTGACCGTTGTCACCCTTAGCGCGCAAGGCTGCGACAACCTGATCCTTACTCAAGCCGGCGGGAAGCATCTTGCCGATAATGCCTTCAAAAATGATGTTCGTAGCGTTACCAAGGAGTTTCGGCCCGATAACGCTGAAGGTGACGCTGCCAACGGTCAGGATCATTACGAAAATGACCAGTGAACGTTCGGGAGTTAGATAGCCAAGTAGGCGGCGTGCCGACGGCCAGAAGTTCATGGACTTTTCGGCCGGCTGCCCGGCACCCATCATGTTGGCTGGGCCGCGTGTTGGACCTTGAGGACGGTTAGGAATGCGCGAGGGGGCTGAAGTACTCATGCGGCAACCCCTGCCGGGAGTTGCGATTCCACAATTTCTGCGTACGTCGGACAGGTGCCCACCAGTTCTTCATGTGTCCCGATGCCCGCAATGTGTCCGTCATCAAGAACGACGATTTGATCGGCGTCCAAAATGCTCGACACGCGTTGGGCAACTACCAGAACGGTCGAGTTCTTCGTTACTGGTTTCAATGCTGCGCGTAATCGGGCATCGGTGGCGAGATCGAGTGCGGAGAAGGAGTCGTCGAACAGGTAGATCTGCGGCTGCCGGATAACGGCGCGGGCTATAGCAAGCCTTTGTCGTTGTCCACCCGAAAAGTTTGATCCACCCTGTGAAACTGAGGCCTGTAGGCCCTCTGGTAGTGCGCGTACGAATTCATCGCCCTGCGCGATAGTTAGCGCAGCCCAGATTTCTTCATCGGTGGCTTCTGACTTGCCGTAGCGAAGGTTGCTCGCGATCGTGCCGGTGAAAAGAAACGCCTTCTGCGGCACAAGCCCAATGCGCGAGTTCAGGACACGTGGATCGAGGTTACGAACGTCCACTCCGTCAACGAGAACTTCACCGGCGGTGACGTCAAACAGT
>Ga0194035_1000271_pt1 | contig 31819 bp, 33 predicted proteins | sample JunL2320m_MetaG_FD_148680 | JGI IMG/M metagenome (GOLD analysis project Ga0194035, IMG submission 148680) | Anoxic zone freshwater microbial communities from boreal shield lake in IISD Experimental Lakes Area, Ontario, Canada - Jun2016-L239-20m | ecosystem: Environmental > Aquatic > Freshwater >...
GTACCATCCGACCGTCATGCGGCTACATGCATAGTGCATGTGCTGATGGTAGTTTGCATGTATGGCCAAGTCGATCACTATCCGGGATGTCCCCGATGAGGCAACGACCCAACTGGCAGCAAGAGCCGCCGCCTCCGGCCGGTCGCTGCAGGAGTACCTGCGGTCCCGCCTCATCGAGTTGGCCGCCGGACCCGACGCCGACACTCTGGTTGCAGCCATCCGAGCCCGGAAAGCAGCCACCGGAAGTCAGGCCTCGGTCGCTGTAATCCTCCATGACCGCGACGCCGACCGGCGATGACAGTGGTCGTGGACGCCTCAGTGGTGGTGGCGGCCCTGGTGGACTCCGGTCCGATGGGCACCTGGGCCGAGTCGGTCCTCCTGGATGGTCCGCTTGCCGCGCCGCACCTCCTCTTGGTCGAGACGGCCAACATCCTGAGGCGGATGGCTGCGAGCGCAGCCATCACGCCAGACACGGCGGCACTGGCCCACGGCGACCTCCTGCAGTTACCCGTCGAGCTCTTCCCCTACCGCCCGTTCGGTCCGCGTGCGTGGGCGCTACGGGAGACCGTCACCGCCTACAACGGCTGGTACGTCTCCCTGGCGGAAGAGCTGGGCGCTCCATTGGCCACGTTGGATGCACGGCTCAGCCGTGCGAGCGGTCCGACGTGCCGGTTCCTACTCCCACCCGACACCGTCTGACGCTGCCTGACAGCGCCAACGGTGACGTCGAACAGTGCGAGCCGACGTCGCGGTCCTTCACTCATCCACCGCACGCCACTGGTCGCGACCACTGCGTTCCCAGCTATGGGAGATCTCTCCCGTGCACACCCGGTTCGCCTGGTCACCCATGGGCAGACAACAGCCACCGAGAACCACCTCGCCTCGCTCTGCCCGTTCGAACAGTTCGGAGTCCGGCAGCCCATAGATGATCTGAATGGTCGGCGCCCCGCACGTCGGACACTTCAGGCTGCGCTGCTTGATCACCGGTCGTGGCTCGGCCGGACTGCCATCTGCATTCCAACTTCCTTCGAACACGGACAGTCCATCTATCGGTGCTGCTGGCGACATCTCCATGGCACGACCCCTCATTGTTCCGGCGCCACCTGACTGGTGAGCGCGACCCTGCTCCACCTTCGCATGCGGCTGTGACATCGACTCGGGGCCATCTCCAGGCCAGCCACCGCGTATCACCGAGAAATCAGGCTCCAGGCCTGGTTGACTAAGGAGATGACTACGACCGCGAATCCCCAGGCAGCGTCAGCTACCGAAGCAGCCTCGCCTGCTTCGCCAGTCCCGATCGCTTCGACGGCCGACACGCTGCGGGTCGCCTACGACGAGGGGGTCACCCTTCCGCTGGCCTGGCGCCGTCACCAGCTCGAGCAGATGATCCGGATGCTCGAGGAGAACGAGGAGGCGTTCCTCGAGGCCCTCCGGACCGACCTGGGCAAACCAACGGTCGAGGGATTCATCACCGACATCGCCTTCGTGACCGGAGAGATCCGGTTGATGCTCAAGAACCTCGGCAAGTGGACCCGGCCCAAGCGGGTCTCCTCGCCCTTGGTGACGCTTCCGGCCCGGTCGCGCTTGATGCCCGAGCCGCTGGGCGTGGTGCTGGTGATCGCTCCGTGGAACTATCCCATTCAGCTCTTGCTGTTGCCGGCCGCCGGGGCCATCGCCGCTGGCAACGCCGTACTCATGAAGCCCTCCGACGCATCGGCTGCCACCTCGGCCATCCTCGGGAAACTCGTACCTCAATACATGGACAACTCGGCCATCGCCATCGTCGAAGGTGGTATCCCCGAGACCACTGAACTGTTGGCCCAACGCTACGACCACATCTTCTACACCGGTCACGGCGCCGTCGGCCGAATCGTCATGGCTGCTGCCGTGGCCAACCTGACCCCCGTCACTCTCGAGTTGGGGGGCAAGAGCCCGACCATCATCGACCGGTCCGCCAACTTGAAGGTGGCAGCCCGCCGGATCGCCTGGGGTAAGTGGCTGAACGCCGGACAGACGTGCGTGGCCCCGGACTACATCCTGATCCAAGAAGAGGTCATGGAGCCCTTCGTCGATGAGCTGGCCAAGGCCATCAGCACCTTCTACGGAGCAGACCCCCAAACGTGCGTCGACTACGGCCGGATCGTCTCCGACCGGCACTTCGACCGTCTGGTGTCGATGATGAAGGGTGGGACGGTGGCCATCGGCGGCGAGCACGAGTCGGGGGACCGCTACATCGCCCCGACCGTCCTGGTCGACGTCGATGTCGAGTCGCCCCTCATGGACGAGGAGATCTTCGGTCCGCTCCTTCCGATCATCCCGGTGGCATCGATCGGCGCAGCCATCAACTTCGTGCGTGCCCGCTCGCACCCGTTGGCCCTCTACGTGTTTTCGGGCAACAAGGGTGTAGTCAACGAGGTGCTGGCCCGGACCACGTCAGGCGGCGTCACCGTCAACGGCACTCTCCTGCACTTGACGAACCCCAAGCTGCCGTTCGGCGGCATCGGCGAAAGCGGCATGGGCGCCTATCATGGTGAGTCCAGCGTGCGACTGTTCCAGCACATGAAGCCGGTGCTGAAGCGGGGGACGATGATCGACCCGTCGCTCCCCTACCCGCCGTACTCGGCCCGCAAGGCCAAGCTGTTCCGCCGCGTCCTGTAGCGAGCGGGTGCGGGCCTGACTCAGCAACGCCGGGCGAAATCGGCTCGGACCTCTACCGGATGAAGGTACCCGCCGCTTCGACCAGTTTGCGGGCGTTGCGCAATGCCGTCTTCGTGTTTGCCATACTCACGTTCCCCAGGCCGTAGTGCCCGGCGTCTTTTAGATCGATGACTAACCGCAGCCAGTCGCCGAGTTCTTTGCGGCCAGTGGCCGCTGCCAGAAAGTCGGCCCCTTCACGATGGCGTTCTCCCCGATAGCGAGCCTTTGCCACCTCGCAGCAGATGGCGTCGCCCGCGGCAATAGCCGCCAGAACCGCGTTGCCGGTGGCCACCGTGTTCTCCGCCTCCCCTTCTGTTGCGTTCACCAACTCCGCGGCCTCGAGGTAGATACGGGCCTGCGCTAGCCGGGTAACTGCATCACGATGCGTGCACGCTGACGTACGGGGTGGTTGACGGGTCATCGGAGTGCCCCGGCTAGCCCGGGTCGTCGCAGACTCGACGGTGCCGACCCGAACAGACAGACCGCGTCTGCCTGCAGGGACGCGACGAGCCCTTCCCCTGCAGCTGCCCCTTCGGTCAACTGCGCCGGGGTCCCATCCACCATCTGACAAGGGTTTCCCGATGCCGCTTCCGCTCCGCGGGCGAGCGCGGTGCGGGACCTCAGCCACAGGGGATCATCTGCGGCGACGGCCTCGGGGCGGACCACGAACAGATCGATGTCGGAGCTGGAGTTACCGTCGCGACGGGCGAAGGAACCGAACAGAAGCACAGCAACAGGGGCAGGCTGCATCTGGGCGGCCAGGATGGCGATCCGATTCTCCAGCCGATCCATTGCTCCGACTGCTTCGACCAGCGGACCAGCGAGCAGGTGCTCACGATCGAGCCAGTAGCGAGTGGCGTTTCCGACAACTTCGCTACCCAGGATGCCTTCTTGGACCAGCCGGGCCAGTTCCTTCAGAACTCCGGCATGAGCCCGGCCAGCCGCCTGCTCGATGGCGTAGCCGGTGAGCGGCACCTGACTGCGCGCCAGGACGTACAGCAAGTCTGCGGCCACAGTGGGGGTGATGCTGTTCAGCGGGTTTGATGGGTTCACGGGCTCCTCCTGTCCGTCGATAGGTCAGTATATTGCCATTAGTGTCATTATACTGACTTATAGCAATCAGTGGCCACCGTGTTGCCAGGTTCGGAACCAGGCCTCACCATCGGCGCCCTCGACCACGTCGAGTTGCCCCAGGTGTCCGCTTGGGCGGCCAAAGAGGGGTGGAACCCGGGCTTGTGCGACCTCGATGTGGCCTGGGCGCTCGAACCTGAGGCGTTCCTCGCGCTACGGCTGCACGGGGAGTTCATCGGAGTGGGGACAATCTTCGTCCACCCACCGGACTACGGGTTCATGGGGCTGTTCATCGTCGACCCCGCCCATCGAGGTCACGGACTCGGCACCAAATTGTGGACCTACCGGCGCGACCTGCTGATGGAACGCGTTGGGCATGGTGGTGTCATCGGCATGGATGGGGTGTTCGCCATGGTCCCCTTCTATGAGCGGGGCGGGTTCGAGCTCGCCTATCGGGATCTGCGGATGGAGGGGACCGCACACGGACTGGTCGATCCCGACGTGGTGGATCTCCACGTAGGAGGACCAGACGTCGGAAGAGCAGATGCCAGCGAGGCAGGTACCGACGACCTGGCGTGTGTCGACCTGGCCCGGATGGTGGCATGCGACCGCTCCACCTTCCCGGTGGACCGGACCGGGTTCCTCGGTCTGTGGCTCACCCGTCAGGGCGTACACACGGTCGGGATTATCGAGGACAGCAACATCGTGGCCTTCGCTACTGCTCGGCCGTCTCAGGTCGGCTACAAGCTCGGCCCAGTGGTCGCCGACAACCCGGGCCTGGCTCGGCGGGTCGTCGGCACACTCCTCGACCGCATCGACGGCCACCCGGTGCAATGGGACATGCCCGAGCCCAACCTGGCCGCCCTATCGATGGCGTCCGACCACGGGCTCCACGAGTCGTTCGGCTGCGCTCGGATGTACCTCGGTGGTGTGCCCGATATCGATATCGACCGACTGTTCGGCGTCACCTCGTTTGAGTTCGGCTGACCCCCTCTCGATCCCACTGGGTCCGATGGGCGTGACCGCTGGCACCACCACCTCCAGCACCACCACTCACACCTCCTGACCCGTGCGCACCGGCGGTAGGGTGCGCGCATGCGCCTCTCCCATCGGCATCCGTTCGGACCCAAGTGGCAGGGCCGGTGGATCTGGCACCAGCGGCCGGACATCCAGGCCGTCACCGCCACACGACCGGTGCTGGCCGATCCGATCGATACGGTCGCTCTGTTCCGCCGCACCGTTGCGCTCGAGACTGCCCCCATCCAGGCCACCTGCCGCCTGTGGGTGGACGGGCGCTACGTACTGATCATCAACGGCACCGAGGTGGCCCGTGGTCCGGTGCGCTCCGACCCCCGGCGTGCCCACTACGACGTGGTCGATCTGGCCGGACTGCTGCACGCCGGCAGCAATGTCATCGCCGTGACAGCCCGCCACTTCGGTGAGGCCACGTCGTGGTGGACCCCAGTTCCCCCGACGTACTCGCTCGGTGCTGGCTGCCTGGTCTTCGAGGCTGCCATTGACGACCAGTGGATCGTCAGCGACCGATCGTGGACGTGCGCACCAGGTGAGGCCTGGACCCCGGTACCCGTCCCTGGCGATGTGGCCTGCCTCCCCATCGAATCCTTCGACGCCAACTTGCATCCGCTCGGCTGGGACTCCCCCGAGTTCGATGACGGCCCATGGCGGAATGCTGTCGAGATCGTGCCCTTCCACACCGGGGCCACCGGCGACCCCCGTCCACCCAGCGAGCCCTTCGGCATGCTCCGGCCTCCGGTGCGGGTTGCTCTCCCCTTTGGCGCACTGCACCACGCTGTGTGTACCGGCCAGCAGTCGGGACGTGGCGCGCCCCCCGTGGGTGACCCGGTCCACCAGGTGCTGGCCGACGAGCAGGAAGATGCCCGTGGGTCAGGGACCGGGTCCGAGGGCACCGACCATGGCGCCTCGGTGATCCGCATGGCGTTCGACCTGACTCGGATCGCGGCCGGCTCGGTAGTGCTCGAGGTTTCGGGGGCCACAGCCGGGACCATCATCGACGTCGCCGCGGCCGAGCACCTCGATGCCGCTGGCCGGCTCGCCACCTTGGGCCAACACGCCGGCTTCCGCTACGTATGCCGAGGTGACGGACCCGAGCGGTTCGAGACCTTCGACGTGATCGGCACCCGATACCTGCACGCCTCGGTCCGCACTCATGGCGGTCCAGCACCATCGATCGAGCTGTCGATCCAGGACCGCCATCGCCCCCGGCCCCTGGGGGCATCATTCGAGTGCTCGGACCCGCTCCTCGAGCAGATCCACCAGACCGGGCTGCGCACGGTAGACCTCTGCGCACTGGACGCCTACGTCGACTGCCCGACCCGCGAACAGCGAGCCTGGACCGGGGACTCGGTCGTCCACCAGATGGTCGACCTGGTGGCCAACCCCGACTGGTCGATGGCCCGGTGGCACCCCGAGTTGGCCGCTTCTGCCCGGTCCGACGGGATGCTGGCCATGGCCCCGGCATCAGATTTCTGGGCCGACGACCGGACCTTCGTGCCCGACTGGTCGCTCCACTGGGTCCGGTCGCTCCACAACCTCTACCGCTACACCGGCGACCGGGAATTGATTGCTGAGCTGTTGCCAGCAGCCGAACGGACGGTTCGGTGGTTCGAGGCTTACTTGGGTAGCGACGGACTGGTTCACGATGTGTCGGGATGGGTGCTCCTCGACTGGGCCAGCGTCTATCCGTCCGGCACCTCGTCGACGTTAAATGCTCTCTACGCACGCGCTCTCGAGGACATTGCTGACATGGCCACCTGGCTGGGCAACGACGGCACCGCGGCGTGGGCGGGGGCTCGCTACCACGGGGTGCGGGCCGGGTTCGAGGTGTTCTTCGACCCGGACCGAGCCGTCTATGTCGACCACATCGTCGACGGTGTGCAGATGCCTGAAGCAGCCCAACACGGAGGTGCGGCTGCCCTGGCCGCCGGGCTCGTCCCCACCGACCGGATCGACCGGGTGATCGACCGGCTCACCGACCGGTCACGTCTGATCCGTCATTCGTGGGTAATGGACTCGGTCACCGTAGAGGGCGGCTCCACCGGGTTCGTCCACCTGGTCACCGGATATCCGCGGCCGACCTGGGACGCGGTGGAGCAGATGGTGGAGGCCGAACCGTTCTTCCGTTACGTGCTCCACGACGGTCTAGCTCGAGCTGGGCGGGCCGATCTGATCGCCGGGCTGTGTCGTGACTGGGAGGTCTTCTTGGACGCCGGCGAGACGACGTGGCCGGAGTGCTGGGTAGGGGGCACCCGGTGTCACGGATGGTCGTCGACGCCGACCCGCGACCTGATCGTCCACGTCCTCGGGATCACACCGGCCGACCCTGGGTACGCAGCTGTGCGGGTGGAGCCGGCCCTTGGTGGCCTCGAGTGGGCGCGGGCCACGGTGCCTACCCCGCATGGGCCGATCACCGTGGAGGCACGGGCCGATGGAACCGTCGAGATCGACAGCCCGGTGCCGGTGGTGGGTCGAGACTGACCCGATGGCCCATAGCCTCACGCCCTGGCCCGCCAAGCCGACACCGAAGGTTGGGACCTCGACGCTCTGATCGCACGGCATAGGGAAGACGACGATGATTGAGGGCACCGACATCCAGATCTAGGTTCGCACACCAAAAAGGCGTACATCTTTCTGAACATCTTGTTGTACAGATAGATGTACCTGATACAGTGGTTCGCATGACGAGCCCGTACACACCGACACGTGTCCTTGATACCTCTGAGGCCCGGAAAGGGCTCTCGAGGCTTGCGGCCAAGGCTCGCGAGCAGGGCGCTCGCTCCGAGATCGTATTCTGCGGGCCGTATCGCCACCCCGATCTGGCGATCGTTCCCGCAGCGCTCCTCGAGATCATTGGCCCGTACATCGAGGACATCCTCATCGCCGAGCGGGTTTCCACTCGCCGCGCCGAGTACCAGGGTGGTGGCGTGTCGCCTGACGACCTCATCGAGAGCCTGGGCGTCTCGGATGAGGACGTCGAAGCGGCTGTGGCACGGATCGAAGCCGCCAGCATCAGGTAGTGACCTCCCGACGACCGGCCCGCCGCGTCAACGTCTGGCCTGCGGCGCAACAAGATGCCCAACGACTGAACGATGATGACCCTCGCCTGGGCGTAGAAATAGCAGCGATCATCAGACTGCTCGAACGAGGCGCAGACGGCTACGACCTCCAGTCGATGCCCAAGTACGGCGACTTGTCGGACTGCAAGAAGTGGTACTTCGGGATCCCCGGACGCCCTCAGAACACCCACCGACTCGTCTACCAGGAGAACCTCGACGGGAGCGTCGAGATCCTAGAAGTGGTCTCCATCGAGGAGAGGTCAGACGGATACGCGTACCTTCTCGCTGCAAACCGCCTGGACCGACTCCCAGAAGAGACACAGCCCTTTTTCGAGAAGGTCCATCAGGAGAAGATCGCGAAGAGGTCCGCACGTCGAAAACCCCGGGATCCGAAGACAGGGAAGTCCTAACCCACTGCCCCCACGAGCAGTCTGTTGCGCTGACAAGAGATAGCAACATCACTCGATGCCATCACCTGCAACTCCCCAGTGGCATTTGGGTTCGGCTGTGGCGTATGACAGATGCGCTCAGAACGTTGGAGTCGCGTCAGGGGGCAGGGGTCAGGCGGGAGCCGTGGGCACGTCGACGACGCAGCGGGTACCGCTGTAGATCGACGGCATGCACCGGTTGCAATGGACACAGCTTCCGTCGTCGCGTTCTCCCCGTTCCCACCGAGCGACCAGGTCGGGCTCGCGCAACAGTGCCCGGGCCATGGCTACGAACGAGAACCCTTCGGCCAGCGCCGACTCGACGGTGTCTATCCGGTTCACCCCGCCGAGCAAGATGAGCGGGAGGCTCAGGGTCTCCAGGAACTGATGGGCCTGGCCGCGGAAGTAGCCCTCCTCGAAGGGGTACTCCTTCATGAAGCGCTTGCCCACCACGTGGAACCCGAGGCGCATGGGCTGGGGAAGAGTGGCTGCGAACTCGGCTCGCGGGGCTTCCCCTCGGAACAGGTACATCGGGTTGGACAGCGAACTCCCACCGGTCAACTCCAAGGCATCGAGGTGCCCGTCCGTCTCGAGCATGCGGGCGAACTCGATGCTCTCGGGGAGGTCGAACCCACCGGGCACGCCATCGGCCATGTTGCACTTGGCCGTGACGGCCACACCGCTTCCAGCCCCATCGCGCACCGCCGCCACCACTTGGCGGGGGAAGCGGGCACGCTGTAAGAGCGGACCTCCCCAACTGTCGGTCCGACGGTTGAGCTTCGGGCTGAGGAACGAGCTCAGCAAGTAGTTGTGGCCGAGGTGAATTTCGATGCAGTCGAACCCCGCCTCGACGGCACGGGCGCCAGCCACGCGATAGTCCTCGGTGATCCGGGCGATGTCGTCTTCAGTAACGGCACGGGTGAGCGATCCTGATGCGCCGAAGCGCCGTGACGGGGACAGCGCCGGGGCCCCGTTCGACTTGGAGTTGGCCACCGGGCCGGCATGTCCGATCTGGGCCGAGGCCATGGCACCGGCCGCATGCACGGCATCGGTCAGCCGGCGGAGCCCAGGAAGCGACTCGGCACTGAGCTGCAGGCAGTGGCGGTCGGTGCGTCCTTCAGGAGCCACAGCCAGGTAGGCCACAGTCGTCATAGCGGCCCCGCCCCGGGCCACCCGCTGGTGGAAGGCGATCAGTGCGTCCGTCACCGCACCCTTGGGCGATGCACCCTCGAAGGTCGCCGACTTGATGATCCGGTTCTTGAGCGTCAGGGGACCGAGCCGGGCCGGGCCGAACACGGCTGCCGGTGCATCCCCCGAGGGCTCGGTCGACACCGGCTCAGGCCCCACCCACGACACCCGAGTCACGGACTGCGGCAAGCACTGCGTCGGCCAGTGCCGGATGGCACACGATGAGATCGGGCAGCCACGGGTCGGGGCGCGAGTAGCGCAGCGGGGTGCCATCGATGCGGCTAGCAAAGAGCCCGGCGGCCAGCGCCACAGCCACCGGGGCACACGAGTCCCACTCGTACTGGCCCCCGGCGTGGACGTAGATTTCCGCTTCGCCCCGCACGACGGCCGAGATCTTGGCCCCAGCCGACCCCATCGGCACCGTGTCGGCACCCAGCCGCTCGGCAACGAAGGTGGCGAACTCGGGGGGCCGGGTGCGGCTCACCACGATGCGTGGGGTGGTGGGGAGTGGCGGCAGCGACGGCGGGTTGCCGGCATCGAGCACCAGGTCGAGTCCGGGCAGGGCCACCGCACCTACCACTGGGGCACCGTCGACGGCCAGGGCCACGTGGACGGCCCAGTCGGTCCGCCGCTCGGAGTACTCGCGGGTCCCGTCCAGCGGGTCGACGATCCAGACCCGGCCGGCGTCGGTGGTGAGGGCCTCGGACTGGTCGTCCTCTTCGGAGCGGACCCGATCGTCGGGGAACCGCTCAGCCAAGAGCCCGACCAACAACTCGTGGGATCGTCGGTCCCCTTCGGCGCCGAGTTCCTTGCCCTCGAGGTCGCCTAGCTGGAGCTCGGCCAGGACTGCACCGGCTTGGCGGGCCAACTCCACCGCCGCCACGTGGTCGCTCGTGCCGTATCGGTCCATCCTCACATCGCTTCCGTCGGCCACTGCTCCCCCATCACCAGTCCTCGGCGCCGGTCAGTTCCGGCCCAAGGGACAGTCTGCACGACCGCGAGCCTCACGTGGTGCGGTGATAGCCGGTTGCAGTTGTTGCCAGGCCCGTCATTGCGCCCGGCGCTATGTGCGTGCCACCATCGGCTCACGTACTACACAGGGGAGACCTCACCATGCACGACCTCGTGATCCAAGGCGGCACCGTCGTCGACGGCACCGGTGTTCCGGCCCGGACGGCCGACATCACCGTCACCGATGGCGTCATCACCGGCATCGGCGACCACCGAGGCGAGGCCGCTACCCGCACCGTGGACGCCGAGGGTCTTCTGATAACCCCCGGTTGGGTCGACATCCACACCCACTACGACGGCCAGGCCACCTGGGACGACGTACTGGCCCCGAGCAGCTGGCACGGCGTGACCACGCTGGTCACCGGCAACTGTGGTGTTGGGTTCGCTCCGGCCCGGCCTGGCAGCCACGAGTGGCTGATCGGACTGATGGAGGGAGTAGAGGACATTCCCGGATCCGCCTTGTCGGAAGGGATGACCTGGAACTGGGAGACCTTCCCCGAGTACCTGGACGCTTTAGAGGCCCATCACTGGACGGTCGACATCGGCACCCAGGTGGCCCACGGTGCCGTCCGGGCCTACGTGATGGGCGAGCGGGGGGCCCGCAATGAGCCGGCCACACCTGACGACATCGCCGCCATGAAGCAGGTGGTGAAGGAGGCGATCGCCGCCGGTGCCCTCGGCTTCTCCACATCACGCACCATGACCCACCGCGCCATCGATGGCGAGCCCGTCCCCGGCACCCATGCCGCCGAGGACGAGTTGTTCGGCATCGGAAGCGCCTTGGGTGAGCTCGGCACCGGGATCTTCGAACTGGCCCCGGCGGGTACGGCCGGCGAGGACCTCCTAGCTCCCCAGAAGGAGGTGGAGTGGATGCGGCGTCTGTCAGCCACCATCCACCGGCCGGTGACCTTCGCCATGGTGCAGATCGATGATGCTCCTGACCTGTGGCGCGAGCTGATGGATGAGTCGCTTCGGGCCGTCGACGAGGGCGCTGACCTCTGGCCCCAGGTGGCCGGTCGCGGCTTCGGTCTGCTGTCGGGCCACTTCACCACCTACAGCCTCCTCGACCAGATCCCCGCCTATCAAGAGCTGAAGGCGAAGGGCCTGTCCCCCGACGAGCTGGTGGCCGCCCTACGTACCGACGAGTGGCGCCATGCCATCGAGTCGTGGGATCCGGACCCCGTCACGGCGGAGCGTATGGAGAAGGCCTACCGCAGCACGTTCACCCTGGGCAGCCCGCCCGAGTACGAGCCTGGCCCCGAGCGGTCGCTGGCCGGCATCGCCGAGGCCACCGGCATACCGGCGCTCACGGTGGCCTACGACGCCATGCTCGAAGATGACGGCCACGGGCTGCTGTACGTGCCCATCCTCAACTACTCCGGCGGCGACCTCCACGCCGCACGCGAGATGCTGCTGCACCCTCGGGCGGCCCTAGGGCTCGGCGATGGCGGAGCCCACTGCGGCGTCATCTGCGACGCGTCCCAGCCCACGTTTATGCTCACCCACTGGACCCGTGACCGGACCAGGGGAGAGCAGCTTCCACTGGAGTGGATCGTGAAGAAGCAGACCCACGACACCGCTCGGCTCTACGGACTCACCGACCGGGGCACTCTGGAGGTCGGGGCGCTGGCCGACATCAACATCATCGACTTCGACAACCTGCAACTCACCAACCCGGTGGTGGTGGCCGACCTGCCTGCTGGAGGCAAGCGGATCCTGCAGGGGGCCACCGGCTACGTGGAGACCATCAAGTCCGGGGTGACCACCTTCCGTGACGGGGTCGACACCGGGGCCCGCCCGGGAGTGCTGGTGCGCGGCGCCCGCTAGCCGACAGCGTCACCTGGCTGCCCGCCATGGTCAGCCGGGGTGACGGGAGTCGGTGGCACGAGCAGATCTACGGCACGCTCCTCACGCATCTGGCGGTAGACGCGGTGCTCCACCACGAAGGCCAGGAACGGGACGAAGCCGGCAGCTACCACGGCCAGGATCCGGCCGATCCGCCAGTGGGCACGACGAGCCAGATCGGCCGCGGCCACCAAGTAGAGGAGGTAGAGGTAGCCGTGCAGGGTCCCTACGATCTGGGCCACCACCTTCTCCTTGGCCAGGAACTGCAGCGGCATCCCCACGAACACCAGTAGGACCAGTCCGACCCCGACCACGAACGCCATGACCCGATAGCGCATCAGCGCACCGTCGACGTCCCACCGCACCAGGCCAGCCCAGGTGGGTCGACCAAACGAGTCTGACGAGTCTGACGAGTCTGGCTCAGTAGGCCCTGTCGAACCGTTCACGGCTGCGCCACGCCATCAGACTCGCTGGCTGCCGCCGCCTGGTCGTCGGCGCTGAGCGCCTCCAGGTATCGGTTGTACTCCTCCATGCGTGCCGCCTCCTCTGGCGTCTGGGCTGTGAACCGCTCCCCTCGACCGCCCAACTTCGGATCGATGGGTGCTTCAGAGGCGATGGCTACGCTCTTCGCTCGGCCGCCGGTCAGTGCCCACCCCGGGGGTCGCGCCGAGGCGTCATCGCCAGACAAGTTGGCATCTCGCGTCGATTGGTTGGCTGCGGCGGCCTGGCCCGATCGTCCGGGCAGCCGAGCGACCTGGTCGTGGATGAGCTGCCACCAGGTGTAGATGGCGTAGGCAGCAAAGGCCGGCCACAGGATCACGTAGGCCCAACTCAGCACATTGCCATTTTGGGCACGGTTCCACTGCCACCAGGTGAGCCAGGCAAACAGCGGCAGCACGATCACCAAGGTGACATGCATCCCGATGCACCGGGGCGTGAAGTAGCGACGCACGCCGTCATCGTACCGGCCACCAGGGCCTACTCCCATTCGACGCCTGTCGGCCTCGAACTTCCATGCCCTGAGACTGGCGCAGGGCAGGGCTCCATCCACCTCTGCCGCCGACCGGCTGCTTAGCCTGCACGAAGGAAGGTATCCACAATCACGGGTGTCGGCAGGTGCCGGCCAGCCGAAGGAAGGAAAATAGCCATGAACCAGAACGTGCGCATCGGTATCGCCGAGGCGGTCGGAACCATGATCCTCATTGTCGGAGGCCCGGGAACGGCCATTCTGGCCACGGGTCACTTCACCGGGGCCGCCACTTCGGTCGGCATCTTGGGCGTGGCTCTCGCCTTCGGACTCAGCCTCTTGATCGCCGCCTACGCCATCGGGTCGATCTCGGGCTGCCACATCAACCCCGCCGTCACCCTCGGCCTGTGGGTCATCGGAAAGACCAAGACCAAGGAACTTCCGTTCTACCTCGTGGGCCAGATCGTGGGCGGCATACTCGGCGCTTTCGTCATCTTCATCATCGCCAGCTCCAACCGGGTGGCCTCGGCCTCTGCGGTTCCCGGCACCTTCAGCGCCCAGGCCACCGGCTTCGCCTCGAACGGCTTCGGTGCCCACTCACCGGGTGGGTTTCCCCTGCCAGCCGTAATGCTGGCCGAGGTCTTCTTTACCGCCGTCTTCGTGTTCATCATCGCCTCCACCAGCCGCAAATCCATGCCCGTCGGACTGACCGGCGTCACCGTCGGCCTCGCCCTCGCCGTCATCCACCTCATCTCCATCCCCATCGACAACACCTCGGTGAACCCGGCTCGCAGCCTGGCCACCGCCATCTTCCAGGGCAGCTGGGCCCTCAGCCAGCTGTGGGTCTTCATCGTGTTCCCGATCGTCGGCGGCATCTTGGGTGGCGCCATCTGGAAGTTCCTGCGTCCAGAGACGGACGAAGAGACCGAGGAGGAGTCCGAGGCCGTGGCCCCCGCCCCCTACGGCCGCCGTGAGATGCCGGGCCAGTAGGGACTTCGTCCCAGCCGGGCAGTCACTTGGCTGCCCGGCTGGGACGGACCACTGGTCACACCCCGGCCGTAACGTGACGTCATGAAGTTGAACCACCAGCCCCTCGCCCTGACCCAACCCGAAGTCGAGGTGCGAGTCTCGGCCCGCCGGAAGAAGACGGCCGGGGCGCACTGGGAGGGTGACCGGATCATCGTGGTGGTGCCCACCCACCTGCGTGGCACCGCACTCGACGACATGGTCGAGAACCTCTCCCGTCGCCTCACCCGAAACCGCCCCCACCTGCACGCCTCCGACCAGCACCTGGCCGAGCGGGCCCGGGGCTTGGGGCGCCTCTACCTTGGTGGCGTCGAGGCGCAATCGATCCGGTGGGCCACCAACCAGAACAAGCGGTGGGGATCGTGCACGCTGGCCACCCGGGAGATCCGCATCTCTTCGCGGCTGCGGGCCGCACCGACCTGGGTACTCGACTCGGTGATCGTCCACGAGTTGGCTCACCTGATCGAACCGAACCACTCGGCCCGCTTCCGCGAGCTCGAGGCTCGCTATCCACGCAAGCACGATGCCGACCTGTTCTTGGAGGGCTACGGACTCGGGCTCCGCATGGACGAGCCCGACGGCATCGACCCCGCTCCCGAGGGCATCATCCACTAGGCCCGCCGGCCTCTGGACTCCCCAGGGGCGCCAAACGCGAGTACAACAGTGCCGTGGCCTTTCTCCTCGCTACCCTCGCCGCCTTCACTAACGCCATCACCTCGGTACTCCAGCGCATCGGCGTGGAGTCGGCTCCCGAATCGTCCACCATGCGTCCGAGCCTCATCGGCCACGCCGTCAAACAAGGCATCTGGCTGATCGGTTTCGCCCTGATGCTGGTGCAGTTCGGCCTGCAGGCCACTGCGCTCAAGTTCGGCCAGCTCAGCACTGTCCAGCCAGTACTGACCACCGAGTTGCTGTTCCTCCTGTTGGTCTTAGCTGTGTGGTTCCGCTACCGCCTCGGGGCACGCGAGTGGCTGGGGGCGGTGACGGTGGTGGTAGGCCTCGGCGGATTCTTCCTGGCTGCCCGGCCCCACGGGGGTCAAGTTCTCCCTTCTGACGCCGAGTGGCTGGTCGCCTCGATCGTCCTGCTATCGGCCATCACCATCTGTATCGTGGCCGCCCTGCGAGGACCTCGGTGGTGGCGTGCTGCCGCCTTCGGTGCCGCCACGGCCATCACGGCGGCGTTCGGTGCGGCGCTGACCAAGGCCATCACCGGCTACATCTCGCAAGGGTGGGACCAGGTGTTCACTCACTTCGAGCCCTACATGCTGGCCGTCACCGGACTCGGCACCGTCTTTCTTCTCCAGAACGCACTGCACGCCGGGCCGATCACCGCCTCGCGGACCACCTTGGTGACCATGAACCCGTTAGTCAGCATTGTGCTCGGGGTCACATTGTTCGGAGACGTACTCCGGAGTGGTGCGCTATGGATCAGCCTCGAGGTGCTGGCGCTGGCCGTCCTGGTGACCGGTGTCGTAGTGCTCACTCGGTCGCCGCTGGTGGCCGGGGCCGACGATGACGGAACCGACGGGGAGATGCTCGGCGGGGCCCGAGGGCGGATGATGGTGGCACCACCCATCGAGGCGATGCCCTGATCGTCAGGCCGGTACCCGTGTGGCGCGGCCGTATCCCTCGATGGGAACGTCGACCGCCCCCGGCCAGCGGAGCATGCTTGCGGCCTCGAGTAGGCGGTCGATCCCGATCAGGTCGTCGCCCAGCTCACCCCGCATGGCCATCAGCAGGGCGGCCGTCACCCGGGCATCGCCGAGAGCGTTGTGGTGGTCGTCCCAGGTCAGGCTGTAGCGGTCACAGCAGTCGATCAGCCGTGCCTTTCCGGGCAGATCGAGAGAGCTCTGGGCCACCAGCAAGGTGTCGATGGTGACGACGGACTCGGGGGCCATGCCTGCGGTATCGAGGCGGCCGCACTCGGCCATCAAGAAGGCGAGGTCGAATCGGTCCACGTTGTGCCCCACCACGACGCGCCCTGACAGCAGGTCAGCCACGTAGGGGTGCACCTCGGCGAAGGTCGGTGCGCCTTCGAGCATGGCGGCCGTGATGCCGTGGATATGGGTGGGCCCCGGGCCGCGCTCGGGGTTGACGAGCGTGCAGAAGGAGTCGAGTTCGGTGCCTTCGGCGTCGAGCACCACGACGGCCACCTCGACGATCCGATCGTCGTCGGGGGAGAATCCGGTGGTCTCGAGGTCCACCACGGCAAATCCGGACCGTTGGTCGGCGATGTCTTGCATGGGCGACACCGTAGATGGTGGGTGTGTCAAGGTGCCCGGCAGGGGGTCAGGGGATCACGCCCCGCCGCGTGGCGTCACTTGGGCCACGGCATCCTCAACACTCCAGTGATCATGCCGTGGCGTTCGGCTCACCACTTGGAAAGATCACCTGCACAAAAAAGTTGGACTTGGCCGAAACGCGTTCCGATCGATAGAAGCGTTCCATGATCCCAAAAGCTTCTTCAGCAGTGGTGACCCCAATCCGCTGGCCCAGCAGTCTGAGATCGTCGTCGTCGGCGCCGATCCTCGCCGAAACTGCCTTCATAGCGAAGAGGTACTCGGGAGAGGGCACAACCAGCCGAATCCCCCTGCTGGCCCAAATGAACTGCTGACCGCTGTCGGGACGATCAGGTAACAGCCCCTTCACTCCATCGTTGATCCAGTCCTGGGGCAGCCCAAAGTCAGTGGCCATCACCTTGGCGATCCCGTAGACGCCCATCTTCGGTTCGAAGACTGCGTCGATGTCTCGCGTCGATCGATCATCGCCGTAGGCCAGAGCGATCGCCCCGCCGCCGACGACGAACATCTCGACTTCGAATCCTTGGGCCGCACACCTCTGGCCGAGTTCTTTGAGCAATGAACGGATCCGCGCTCGGCCCAAAAGTGGACCGTCCGTACTCGGGCTCATACCGATTCGAGCGCTTCGGGATCGACCATTACGCCACGAGATCGAAACGGATCTGGGGAGTATTCGAGCAAGTAGGCGTGGAACGCCGGGTCGTCCGTCACGAACCAGTCATTCTTCAATCGGGTCGCCTGCGTCCAACGAGGCACCACCATGCCGTTCCTCATGGCCAGCTCTTCAGTTGAGCCCGCTAGGAGAGCGTCCCAGCGGCGGTCCCCACTGGTGGCTGGTCGTCCGAAGAAGACCTCCACATCGATCGGGCGGGACACCCATGCGGCATTTGACCTGTGCTCGCGCATGATCCGCAGGAGTTCTCTTGACGTCCACCCGTGACGGATCCCGCCCCGAATCGCAGAGGCGGCCTGAGGTGCAGTCACCAGTCCATTGGTGTAAATCGGACTAGTGCTGCCAGCGGCGACGGCAGCGACAATGCGCTCTAAGGTCGCCGGTCCCGGGACCTTGTCGCCGCGCTCATAGGCCGTGATGTTGCTTTCCGCAGTTCCGACCACTCGAGCCACCTGAGCCGCCGTGAGTTCGGACTCTCTGCGGCTACTACGCAACTCCCATCCGTCCATGGCCACATTGTATCAGTTATGTGTTATTGGATATGGATCCACGAGTGGCGGATGCCGAACCCGTGGGTCCCTGCAAGATCACCCTGCTCCGGAACGGGATCTCTGCCAGATGCACCTGAAGGTGGCGAACCTGCCATGCGGGTTCAAGCGCGACCTGTCCCTTTGGTGTCTGCCCAGGTTGTGAGCGTGTCCGAGGCCATCCGCTGGGCGCTTCGGCAGTACGTCCAAGTCAGGGAGGGATCGCTCTATCCCTCGACCAACGAAGTGGGAATCGTCGCCCCGCTGCATCTGTGTGCCAAACCCAGCACGGTTGTGTCGTCGCCCTTGATAGTGGGGCCGGGGAACCGAGCGAAGGATTGCCGTTATGCGTTTCAAGTTATGACATGGGACACATGGACATCGAGCTCGAGGCCGAAGTATCCGAGTGGTACCTCTTGAGGATGCCGCACAGCAAGCCACTCGGAGGTGGTCTGTTCGAACTGGATTCACCATGGTTCGTCGTGCGTGGCGTAGTACGTATTGGCAATGACCTGATGGTGCGATCGTCCTACTCACGGTCTTCCAAAAACAGCGCAACAACGAACGACAAGAAGAGTTTCATGGCCGTAACGTTCTCGAACATCGATGAGCATGCACGGGCCGCGATGACGACCCAAGATGCAGAACTCCATGATCGCCAACGGGCGGAGCTTTCTGCACAACTCCGGACGGGAATCGCACTTCACGACGCTCGTGAAGGCGCAGGCCTCACTCAGACCGAGCTCGCAGCAAAGATCGGAATCGCCCTAGAGGTCGGTGTCCACCGCGTAGTGGTCGCGCCCGCCGACCAGTGACCCGAACGTCTCGACAACTGGTCGACCTCGGCCGCCACTACGCCGTTCAGCGGTCGAGCACCTCGGCGGCAATGAGCTCCTCGAGCATCCGGGTGTCCCACCACGACATCTGCAACTGCTTGGCCCGGCGGAAGTAGAGCTGGATGTCGAACTCGACGGTGAAGCCCATACCACCGAAGATCTGTTGGGCCATGGCCGTCACGCCGCGGAAGGTCTGACAGGCGTACAGCTTGGCCATGGGGGCCAGCTTGCCCACCGGTCGGCCGTCCGAGCGGGCCCAGCCCGCCTCGTGCACGAGCACCCGGGCACCGTCGACGTTGGTGGCGGCATCAGCCATGTAGTGGGCCAGTGCTTGAAAGGCGCCCAACGGCTTGTCGAACTGCTGGCGGTCCTTGGCGTACTGGACGGTGATGTCGAGGGCGTACTGGGCACCACCGACGGCCTGGGCGGCCGCCAAGATGATGGCCTCGTGCATGACGGCATTCCAGGTGTTCCATCCGGTTCCGGCCGCCCCGATCCGATCGGCCTCGGTGACCCGCACGCCAGTGAGCTCCACCTTGTACTGAGCGTCCGAGGCGATGGTCATCTGCTGGGTCAAGGTGACACCGGAATCTGCCGGGTCGACCAGGAACAGGTCGATGTCCTCGACTCCGTCACCAGTCCGGGCCAGCACGACCAGGCGGGTGGCCGAGGTAGCGAAGGCCACATGGCGCTTGATACCGGTGATGGTCCATCCGTTGCCATCGGGCACGGCGCGCACCTGCACGCCGGTCGGCCCCGAGCTGTTCTCGGGCTCGAGCCACGCCGGGGTGAGGATGGCCTCACCGGTGACGATGCCGGGCAGCCAGGCCTGCTTCTGCTCGTCACTACCGGAGCGGGCCAGCGCGCCTCCCGAGATGATGGAGCTGACGAAGTGGGGGGAGGGAGTGATGGCCCGTCCGAACTCCTCGTACACGACCACGCTCTCCAAGGTGGTCATGCTCGAGCCGCCGTACTCTTCGGGGATCTGCAGGCCGATGAGGTCGAGGTGGGCCAGCTGCTTCCACAGCTCGGTCGAGTAGCCGATCGGGTCGTCCTCCAACTCACGCACGACGCTCAGCGGGCTGGCGGTGGCGACGATGCCGCGCACGGTCTCACGGAGCATCTCCTGCTCGGGGGTGAAGGTCAGGTCCAACATGTGGTGCTCTCCTCTGGTGGTGGTGCGAATGGTGGTGGTGCGAATGGTGGTGCGTCTGGTGATCAGGGTGCAGCCTGTGCGTTCGTAGTCGGTCAGGGTGTCCAGCGGTCGCCGGAGCGGGACCACGGGTTGTCGTCGGCATCGATGGGCAGGGCTACCCGAGCCGTGCAGGTCGTCTTGGCCACGCCGTCGACCGATACGGCGATGTCGAGGGCGACCCAGCCGCAGCCGGTGTCGTCCACGCCAGTATCGCTTACCTTCCCCTGAAACACCATGGTGTCACCCGGAAATATCGACCCGAGCATCCGGAAGGTCACCCGCTGGAGGCGTCCGAACGGTCCGGTCCAGTCGGTGATGTAGCGCTCGAACCACGATGCCAGGTTCGGGGTGTTGATGAAGATGTCCTGGGTGCCGTTGCGGTTGACGGCGAAGTCCTTGTCGTGGTGCATCGGCCGCCAGTCGCGTGCCGCCAGCGCCCCGAGGACGATGGTGGTGGCCGTGACCGGGTAGGCCAGATCGGGAAGCACGTCACCCGAGGCGACCTGTCCGTGCAGAAGCGTAGGAGCGGTCACTTGCCGGCCTCCGACTCGCTGCGTCGGTAGCCGAAGCCGGTGTAGCTCTCCACGGCCACGAGCTCGTCCTTTTGGTTGTGGTACTCGACGTCGATCACCCAGAACCGTCCAGTGCCGAGTTTGGTGGTCTTCTCATCGCTCACCGACTGCAGGATCTGGCGGGTGGTCAGCCGGTCGCCCGGGCGGACCGGCTCATAAAAGACGATGGTGTTGTCACTCATGACCGCTTCGGGCAGGCCGAGACCTTCTTTGAGGTCGAAGTGGATCTGTAGGGGCAGGCCCGGGGTCGAGCGGTTCGGAGCCCAGTGGTGGGGCCGGAACCACACCGACACCATGGTCGGCGGGGCGATCGGGCCACCGGTCACTTGGGCTGCGACCTCCGCGTCCCAGAACAGCGGGTTGCCGTTCTCCACCGATGAGCAGGTGGTCCAGACGTACCCCTGCTCGACAGGGAACTCCCCCACCTCTTCGTACTGCCTGACCCCGAGGGCACCCGCGATGTCGTCGATTCCGATGGCGCTCATGCCACCACTCCCTTCGCTCGTAGTTCGGCGATCCGCTCTGCCGTCACACCAGCGGCCGCCAACAGCTCGTCGGTGTCCGACCGGGACGGATCCCCGGCCAGCACCTGGTCGCCCGCACTAGGCATGCCGGCCAGCACCGGTCCCACCTGGCGGAACGACGTCGGCCCAACGGCGCCGGCCGGCCGCACTGCTTCGACGAATGCGCCACGAGCGCCATATTGCTCGTCGTCGACCAGTTCGGCCACCGACAGCACCGGGCTGACACAAGTATCGGCCTCGGCCAACTCGTCCACCCATGCGTCACGGTCCTTGGTGGCAAAGGCTGCCGCCAAGTCTGCTCGGATGGCGTCCTGGGACGCATCGTCGAGCTGGCTCCCGATCCACCTGTCGCATCCCAAGAGGCGGCACAGGTTGGCGAAGAACTTCGCTTCGATGGCCCCTACGGCCACCCAGGCCCCATCTGCGCACCGGTAGGTGTCGTAGCAGGCGTACCGGCCGGTGATGATGTTGTGCCCGAAACCGACTGGGGCGCCGGTGGCCAGGTACTCGTCGACGGCCAGCGAGGTGAGCCACAGAACGCCATCGGCAATCGACACGTCGAGGTGAGCGCCAGGGCCGTCCGTGCCCCGGCCGATGAGGGCGGCCATGACAGCCATAGCTGCCTGCATCCCTCCACCGGCAGCATCGGCGATGGTGGCACCGGACACTGGCGGTCCACCGTCGGCCGCCGGCTCGGTAGAGGCCAGGTAGCCGCCCACAGCCAGGTAGTTGATGTCGTGGCCGGCCCACGCCGAGCGGGGGCCGTCCTGGCCGAAGCCGGTGGTCGAGCACAGGATGATCCGTGGGTTGACCGCTCGCAGGGCATCGAACCCGATGCCGAGACGGTCGACCACCCCGGGCCGAAAGCTCTCGACCACCACGTCGGCGCTCCGCACTAGGTCCAAGAAGGCGCCGCGTCCGTCGGGGTCCTTCAGGTCGAAGGCCACATGCTTGAGGTACCGGGCCCCGCTGTAGGCGTAGAAGGGCGGTCGGATCGGCTCCACCCCGCTACCCGGCACCGTTCCCACCTTCACCACGGTCGCCCCGTAGTCGGCCAGCATCCGGGTGCACCGGGCCGCCGGACCGACGCTGGCCAGATCCAGCACCACTACACCGGACAGCGGCCCCGCCGGGCTCGTCGAGGCGCGTCCCTCAGTCGGATCGGTAGGCGCGGCGGCAGAGGCGGTGGGCAGGGAGGTCACAGGAGTCGGGTGGCTCAGAAGTTCTTGGGGAGACCGAGCTTGCGACGGGCCAAGATGTTCTTCTGGATTTCCGAGGAGCCGCCACCGATGGTGTCGATGACCGTGTACCGATAGGTCGACTCCGACCGTCCGACCATGGGAGCTTCCTCACTGTGGACACGCAGCTGACCACCGGATCCAGAGATGTCCATCGAGGCATTGGCCAGTCGGCGAGAGAACTCGGTGGTGAACAGCTTGTACTCGGACGCCTCCGACGTGGGCGGCGGGCCGTCGGACAGCGAGGCGGCCACGAACTGCAGCCCCAGTACCCGGGCCACTTCGGCCTCGGTGTGGAGGTGGGCCAACTGAGCCCGGATCTGCGCGTCGTCCTTCAGCGGCTCGCCGTCTCGGGTCGCACCCTTGACGTACTCAGTAAGGAGGTCGAGGCGCTGGGCGGTGGGCGAGTAGGTGAAGAGGGTGAACCGCTCGATGTCTAGGGCCTCGGAGATGTACTGGAATCCCTTGTTGAGCTCGCCGACCACGTAGTCATCAGGGACGAACACGTCGTCGAGGTAGACCTCGTTGGTCCGCTCGTCGCCCATGGTCCAGATGGCCTTGACGGTGATGTTGGGATGGTTCATCGGCACCATGAAGAGCGAGATGCCGTGGTGCTTCGGCGCCTCTTGGTCGGTGCGGGCGCCCACCCAGTACCAGTCGGCGAAGTGGGCCGAGGTGGTCCACGTCTTCTGGCCGTTGAGGCGCCAGCCGTCGCCGTCGCGAGTGGCCTTGAGCTGCATCGCGGCGGCATCCGAGCCGGCATTGGGCTCGGAGTACCCGACGGCGAACTCGACCTCGTTCTTCAGGATCTTGGGAAGGAACTCAGCCTTCAACTTGTCGCTGCCGTGGGTGATGATGGTCTTGCCGATGATGCCGACGCCCTTGCCGATCTGGGGTCCGCCCCGGGCGGCCAGCGCCTCGTTCAGCAGATATTCGTAGATTCCGCTGCCGGCCTTGCCGCCGTACTCCTCGGGCCAGGTGATCCCCAGCCAGCCCTGCTCACCCAGCTTGGCCATGAAGGCGCGACGCTTGGGAGTGTCGACGATCTGCGCCATATTCTCCCGAGTAACGTCAAAGACCTCGGGGTCATAGTTGTCGTCGAGGAACTGCTCTACTTCCTTGACGAACTCGAGCTGCTCGGGGGTGAACTCGAAGTCCATGTTCCGACCTCCATCCTGGCTGTGCGGCACGTTCCGCGGTGGTGATCTGACTGACCGTCAGATACTGTTCCCATCATAGGATGAGCGAGCGGATGATGCCAACGACATTGCGCACGGCACTACCTTCCCGCCGGTTCCGCCAGTACTCTCGCCAGTACTCTCGCCACTCCGGACTGCTCGCCAGTCGCCACCACGGCCACCACCACGAAGGGACCACCACGACCATGCACAAGGCCAGCTCGACGAGGACGTACTCATGACCAGGGGAATTGTCAGCATCGCTGGATATGTCCCCTATCGCCGGCTCCAGCGAACCGACGTGGCCCAGGTCTTCGGGTCCGGTGGGGGCAAGGGCGCACGCTCGGTCGCCTCGCACGACGAGGACACCACCACCATGGGGGTGGAGGCGGCCCGCCTGGCGCTGCGTGCGGTCCCTGGTACCGCCCCCCGCTCCCTCTGGTTCGCCTCGGCCACACCGGCCTATCTGGACAAGACCAATGCCACCACCGTCCACGCCGCGCTGCGCCTACCCGCCGATGTCGGCGCCTACGACTTCGGCGGGGCCCTGCGATCGGGCCCCGGAGCCCTGCGCTCCGCCCTGGACGGATCAGGCACGAGTACGACCCTGGTCGTGGTGGCCGACCTACGAGACGGTCTGCCCACATCAGCCGACGAGTCCGCCGGTGGGGACGGTGCCGCCGCCGTAGTGATCGGCGACGACGGACCGGGCACACCGGTGATCGCTGAGTTCCTAGGGGGCTCGTCGATCAGCGATGAGTTCCTCGACCGGTGGCGCACGGCCGGCGACCGCCGGTCCCGGACTTGGGAAGAGCGGTTCGGTGAGACCCGCTATGTGCCTCTCGGTGCCGATGCCTGGGAAGCAGGCCTCAAGGCAGCCGGAGTGACAGCAGAGCAGGTCGACCACGTAGTGGTCACCGGGATGCACAGCCGGGCCGCCAAGGCCCTCGGCCGCAAGCTGGGCGTCCGTGACGACGCCGTGGCCGACGACCTCTCGACCACGGTGGGCCAGACCGGCGCGGCCCACGCAGGGCTGGTGCTGGCCGCCATGGTGGAGCAGGCCACGCCGGACCAGATCATCGCTGTGGTGTCTCTGGCCGACGGAGCCGATGTGCTCATCTTCCGGACTACCGCCGCACTGGCCGCCTGGTCGCCCGCCGACCCGGTGGCCGCCCAGATCGCCGCTGGCGCCGACCTTCCCTACGGCAAGTTCCTGACTTGGCGCGGCATGGTCACTCCGGAGCCGCCGCGCCGCCCCGAGCCCCAGCGGGTGTCTTCTTCGGCTGCCTGGCGCAACGAGGATTGGAAGTTCGGCTTCGTCGGATCCCAGGACCGGTCGTCAGGTGCCGTGCACCTTCCGCCCTCTCGGGTGTCGATGGACGGCGGCGCCGTCGATGACATGGTGCCGATCGACCGGGCCGACACCGAGGCCACCATCGCCACCTACACCATCGACCGTCTCGCCTACTCACCGAGTCCTCCGGTGGTCTTCGCCATCCTCGACTTCGACGGCGGGGGACGCTTCCCGGTGGAGTTGACCGACGTCGACCCAGACACCGTCGACATTGGCGACAAGGTGGCCATGACGTTCCGCAAGCTCTACACGTCCGACGGCATCCACGACTACTTCTGGAAGGCCAAGCCGGTACGGGCCGGGTCCCCTGACCCGGCACTGACTGCCTGACCGCCTGACTGACTGAACGACACGATTCACCGGGTGCCGACCGGCGCCCGTCACTGACGCACAGGGCAAGAACTCAAGGAGAGCAATGGCTTCGCACGGAATCAAGGACCGGGTGGCGATCGTCGGGATGGGATGCACCCGTTTCGCCGAACACTGGGACAAGAGCCTCGACGACCTGATCGTCGAGGCTGCCGAAGAGACCTTTGCGTCGGCCGGCGTGGCCAAGGACGACATCGACGCTTTTTGGTTCGGCACTGCCCAGTCCGGCATGAGCGGCATCACCATGGCCCGGCCCTTGCAACTCGAAGGCAAGCCGGTCACCCGGGTCGAGAACTACTGCACCACCGGTTCTGAGGCGCTGCGGGCTGCGGCCTATGCCGTGGCCTCGGGCGCCTACGACGTGGCCATGGCCCTCGGGGCCGAAAAGGTGAAGGACTCCGGATACCAAGGTCTCAACGCCTTCCCCATCCCCAACGACGGGACGTCGCGGACGCTGACGGCAGCCGCCATGTTCTCCATGGTGGCCCCGGCGTATGGGAAGAAGTACGGGGTGAGCGAGGAGCAGCTCACCGAGGTGCTGGCCCGCATCTCGTGGAAGAACCACCAGAACGGCGCCCGCAACCCTCGGGCCCAGTTCCGCAAGGAGGTCTCCACCGAGACCATCTGCGCCTCTCCCCGAGTGGCCGGCCGGCTCGGCGTGTTTGACTGCGCCGGCGTGGCCGACGGTGCGGCAGCCGCCATCGTGGTGCGGGCCGAGGATGCCTACAAGTACACGGACAAGCCGATCTTCATCAAGGCACTGTCGTTCGCCACCGGCAGCGGCAGCGGACTGATCGATCCTGAGTACGACTACACCTGGTTCCCCGAGTGCGCCACCGCCGCCCAGGACGCCTACGCCCAGGCCGGCATCACCGACCCCCGTAATCAGTTGGCCATGGCTGAGGTACACGACTGCTTCACCCCCACCGAGTTGGTCCTCATGGAAGACCTGGGCTTCGCTCCCCGGGGCACGGCATGGAAAGAGGTGCTGGCCGGCACGTTCGACCGCACCGGTCCGCTGCCCATCAACCCCGACGGCGGCCTCAAGAGCTTCGGCCATCCGGTCGGCGCATCAGGCCTGCGGATGTTCTTCGAGACGTGGCTGCAACTGCGTGGCGAGGCCACACCGGAGCGTCAGATCGACACGGACAAGACCCTGGCCCTCACTCACAACCTCGGGGGCTACCCCGGAGAGATGGTGTCGTTCGTGTCTGTGGTCGGTACCGAACTCGGCTGAGCCGGGCCTGCGCTCAGACTGAGCCGAGCCGACCGGGCCCGTAGCGCGCTATCCCGGCGGCAGACGACTTAGGCCGGGATGCGGCCGAAGCGGACTACGAATCCAGCCTTGCCCAGTGGCACCTTCTCGAGGACCTTCATGCCGGCCCGCTTGGCCAGATCGTCGTAGCCGTCAACCGGGTAGCCGTAGACACCGACGCCCCGCATCCCGTAGCGCATCTTGCGCAGGCCCGTCCGCATTCCCGGTGACGGAAACGTCCCGATCGCCTGCTGGGCAGCACGGCCCATGCGGCCGAGCAGATCGGCCGGGTCGGATACGTAGTCGTAGACACCGAGGGCAACAGCGACGTCATAGACATCGACCTCGTCGAGGTCGGCCCATGCCCGCTGCTGGACCGTGACCAGACCCGGGTACTTGGTCGCCTCAGCGTTAGCCAGGGCCACCATGTTGTCGGCCGGATCAATACCGGTGACGTTGATGCCCTTTTCGGCCAACGGAGCGAAGAGCGGACCGCTGCCACATCCCACGTCCAGGACGCTCTTGGCCCCTGCGGCCACGGACATGTCGACGGCCATGCGCAGCCGATCGAAGAGCGGGCCGCGGCCGAGCATTCGAGATACCGACTCGCTCGAATAGAACGACGAGAACCGTCGCGCCCTCTGGTGGAAGTAGGTCTGGAAATCATCGTTGGACATCGACACATGCCTTACTGCCGTAACGGCTGAGGATCTTCGAGAATGCTCCCTCCACCCTTCCCCGACCCACCAACTGCTTGGCTTCAGCAATCGATCGGATCGAGCCCAGGCTCGGGAGTGTGGCGTCAAAATCGTACGAATGGTAATACACGACCGCTGGTCCGACGGACCTACCGACCATGCCCGAGGCCACCGATGCAGGCATCAGACGCTGGTAACTGCCGCCGCCGATGGGGAAACCATGCATCACCAGCACCGGGAGCTCGGTGACCGGCGACCCCTCGCCCATGACGTGGGTGTCCGATACGTACTCGAACCCGGCCTCAGCCACTGCCTCGCGGTACTGCCCGAGGCTCTGCGAACTGGGGCGATCGAACCTGGGCGAGCGGAACCCCCGGACCGGGACCTGGAACCGGTCCTCTAGGCCCTCCTTGCCGGAGCGCAGCCACTCGACGAGGGCGGCTGGATCCTCGGGCAGGCGCCCGTGGTCCGGACCGTGACTGGCGATCTCGTGCCCGGCCTTGGCCATGCCGGCCAACTCTTCGGCTACTTCGTCTGCGTAGTTGCCCACCACGAAGAGGGTCACCTTCGGCGATCCCTCCGTGGCTTCAAGGTGCTCGAGCAGGCCGGTCAGCCCACTGCGGGCACCGGCCGGCTTCGGAACCGGGACGCCCAGGACCTCCATCCCGTCGTACCAGTCCTCGACGTCGATGGTCACGCACACCGGCGGAGTCATGCTGCCCCCGATACCGGGGCGCCAGTGCTACTGCTCTGCAGCGTCTCGGCATAAAAGTGGCGCAGACGTTCCATGACCAGTCCTTCGGAGAACTGCGTCACGATGTGGTCGCGGCACTGCTTCCCCAACTCGATGCAGCGATCGGGTGCATCGATCAAGTCCGAAACAATGGCCGTCAATGCCGCGACATCGCCACGTGGAGCGAGCAGGCCGAGTGCGGGGTCGATCACCTCGCGCACGCCACGGATGTCGTAGGCCGCTACCGGGCGCCCCATGGCTGCAGCCTCCATGGCTGCTCGAGGGATGCCCTCGCGGTAGGAAGGGAGCACCATGAAGGTGGCCGACTCCACGTAGGGCCGCACGTCGGCTACTTCGCCGATGAACCGCACTGTGCCGGCCGCCTCGGCGGCGGCCACCAGGGCCGGCGACAGGGCATCTTTTTGGTCACTCTCGACCGGTCCGACGTGGACGAAGTCCGCCTTGTCGGACAGGCTGGCCGCTACTTCCAAGAAGTCGGCGCAGCCCTTTTCCAGAACCAGTCGGCTGACCATCAAGACGATGGGCCGCTCCGAGTGGATGGCCAGCTCCACCGGGGCCAGGAACCGATCGAGCATGATCCCGTTGCCCACGTAGTGCAATTTCGCCGCAGGGCAGATGCGCACCCGAGGCAGGACCTGCTCGTCCTCGCGGCTCTGCACCAGCGCGCTGTTCGCCCACATGCAGCACCAAAACTCAAAGCACCAGCCGAGGAAGTTGGCCAGCCGGGTGTTCCCCTTGAAGTACAGCGCACCATGGATGGTGTAGACCGCCTGGCTTCCGGCCAGACGGGCGGCCGGCAGACCCAGGAACGACGCCTTGGGAGTATGGGTCTGCACGATGTCGAACTTCTGGCGACGCAGGTAGCGCCACAGACCTACGAAAGCACCGATGTCGGAAAGGGCGAACTCCCGACGGATGGGGATGACCTCCACCTCGACACCTTCGACCGGGTCGTCCCACTGGTCACCGGAGATGACGGTCCAGTCGGCTTCAGGCAGAGAGCGCAGCTGGTTGGCCAGTAGGACCCGGGCCGTCAGGGACGTGGTCACGATGCGGCATCCGCGCCACCGGGTGCGTTGCCTTTCGTCTCCATCGGTTCCCGGGGCCATGGCAGTGCTTTCCCTTGTGATAGTCCCCAGTGGGGATCTTGTGACGGTCCCCAGCGGGGATGTTTTCGGACCTCCCCTGATGACGAGCCCTGAAGGGTCAAGAATACACGCGCACCTGCAGTTGCACCATGACCAATTAAGAGAAATTCACCGTCCCACCTGGGACGATCCTCCGCGTGCTGCAACAGGGGATCCCGACCACGTGCCCGCAAGCAGTTGTACGCTCCCTGCGTGAATCCGGTGGCCGACAACGCAGCAGGCGGGGCCCATCGACGCCTCCGCATCCTCTCGGTCATCAAGGTCCTCGGCTTCGGAGGCGCGGAGCGCCTCCTCGTCGAGACGGTGGCCACCATCGACAGGGATGCCTTCGAGTGCGAGGTGGCCTACGTACTCGACGCCCATGACGGCCTCGCCCCCACCATCCGGGACGGAGGGACTCCCGTCCACTCGCTAGGAGCAATCAGGAGTGCGGATCTGCGCTGGGTGCTTCATCTGCGAACTCTCATCCGTGAGGGCTCCTTCGACGTCGTCCACTTCCACCTGCCCTACACCGCCGGATTCGGTCGTATCGCCGTGGCCACCCTGCCCCGTTCGAGACGACCGGCCGTCATCTACACCGAGCACAGCCTGTGGAGTAAGGCCGCCATCATCACCAAGGCCATCAACCGCATGGGGGTGGGTCGGGACCAGGCGTTGATCGTGGTGTCCCAGGCCGCCCACGATGCCCTGCCCCCTGCCTTGCAGGACCGGGCCCAGGTGATCGTGCACGGAGTGGACACGACCCAGGCCGATGCACTGATTGCCCGTAGAGACGAGATCCGCCAAGACGTGCGGTCGGAGTTGGACGTTCGAGACGGACACGTCCTGATCCTGACCGTGGCCAACCTCCGTTCCGAAAAGGGGTACGACGTGCTGCTCGATGCAGCCCGCCTGCTGATCGACCGAGGGGTGCCGATGCGGATCGCCGCCGTCGGAACCGGACCGCTGGAGGACGAGGTGCGCACCCAGCACCAGGCGCTCGACCTCGGTGACCACGTGCAACTCCTCGGCCAGCGGGGTGATGTGCCTCGCCTGCTGGCCGGATCCGACGTCTTCGTGCTCGCTTCCCACCAAGAGGGGCTCCCGGTCTCCCTGATGGAGGCGACCAGCATGGGGATGCCGATCGTGGCCACCGCCGTTGGCGGGGTGCCCCAAGTGATCACCGACGACGTCGACGGACTGATCGTTCCCCCCGGGGACCCCGTGCGGCTGGCTGATGCCCTTGAGCGGGTAGTGGCCGACCCAGCGCTACGCCTGCGCCTAGGTCAAGGGGCCAAGGCGAAGAGTGCGATGTTCGATGTGGCCGCGTCGAGTCGCCAGATCGAAGAGATCTATCGCCAGGCAGTGGCCGTCAACCGAGTTGGTCGCCCCACAGGAGCAGACCCGGCCTGATCGACCACGAGGGCCGACCTGAGTTTCCTCAGGCAGCTACGCCCTCGGCCTCACGCTCGTCCAGCATCGTCCACCAGGCATCGGCGGCACGACGGGTGGCCACAGCCACCTCATCGGCCTCGGCACCCAACAGAGCCAGGGCCTCGACGGCCCAGTCCCCGTGGTCAGCGTCCATCGTGGCGTGCACGTCCCAGAACTGGGTGCCTGCGGTGTCCATGCCGTACCAACGACGGAGTCCGTCACCCTTGGAGGCAGCAATGGCTGCGGCCTGGGTCTCATAGGCGGCCAGTCCGGCGATGGCGGCGATCGGTGACTCGGCGGCCAGGGCCCGGTAGGTGTCGGCCAGCGACTGAGCAGCGGCACCAGGACCGGTGGCCACGGGAGCGACCGGCAGCGCGGCGGCAAACCCGTCGAACATCGACAGGTGGGACTCGGGCTCGCCGAGCTCGTCAGACAGGTTGCGGGCCACCATTTCGGCAGCCTCGAACTCACCTTGCTCCATCAGCTCGGCCACGACCGTGCTCAGCACCTCGGGGAGGACAGCTTCGAAGGCCCGGTAGTTGACGGCGTACTCGGCCAACTCACTCGCGGAGAGCTCACCTGCCTCCCACCGTCGGTAGAACGGGTGAGTCAGAAGCAGCCGCCCCTCGAGGGAGGACGCGACGGCATCGGCCAGATCTACATGGGTATCGGTACCGGCGGAGCGCATGTCGTGGTTCATGCCTCAGACCCTAGCAACCCGTGCGGACTCCATGACGGAACGTTCAGCGTGCGACGGCTTGGCCGTTCGACGGGTGGGCATACCGGCCGCCGACATAGCTGGGAACAGTACTGGTGCGGCCCATACGGCCGTCGGCGAACGGATCCAGATAGTGGAGCTTCGCCTCGCGCTCCATGGCCAAGCGCTTCAGGTACACCATGAGGCCCACATAGGCGGCCAGGACCACGCCATCGACGGCGCACAGCATCCAGGCGAACGATGCACCCGGCAACAACCCGACCAAGAAGGTGGTGGCGAATATCCCAGCCAGCCCGACCAGAATGTCGCGGCGACGCTGGCGGGCCTGGTTCGGGGCAAACGCATCGTCGCCCCTGACCCCAAGATCCGACCCTGCGTGCACGGCTCGACGAGACTCGTAGGACTCGTCGTAGGACTCGTCGTAGGACTCGTCGTCAAATTCATCGTCATGGGACTGGTCGTCCTGGTAGTCCTGGTAGTCCGCGTAGTCGACGAACTGGGACCCCGGTCGCCCGTAGCCGGCACCGGATGGGTTGGCGGCGGGTACCACGGCGGCTACCGATGGATGGGGCTCACCCAGGAATGCCAGTGCCGCTTTGGGGAGCTCCTTGGCCCCGACCACGGTGAGCACCGGCGGCGCACCGGAAGTGGTGAACGTGATACCCGAGGCGGTAGTGCTTCCGTCAACGGCCCGTAGCCGGTACGCCGGGGTTACGAGAGGCTCGGGGGCGGAATGCTCC
>Ga0194035_1000272_pt1 | contig 31811 bp, 32 predicted proteins | sample JunL2320m_MetaG_FD_148680 | JGI IMG/M metagenome (GOLD analysis project Ga0194035, IMG submission 148680) | Anoxic zone freshwater microbial communities from boreal shield lake in IISD Experimental Lakes Area, Ontario, Canada - Jun2016-L239-20m | ecosystem: Environmental > Aquatic > Freshwater >...
TTGCGTGATCTTGGCGAACTTCCAGTTGATATTCCACTAGTTGTATCTAATCACGAAGAGCTGCGCACACTTGTTGAGTCCCATGGAATTGCTTTTGAATACCTTCCAGTTTCGGCAGCCACTAAAAAAGAGCAAGAAGCGCAATTGATTGAAAGAATTGACAAGCACCAAATTGATGTAGTTGTACTTGCTCGATACATGCAAATTCTCTCTGCTGATTTCTGTCGAAAATTTACTGGTCATATAATAAATATCCACCATTCCTTTCTTCCTGGATTTAAAGGTGCCAAGCCTTACCATCAGGCACACGCGCGTGGTGTAAAAATTATCGGCGCAACTGCGCACTTTGTAACTGAAGATTTAGATGAAGGTCCAATAATCGAACAGGACATCACGCATGTTTCCCACTCTGCAACTCCGGAAGATTTAGTCGCAATAGGCCGTGATATCGAAAGACGAGTTCTTGCTAAAGCCGTTCGTTTATATGCTGAAGATCGAGTATTCCTAGTTGGGGCGCGCACTGTCGTTTTTTCTTAATGTAAAAACCTTAAGTGGTGTCCTCGACCAGAATCGAACTGGTGACCTACCGCTTAGGAGGCGATCGCTCTATCCAACTGAGCTACGAGGACCTGATCAAAAGAGCTATAAACCTATAAACCTAGTTTACTCTTTAGGCTCTGATCCTTCGTGCAGCATCTTTAAACAACTCAAGTGCATCGCGGTTTAATTCAATTCCAAGGCCAGGCCGTTGTGGGATCGTAACTTTTCCATCCACCATAGTGACCTCATCAACTACCAACTCTTTACGGAGTCTAGATTCACATAATGCAGGCGGCAAAAACTCAAAAAATGGCATATGTGGAGTCACGGTAGCTAAATGCGCAGCGGCCGCAACAGAGATTCCAGTTTTCCAAAGATGTGGCACCACAATCTTGTTATTGGCTTTTGCCATATTGCAAACATTACGGGCTTCGGATAATCCACCAACGCGGCCAATGTCTGGCTGTACTACGCCAACATTTCCATATTTAATCAAATCAGCGAATTCATAGCGAGTACTTAACCACTCCCCTGATGCAATCTTTATCGGGGTAGCTGCAACCAATTTTGCTAATCCTTCGAGGTCATCTACCCAAAGTGGAGTTTCTACAAAAAATAAATCAAACTCTTGCCAAGTGTTGATGGTTTTTATTGCACGATCGACAGAATCAAATGCATATTGAACATCAACCATCAGCGTGAAATCTGGGCCGACTGCATTTCGTACTGCCCTGATAACTTCAGTCATTTTTTCATCGTCTTCTCTAATCCCCATATTTGCATAAGGTCCAGAAAAAGTTGTTTCTAATTTCGCTGCACGAAAACCCATCTCTTTCGCAGAGTGAGCCCACTTAACCATTGATGTTATGTAGGCATCAAAAGATCCAACCTCGGGTTGCAATGAAGCATATGCACCAAGATGCTCTCGGGATTTTTCACCTAACAATTGCCAAACTGGTTTATCAGCAGCTTTTCCAGCAATATCCCAAAGCGCCATGTCTATTGCACCGAGTGCATTAATTAATGCACCACGTCTTCCAGTCATTGCGGTTGCTTGATACGCCTTCCACCAAAGTTTTTCGATCTCTAATGGGTTTTCACCAATTAGCATAGAGCCAAGACCTTGATCCATAGTGTGAGTGCCCGGTGCCTCAATGCACTCACGCGCAATCCATGGATTTAGATCAGTTTCCCCAATTCCAACAATCCCCTCATCGGTATGGACTTCTACAACAAGATCATCCTGAGCCGAACTAGTTGCGGCTGGGTCATATTCTGGGTCTAAGAGAACGTGGCATTCGATCTTGGTTATTTTCATATAAAAAACTTACACCACCCACTCGTAAATGTAACTACTCTTTCGTAGATTATTTACGGCAGCGCTCAAATTTATCTTCGTTATCTCCTAAGATTAAATCATGTGGGCATTGGTGACTGGAGCAACCTCCGGTATCGGGGCGGAATTTACGAAACTTTTAGCTAAAGAGAATTACGACATAATTCTTGTTGCACGCGATGAAATACGGTTAAAGAAATCAGCTGAAGAGTTAGAGAAAGAATTTGGTGTCACAACTGAAATAATTATGGCAGACCTATCGGTTGAAAATGAAATTTTTCTAGTAGAACAACGCCTACTAACTACAAATCCATCTCTGGCCGTAGGTGTGCTGATTAACAATGCTGGATACGGCCTAAAAGGCCGGTTTATTAACCATACTTCCGCAGCAGAAGTTGATTTACTAAATGTGTTAGTGACTGCAATTTTGCGGCTAACTCATGCAGCACTTCCAAATATGCGAAATGCAAAAAGCGGTTACATTATTAATGTCGGTAGCGTCGCTGGTTGGTTGACTGGAAGCACCTACAGCGCAGCAAAAGCATGGGTCAATGTTTTTTCTGAATATTTAAACGCAGATTTAGCCAGAGATGGAATTACAGTTACCTCCTTAGCGCCTGGATTTACCCACACCGAATTTCATCAACGTGGTGGAATGAAGATGGGAGCGGTGCCAGAATTTTTCTGGGAAAAAGCAGCAGATGTTGTTAAAGCCGGCTGGGAGGGTGCCCTCCGTGGTGATGCCATCGTAATTTCAGGTCAGCAGTATCGAGCTATAGTTTTTCTAGCCCGGCATTTGCCCCGCAAATTAGTACGCAGAGTCCAGACTCACAGGCGGTTCACTTGAAAATCCAACGTTTTCGTGGGGCCTCAAGTTAAGGTTGCCTCATGATCAAACGTAACGGGTTAGCTATCGCGATGACAGTTCTTCTGATTGGTGCGGTCGTTCCTCCCGCTCAAGCTGCTAACAAATCTGGGGCGGCCTGCAAAAGTGCTAATGCAAAAGCAACAATTGGTGGCAAGCAGTATGTATGTACAAAAAATCCGATTGTTGTAAATGCAAAGAACACTTGGGTCGTTGCAGAGTGCTTGACCTCACACACAGCTTATTTAAAAGGTACTACTCAATTATCTGAAGAGAAGATTAAAAGAGGTGTGTTTTTAGGTCAGACAGCCGCAACTGAGGCTGATCAGACCTTGAGTCCTGCCGATCGTGAGATGTTGGCTCAAGCAAAAAAAGATGGCCTAAGTCTCTATGACACAATAATTAATACTTATAACACTTTGAGCAAAATGAACAAGCAGGTCCGCGACCTAGCTTGTACGCCTGGTCTCTAATTTAACCAAGAATTACAGTTTTTCCGACAACTTCGGTATTAATTTTATTTAATCCAGTTTGTGCTGGGCCAATTTTCACAGCACCCGTTTTTGTAAACTCTGATCCGTGCGCCGGACACTTAAAAGCCCCTGATACCAATTTTGATGTCACTCCTTGATGAGTGCAGCGCAGATCTAATCCTTGATATGAGTCTTTACCAGTACGTACTAAAGCTGTGGGAATATCTTTTACCGCACCCACTACAAGTGCTCCACCTATCTTTGCAAGAACCTTAAATTTTGAGAGCTCAACTTCTACGCGTCCATCTCTCAAAATTCTGATACCCCCGGCGGCTTCCGCAGAAGGGCCAGAAATCACAACTCCAGCGGCCGTTGCGATTCCCGCACAAATAAATCCTCTACGGCTGATCTCTTTTTCCATTCCTTAATTATCCCCATAAATCACTATCTGTCCACCTAGATCTTCTCAATCGACTCAATTAGATTTACCGTTGACTCATGTGGTTATCAGTTCGAGCTGCTTGCATCGGACTCCTATCTGCACATGCCATTGAAAGAATAATTTCTCCGGAGCCTTCCTTTTTTTGGGATTTACTAATTTATAACCTGATTGTCCTCGTTTTGGCTGTGACATTACTTATTGAATCTGAGTTACTCCTCGGTATCGGATTTGCATGCTGGGGGTTGAGCTCCATCTCTTCAAGCTGGTTTGCCTTAAACCACTTCTCCGATTCCCCAATCATCCTTGACCTTGGCTATGTGCTCTTTTTTCCATTTCTAATTATTCACTTCCTAAAATTCTTTGACAGTACTCCTAAATCAAAAATTCAATTTTTAGATGCTGCAATTATCGCTCTTGGTATCTCGTCATTTTTGACAGCTTTTGCACTAGAGCCGATTCCAAATCTTGAAGGCTCAATAAACCTGCGGAATGTATTGAATAATTTCTATCCAATCTCTGATGTAATTTTGTGTGCTCTTGTAATTACCATTTTTTCCAAGTATAAAATTTCACCAGTAAATATTTTACAAGGATTTGGCTTTCTGGCGTTTACCCTTACAGATATAAAATTCTTTTGGATATCGGCTAATGAAGAGTACTCACTGGGTTCGTGGATAGAGAGTGGTTGGATGTTTGCCTTAATTCTTATATCTCTGCACAAAGATCGTATTTCCAAAAAAGAAAGTGAAAATCAACTCTTTAATCAAAAAATGATAATTCTTTCTATCTTCTTAAGTTTCTTAACGCTTGGTTCACTAACTATTTGGTCAAATTCTCTTTCAAAATTTGCTGCAATTCCCGCAGTTCTATCTCTGATAATGGCTTTCTTGCGGATGTCGATTGCATTAAAAGATTCCCAAAATCTTGATGTAGAACATAAGTTGGCACGCACAGACGAGTTAACCGGAATCGCAAATAGAAGGTCACTTCTTGCTAAATTAAATGATGCTGAATTTGGTCCCACTCATTGCATGTTGCTATTAGATTTGGATTCTTTCAAAGAAATTAATGATCTATTTGGGCATGAAGCTGGCGATGCTGTGCTTAGAGAGGTTGCTCGACGCTTCGAACAAGTACTTCCAAGTAATGCTTTTCTGGCAAGACTTGGTGGAGATGAATTTGGAGTTTTGGTTCATGCAGATTTTCAACAAGCTACAGAGATTTCAAAACGTTTGGAACTTTCCCTTTCCTCTCCAATTTATGTGGACCAAGTTCCAAGATATCTATCTGTGAGTATTGGAGTAGCCGAAAAAACGCCCGGAATTGATTTGATCCGAGCCGCAGATGAGGCGATGTATAAAGTTAAAGGCGCGGGCCAACTTTAATTTCTTCTAACCGCGCTAGAGATTCAAGTCTTTCAGTTGCATGATCCACGATTCGCTCTACATATCCACCTGAATATCCATCAAGGTAGAGCCAAGGTTCATGAATATCTGAGCCAGTTAGATGAGCGAGTTCAGGTACATATTTTCTAATGTAATCACCTTCAGGGTCAAACCTTTTGCCCTGTTCAATGGGGTTGAAAATACGGTAATAAGGAGAGGCATCAGTTCCGCAACCTGCAGTCCATTGCCATCCATGTGAATTTGAAGCGACATCATTATCAATTAAATATTGCATAAAGAAATTCGCACCATGTTGCCATTCAATATGCAAATCCTTAGCTAGAAATGAAGCAACAACCATTCGTACCCGATTATGCATCCATCCTGTTTGTCTAAGTTGTCGCATTCCTGCATCTACAAATGGGAATCCGGTTTTGCCTTCACACCAAGCTTCAAATTTTTTACCAGGTTTTTCATAGCGCATCTTGGTAAATTGTGGATTTAAATATTCACGAGAAGTATGCGGATTATGGTGCAGAACATCAGCATAAAATTCTCGCCAAGCAATCTCTTTGCGATACACCTCTTGATCCGCACTATTATTTAAATTGGCCAACAAAGTTCTTGGATGTACCTCTCCCCACCGCAAATGTGGACTCATTCCACTTGTTCCTTTTATTCCTGGAAAATTTCGATTGTGATTATAAGAATTTATTGGTTCTTTAAAAAATTTATTCCATTTTTCAAGTGCAATATCTGAACCAACTTCAAAAGTCTCCGTTTTTGCTGTTAGGTCCCAATCTGGAAAATACCGTTCTGCAGCTTTTGCGTTGACCCATTTTGGAGATTTTGGTGCGTTGTATGGGCGCTCCCAACCAATAGCGCTCCATGCTTTAAAAAATGGAGTGTAAACCTTGTAGGGAGTTCCATCAGGTTTACGGACTTTCCCCGGATCAACTGCATAATCACAACCAGTGAAATCTAATTTGATTCCACTGTCAGAAATTCTTTTTTCCAACGCAACTCCGTAAGGTGCATACTGTTGGGCACAATGAATTGAAGTTGCATCGTATTTTTTTGTGACATTTTGCAAAATTTCTACTGCGTCTCCATTAAAAACTTGCAAATTCCCAGCAAGGGTTTTGTCTAGGTTTTTCAATGCACTTGCTAAATAAGAGCGCCTAAAACTACCAGCACGATCTGCGATTGCCTGATCTACAATAAAAATCGGCAATACTTCATCGCCTTCAGCTAATGCTGCTAACAACGCAGGATTATCAGAGATGCGCAAATCGCGTCGAAACCAAAATATTGAAGTTTTTGGCATTAGCTTAAATATCCCTTAGGCGTGCAACGAAATTACGCTTTGATCCCAGCCTTTTACATCTTCTGGCTTGCGAGGAGCTTTGCCAATGTAAGTCGCTGACGGACGTACTAAGCGACCAGTTCGCTTTTGCTCAAGGATATGTGCACTCCATCCAGCGGTACGTGCAGCAGTAAACATTGAGGTAAATAGTGGTCCTGGCACTTCAGCGAAATCAAGGATGATCGCAGCCCAGAACTCAACATTTGTTGCGAGTACTCGATCTGGATGACGTTCTTTAAGTTCGGCGAGCGCTGCTTCTTCAAGAGCAAGTGCAACTTGGTAACGAGGAGCACCTAACTCTTCAGCAGTGCGACGCAATGTACGTGCGCGTGGATCTTCAGCACGATAAACCCGATGACCAAAGCCCATTAAACGTTCGCCGCGATCCATCAAATCTTTTACATATTTACGTGCATCGCCAGTCTTTTCTACGCCTTCAATCATATGTAAAACACGTGAAGGTGCACCGCCATGAAGTGGGCCTGACATCGCACCAATCGCACCTGACAAAGCTGCGGCAACATCAGCACCTGTTGAAGCAATAACACGAGCTGTAAATGTAGAAGCATTCATTCCGTGTTCTGCTGCAGAAACAAAATATGCATCAATTGCTCGTACATGTTTTGGATCTGGCTCACCGCGCCAACGGATCATCATGCGCTCGACAACTGTGTGTGCTTTATCAACTTCAGATTGAGGAACCATTGGCTGCCAAGTTCCGCGGGCAGATTGTGCAACGTATGACAAAACCATTACAGATGCGCGAGCAAGGTTGCTACGAGCTTCTTCATCAGTGATATCTAAAAGTGGTTTAAATCCCCAAGCCGGTGCCAACATTGCAATTGCTGATTGCACATCTACACGAACATCACCGGAGTGAACTGGCAGTGGAAAAGGTTCTGCTGGTGGAAGCCCTGGATTAAACTCATCATCAACTAGTAAGCCCCAAGCATTTCCAAAAGTAACTCGACCAACTAAATCTTCAATATCAACACCGCGGTAGCGCAGCGCACTTCCCTCTTTATCGGGCTCAGCAATCTCTGATTCAAATGCAATAACACCTTCAAGACCTGGTTTGAATTCGCTCATGAGATTCCTAACCCCTTAAGTAAAAGTCACCGGCGCTGAGCCGATGTCCACTCGCTTATTCTGCCCCTCTTACCCAACTATTCATAAATTTAGCCAGTACTTCTCGACTCGCTATGAGGTCAGCCACCTGCTCTAATACTCCAATGGATCGGGATGAAATCAGGGCGATGCGCCGTTCATACGGCGAATTAGGGCTAAGTGAGAGTGATGCCAATCCAAACCCCATCACTCAATTTGAGATCTGGCTCACAGCCGCCGCTGAGAATCCATATGTGGTGGAAGCAAATGCGATGGTGCTCGGAACTATCGCGGGCGATCAGCCCAAGTCGCGTTCGGTTCTGCTTAAAGAGGTCAGCCAAACTGGTTTTGTTTTTTACTCCAATTACGAATCAGATAAGGGTAAAGAGATCAGCCAAAATCAAAATGTCAGCCTGACTTTTCCTTGGTTTCCAATGGAACGACAGGTAATTGTTTTGGGTACTGCAACAAAAGTTAGTAATGCTGAATCTGCGGATTACTTTTCTACTCGACCTTGGTCTAGCCAAATTGGTGCCTGGGCGAGCAATCAATCCGAAGTAATTGCTGGCCGGGATAGCTTGCAGAAAAATTGGGATGAGATCGCCGCGAAATATCCGGAGGGCAGCACTGTGCCTCTTCCGCCAAATTGGGGCGGTTACTGTGTTGTGCCCCACTCAATTGAATTTTGGCAGGGGCGTTACTCACGGCTCCACGATCGCCTGCGCTACACATTAGATCCAAATAAAAAGTGGCAATTAACTCGTCTCGCCCCATAACAATTCATCGGTAGGCTAATCACATGGCCAACGAAATAATTATCCCAAGCAATCTCAAACCAAAAGATGGACGTTTTGGTTGCGGACCTTCAAAAATTCGCCCAGAAGCACTTGCCGCATTAGCCGCCAGTGGCTCATCTATTTTAGGAACTTCACATCGCCAACCCGCAGTAAAAAATGTTGTTGGTCGAGTGCGCAATGGTTTGAAAGATTTATTTAATTTGCCAGACGGTTATGAAGTAGTACTTGGCAATGGTGGTTCAACTGCATTTTGGGATGTTGCCACTTTTTGTTTGATCAAAGAAAAATCACAGCATTTAGTTTTTGGTGAGTTCTCCTCTAAATTTGCTAGTGGCGTTAAATCCGCACCATTCCTAGGCGAACCAACTGTGATCTCAGCTGATCCTGGTTCACATCCAGAAGCAGTTGCAGAAGCCGGCGTTGATGCCTATGCACTTACTCATAATGAGACAAGTACTGGCGTTGCAATGAATATTAAGCGACCAGCTGGATCAGAAGGATTAGTTCTCGTAGATGCGACAAGTGCTGCCGGTGGATTAACTGTTAAAGCAAGTGAGTTTGATGCTTACTACTTTGCTCCACAAAAATCATTTGCGTCTGATGGCGGTCTTTGGCTTTCAATCATGAGTCCTGCCGCATTGGCAAGAGTAGAAGAAATTGCAGCAACAAAGCGATGGACGCCAGCAATCCTTGATCTTGGAATTGCCATTGAAAATAGTAAGTTAGATCAAACTTATAACACTCCTGCTGTGGCAACATTAATTTTGCTTGCAGAGCAAATTGAGTGGATGAATAGCAATGGTGGACTTGAATTCTCAACTGGAAGATCTGCTAAATCTGCAGAGAATTTGTACGGTTGGGCCGAGAAAACTTCGTATACAACGCCATTTGTGGTTGATCCAGCAATGCGCTCCAAAGTTGTCGGAACTATCAACTTTGATGATTCAATAGATGCAAATGCTGTTGCCAAAACCTTGCGCGCAAATGGAATTGTTGATACCGAGTCCTACCGTAAATTAGGTAAAAACCAACTTCGAATTGGAATGTTTCCAGCAATTGACCCAGCGGATGTTGAGGCTCTCACAGCATCAATAGATTTCGTTGTGAAGGCGATGGCATAAGAGTTGAGTCCCCGCGCTCGTCGCATAACCTCATTGGTGATTCTTATCGCTCTGCTCGGCCTTATCGCAATTGGTGGCCTTTAAGAAAATTAATCCTTCTTGGATTGTTTTTCTTGCTTCTTCAAACGCTTCTCTTTTAGCGAAAGCTTTGGTTCCTTTTTCTGGTTCGCATTGCTTTTTTGTTCCTTGTTAGCCATTTCAACTCCAAAGTTATTTTCTTAGCGTTCCTTGAGTGTATTCAATTCTAACCATCTCTAATGGTTATTTGCCTAGTGTGGCACCAATTGATAGATCTTCTGGTGCTTCCAGTCGGCCGCGATAGCGAAAATATACAAATGTCGACCCAAATATTGTCAGAATTCCGCCACTGGACACAGCCTGCCGAGGTCCAAAAAATTCCGTGACCCATCCAATCAGTGGAGCTCCAAAGACAACTCCACCCATGGAAACCGAAATATAGATCCCCATAATCCGTCCCCTGATTGCTGCATCAATTCCCAACTGTGCTGTTCTTAGAGCTGAAATTCCAGTAATTAACATTATGGCTCCATACGCAGGAAGAATTAATGCGTACAAATAATATGTTGGGGCTAATGAAGAGATGATTATCGCTACTCCCCACCAGCACGTACACATAATCACACTTCTAGTGGATGGTTTCCACTCAAATTTGGTTGCAAGTACCGATCCAGAAATAGAACCAATTGCGATGCAACTTCCTAAAATACCAAAATCTAATGCATTTTTATCAAATACTTTAGTAGCCATTGTCGCGCTAAAGAGTTCAGGGAGCGCAGCAAAAGTTCCAAAGCAAAAAACCACCAATAGTAATGCTTTTAGATCTGGCCTAGCTTTAATGTATTGAATCGCCTCTTTTATATAAACTTTTTCTCTCAGTGGATTAACTTTAGAAATATCCTCTTTCTTCATTAATGCCAGAGCTGAAATTACAAATACAAATGAAATAGAATTAAATAAAAAGGAAGGTCCCGTTCCAAAAGCATTAATCATAAATCCAGAAACTGCGGGACCAAATAGTCGGGCCGTATTAAAATTCACTGACCTTAGGCTTATTGAGTTGGAGATATCTTCAGGTGAAACTAATTGGGTTAAGAAAGATTGAGTTATTGGAGATTCAATAGCACTTGAAATGCCAAGCAATGTAGCGATTATGTAAACATGCCAAATTTGCGCATTTCCAGAAATCACAAGTGTCCCGAGTATGGCTGCCCACAGCGAGGCACTTAAATTTAAGCAAATAATCATTTTTCGCATTGAAAATCTATCTGCTAGTTTTCCACCGAAGCTTGAAAGGATTATGTATGGAAATGATTGCAATCCGGCAACAATGCCTAACTGAAATGCATCATCGGTTAATTCAAGAACCAGCCAATATTGAGCAATTCGCTGGGCCCAAGTTCCCATATTTCCCAAAAAACTAGCAAAAAACCATAAGCGAAAGTTTTTATGACGGAATGATCGAAGAGATCCACTCAAGATAGATTCTTTTACCAAGTTTTATCCATTCTGATCTTTAATATTTATTTGTTAAAAGTTGCCTCAATGGAAACATCTTCAGGGGGTTCAAGTCGACCTCGAAAGCGCCAAGAAACAAATATTGAGCCAACAACTACAATTAATCCGGCTGTTATTAAGGCTTGTCTTGGTCCAAAAATCTCAGCTAACCATCCGATAAATGGCGCACCTATAGGAGTTCCACCCATAAAGATCGTGAAATAGATTCCCATTACTCGCCCACGAATTAGTGGATCACTACCTAATTGAGCCGTTCTGTTTGCGGCGATTCCAGTTGTCAGCATTCCTGCACCAAATAATGGCAAAGCGATGGCATACAAAGTGTACGAGGGTGCAAGAGAGCCAATCATCAGCGCGATTCCAAAGCCAATTGAACAGGCAATTACCCGCCTTGTGCCCGGCTTCCATTCCAATTTAGCTGCAAGCAAGGAACCAGACAATGAACCTACTGCGATGCAACTTCCTAAAAGACCAAACTCTTTTGCATCTTTGCCAAAAGCCATAGTAGCCATTGTCGCGCTAAATAACTCTGGATTGAATCCAAAAGTTGCAAAAAAGAAAGTTAACAACATTAATGCTTTTAAGTCAGGTCTTGCTCGGATGTAATCAATTGCTTCGCGAATATAAACTTTACCTTGTTCCGGATTTAGTTCTCTGATTCCTCCAGTACTCATAAAAGTTAACGCACTTAATATAAAAACGAAAGAACAAGAATTAAAGATAAAAGAAGGCCCAGTCCCAAAGGCACTGATCATAAATCCAGATATTGCAGGTCCAATTAATCTGGCAGAATTAAAATTCACAGCTCGTAAACTAATCGCATTGGCCATATCTTCAGGAGGGACTATCTGGGTTATAAATGATTGTGCAATTGGGGCTTCAATCGAACTTGAGATGCCTAGTAGTAACGCAATTATGTACACATGCCAGATCTGCACATTGCCAGAAATCACAAGTATCCCAAGAATTAACGCCCATAATGCGACAGTTGAATTAGCAATAATTAATAACTTGCGTTTGGGGAATCTGTCAGCCAGTTTTCCACCAAAACTCGAAAAAAATATAAATGGAATAGATTGCAAACCAGTAACAATCCCTAGCTGAAATGCGTTATGGGTTAATTCAAGTACAAGCCAGTCCTGTGCAATCCGCTGTACCCATGTGCCTATATTTGAGAAAAAACTGGCAATGAAGAAGATCCGAAAATTTCTGTGCTTAAAGCAGCGGAAAGTTCCTAAAGGCTTCGTCAACTTCTCGCCACGCATTCTCTGAATGTCTCTGGGTATTTCTATATGTCCTCCTACAATAGCCTTATGCAACTAAAAGATGAACAGGTGGTGAAGATTGGTATCACTATCTGGACAATTATTTTTGTTGGCGCCCTTATTTTGCAATTAACAAATGATAAATATGGACATTGGGCAATAACTAGCGTGATCGGTGTTGCGCTTGGTTTATACGGTTTACATGCAATCAAAAAACGAAAAATAAATTAACTAAATTTAAGCTTCTATCTGATCTGCAATACCGCGCAACACTTTTCCTAATCGCTCAGCTTCACTCGTTGATGGATGACGGCCATGACGTAATCCATTTCCGACGCGATCTAAAATCTTTATCGCGTCTTCAATGATCGCCGCTAAATCATCAGGGTTAATTCTTGAGCTCGCTACTAGCGATGGAGGTGCTTCGATAATGCTGACTGAAAGTGCTTGGGGTCCACGACGACCATCAGCAACGCCGAATTCAAGTCGGGTGCCTGGTTTCACACTTGTTACTCCCGAAGGAAGTGAAGTTGCTGGAAGAAAGACATCATCACCCTCTTCAGATGCGATGAAACCAAAGCCCTTTTCAAGGCTAAACCATTTAACACGACCGGTAGGCATCATCATCTCCATCAACAGTTCAGGTATAGCTGGGAAAGTAGCTAGGGCGATGAGTTTACCGAGAAAAGGGCCGGCCTTGCTAAGCGGTTTTTTGGCTCGATTTCCGCTGAGTTGAGCCTGAATCCAGCTCTTGGATTAAATAACTTGGGCTTGTGAGTGGGCGCCGCACCCATGATCTATCGAAACCACATGGCCGTCAGCCGGTGAGATCTCGTTGGCACAGACTCCAAATGCGGATCGCATCGAGCCGGCCATTGGAATAAAAAATGCACATGCAGCACAAGGAAGCGGAGCAGCTTTTGCCATTTGGGCCTCAGGTCCAAAATCACCGCGGTACCAACGTTGGCTTGTCGCATCTCTTCCAAATGCGGAAAGGACTCGCTCTCTTCCTAATCCCAATTCAAATAATTGCGCCATATCCAACTCTTCATCACCAGGAAGTGCGGCATAACCAGGAGTTAAACGCGCATCGTCGTGAGATGTCGGCACAATCGCGCCAGGTGTTAAATCACCAGCTTGAATTCTTTCGTGATACGGAATCCATTTCGGTGCAAGCAAAGCATCTGAACCAGGTAGTAACACAACATCACAAACAGTTGCTTCGCTACTCGCATCTTCATCAGCGCGGGTGAGTGTTACGGCCCAACGCCAATCACGATATCCAGAGAGTCCAGTTCCAAATAAATGTGTTAAAAATCTTTCACCATCAACTTCAACGCCTAGATGCTCGCCAACCAATTCACCTTCATAAGGAAGACCACTTGCGCGCGCCTCATCAAATGCTGCTGCGCGCGCTAATTCGATCGCGTTACTTAAAAGGTGATCTGCAGTTATTTCCATTTTGGATTTAGAAATCCATATCCCCGCCGCCAGGAGCTGCAGGAGCTGCACTCTTTGGCTCAGGTTTGTCAGCAATTACAGCTTCTGTTGTTAAGAACAGCGCTGCGATTGAAGCGGCATTTTGCAGCGCAGAACGAGTTACCTTGGCAGGATCAATAATTCCAGCTTTGATCATGTCAACATACTCACCTGTTGCAGCATTTAAACCAAACCCTGACTCAAGGTGGCTTACTTTCTCAACTACAACTCCACCTTCCATGCCAGCGTTAATTGCAATCTGCTTTAGTGGCGCTTCAACTGCTAATTCAACAATTCTTGCACCAGTTGCTTCATCACCAGTTAATTTCAACTTCGCAAATGCAACTTTGGCTGCTTGTAGAAGAGCTACGCCACCACCGGCAACGATTCCTTCTTCAACAGCTGCTTTTGCATTTCGTACAGCATCTTCAATGCGGTGCTTACGCTCTTTTAGCTCTACTTCAGTTGCAGCTCCAGCCTTGATTACGGCAACTCCACCAGCAAGTTTTGCCAAGCGCTCTTGCAACTTCTCGCGGTCATAATCTGAATCGCTCTTCTCAATTTCAGCGCGAATCTGTGCAACGCGACCTGCGATTTGCTCTGCATCTCCAGCACCTTCAACAATTGTGGTCTCATCTTTGGTAACCACAATCTTGCGAGCGCGGCCAAGTAGATCCATGGTGGTTGCTTCAAGTTTCAATCCAACTTCTTCTGAAACTACTTGAGCGCCAGTCAGGATTGCAATGTCTTGCAACATAGCTTTACGGCGATCACCAAATCCGGGAGCTTTAACAGCAACCGAGCGGAAAGTTCCACGAATTTTATTTACCACAAGTGTTGCAAGTGCTTCGCCTTCTACATCTTCGGCGATGATTGCAAGTGGCTTTCCTGATTGCATTACTTTCTCAAGAATTGGCAACATATCTTTGATGTTGGTGATCTTTGAGTTTGCGATCAAGATGTAAGCATCTTCGAGAACAGTTTCCATCCGATCTGTATCAGTTACAAAGTATGGAGAGATATAACCTTTATCAAAACGCATACCTTCAGTTAATTCGAGTTCTAAACCAAATGTATTGCTCTCTTCAACAGTGATAACGCCTTCTTTGCCGACTTTATCCATTGCTTCAGCAATCATTTCGCCGATAGTTGCATCAGCAGCAGAGATAGATGCTGTTGCTGCAATCTGTTCTTTGGTTTCTACATTTTTAGCCATCTTGCTTAATTCATCAGTTACAGCAATGACTGCTTTTTCAATTCCACGTTTTAGCGCCATTGGATTTGATCCTGCAGCAACGTTGCGAAGTCCTTCGCGTACTAATGCTTGTGCAAGCACGGTTGCTGTTGTAGTTCCGTCACCAGCGACATCATCGGTCTTCTTAGCAACTTCTTTAACTAGTTCTGCACCAATTTTTTCGTAAGGATCATCAAGCTCAATCTCTTTTGCAATTGAAACACCGTCGTTGGTGATTGTTGGGGCGCCCCACTTTTTCTCAAGCACCACATTTCGACCACGAGGTCCGAGTGTTACTTTGACTGCATCTGCGAGCACATTCATTCCGCGCTCTAAGCCGCGACGAGCCTCTTCATTAAAAGCGATGATCTTTGCCACTTTTTACTCCTTGCAAAATTAAGCACATTTACAGCTCTTGGCTGTCACTCTCATCGGGAGAGTGCTAACGCATAATCTACGGCAGGAAGGGTGCCTCGGCCAAACGGAGGCGAGGTCTAGCTGGCTTTACAGGTTCAGAGGGGCGATCGGGGATCGAGCCTGAGTTCTGCTCTCCCGCAAGCGACGTAACCGCCGTACCAAGGTTGGGTAAGCGCTTTCAGCCGCGCTGTTATCAAGCAATGCGTTCAATAACTGGTAATACCGAGGGGTGCTAATCGAAAATAATTCGCGGATAGCCGCCTCTTTTGAGCCCGGGTAGCGCCACCATTGCCGCTCGAACTCCAATATCTGCAGCTCGAGTTCAGTGAGCGTGCTTGCGCCACTGTTTTGTACCGGTTCACCCATGTTCCTATCGTACGGCTAAATTACATTGATGTCATTTACCCCAATTAGTACAGTTTCAAGAGTCGCGAGGTAAGCGATACTTATTCAGTGTTCAAGACTTTTAAAGCCCTTTTGGTCGCTGCACACTTTCAGCCCACAATTTTCGTCACTGCAGTCAGCTTTTTGCTGGCCCGCGAGCTTTGGTGGGAAGGTCCGGCTTACATAATTGCAGTCGGAGTATTTTTTGGACAACTTGTTGTTGGCTTTACAAATGATTTAAATGATTTTGCTGATGACACTAAACATAATCGAGTAGAAAAACCTTTAGTGGCTGGTTCACTTACTGAAACACTACTTCGAAAAGCGATTTGGATCTCCTTGGCTTTTGCAGTTGCACTCAACCTATTTGGTCCTCTCGGTATCAAAGGTGGCTTAATCTATTTATTTGGAATCGGCTGTGGTGTTACCTATAACTTTTACTTAAAAGCAACACCGCTTTCTCCCCTTCCATATTTTTTAGCTTTCGCTGCGCTACCAGCTTGTATCGTTGTAGCGACCGATAGAACCCCGCCAATCTGGTTGATAAGCGCAGGTGCGTTGCTAGGGGTTGCAGCTCATTTTGCAAATGTGATTAAAGATTTAAAGGAAGATGTTGAAAGTGGTATCCGAGGATTGCCACAAATCCTTGGGGAAAAGAATTCAAGAGCAGTTACGGCATTTATTTTGATTTTAACAACAATTATTTTAACTCAAGTGATAGAAAATATTTTAACTCTAGCTATCGGTCTTGTTGGATCCTTGTTCTTGCTTTTTGGTGGGAAACGTTTTGTTTTCCCAGCAATTATGTTGGTCTCCTTGTTAAATGTTTTGTTACTTATTGCCGCAGTAAGTGTGCAAATTGGTACAACGACTAACTAAAGTATTCTTTCCGCTTTGCACCACGTACAATATTTCTTAACATAATTGGAAAAATAAATGCATGAAATGGCAAAACGGCAAACCAATACAACTGCCCACCTAAGCCTCGTGGCGAAAATGTTGCTTCCTGAATCACTTTGACTGTTTCTGTGCCATCAATTGATTCCATTGGTTCAATTCGAAATTCCAGCCAAGCTTTTCCTGGCAAAATCATCTCTGCGTACAATTTTAAGAAATTTGGGCGGTTTAAAGACTCAACTCTCCAGAAATCTAATCCGTCGCCAACTCGCAGAGTTTTTGGATCACGGCGTCCTCGGCGCAGCCCAACACCACCCATCGCGCGATCTATCAATCCGCGTAACCACCACAACCAATCAGATCCATACCAACCAGTTTCACCACCGATTTCCTCAATTGTTTCCCAAAGATAATTTGTTTTAGCTTCAGTAATTACTTCACGATGATCTTTATACATTGCTTCGCCAGCCCAGGCCGGATCTGATTGAGCTTTTTGCCATGGCAACATCGGAGCAGTGGCATCTGACCAACGTGATTGCACTTGATTCCTGTCTATCCGTGTTAGCGCATAAATCATTGAATCTGTGACATCTAGTAATCCCTCACTGGGTGGTGGGATTAACTTGTTAATACTTTTTTCTGGGTCAGCGACAACTTCACTTATTAATGAGCCCACTAATGGTTTTGCTAATGCTGCTGGTAGTGGTGTTACTAAACCAATCCAATGACTAGCCAACCTTGGAGTCAAAACCGGAATTTTAATAATTAATCTGCGCCGTAGCCCAGATAGTTTGGCAAATTTTTGTAACATTTCAGAGTAAGGAAGAACTTCAGGGCCACCGATATCAAAAACTCCACTCACTGGTGTGGCTAATTGAGCAGTGTGACTCAAATACCAAAGTACATCTCTGATCGCAATTGGATGCGTTAAATTTGAAATCCATTTCGGAGTAGTCATTACAGGTAAACGATGTGTCAGATGCCGAACCATTTCAAATGATGCCGAACCTGAACCGATAATAATTCCCGCACGTAACTCAAGTGTTGCCACGCCGGTTGATGCTAAGACTTCTCCTACGCGAGCTCTTGATGATAAATGCTTACTTGTTTTCTTATCGTTTGCGATACCACCTAAATAAACAATCTGTTTGACTCCAGCTTCGGCTGCTGCTCGTGCAAAGTTGGCCGCCATTTCACTTTCAATCTGGTCAAACTTAGGTCCTAAATTCAAAGAGTGCAGCAAGTAGAACGCCGTATGGATTCCATCAAGGGCTGCTTTTGTACTTTCGAAATCACTCGCATTTCCAACCGCTATTTCAACTTGATCGGCCCATGGCTGATCAGTAACTTTTGTCCGATCACGGACAAATATCCGCACTTCCGACTCTTCATTTAGCAAAGCTCTTACTAGTCGTCCACCCACATATCCGGTAGCGCCCGTGACCAGTATCTTTCGAGGTGCGCTCACAATGATCAATAATAGACTTATAGTTGCTAGTTCGTAATTTGAAAGTTGGGTGCCATGAATCAGAACAAGCCACGGGTGCTAATTTTGGGCGCCGGGTTTGGTGGCCTAGCGGCAGCAATCGCACTAGCCAAAACCGCTCAGGTAACTTTAGTAGATCGCCATAATTTCCAAACTTTCTTGCCATTGCTTTACCAAGTGTCAACCGCAGGGCTTGCGGCAGATCATGTTGCCTATCCAATTCGCGGGGCGCTTCGAGGATTGCCAGTTGAATTTCGGATGGGCTCACCAATTTCAATAAATCACCGGGAAAAATCGGTAAAACTAGATAGCAGTGAAGAGATCGATTTTGACCACTTAATAATTGCACTTGGTTCAGCTACTGCAGATTTTGGAATTCCTGGAGTTGCAGAACATGCACTAGGAATGAAAACTATTCACGAAGCGCTAACAATACGTGCAGAAGTTATGCGCCGATTTGAAGATCTCTGTCGATTTAATGACGATACAAAATTAGGAATAGTTGTTGTGGGTGGCGGACCAACAGGCGTTGAAATGGCAGGAGCACTCGCTGAATTAATTCGAGGGCCGCTCAAAGGCGATCATGCTGATGCCGCCGCTAATATAAATATTTCACTAGTCGAGGCTGGAGACAGATTATTACCAGCGCTGCATCCATCGCTATCTGCTCGCACTTATCGAGACCTTGAAAAAATGGGTGTGCAGGTTTTAACAAATACGGCAGTGGCTGAAGTTGCACCCCGAATTATTAAATTTAAAGATGGCGCTCAAATTGGAGCAGAAATCACAATCTGGGCCGCTGGAGTCCGGGGTGTTCCAATCTTGGAGCAGTTAAATATCCCACTTAATCGAGGAAGAATTGATTCTGAACAAACCCTACAAGTTAAGAATTATCCATACATCTGGGCGATTGGCGACAACTCTGGATCTGTAGATGAAAATGGAAATCCTTACCCCATGATTGCTCCCGTTGCACTACAGCAAGCAAAATTTGTAGCACACCAGATTTCACAATTAATGCACGGTAAGGATCTAAAGAAATTTAAATACCGAGATAAAGGTGCGATGGCTACAATCGGCAGACACAAAGCGGTAGTGGAAGTAAAAGGTTTACGAATTTCCGGTTTTGTAGCATGGGGAATTTGGTTAGTTTTACACCTGTTCTATTTACTTGGTGGGCGCAACAAAATTGGAACGATTGCAGATTGGTCTTGGAACTACTTAACTTTTGACCGCGGCAATCGTCATATTATGGATGCGCTTTAATTTAAATAGCTCAAAGGGTCGCGCTTAACTGATTTGCATGGTCAGAGATATGCGAACGCGCTTTTTTGATTAATGCAATTAGCACAAACTCTTTTCCATCAGAGGTAATACCTTTTCGTTGCCAATCCTCATCATTAAAATTATTAAAAAGTGAAATACTGGAAGCCCTTATGCTTTCAATGAGTGCAATAGACGCATTTACATCACGCTTTTCATATTGCAAAAGTTCAGGATAAACATTTTCATCAAAAAATTCAGTGGTCGGCGTATTTTCGGTGAGCACTCGTAAATATCTAATATAAAAATGTGCTTCGGCATCTGCCATGTGGTGAATGATGTTTGCCGGAGACCACTCGTCATTTGTTGGACTCTGATGCATCTTTTCACCAGAAATACTCTTAGCAATCTTTATAAATTGTTCTCCTGAATTTTGGAACTCAGCTATAACTTCAATTGACATTTGGCTTCCAATCTTTAATCAGTTATCAGCTAGTAGCTGACACAACTTATCTAAATCTTCTGAATGCCTAGAGATTACTTCAATACTTGCCTCTTCGAGAGCCTTAATCGTTTCAGGCCGAGCATCATCGATGGCTGATCTCATGCCAGACATGAGTGGTTGGACTCTAAAATAATGTCCCTTGCGCAAAATGTGGTTTAACTGCCAATCGATTGCATGGTTACTAGCTTGTGAAGTTATGTCCAAGATTGGTCTAGCCCAGTTTGCTAATCCCCAGTGACGAACCTCTTCATATTGCAAAATCCGAGACACAGCTCCAGTACCTAAAGAAATTATTGTCATTTCATCTTCATCAAATCCCAATGATTGTGCATGAGCAAAAGCACACATTGCTGGATTATTTGCAAAAACTGCTCCATCTAGAAATGCCATACTTTCTTCGTCATTAAATTTTGCTGCTGGTTCGAAATATGTTGGTGCCGCACTAGTTGCTCTTGCCACAAAACTCATCAACTGATCTTTTTTAGAATTCTCGCGGGCTTCACTTCTTAAAAAGAAATGTGGCTCTCCGCTTTCGACTTCAAATGCAGTGATCAGCACTTCAATTAATGCCTCACTTAATTTACTCTCTCCAAAAATCTCATCTAGCGCCGCATCTATTCCATGTGTGGAATATCTCTCGCTTGTTAATCCTTTCAAAACGTCAAGCACTTTAAAACCAGAGTTATCGAAGATCCTTCCATACGCTTCACGATAGTAAGCCGCTAATTCCGGTGCGCTCCACTTAGGTTTTCCATCAGTGCCGGGCGTAGCGAGCGCTAGCGCAATGTGTCCACCAGCAGATGTTCCCGCAATTAAGTCAAAACATTCACTAATGGGTTTGCCCATTCGTTTTTCAATCTCGACGATAACCATCCCGGGGATTAACCCACGTACGCCACCACCGTCAATTGAAAGGATTTTCATATCTCTACTTTATCGACCAGGCCGTGTGGTTGCCACTAGACCAGAATCTTTACTAGTTTTGCGGCTGCAATTTCAATTTGATCAGTGCTTACATCCATATGGGTAACTAGCCGCAAATATTTTGGCCCTAGGGCGCTAGCAAAGACACCTTCTTCTCTTAATGCGGAACTGGCCTGGCTTGCATTTAAGCGATGAGAGTTCAGATTTAAACCCACAATATTTGAATCAACAACTTTTGGATCTACTAATTCTGGAGATACCGAGTGAATCGCTTTTGCCAAAATTTGGGCGTGATGGTGATCTTCTGCCAATCGTGAGATGTTGTGGTCAAGTGCGTAATGAGCGGCAGCAGCAAGAATTCCGACTTGGCGCATTCCCGCGCCTAATCTTTTTCGCAGTACCCGAGCAGTTGTTATTTTTTCTTTGCTAGAAAGCAAAATTGAACCGATAGGTGCACCAAGGCCTTTTGATAAACAGACACTTATGGTTTCAAAATATTTTCCATATTCCAATAATGGTGTACCAGTTGCTACGTGCGCATTCCAGATACGAGCGCCATCTAAATGTAATGAAATTCCAACTTCTTTACTTTGTGAATACAACTTTGCGATTTCGGCAATAGGTTGGGTTGTTCCGCCACCAAAATTGTGAGTATTTTCAATTGCGATAGCCACTGTCGAAACTAAATATGGTCCAGCATTTGGCCTAGCCATGCGAATCGGATCAGCAGCATTTAATAATCCTCGTTCTGCGTGCCACGTTCTGGTAGTTATGCCACCCTGTGCTGCTCCGGCACCTAACTCTGCACGTACAACATGTGCATCTTCTTCACAAAGCAACTCTTCCCCAGGTTTTACAAGTAAGCGAATTCCCAATTGATTAGCCATAGAGCCAGTTGGTGTAAATAACCCAGCTTCTTTTCCAAACATTTTCGCGACACGTTCTTCGAGTGAATTAACGGTTGGGTCTTCACCGTAAACATCATCACCAACTTCAGCACTTGCCATCGCAAGACGCATTCCTTCAGATGGCTTTGTGAGAGTGTCTGAACGCAAGTCAATATTCATATGGATGAGGTTATCGGTTTTGGCTTAAAACCCAAATGAAGAATCACAATAAATTTAAATATGTCTAGTGCAAACTTGTTTTCCATCTGGACCAATTTCAAGATGGCTACATGCGAGATTTATTTTATCAACTGCACTATCTCCAAAATGAGAACGATAGACCAGAGCTAACGACACTCTAATATTTATATCTGGTGCTGATTTAAGTGCAAAGGCTTTTGCAAGACGTGAAATAGTATTTTCAATTACTTTCTCAGTATGTGCAGTTTGAAGTGCTATAGCAGCATTAGAAAGTCCATCACACATGTACTTACCTACGAGATGCTCGAAAGGCGTTAACTCTCGGGTCAGAATGGTGAAATCCATTGGACTTTCCGTTCATCCGTGAATCATTTATTTAATTATTCGGGCCGAAGAGGGGAATCGAACCCCTAACCGCCCGATTACAAGTCGGGTGCGCTACCAATTGCGCCACTTCGGCAAAACAGGAGTTTGAAAACCCCAACGGCTTAATTATGACAGGTTTACCTTCCCTATAGAAATGGAGTGTTGCTAGGCTCGTGACCATGAAAATCACAATGACTGGCGCAATAGGACGAATCGGAAAAGTTACCACTCAACTCCTCGTAGATCGTGGCCATGAGGTGGTCGCGGTAGATATTGCAGACGGACCAGTGCCTGTGGGCATCAAATTGCATGTGGGCGATTTAACAGATCTTGATTTTGCCGACAAGGTGGTGGCCGGTTCTGATGCCGTAATCCACATGGCTGGTATTCCAAGTCCAAGAGATGAGCGCCAGTACAACGTCTATAAAAATAATGTCAATGCAACTTTTGCAATTTTTAGTGCAGCTGCAAATGCAAAATGTCGCGTCGTTGCTTATGCATCAAGTTGTTCTGCATACGGCCAAGCATGGTCAGATGAATGGAGTTCACCTCTGTATGCACCCATGACTGAGCCTCATCCACTGATGTGCACCGAAAGTTATTCCCTTTGCAAGGAGGCAAATGAGCAAGCCGCATTAATGTGGTCCAAGCGCAGCGACACAACTTTTGTTGGTTTTCGCTTTCCTTACACAAATAATATGGATGAACTTGAAGATTTTGCGATTAAATTTAATCATCACGACGCTGAACTTGCTAAAACTGCGGCCAAAATCGGTTGGGCATATTTAGATGCGCGCGATGCGGCCGCCGCTCTTGAACTTACCGTTCGCAGTGACTTAAAAGGCGCTCAAGTGTTTAACTTGATGGCACCAGACACGATGGCACTCGAAACCACAGATAAATTGCTAGCTAAATACCACCCAACGACTGAGTTGCGTGGAGATTTCTCTGGCTATCAATCAATTTTTAGCTCTGACCACTGGCTAGAGGTGATGGGTTACAAACCCCAGCACCTCTTCGACCGTGAAAAAATTAGAAACGCGAAATAATTTAAACAGTCGGCGTTGTGTATAGAACTTTTCCGGCAACCTTTATCTCTGTTTCGACTAAATACTTTTTAACGGCAGCTAAATTAATTTCAAGACCAATGCCAGGGCGATCTGGAATAGTGATCATTCCATCGCTTTCGACTTCAATCTTGTCTACCGTTAATTCGACGCAAAGAGATTTTGGTTCCATCGGATACTCAGTTATCCAAGAATCTTTAAGACCTGCAAATGGTTGCAATGATGCTGAAAGTGCTGAGTGTGAAGTAAAAGTATGATTTACAAATTGCACACCACGAGTTTTTGCGTATTGAGCAACACGGTATGCGTCCCCGATTCCACCAATGTATCCAGTGTCAATTTGTACAAAGCCCACTCCACCGTGATCAATTAAATGTTCGGCTTGGTATGGATTGTGCGCACCTTCGCCTCCAGCTAATTTCACTTTAGGTGTCCGCTTTGCTAATTCACCATAAGAAGCCAATGCGGCAGCATCAAAAGGTTCTTCATACCAAAGCACATTTGCATCGGATAATGCTTGCAATCTTGCGGCGGCGGCTTCTACATCCTCATGGAAGATAGTTCCGGCATCAATCATTAAATGTGCATCGGCGCCGATGCCCTCACGTGCAGCATGAATATGGTCTGCATCATCTTGCACACTGCCGCGGCCAAATGGTCCCCAGCCAAACTTAATTGCACTAAAACCAACTTTTCTAATATCACTTGCTTTGTTCAAAGTTTCTTCAGCGGTGTCACCAAATAAAACTGAAGCGTATGGAAGTTTGCGAGTAGCTTCTTTATAGCCAAGCAATTTATAAATAGGCTCTTCTTTTACCTGTCCAAGCAAATCCCAAAGCGCAATTTCAATTCCTGAAAGTGTTAAATCGCTTTGAATAATTGCATAAAAAGAGTTTGCTCGTACTTTGCGGGTAATTGCAAAAATATCTTCTGGTGAATTTAATTGCTCACCTAAAACCGAATCAATTACTGGATGACAAGCGCTGTGCGACATTGGCGCAATCCAACTTGCGATTGAAGTTAGTGGTGATGCCTCGGCTTCGCCCCATCCAACATAACCATCTGCAGTTACACGAACTAACAATGCATCTTGGCTGCCATCACCGATATCTAGGACCTCTGGCATACGTAAATAAAATAGATCTACTGAATCGATTTTCATGGCTTACCTTTCTCAATGGTTACGAAAGTGTAATTGGCTCCCGGTGCTTTGCAACCCTGCCATCCCCTGATGAGATGCCCCTAATTCGGCGTGAAATCCACGGGATTAAGAAGTTAAAAATCCAATTTATCTCTGCCCACGTTGCCTTTATCTTTCCTACTGGCGGAAGCGGAGGTAAGGGTGTGCTCCAATTGGGATCAAACTCGGCGCCAATTAGTTGTAGAACAGATTCAGAAACGCGGGCATGGCCTGCTGGATTCAAATGCAATTTATCTGTATCAACAAATCTCGGTGTTGCAATATCCGGATCTAAATTTGCATCAGCAACTATCGCGCCCACCTCTAAACCGATCATTCTGACATTGTTGTTAAATCCACTAAACCGCTGATGCCACAACTCCTGCATTTTTCCAGATTTTGCCACACGCTCTATTGCGGTAAACAAAAGTATTTGGGCTCCGGTAGCCGCCAGGGTGCGCACCGCTTCTCGATACTGCGGCAATACGATCTCTGGGTTGTATCCGGGGCGCAATACATCATTGGCTCCAGCATGAAAGGAAACTAGGGTTGACGGGCCTTGAATCCAGTTAATGGCTTCTGGTATTTGATTTTCAACTACCTCTGCAACTAATTTTCCACGTATTGCTAAATTACAATAAGAAAAATTAGATTTTTGTAGAGCAATTCTCTCTGCAACACGATCTGCCCAACCCCTAAATTGGCCATTGACTTGAATATCCCCAACACCTTCAGTGAATGAATCACCTAAAGCGATGAAGCGGGTATATCTAATCATCTTATTTTATAGCTTTCCTTTTTTCGGAAATTGAAAACAGTGCGATCGCCGCTGCAATACTCGCATTTAATGATTCCATCTCTGAGGACATTGGAATTGAAACCACCAAATCGCAATGCTCGCGCACTAATCGCGATAAACCTTTACCTTCTCCACCAACAATTAATAACAAAGGTTCAGTTGCTGCTGCTAATTCACCGATCAACGCTTCACCATCAGCATCTAATCCAATTACAAAGTAGCCCTCTTTTTGCACTTCTTGAATTGTGGCTACTAAGTTGCGGATTTGCGTTACAGGGGTTCTTGCTGCTGCACCAGCTGAGGCTTTCCATGCAACTGCACTCATGCCAGCAGAGCGACGTTCAGGAACTACAACACCATGTGCACCAAATGCACACGCACTTCGCACAATTGCACCGAGATTGCGCGGATCAGTTACGCCGTCGAGAGCAACAAAAAGTGGAACACCTTCAACTTTCCCGCGGACATCATCAAACTCTTTATAAACATATGGTGAAATTCGTAACGCGATGCCTTGGTGAGCTGGATAAGCATCTAACTCACGTCTTGCGCACTCCTCTATTGGAATCTTTTTTTCGCGGGCTAACTCAACGATTTCACGAACTCGATCGTCAATATCAATTCCGCGGGCCATTAAAACTTTACGTGATGGCATTTCGGCACGGAGCGCTTCTAATACAGGATTACGTCCAACAATTATGTCCTCTTCAAGTGGAGTCTCCCGATTTGCAGATCTTGGAGTGCGCGCTACTGATTTAGATCTAGCACCATCACCAACACCGCTCTGTTCTGTTGATCGCCGTGAATCTCTAGTTCCAGGTCTTTTGGCACCAGCTTTTGCTGGCTTTCCTTTTTTGGCTGCGGCTTTTTTTCGCTTAGCAGCAGGGTGATAGGTGCGGTCTTCGGCTTTTGGTGTCGGACCTTTTCCGGCTAACCTTCTTTTGTTATTTCCTCCGGTACCAACTTTTTTCTTGACCATTATTTACCTGTCCTCGCCCCGAGTGATGGTCCATCGCGGACCGCTCGAAGTATCTTCGATGGAAATCCCGACTGCAGAGATTGCATCCCGAATGCGATCTGCACTTTGCCAATCTTGACGAATTCTGGCCTCTTCTCGCTCTGCAAGAGCAAGTTTGACCAAGCCATCGACAATTTCAGTTAATTCATTACTTTGATCTATAACCCAGTTGTCGTCAAAAGGATCGCATCCTAAAATTGAAAGTGCTCCGCGCACATTTGCTGCATTATCAGTAAGTGTTTTTTTGTCATTCGACGTGATCGCGGCATTTCCCGCTCTTACTAACTCGGCGATTATTGCTAAGCCTTCTGGGACTGCTAAATCATTATCCATAGCCGCTGCAAAATCTTTAGAAATTTTTAGTTCTGGATTTTGGCCGATAATTTCTTTCGCACGTTTCAAAAAGTTTTCTACTCTGCGAAATCCGACTGCTGATTCTTCAAGTGCTTCTGGTGAATATTCAAGCATTGACCGATATTGGGCACTTCCTAGATACCAACGTAATTCAATTCCACGTACTTTGGTCAACAACTCATTTACCCGCAATGAATTTCCTAGTGACTTACTCATTTTCTCACCAGCTGTGGTGACCCAAGCGTTGTGCATCCACAATTTTGCAAATGGATAACCAGCTGCGTTTGACTGCGCAATTTCATTTTCATGATGTGGAAAAACTAGATCTAACCCTCCGCCATGAATATCAAAGGCCTCGCCTAAATAAGCGTGTGCCATCGCTGAGCATTCAATATGCCAACCTGGTCGTCCTGCCCCCCACGGTGTTGGCCATGATGGCTCACCAGCTTTTGCGCTTTTCCACAATGCAAAATCTTGTGAATTTTTCTTAAAACTTTGATCCCCGTCAGGTGAAATTAAGAGGTCATCTAATTTCTGTTTAGAGATAGTTAGGTATTCAGCTAAGGAACGAACATCCAAATAAACATCACCATTGCCTGGTGCATATGCCTTGCCTAAAGTAATCAATTTTTCAATTAATTCGATCATCTGAGTTATATGACCAGTTGCGCGAGGTTCATATGTTGGTGGCAGCACATTCAACTCTTTATATGCATGAGTAAATGCTCGCTCATACTTAAGAGCTAAGGCCCACCACGGCATCTCTTCTTTTAACGCATTTTGTAAAATTTTGTCATCAATATCAGTGACATTGCGAATAAAAGTTACGTTAAATCCAGAGTGAGTTAACCAGCGGCGCAAAATATCAAAATTGATTCCACTTCTCACATGCCCAATATGTGGAAGAGCTTGCACTGTTGCACCACACAGATAGATTGATACCGCACCTGGATTCAGCGGTTTAAATGCGCGGATTTCTCGAGTTGCGCTGTCATATAAGTGGATACTCACTTGGTCAGTCTAACTAACGCGCAATAAGGACAGTTGCCAGCGCGGCCAATCCTTCACCAGAGCCGGTAAATCCCATTCCATCGGTGGTGGTGGCAGACAGGCTCACTCGCGCACCATTTAAGGCTGAACTAATCGCGGTAATTGCCTCATCTCGTCGTGGACCGATTTTAGGTGAATTGCCGATTAATTGAGCGCTCACATTTTGAATTTTAAATTTTTCCGCACTAATCAATTTGTACACTTCAGCTAATAAATTAGCCCCACTTACTCCAGCCCATTTCGGATCTGACGTTCCAAAATTGCTGCCGAGATCACCGAGGTTCGCTGCCGAAAGCAATGCATCACAGATTGCATGCGCTACAACATCTCCATCGGAATGTCCCTCACATACCAAACTCTCAGGCCATTCAAGGCAAGCAATCCATGCTCCCTTTTTCTCGCCAAATTTGTGAGCATCAAAACCTATTCCAGTAAATATTTCACTCATTTGTTTCCGCCAATCTCTTTGCCCACTCTAAGTCAGCTGGCGTTGTAATTTTATGTGCATTTGGTTCTCCGGGGACAACTCTTACTGCAATCCCAAGTGCTTCCACCAATGTTGCATCATCAGTTGCATCATTTCCAGATTGATGTGCTCGATGCAAAATTCGGGCGCTAAAACCTTGTGGGGTTTGTACTGCTCTTAGCGTTGAACGCGATGGGGTTGATTCCGCAAAATTATTTGAATCAATAACTTTAATCGTATCTACTACTTCAATCCCCGGAACCACTGCATGATCCCCTGCAAGCAAAGCATCAATCACTCGCATGGTTTGTGCTTGCGTTGCAAAACAGCGAGCTGCGTCATGTACCAAAATGTAGTCGGCATTTTCATTAACTTGAGAAAGTGCTGCAGCGACACTCTTGCTGCGTACTTCGCCACCAGAGATAACTTTAATTTTTTTGTTATCTGAAAATAATCCAGAAATTTCTAGCTCAAAATCTTTTGGTGCGGCAATAATTATTTCTTCAACATGCGGCAAGATTGATTCAACCGCTCTTTGAACTAAAGTTTTGCCATTTATGACAACAAGTGATTTTGGAACTGACTGGCCGAGACGATCACCACTACCTGCTGCTGGAATTATTGCCGAAAAAAATTCGCCATTTATTCCCATGTGTCAGCCGATTAGGAGGCAAGTACCTCGTCGAGAATAACTTCAGCTTTCATCTCATCTGTTTTCTCGGCGAGCGCTAGCTCACTAATTAAAATTTGACGAGCTTTAGCAAGCATCCGTTTTTCACCGGCAGAAAGTCCACGATCTAAATCGCGGCGATAGAGATCGCGTACGACTTCAGCAACTTTAATTACATCTCCAGAAGCAAGTTTCTCAAGATTTGCCTTGTATCTACGTGACCAATTTGTTGGCTCTTCTGTATATGGCTGACGCAAAACTCCAAATACTCGATCTAGCCCCGCGCTATCAACGACATCGCGCACTCCAACTAAATCAACATTTTCGGCTGGGACTCGTACAGTTAAATCACCTTGAGTCACCTTCAAAACTAAGTAAATCTTCTCTTCGCCCTTGATGGTCCGAGTCTCAATCGCTTCGATTAGAGCTGCTCCATGATGCGGATAAACGACTGTTTCGCCAACTTTAAATGACATTTAAGGCCTTTCGAGGGCGTTCTTGGGGTAATTTATAGAGCTAAGTCTACCAGTCAAATGTGAGTAAGAACGCGCCGAATTTTTACTATCTATGCAGGTAGGAGGCTATATTTTTCGCTAAATTGTGGTTGACAAAATATGTAAATCTGTGCCCAATTTAGGATTTCGCATTTACCGCCTCAGCCAAGGAGAATACCTGCCGTGCGCAAAGTAGCTAAAGCATCTATAGCAACATTGGCCATAGCCACTCTTTTTGCATTAACTGGTTGTGGTGCTGGTCCGGATGCTCAGACCCGTTTAAGTTCTCAACTCACAGATGGTATTGAAGCAAATATCGGCGATCTTCGAATGGTAAATGTTCTTCTTGTAGCCCAACCGGATGGAAGTGCAGTTCTTGTTGGAACTGTTGTAAACAATGGAACGAAAAATGATCGCATAGGTGCGATAACTGCAAATAGTGTTGATGCAACGTTAACTCCTTTTGCACCAGCGCTTAATATCGGTGGCAAAGCAGTGTTCTCTGGAGATAGCGCAAATGCAATAGCAATATTCCCTGAATTAAATGCAAAAATTGGTGATCGAGTACCAGTTGAATTTACTTTCTCGGGGTCTGGTAAATTAAAAGTAGATCTTTTGGTCCGGGAAAAAAGTGCAGAGTTTGCATCTGTTAGTGGGGCCCCACTAGCTAATTAACTAGCAAATTAATTAAGCTTTCTAACCGAGAAATTTATAACCAAGTCCTCGTACGGTCTCAATCATTTCAGGGTTAGCTGGATCCTTCTCAATTTTTGCGCGCAATCGCTTTACGTGCACATCAAGTGTTTTTGTATCGCCGACGTAATCACTACCCCAGACTCGATCAATAAGTTGGATTCTGGTCAGAACTCTTCCCGAGTTACGCATTAAAAATTCAAGTAATTCAAACTCCTTCAAGGGTAATGAAATCGCAATATTATCAACGCTCACGATATGACGCTCAATATCCATTCGAACATTGCCACCAACAAGCACACCGCTAACTTCATCTGGTTCTTCCTGGCGGCGTAGTACTGCCCGAACTCTGGCGATCAACTCTCTTGAGGAGTATGGCTTAGTTACGTAATCATCAGCTCCAAGTTCAAGGCCAACCACTTTATCTACTTCAGTATCTTTGGCAGTTAGCATGATGATTGGAACTTGTGAACGAGTTCTAATCTGTCGGCAAACTTCTGTTCCATTTAAGCCCGGGAGCATCAAGTCCAACAGGATTAGATCCGCTCCACCTTTTTCAAATTCTGCAATCGCTTTTGGGCCGGTATCAGCAATGGCAGTTTCAAACCCCTCTTTTTGCAACAAGAAAGCGAGGGCATCAGAAAATGAATCTTCATCTTCGACTACCAATATCTTTGTCATAAGGTCTCCTTTGTTTTCGATCCATTTTCAATAAGCGGCAAGCGCAAGGTAAAGGAGCTTCCTTCACCAACTTGACTCCATACAGAGACATCCCCACCGTGATTTGCAACTACATGTTTTACGATTGAAAGTCCTAGCCCCGTGCCACCGGTTTCTCTGGATCTTGCCGGATCAACTCGGTAAAATCTTTCAAATATTCGCGTTTGCTCGCGCTCGGCTATTCCAATTCCCTGATCTTTCACAACTATTTCTACAAGATTCTCAACTATTCTGGCGGAGATAGTGACTCTTGTTTTCTCAGGACTGTAATTAATAGCATTTTCAATTAAGTTGTGCAGTGCCATAACTAATTGTTCTCGATCCCCAAAAACTGGTGCATGGATTTCTGAATCTAGCGCTATATCTATCCCCCGGGCCTCAGCATTAGTTTGGCTTTGTGCTGCAGCAATATCTATCACAGATGAAATACCTACGGGTGATGCACCAGTAAGTGGATCAGTATCTTGCAACCTTGAAAGTGAGATAATTTGTTGCACTAATTCAGTTAAGCGATTCGCGGTTTGTCCCATTTTCATGGCAAAGTGCTTAACCATCGCAGGATCATCGCTGGCTTGCAAAACTGCTTCGCTTAAAATTGAAAGTGCTCCAATTGGGGTTTTAAGTTCATGTGAAATATTTGCCACAAAATCTCGCCTGACACTATCAATTCGATCTTCTTCGCTGACATCATCTGCCACAATTAAAACTAATCCGTCTTTCCCTAGCAGTGTAACTTTTACTACTAAATTTTTTATGCCTTCGCCGACCGGTCCACGTGGAATTTCGATATTTCCTTCTTGTGATTTATCTTCGCGACGTACTACTCGAATTAACGCAAGAAGCTCTTCGCTAATTAACTTCCCGTCTTTTATTAATCCAATTTGTACGGCAGAGCTGGATGTATACAAAATTGCATTTCCCGGAGCCAAAACAATCACAGACGAGTCCAAGGTCTCCAAGACGTCCATGGCGCCACTCGAGAGTATGCCTCCAGAGTGCTGTAACTTCTCTAACCTACGGCGGG
>Ga0194035_1000273_pt1 | contig 31798 bp, 32 predicted proteins | sample JunL2320m_MetaG_FD_148680 | JGI IMG/M metagenome (GOLD analysis project Ga0194035, IMG submission 148680) | Anoxic zone freshwater microbial communities from boreal shield lake in IISD Experimental Lakes Area, Ontario, Canada - Jun2016-L239-20m | ecosystem: Environmental > Aquatic > Freshwater >...
GTGATTGTCACGGTGGATCACCGCCTCAAGACCGATCACACTCGTGCCGCATTCGAAAAGACACTGGACATCACTGTCGATGGCCAACCAGTCGTTGGCGCGTGGAATTGGATCAACAGCGGCACGGTGATGTTCCGGCCGAAGGATTTCTGGCCTGGAAATGCGACCATCGTGGTTCGGTCGAATGCCAAAGGTGTGCACATCACCAAAGGGCTGTGGGGTCAGGAAGATACCGAAGTCACCTTCCATACGAGTGATTCGATGATTTCCTACGTCGACATGAAGTCGCATCAATTGCGGGTGACTCGTAATGGCAAGACGATCCGGACCATCCCGATTACGACGGGCAAGCCGGGATTTGTCACGCGCTCAGGAGTCAAAGTTATCGAAAATAAAGAACTGACTCGGCTGATGGATGCATCAACCGGGGGTACCAACAAGAAAGATCCTGAGTACTACCGCCTGACCGTTCAGTTCGCGATGAGACTTACTGACACAGGAGAGTTCTTGCACGCAGCTCCATGGTCAGTGGGGGCGCAAGGTCACGCCAACGTGTCACATGGTTGCACTGGAATGAGTGTTTCTAACGCTGACTGGCTCTATCACCATTCAAAGATCGGTGACCTTGTCATCTACACCGGCAGCGACCGCCCTATGGAGGGCTTTAACGGCATCGGAATGTGGAACGTACCTCTCAGCGATTGGGCTCAGGGTTCGGCCCTCCAGCCCGCCTAGAGCGTCTTCGGGCTCACACTGAGACAGGCCGCCCTAAACCCGACAGTATTGCTCACATGTTCCTCGTGGTGTCCGGGCTCCCCGGAACAGGTAAATCAGCCGTCGCTGACGCGGTAGCCGGGCGATTGAGGGCCGTTCACCTGTCCATCGACCCGGTCGAAGACGCGATGCTTGGGGCTGGTCTAGAGCGGGGCTGGGCTACAGGTGTGGCGGCTTACGAGGCGGTTCGGGCTATGGCTGAGATCAATCTGAGCCTCGGCCTGTCCGTGGTGGTTGATGCTGTCAACGACAGCGAAGCTGCGCGCAACACGTGGAGAAACGCTTCGGCGGTAACTGGACAGCCAGTCACGTTCGTCCTGTTGACAGTGCCTTCGTTGGCCGAGCATCGTAGGCGGCTCGAGGGCCGCGATCGCGGGCTGGTCAATATCCCTCCGCCAACGTGGGAGCGGGTACAGGCTAGGGCTGACGCTTATGAGCCGTGGTTAGGTCCCTGCTCGGTCATTGACGCGAGTGGACCTCTATCGGTGGTGGTTGACCAGGTGCTCGCACTAGCTAACTGAACCGGGCGAATCCTGCGCAGTAACTAGTGGGCACAAAACTGAGGGCGCTCAGGATATCTGGACGCCCTCAACGCATACTTCTACGGACCTAGTCGGTCAACTCCGACGGGACAGGTGCTCCGGCATCGTGTAAGACATCGATTTCGTGAGCGACCTCATCGTGATGGTGGTGCTCGGCAGCTTCGATCTCGGCAAGCGTTGGACGCTTTACGTTTTCGCCGAAGTAAGCCTGCGACAACTTGGCCCGCCACTTCTTGGCGCGAAGTCCTGGCGTGGCAACACCATTCTCGTCGGTAGCCGGCGGTGCTTCGATTGGAGGGATATCGCGCTTGGCCAAGATCACTGCCTTCTCGTCATCAGAGATGGGCGTGTGGATCTCGATGAACTCACCGTGTGGCAGACGCAGGATCTGACCACTCTCGCGGCCGTGCATCAGCAGGTCGCGGTCGCGGCGCTGCAAGCCGAGGCAGAAGCGTCGGGTCGCGATGAACACCAGCGGAGGAATGACGAAGACCCCGATGCGGGTGAACCACGTCAATTGATTAAGCGACAAATTGAACGCTTGAGCGACGATGTCATTGGCCCCATTGATGACCAGGATTCCGTAGAACGTGATTGCTGTTGCGCCTAGTGCGGTGCGCGTAGCAGCGTTGCGCGGACGGTCCAGCAGGTGATGCTCGCGGGTGTCGCCGGTGATCCAGGCTTCCAAGAACGGGTATGCGAGGAGCAGAGTGACCAGGATTCCCGGCATAAGCACGCATGGGATCAGGATGTTCCAGCTCCAAGTGTGGCCGAGGAAGTCCTCCGATTCCCAGTTCGGGAATGCTCGAAGTGCACCATCGACGAACCCGATGTACCAGTCCGGTTGGGAACCGGCCGTCACTTGATCAGGTACGTACGGCCCGTACGCCCAGATCGGGTTGATCGTCACCAATGCCGCCATGAGGACGGTAACGCCGAAGACGATGAAGAAGAAGCCGCCTGCCTTAGCCGTGTACACGGGGAACAGTGGGAAGCCCACAACGTTGTCGTTCGTACGGCCAGGACCTGGGTACTGGGTGTGCTTGTGGTAGAAGATCAGCACGAGGTGAAGGCCAACACTTGCGAGCAAGATTGCCGGTACCAAGAGCACGTGGAAGGTGTACAGGCGCGGGATGAAATCGTGACCGGGGTATTCGCCACCGAAGATGAAGAACAGTAGGTAGGTGCCGACAACGGGGATCGACTCGATGATGCCGGCGACGATACGTACACCCACTCCTGAGAGCAGATCGTCAGGGAGGGAGTAGCCGGCAAAGCCCTCGAGAAGGCCGATCAGGATCATCGATCCGCCGATGACCCAGTTGAATTCGCGTGGCTTGCGGAACGCTCCGGTGAAGAAGATGCGGAACATATGAACCACCATCGCCGCCATGAAGAACAGCGCCGCCCAGTGGTGGATCTGACGAATCAGCAGACCGCCCCGTACATCAAAACTGATATGCAGCGTAGAGCTGTACGCCTCCGACATCGGAATGCCGACCAGTGGCTGGTAGGAGCCGTGGTAGATAACTTCCTGCATTGAGGGCTGGTACCAAATCGTGAGGTACACGCCTGTCAACAGCAGGATGATGAATGAGTACAGCGCGATCTCGCCGAGCATGAACGACCAGTGATCGGGGAAGACCTTGCGCAAGTTGTCTTTAAGCAGTGACGAGATGGGCGCGCGGTCGTCAGCACGACCAATCGCCTTGCCCACTCCTTCAACTACCGTACTCATGCTCGCTCCCAAAAACTTGGTCCGACAGGTTGCTGGAAATCACTTTGGGCCACGAGGTAACCCTCACTGTCAACGGTGATGGGCAGCTGCGGCATTGCGCGGGCAGCGGGTCCGAACACGACCTTGCCGGAATCTGCCAAGTCGAAGGTTGACTGGTGGCAGGGGCACAGTAGGTGATGGGTGCGCTGTTGGTAGAGGGCAATGGGGCATCCGACATGGGTGCAGATCTTGGAGAACGCCAGAATGCCGTTCCATGACCAGCCATCACCCTGCTCAGAGACGATGTCCGAGGGCTTCATACGGACGAGAATGATTGACGCTTTGGCCCGGGCGTTCTGGTCGCCAGCAGCCTCCTGGATCTCGTTGAGATCCTCGGGCGACGCAGAAACGAGTGATCCGACTTGCATGTCTTCTGGACGAAGAGGCTGACCGGTGACGTCGATGACGATTCGGCTGCCTTTACGCCAGATGGTGTGGCGAAGCGAATCGCCGGGTAGCGGACCCATGTCCTTGAGCATGACGATCAGCGGGAGTGGGAAAAGAGCAAGTGCCCCAAGGAGTGTGCGGCGGACCATCTTGCGCTCAACGAAGCCTGATTCAGCAACGCCAGCGTCGAAGGCAGCCTTGGCTGCATCTCGGTCTTCCTGAGGTGAACCGACGGGGTGGCGATAGTCGACGATCTCCTCGTCAGACATCAGCTTCTTAGCCCAGTGGATGGCTGCAATGCCGATCAACAGAGTGCCCAGGCCAAAGGTCAAGCCCAACACCAAGTTGGAGGTTTGAAGGGTGCCGACGGGGCCGAGATTGATGTATGACGTCTCTGGAATCGCAACGTACGCAGCGACAAACGCGATTATGCATACCCCGGACAGGACGAACATCGTCGACACCTGACGCTCAGCCCGACGAGCGGCCCGCGGATCGGTATCAGTAAGACGATGGTGGTGCGGTGGAAGAGGGAACTCGACAATTTCGCCTTCGACGATTCCCGTAGTTGCTACGTCTGTCTTGTGATCGTTACTCATCGAACCTTCGCTCCGATCCATACGGCGACTGCCAACAGGGCGCCAAGGCCAACAGTCCAGATGAAGATTCCCTCAGTAACCGGTCCGAGTGAGCCCAGGGCAAGACCGCCAGGGCTCGGTGCTGTTTGAAGTTCGTTGATGTACTTCAAGATCGCCCGCTTTTCAGCTGGCGGCAGGGTCTTATCGTTGAAGATAGGCATGTTCTGCGGACCGGTAAGCATCGCTTCGTACATCTGCCGGGGGGTCGCATTCATCAGACTCGGTGCGTACTTTCCATTGCTCAACGCACCACCGCGGCCGGCGAAGTTGTGGCACTGCGCACAGTTTGTGCGGAAGAGAACACCGCCCTCGGCGAGATTGGCATCTGAAGTGTTGAGGTCTTCGTCAGAGGGCACTGCAGGGCCGGGGCCGAGTGAGGCCACATAGGCCGCCAGCGCCGCGATCTGATCGTCTGTGTAGACCGGCGCCTTGCGCGGTGCCTGATTTGCCGGCTGCGCCATCGGCATGCGGCCGGTGGCAACTTGGAAGTTGACCGCGGCAGCACCCACGCCGATCAAACTGGGCCCCTCGGATGACCCTTGGGCTGCCAGACCGTGACAGGTTGCGCAGCCCTGCTGGAACAACTGCTTTCCCTGGTCGATCTGGGTCTGCGACGACATCGCGACGGATGCTTCTGCCGTACTGGTTACGGCGGCATAACCGACGCCCGTCATCACTAGGCCTGCTATTAGGACGACAAGGCCGGTGGCCTTATTGCGTCGAACTGAGGTGCTGGTCACGTGCGCCCTTTTTCTCTCATGTTCTAGTGCGGTTTCGATGCGGTACCCGATGGGTGATGCGGAGTTAGCGAATGAGGTAAATCATCGTGAAAAGGCCGACCCAGACGACGTCGACGAAGTGCCAGTAGTAAGACACAACAATCGCGGTGGTGGCCTGGCGGTGCGTGAAGCGACGAGAAACATACGTACGTCCAAGGACGAACAGGAACGCAATCAATCCGCCCGTCACGTGCATACCGTGGAAGCCCGTGGTGAGGTAGAACACCGAGCCGTACGCAGATGAGGAAAGGGTAATCCCTTCCTTTACCAGTTCTGAATACTCGGTGATCTGTCCGGCTACGAAAATTGCGCCCATGATGAAGGTGATGATGAACCACATACGCAGCTTCTTAACGTCACCGCGTTCGGCCGCGAACACGCCTAACTGACAGGTCACCGAAGACAGCACCAAGATCGTGGTGTTGACGGTCGCAAAAGGCACGTTAAGGCGCTCAGTGGAGTCGGGCCAAATATCGTAATTGACCGCGCGCATCGTGAAGTACATCGCGAAGAGTGCCGCGAAGAACATCAATTCGCTCGATAGCCAGACGATCGTTCCGACGGACACCATGTCGGGCCGATTGGCCGGCGCATGGGCCGAATGATTATCAGTAATAGTTGCAGTGGCCACGGTTAGATTCTGGCAGGTATTGCCAGAATCGGCGCGTCCACCCCCCCCTGTTTCAGGTTGCGCGTGGCGGACGGGTTGGTACCTCCGGCCCGTCGATCGTGAAATGTTGCACAAACGGACCCGGCGCGATGGTCAACCGACTTGGGAGCGGTAGTATGCAGCCATGAGTTCGGACACCGCAGAGCTACGATTCACGGTCCTCATTTACAGCGATGACGCAAATGTTCGTGCCGCTGTGCGCTCCGCGCTCGGCCGTCGACCTGCGGCTGATCTGCCGTTTGTTGACTACCTCGAATGTGCCACCGAGCCGATGGTTATCCGCCACCTCGACAAGGGCGGAATTGATCTGGCAGTTCTTGACGGTGAGGCAGTGCCGTCCGGTGGCATGGGTATTGCCCGCCGGATGAAGACTGAAATCTTCAACGCGCCGCCCGTCTTGCTACTTACCGGCCGACCAGAAGATGCATGGTTGGCCACATGGTCCCAAGCTGAGGCCGTGGTGCCGCATCCACTCGATCCCGTCCTGCTCGCCCACGCTGCTGCTGCCCTGTTGCGGCCGCGGGCGGCCATTGCCGCTCGCTCGTAGCCTCTGACTTTTGCTGAGACTTCCATGACTAATGCCGCACTGACCTCCACCTCGTGGCCGGAACTCACTGCAGCGCTCCTGCGTCGTGAGGATCTCTCCACCGATGAGGCCGCGTGGGCTATGGACCAAGCGATGTCCGGTGATGCCACGGCCGTACAGTTGGCTGGCTTTTTGGTGGCCCTGCGCGGCAAGGGTGAGACGTCCGAGGAGATAGCTGGGCTGGTCGGCGTGATGCTTGAACACTCTGCGTCAGTCTCGCTCCCCGTGGACGTTGGACCTGTAGTGGACACGTGCGGTACCGGTGGTGATCGCTTGAACACAGTTAACATCTCCACGATGTCCGCGGTGGTTGTTGCAGCCGCAGGGGCGCCGGTGGTCAAGCATGGAAATCGGGCGGCCAGTTCCGCAGCCGGTTCCGCGGATGTTTTGGAAGCCCTGGGTGTTGTCGTGGATTTACCGCCCGAAGCCATCGGACCCTGTGTCCAGCAAGCTGGTATCGCATTTTGCTTCGCACCAGTTTTTCATCAAGGAATGCGTCATGCGGCCGTCGCTCGTCGTGAACTGGGGCTGCCCACCGTCTTTAACATCTTGGGACCGCTAGCCAATCCTGCTCGTCCCGCCGCACAGATTGTTGGTTGTGCCGATGCTCGCTTGGCGCCGCTGATGGCCGCGGTTCTGCTTTCCCGTGGGACGAAAGCCCTTGTCGTACGTGGTGAGGATGGGCTCGATGAACTGTCGACTGCCGCTCCTACGCGGGTGTGGGATGTAACGGGGGACGCAGTAGTAGAGGTGTTGGTAGATCCTGCCGACCTCGGTATCAGCTCGCCATCACCTGGTGCCCTACGCGGGCAGGACGCAGCGTTTAATGCTGCTGTTGCGCGGTCAGTCATTTCAGGGGAGCGATCTGCCACCCTCGACCCGGTGCGCGATGCGGTCTTGCTCGGAGCTGCGGGCGCACTGTGTGCCTATGACGCTGCGTGCGGATTGCCGTTAGTGGGCACGGTGACCGATCGGCTGAAGTCCGCGCTACCGCGTGCTATTGACGCGATCGACAGCGGAGCCGCGGGTCGAACCCTTGACCGATGGATTGAGATTTCTCAGGCATTGAAAGCCTGATTCGGTTAGGGCCCGATCTGCCGACTTAAGACGTGGCCTCTAGTCAAGGCCAATTGAGAAGGCTGCGTCGAGGTCTTGGCGGCTGAACGTTTGGAACGCTACGTGCGTCTCGGTTGATGTGATCCCTGGCGTCTTTGAGATGCCTCCCGTAACGACCTGACTCACCTGCTCGAGTGATTGAACTCGCACCAGCGCGACGAGATCAAGATCTCCCGTTACGGAGAAGACTTCGCTGACCCCGTCTAGTGCGGCGACTGTTTCAGCCACAGAGTTGACGCTGCTTACTTCCGTACGAATGAAAACCAGTGCTGTAATCATGTGCCCACCCTAGGACGCGCGCGGGTAGTTCACTACCCGCGGCGCTATATTGCCATGACGATCTATCTGGCCGCCGGAGGTAAGGCCAACTAACCAGCAGGACGAAGATTCCGATCCATGGCCGGGATCGGGACGACTAGTTCTCGGCGAGACTGGGTCATCCTGGCCAGAAGTCCTGAGGCGCCATAGGCAGGAAGCGACCACGCTACATCGTTCTCACCAGGTACGAGGCGCACCCCGTCGCTGGCCAGCCAACGCAAAATCAGGGTGCTCTCCTCGATTAGGCCCGCGGGAACGGTTCGCGGGTTTGGGGCTACCTGTTCTGCTGTCGCGACGGCAGCTGCGACTGTTATGCGCGGATCCGTACCTGCTGGCGCGTGGGCGGCACCAGCGAGTCGGCCATAGCGGATCACGTGGATCTCCCAGGCTCGATCAGGGAGTGCGCGAGCCGCGATAAGTTCGGGAATGGCTACGAGGGCAGCAATTTCTTGGGCGCGTGCAGCACCTCGGGCGAAGGTTTCTAGGCGATCGCGCCACGCGGCAGCCTCTTCGTAACGCAACTCCATTGAGAGTGTGGTCAAGCGATCCCGCAGCGGCTGCTCGATGAGCCGTCCATCGCGGGTGAGGGCCTCACGCATCCGATCGGCGATCTGGCCATAACCATCTGCGTCGATCGCACCGATGCACGGAGCCGAACAGCGACCCATGTCTGCCAGCACACAGGCCGTGACGGCCGGGCGGCGCACGGAAATCTTGTCGGTGCAGGTACGAAGGGGGATGGCCGCGTGTAGTGCTTCGATCGCTTCGAGGGCGGTCTTGCGTGAGCCAAACGGCCCTAAATACGCGGCCCCCTCTGACACGTCATCACGGACCTCCCGTACGACCGAGAGCCGCGGGAACGCCTCTGCTGTCAGCTTCACCCATACCGCTCGACCACTGTTCTTACTGCGCCGGTTGTAACGCGGGTTTAGCTCGGTAATAAGCCGGACCTCTCGCACTTCGGCTTCAAGAGGTGAACTGCACACGATGGCATCGACCGACGTCGCAATACCCACCATCTCAGCCATCCGCGTGCGGGTCTCCGAAGCGGTGAAGTAGGTGCGTACGCGCGACCGGATCCGTTGTGACTTGCCGACGTACAGAGCGTGATTGTCATGATCGCGAAACACGTAAACACCCGGTGCGTCGGGTAGATCGTTTGCCAGATGCTTCTTGCGTCGCTGGGCCGGGGTCACCCGCGAGGTATAGGTGACGAGTTCATCGAGTGAGTGAACGCCAAGAGTTCCGATGCGCTCGATCAGCCCGTGTAAGACGTCGACGGTGGCGCGCGCATCATCGAGGGCACGGTGAGTTGGAGTTGTCGTCGCACGGAAATGCTGGGCCAAAGTGCTCAGCTTGCAGTTACGAACTTCACCACGAAGTAACACTGCTCGAGCTAATCGAGCCGTATCGACGACCGCATGATCAGGCCACGCTCGGGCAAGGCGAGTGCATCCGCCTTTAAGGAAGGAGATGTCATAGGGCGCATTGTGGGCGACAAGGACGCAGCCAGCTGCAAAGTCAAGGAATGCTGGAAGGGCCACAGCCAGCGTTGGTGCATCGCAAAGCATTGCATCGGTGATTCCCGTCAACACGGCAATGAACGCCGGGACTGGAATACCAGGGTTAACCAAAGTTTGGAACTCGCCGATGATCTGACCGCCGCGAACTTTAACCGCGCCAATCTCGGTGATTCCGGCGTCGCTCGGGGATCCGCCGGTTGTTTCAAGGTCAACGACAACAAACGTGACATCGGACAGCGGAGTGCCGAGGTCGTCGAAAGCTGTTTGATGTCCCACATCCATGACCGTAGACACAGGGTCTGACGATCACCAATCGGCTCGCCGAATTTGGGCAAAGGAATCACCCGCCGTGACTGGCTCTGAGGCAACTCAGACTTCTCAACTCTGGGCCTGTCAGAGGTCCCGCCTAACGTTGCATCTACTAAACGATGTGGTCGGCAAGTCGACCATCGACGGGCCGTAACAACCGGTTCGCGATGGAACAGATGAGTAGGTGGAACGATGATTATCGATTGTGATTCATGTGAGGTTCGTGGTTTGGCCTGCGGGGATTGCGTTGTGTCCCATGTTTTGGGCCCGATGCAGTGGGCTACAGGTGACGGGATTGCCAATGAGGAACGTGCGGCCCTAGCTGTGCTGGCCGATTCGGGTCTGTTGCCGCCGCTGCGCTTGGTGTCCGGTCCGCGGATCCCAGTCCGCGGCCCCGGTGACTCTGGTCGGGCAGTTTCATAACTCTGCTGCGCGGTGAAGCACTCGACCCTCATGTGCGCTACGTCCTGCGCATATGTACTGCGTGACGTACGTAGAGCGATGCGACAGGATCGTGAAATGCCACGTACGGTGTCTGTATGAGTCACCTGAGTCCGGTCGAGCCTGCGCCTAAGCGCGCTGTTGGCCTTGTTCTGGTGCTCACCGCCGGCCTGCTGCTCGTGATCGGCGTTGTCGGGGCCGGGTTGGTGGCCCTGCTCGGTAGAACTCCGGTGTCTAGCCCGCAGGCTTCCCCGAGTGTGCATGATGACGTTGCCGCGGTAGCGCCGGCCACAACCAATCCGACTCTGCCGGAGGAAGTAACTAATCCAACGACGCGTCAGTATGCGATCGATCGGTTGTTGCGCGATCGTGCCGATGCCTTACTCCTTGGCGATGCGTCGTCCTGGGCACGCATGCAGGTTCTGGACGCGGCAGTTCCCGATTTTTCCAGTATTCACAGCCTTTCTCCGGTCTCGTTTGAGTACGCAACAACCTCGATAACCTCCGATAACGATCCGACTCAGGCAGCTGTTTCCGTACTCGTCAAGTACCGCCTCCCGATGGATGCCGCGGCCGCCACTCTGCGTGAGGATCTAGCACTTCAACACACGGATACTGGGTGGCGCATTGCCTCTGAGCATTCGCTGGGTAGAAAACCCGTCTGGGAGTTGGGCGCGGTTTCGCATGTAAGCGGCAAGCACGCGACTGTAATCGGCATCGATCAGACGGATGCGGCGCTCCGGCGCTATGTCGCTATCGCGGATGCGGTCATCCCAGATGTGACTAAGGCGTGGGGCACTGATTGGACGCAGCGCGTGGTAATCGTGGTTCCTAAAACGTTGCGTCAGATCGAAACCGGGCTTGGTCGATCGGCAGACTCATTGCGCGATATTGCCGCCGTGACGTCGATGGAGACAGCATCTGGTGATCATGGTTCACCGAGGATTTGGCTCAACCCGCTCACCATGCAGGAGTTGTCCTCACTTGGTCGCGAGATTGTGCTTCGTCACGAGGTCGCGCACGTAGCCACGGGGTCGGGTTCAACCGATGCCACGCCGTTGTGGTTAGAGGAGGGGCTGGCTGAATACATCGGCTATGAGAACAGCGGTGTGAGTCGAGCGGTTGCCGCAGGGGATGCGATTGATGCAGTGCGTGACGGACGCAAATTCACCCAACTGCCCTCGACTGACGACTTTTCTGGAAGTGGTCTAGCGATTGCATACGAAAGCGCGCTCATTGCATGTGATGAGTTGGCCAAAGACGGTGGTATCGCCACGTTAGTAAAGACCTACCGAATCGCCGCCCAGGGCACAGGATCATCAGACGAAAATGTGTCCGCAGGCATTCACCAGGTGTACGGCGTGACTCTCGACGAATTTGTCCGCCGATGGGATGTTCGACTCCATCAGCTGGCTGGGCTGCCGAATACGCAGGCGAAGACGCCCGATGCACTGCCGTCAGTTCGGCCCACCGGATGACCGTCGATTAGGAGTTTGGATCGTCTCGCTTAAGCAGCCCAAGCTTGAGCGCTGTCATCAACGCTTGAGCGCGATTTCCGGCTCCCAACTTCTCGTACAACTTGCTGATGTGCGTCTTGGTTGTGGACTCACTGATGTACAGCTGGCGGCTAATCTGCGCAACACCGAGCCCGTCGGCCAATAGACCGAGGACCTCCCGTTCTCGCGGTGTAAGTTGAGGTCCGGTCGGCGACATTTTACGTCGCATGGCTTCGTTGAGGTCATTAGCGGTGAACGAGTGAGGCGAACTCTTTGCATGCTTGGCCGCGGCAACCACGTCCTCGGCTGGGGCGTTTTTCGGTACGAATGCAGATGCACCTGATTCGAGGGCTTCGAACAGTTGATCGTCACCGGCGTACATGGTCAGAATAACGATGCCCATGTCGGCGTGTTCCTTGCGAATCGCGCGGCAGGCTTCGAGGCCGTTGCCATCGGGCAGGCGCACGTCGAGGATTGTGACGTCAGGATTGACAAGGCCGATCAGTCTCTTGGCGTCGGCGAGAGATCCAGCCTCGCCTACCACCTCAAACTCGCGATCGCGCTCGAACGCTCTGCGCAATCCTTGGCGGATCAATTCGTGATCGTCCACCAACAAAACATTGATCGTCATGCCGCCCCCTGTCATGCGTAGATGCGTCATGATCATGTCACGTTTTATCGGGTTCGTTCGTTGCGATCGCGAATTCGTCATTCGGGAAACAATGCCGAGCACGTGGATGATGAATGTTCGTCTTAACGGCCACGTTGGGGCGTTGAACGGTTGACGCCATCGGGCCGGGCAAACAACGGTCTCACGCTGTGTCACGTGTTGGATCAGTGACGGAGGTCGGGGTAGCCCCGATGTTGAGTTCGACGACAGTTCCGCCGCCCACGCGTTGACGGATGGATAACGCGGCTCCCAGGCGCTCGGCCCGTTCGCGCATGATCTCCATCCCGAAGGAATCACCGCGCGGCGAACCCAGGCCTTGGCCATCGTCGGCGACCCGTAAAAATGCCACCGGCGGATCCACTCGACAGGTAACCCACAGGTTGCGCGCACGGGCATGTCTGCGTGCGTTGGTGATTGCTTCTTGGGCAATGCGTAGCACTTCGGTTTCCGTCTCAATGGGTAACCGAAGTGCCGACTCGTCGAGCACCATGTGCATCGTGATGCCCGTTCCCGTGCTCATCGACCGCACGTAGTGCGAGAGTCCAGCGCCAAGCCCGGCACTGGGTTGGACGTCGGTGCGCAAGTCAAAGATCGAGAGTCGCAATTCGCTGACGATGCGCGTCAGTTCACCGCGTAGTGAATGCAGCGCCGCGCCGACCTTCTCGTCTTCCGAGCGCGCGCTTAGGTCGTCAACGACGTACCCCAGTGACGCGATTTCCTGTGCGATCCCGTCATGAATTTCGCGGGCCAGTCGACGTCGCTCTTCAACGGTGGCGATCGAACGAACTTCGCTAAACAATTGTCCGGTTTCGATACGTAGGGCAGCGTCATCAACAACGGCTTGTGCGTCGTCGAGGTGGCGGATTGCCCACGGAGAGGTGTCACGCTCGACAGCGACCAACCCGATGGTCCGTTCACCTAGACGCATCGGGAAGTAGGCGGAAAAGCCCTCCGCGCGGGCTGATATCGCCTCATCGCGCTGTATCGGTTGGCTCGTCAGGAAGGCGGCCTTCCAAACCTCGTTGCCTGAGGCAGGGTTCCAGTCGAGTCGATCCGCGCCCCGATATGCCAGCGGGGTAACAACACCGTTCGCATCCCGAGTATAAATCGCAGCCCGATCGAACGCCAACACAGTGTCGAGTTCTGCCAGAACTTGCTGGGACAACGACACTTCGTCAAGACCGGTTGGAAGCTCGCGGGAAACGTCACGCAGTTCGGTCAACAATTGATGTGCGGTTGCATACGACGTGGTCGTTTGACGTTGCTGTCGTAGGACAGATCGCGCCCATCCACTCAGGAGCCCAGCAAGCAGTGCCATAGCGAGCCATTCGGCAATGGTGGCAGTCCAGCCGTGAGTACTTGACTCTTTGTCTGCCACACCTATCAGGCCGATCGTGACCAAGCTGATAAGTGTGGTGGTTGCTGCGGCCCCAATCCCGATACCAAATCCGGCTGCGAATGAGGGCACGACGAGATAGGGAAGAAACGCATCGAAGTGTGGTGCTCCGCTGGCGATGATGGCAGAGGCGAGGGCGGCTTCCATCGTGATCTGCATCCAGCGGCCACTTACTGATTTCAACGGAATGCTGGCTAGGAGTGCAACTGCCACGAGGGCTAATGAAGAAGTGACTGAAGTCCCATCGGCTGAAAACGCCGACACGACAAAGCAGATACTGAGAACGCCAAACCTGGCCACCGCTACTACTACGTTGGGCTGGCGCCAATTAGCAACTCTGGTTAACCGTTCCATCACATAGACAGTTGCACATCTAGGTCTATGTACGCATGTCTATGTCAACATGAACTGTGGCAAGCCTCGATATTGCGGACGATACGTTCGTCGTTGGTGACGCCCGAATCGTGGCTCGGATGGTCAACGAACCGGCACGCCAACGACTGTGGTGGCCGGACTTGGCGCTGCAGGTAATCAGAGATCGCGGTCGCCAGGGAGTCCAGTGGCAGGTTGGCGGCACCTGGGCCGGCCGTGCGTGGAACGGCACGATGGAGATCTGGCTCGAGGCAGTTCTCGATGGTGTCGTGCTGCATCACTACGCTCGCCTCGACCCGGTGGGGCCGGCCCTACACGCGAAAGAACTCACGTCGCTGAATGTCACCTATGTGACCAACTGGAAGCGGCATGTGTTCGCTCTCAAGGACGAGGTCGAATCCACTCGGGATGTTCGCCGGCAGTCTTAAGTCGGCGCCACTATCGGCCGATAGACATCGTGTGGCGGATAAGTATCGATGCCCTCATTGCAACGCGGCAATCCCGCAGGGAGCTGCGTGGTGCTCACTTTGTCTTGCCAACCTTGCTCCTCAACCCGTGGATTCACGATACGGGTCACCTCTAGTTGCGGGAGTCCCTGACCCGGAGCTGGTCACAGCCCACGCTAGGAGCGGGTCCGCTCCGAACAGCTCGACCGCCACCGTTTCTGGCAGGGCGATCGGCACCCTCCTGAACAAGGGGGGACGCAGTCGCCCAGTTGGTCGACACAGCGCAGGTGCTGCACAGGCGGCAGATCTTGTGCCCGCCGTAGAACAGGAAGTCACGGTGGCAGCGGAGTTAACGCGCCGAACCGGCGTAGAAGAGGTCCGCTCGCCGGTAATCCCGGCGGAGACCCAGCTGTGGGCTGAGCAGGTCCTCACTGAGCTGAGAAAGGCTGAACCGGGTTTGCTCGATCCGCAAACAGCACCCGGCGGTAAGTGGGGGATGGCGGCGATCGGAACCACGGGCGTGGTCGTCGTACTCCTGATCGTCTACACGTTGCTTGGTTTTGTTGTTGGCCGGTAGAGCGGCAATCAGCAGCAGACGGTGCCACGCGAGCACGTCGCAAGATTCAGGACGCGCTTAGCCCCGTGATTGTTTAGGGTCATGACGTGCGGCTAAATTTTGTAAGCGATGTCCATGGCAGCGTCGATGCACTTCGGGCGGCAGCTGATGGCGCAGATGCGCTGGTATGTCTCGGAGATTTTGTCCTTTTCATCGACTATGCCGAGCCGGGTCGAGGTATTTTCGGCAGCCTTTTCGGGGACGAGAACACACGGCGCTACATCGAATTGCGCACCGCTGGAAACTTCGATGAAGCTCGGGCTTGGTCAGGCCAACTCTGGGCCGAGGTCATCGAGCGCGAGGGTGTCTCACGTAGCGATCTGGTTGATCGCATGATTAAAGAGCAGTACCGCGAGCTGTTCGCCGCACTACCAACCCCCGCGTACCTGACGTACGGAAATGTGGACGTCCCGGATTTTTGGCCACCGTTCCTTCGGGAGGGTCACACCGTGCTCGACGCCCAGACGGTGGACATCGATGGGCTCCGATTTGGTTTCGTCGGCGGTGGGCTGATTTCGCCTATGCGCACACCGTACGAACTCGATGAGCAGACTTATGCAGACCATGTGGCCGCACTCGGACCGGTCGATGTTCTGTGCTCGCACATTCCGCCGGCGGTACCTGAACTGCTCTACGACACAGTTGCGCGCAGGTTCGAACATGGCAGTGTGGCCTTGGCCGATTACATTCGAGACGTACAGCCGAGGTATTCGGTTTTCGGGCACGTGCATCAGCCACTGGCGCAACGGCTCCGCATCGGCCGTACCGAATGTGTGAATGTGGGGCACTTTAACGGTGGCGCGACACCATTTTCCCTCAGTTGGTAACGGGCGCTGTTATTCGGAGCTGACGTCCTGACCTCGACCATCTGAACCTCGTCGCAACGCGATCGAAGGGGTATGGTCACTCCATGGCTGAACGCACTGAATCGAGCATCGTGATTAACGCACCTGCTGATCGCGTGATGGATGTGATCGCGGACGTACTGGCGTACCCGGAGTGGAGCGACGGTGTACAAAGCGTCGAGATCCTCACGACCTACGAAGATTTGCGACCTGCGGACGTCGTATTCGTGGTGGATGCCGGAGCCATCAAGGACAAGTACCAGCTGGAGTACGACTGGGCCGACAGCAACCGTGTTGTGACCTGGACGCTTACGTCGGGGGAAGTGCTCAAAGCGATGGATGGCGCCTACCGTTTAACCGAGAACGGTGATGCCACGACGACTGTTGTGTACCAGTTAGCCGTTGACGTCAGCATTCCGATGATTGGCATGATTCGACGTAAAGCCGAGAAGGTGATTGTGGATACCGCTCTCAAGGGGCTCAAAGAGCGGGTGGAAAAGTCATGACTCAGTCGCCGTTATCGGGCGATGACATTTCTAAGGCGATCAGTACTGCGCAGAAATGGTTACGAACCCAAGCCCCGCATCTAGCTCCCGTCGATGAACAAGGCGAAACCTGCCCATGCCCTTTGTGCAAAGTGGTAGTGACTGTGCGCGATATTGATCCAGATGCGGCCGCAATGTGGGTAAACACTGCGTTCGCCGCCTTTACCTCGACCCTCGCCTCGTACACGTCGGGGTCGTCAGCGGCACAAAATGACGGTGATTGGGCGGGGAATTCGCCAGCCCAACCCCCTACAATCGGTGAAGATCTTCGCAATGCGGAACGTGAAGAAGGTCCCGAGGTCGCCACGACGTGATGTCGCCCGGCGCAGGGGAGAGTGATCCTTCGGTCGCGGTCGGCGTGCCGGGATCGCAACTCAGTCGGCACAATGATGTGCAGATTCCTCCCTTACGCGGATCGGATTGGCCAAGCACATGTCGGTCTCTATTGGTGTTGACATCGGCGGTACGAAGATTGCCGCTGGGCTCGTCGACGAATCCGGTGTGATCGTTGAGCGGGTCCGCAAGGAAACTCCGGCGCGTTCCTTCGACGGTGTCGTCGATGCGATCGCCCTTGCCTGCACCGATCTTGTGTCATATGCACGCACGCATGGGCTCGAACTTGTTGAAGCCGTTGGAATGGGTGCTGCCGGCCTCGTTGACGAAACGGGTGCTGTCGTTCGTTTCGCACCTAATCTTGGCTGGACGGAGGCTCCGCTTGGTCCTCGGGTTACGCTGGCCAGTGGTCTGCCAAGCATCGTTGAGAACGATGCCACCGCAGCGGCATGGGGTGAGTTCCGTTTCGGAGCTGGACGTGGTGCGAATTCCCTCGTCGCGGTAACAGTCGGTACGGGTATCGGCGGCGGCATCATCAACGCGGGCCAACCGCTTCGCGGATCATTCGGCATGGCCGCTGAGTTTGGCCACATCGTGCAGGTACCTGAGGGCCGAGTTTGCGGTTGTGAGCGCAGAGGTTGCTGGGAGCAGTACGGAAGCGGGAGTGCCTTACTGCGCGAGGCGCGCGACTTGGCGCATGAGCGCCGTTCAGAGGCCGACATCCTTCTGGCCATGGGCGATGGCACACCTGAAGGCGTCACCGGGCTGCATGTGTCGAACGCAGCAGCAGCGGGCGACCCGGTCGCACTAGAGGCATTCCGTCGCATTGGCAGTGCCCTTGGTCGTGGGATGGCCGATCTGACCGCGATCTTGGATCCAGATCTTTATGTCTTAGGTGGCGGGGTTTCGGAGGCGGGAAGCATTCTGCTCAACCCTGTGATCGACTCATATGAAACTTCCGTCGTGGCCCGGGCTTATCGTCCAAAGGCGAGAATCGTGTTGGCGGAGTTATCCAATGATGCCGGCCTGATTGGTGCTGCAGATCTCGCTCGCGCCCTGGTTTAGCTGAGTGCCCCGGTAGCACCGGCTGGCCCTTAGACGACTGCGCCGTCGTCCCAATTGTCTGGCTTGCGGCCTGGCATACGCGCAACGAGCGTGACGAAGCCACCGAGGAAGGCAGCAATTGCCGATAGGACGATCCATGGCTCGAGGGTGAGCCCAAAAATTGTCGCAAGAACAATCAATCCCGGCCCACCGAGCAGGGCACCCCAGGCAAGTCTGGTGATGGGATCGGTTTCGGGAAGTGGCGGTGGTGTGGGTGGCTCGAAATGCCCGTCATCTTCGACTAATTCGTAATCGCGTGGACCGCTCGACTGCCGAAGGAGCCGATCAGTCTGATCGGTGTTCGAAGGTGGGTCAGAATCTTCGCGAACCGACCATCGTGGGACGGGGTCTGGGGTTGTTGTCCCGAATCCGGACACGATGCCATCAAAGAGCGCATCGACATCGGCGTCAGCTAGATCTCGCTGGCGGTCACGTGCCTTCATATCGGAAGCGTCGGCTCGCATCGCTGCGTCGGCGTGGAAATCAGAACGCAGCGATGGCAGTGCCCGGGCCACAACGGTGTGTGCGAGCTCAAGTTGTGCGTGATCGACGTGGATCCGTTCAGTGGGGCGATCGGGTGGAATCGTATCGCGGGCTAGCCCGGGATCACCGGCCAATGGGGTTGCTACGGCCGCGATGTCTGCATCTCGTAAAAGTTCTAGAACGTGATCGGCGACGGGGGGATCGACGTCGACGAGTGCTGCGTAGCGAGCGGCTTCGGGCAGACCATTGCCGCGGCCGGTAGGAGCACTCATGTTCTAAGTGTCACCCAGATAGGGTCGAACTGGCGACTCGGTTGATGAAGTCCACACTTGTGCTGAAAATTAACGGAGCGTCATTATCGAGAGTCGCAACGTGATAACTGTTCTCCAGCCAAACCTCGGTTTTGTCCGTGCTCGAGACGTTGTTGAGGATCCATGAAGAGTTACTCGGCTCAACAACGTGATCTTCCCGGCTATGCATCAGCAAGACGGGGGAGTTAACTCGGGCGATGTCCGTCTTGATGGTGGCCCACGCCTGCTGAAGTGAATAGACGGCGTTCAGAGGAAGTTTGGAATACCCGCCCTCGTCGACTCCGGGCTTTTTGGTGTCGTTGATGATGCCGGGGAATGCCTTCACCACGTGGCGAACTACCGGCAGCAAATGTCTGTCCCATCGCTCGGTGTGTACTGCCGGATTGACCAGCATCAAACCCGCAACATCGCCGGGTCGTTGCTCGGCGAGCCGAAGTGTGAGCGATCCGCCCATCGATAATCCGGCCACGAATACCTGCTCACATCGGCTCGTCAGTTCCGTGAGCGCGCGATCAACCTCGCTATACCAATCGTCCCAACGTGTTACTGCCATGTCTTCCCAGCGGGTGCCGTGGCCTGGCAGCCGAGGGAGTTCGACGCTGAATCCTTGGGCAGCTAGGTACTCCGCCCATGGACGCATCGAAACAGGCGACCCGGTAAAGCCGTGGATCACCAGTACTCCGATTGAGCCACCCTCGTGGGAGTACGGTTCCGCACCGGGTATGAGAGGCATTGGTTCTCCAGATTGCTCAGGCGCATCGCGCTGCTCACACGCTCGCGTCGCGATTTGATGATCGATTCCGACCGTTTGGGGACACAATCCAGCTGGCTGGATCTTGTAGATCTGACGTTACCTCTTACACAGGATTCGGGGGAGGGATACTGTCAGCATTGGTTGGCGGATTATTCGAGTTGTGATCGTGCACGTAGTTTTCGATCGTAGCCCAGCGTAGGTGTCGGCGAATTAGTGATTACGTATGCGGTGAGGAGGTGGTCGCGTGTTCTATTGGCTCTGCAAATACGTCCTCATCGGGCCCTGGCTGCGCCTGATCTTCCGTCCACAAGTCACTGGGGTTGAGCACCTTCCCACCGATGGCTCAGCAATTCTGGCCAGTAATCACCTGTCGTTTTCTGACTCGATTTTCCTGCCGATAGTTGTCAAGCCCCACATCACCTTCTTGGCCAAGAGCGATTACTTCAGCTCGCCCGGGCTTAAGGGTTGGGCTACCAAGTTGTTTATGTCCGCGGCTGGGCAGGTGCCTGTCGACCGTTCCGGCGGTCGAGCCTCTGAGGCGGCGATCAATACTGGGGTACGCATTTTGAATCAGGGTGAATTGCTCGGCATCTATCCCGAGGGCACGCGATCACCTGATGGTCGCCTGTACCGGGGTAAGACCGGCGTTGCGCGGATGGCACTCGAGGCCAAAGTTCCGGTGATCCCAGTGGCGATGATCGATACCGACAAGATCCAGCCGCCAGGGCGGATCATCCCCAAGATCATGCGCGTGCGCATTGCCATTGGCGAACCGTTGGACTTCTCACGATATGAGGGTATGGAAGGTGACAGGTTCATCCTGCGCTCCATGACGGACGAGATCATGTACGAACTCATGCAATTGTCGGGCCAGGAGTACGTCGATATCTACGCGGCGAAAGCCAAGTCGATGATCGCTGAGGCGTCGGCCGCGCCTTTACCCGTGATCGACCAGACAGCCAGCGCGCCGGCTGCTTAGGTTTGCGTCATGCGCCGGTCGATCCGCGAACGGTTAAAGAACGGCCCAGCCTTTTGATCGTTCGACGGCCGCCCGCCAGCGTTGCTGAGCACGTTGATCGTGCACTCCTGGCTCGAAGGCGGCTGACCCCTGAACGAGTGCAGAGATGGCTGCCTTGTCTGTCCAAAATCCCGTTCCGAGGCCCGCAAGAAATGCTGCGCCGAGACCCGTCGTCTCAAGTGCGCCAGCGCGAATAACAGGTATGCCGAGTGTGGTTGCCTGCGCCTGACAGAGGAAATCATTCGCCGCAGCCCCGCCGTCCACCTTCAGGGCCGGTAACCTCACCTGCCCTTCTTTGACCATCAGCGAGATGACGTCACCGACTTCGTAAGCGATGGCCTCGAGTGTTGCGCGCACGATGTGAGCGCGGGTGGTGCCACGAGTGAGCCCCAGGATGGTGCCACGTGCATGTGGATCCCAGTCAGGTGCGCCAAGGCCGGTCAGGGCCGGCACGAACACGACGCCCCCACTATCAGGAACGCTGCGTGCTAAAGCCGCGGTTTCGGCCGCTGACTCAATGATGCCAAGTCCGTCGCGTAGCCACTGGATGGCTGCTCCCGTTACGAAGACAGCACCTTCGAGTGCATACGTCAGGGTGCCATCTGGCTCCTGCCAGGCGACCGTCGTCAGCAGCCCGGTTGACGACTCAACCGGCTGATTACCGGTGTTTACTAAGACAAACGAGCCGGTTCCATACGTGCATTTACTCGTTCCGAGTTCGAAGCAGGCTTGCCCGAATAGGGCCGATTGCTGATCGCCGGCAATTCCGGCGATAGGGATGTCGAGACCGGCGAATGAATCAGGGTCCGTCTGAGCGACGATTCCATACGATGAGACAACCGTTGGGAGGCAGTCGATGGGGACTTTGAACACTTCGCACAATTCGTCGCTCCACGCGCCTTCGTGGATGTCGAACAGCAGGGTGCGTGACGCATTTGAGGCGTCGGTGATATGAGCCGCACCCGCGGACATACGTGCGATCAGATACGAGTCAATTGTGCCGACTGCAGTACGACCGGCACGCACTCCCGCCCAAATGTCTGGTTCGTTGAGCCACAGCCAACTGAGTTTGGTCGCACTGAAATAGGGGTCTAGCCGAAGCCCCGTCAGGGCGCCAATTCTTGGCTCATGTCCGTCCGCGCGTAACTGGTCGCAGATGCCCGCTGTGCGCCGGTCCTGCCACACAATGGCTGGCCTGGGGGAGGCTAGAGTCTGGCGGTCCCACAGCACGATGGTCTCTCGCTGATTGGTGATACCTATCGCTGTGGGACGTTGGCCGGCCTGCTGCACATCGGCGAGGGCGGTGTTTACTGCGACGAGGGTTGCTGACCAAATTTCTTCTGGCTCATGTTCAACCCAGCCCTCCTGAGGGAAGTGCTGGGGGAATTCGCAATAGCCACGGCTCACGATGTGGCCGTCGTGATCGACGATCAGGGCGGTAACGCCTGTTGTTCCAGCGTCCACCGACAAGATTGTCACCGCGGTCCGCCGGTGAGCCTTCGCAGATGGCCAAGGACGATTGGATCGATCTGGCCCGGCACCATTCGCTCCTCGAGATTTTCGATATCGGCCCAGACATTGAGGGTCTTCTCGACATCTTCACCGGTTCGACCGAGTGCGGCGAGCCGATCGGCCACCTCGTCAGCGGTGGCTCCCGTGAGCGGTAAGCACGAGTCGAGTTCGACGTCGCCAAAAAGCATGTCGCGAATTTCCATCAGGCGTTGCAGTTCCGGAATGGGATTTGGATGGTCGTCGACGCGCAGGTCGACCAGGACATCGTTGGTACCCCCGTAGCCGCCGCTTGGGGTGACCACGAATACCGCTGCGCTCTGACGACCGCGGGAGTCACCTCCGGCGAGATCGCCGGCGAGCAGCGCATCAACGAGTCGGTGGTGAAAACCTCGCGTTGGGTCAGATGCTGCCCACGCCGTGATGACTGCCTCCACCACCTCGGGTCCGGTCAGGATGTTGCCCTGTACTGCGTAGGCCGACCCGTTCACTGTCGTGCCAGCGGTGCCACCTGCCCACGGGACGCAATCAACCCCGGTGAACGTGCTCGCACCACTACGAGTGTCGACGACGCCAAGTTGGCGGTCGTCACGTCCCTCATCGTCGCCGGTCAGTTTCGCGACAGTGGCCGCGGCGTCGAGGCCATCGCGTAGCAGGACCAAGCCATGTGGTCGGTACGCCAGGTTTGCCAGCGCCTGGGTAGCGATTGCCCCAGCTGCAACATCGGCGGCAGGTACCGCAGCGCCGACGGCAAGGAATTTCGAGGCTACAGCCACACCGAGGTGAGAACCATCTTCTGATCGGGCCACAATCGAGAACGTCATAGTCGCTGACGTTAGCGTCCGATGATGTGTTTACGCAGCAGGATCGCGTCGAGAGCGGTGTTCGGGATCAGTGCGATTCGGACCGAAAAGGGGGTCATGTAAGCGTTGCCAGATTCGTACGGTTGGATGGAGACATATGACAACGGGGTCATGTCAGTATTAGCTCATCGCATTGGAGTGTCATGCGCGTAGGAGTTTTGACTGGTGGCGGAGATTGCCCCGGGCTCAATGCAGTTATTCGTGCCGTTGTCCGCAAAGGTGTCACAGAGTACGGATATGAGTTCATCGGTTTTCGCGATGGCTGGAAGGGTCCGCTTGAAGGGCTCACATCCACTTTAGGAATCGCCGAAGTACGGGGCATCCTGCCGCGCGGCGGCACAATCTTGGGCTCGAGCCGTACAAATCCGATGAAGGTTGACGGCGGAGTCGACAAGATTAAGGCAAACCTGGCCGCCTTCGGTGTCGACGCCCTTATTGCGATCGGTGGCGAGGACACCCTTGGTGTAGCCACGAAGTTGCATGACCTATCTGTCCCTGTCGTAGGCGTGCCAAAGACGATCGACAACGACCTTTCGGCAACGGATTACACATTCGGGTTTGATACAGCGGTCAATATCGCATCGGAAGCGATCGATCGGCTTCACACCACGGCTGAATCACATCACCGTGCGCTTGTCGTCGAAGTGATGGGCCGGCACGCAGGATGGATTGCGCTGCATGCGGGTATCTCCGGTGGCGCCAACGCCATTTTGATTCCCGAGGTGCCCTTTGATTTGGACGAAGTGATCTCATGGGTTACCTCGCGATTCGAATCGCACTACGCGCCGATCATTGTCGTGGCCGAAGGGGCCCTACCTAACGATGGCGACCTGATCACCAAGGACACCACCCTTGATGCGTTCGGACATGTGAAGTTATCGGGTATAGGTGATTGGCTCGCCTCCGCGATCGAGGCACGAACCGGCAAGGAAGCTCGGACCTCGGTTTTGGGACATATCCAGCGCGGTGGCACGCCCACCGCATTTGATCGGGTGCTGGCAACGCGATTCGGACTTCAAGCCATCGACGCAATCCACGATCGCGAATTCGGTGTCATGGTTGCCCTGCGCGGCACAGATATCGTTCGCGTGCCGCTTGCGCAAGGCACCGGTGTGCTTAAGACCGTGCCGATGTCGCGCTACGAGGAAGTGCGCACATTCTTCGGTTAGTCAACCGCGCCTTATGCGTAATGCGTCGTATGGACGCCAATGGACTAAGCCCGATTAGTGCGGCACCCGCCCGCGCTCTACCCTTGGAGCATGGTGGATTTCCTGACGTGGCCTGACCTTCCTGCAGCCCAACAGCCGCAATGGCCAGATCAGGCTGCCCTCGAAGCTGCGATCAGCCAACTCCGAATCCTGCCGCCGTTGGTTTTTGCTGGTGAATGTGATCAGCTTCAAACGCGTTTGGCCGCGGCCAGCCGCGGTGAGGCCTTCGTCCTCATGGGTGGCGATTGTGCTGAAACATTTGATGGGGCAACAGCTGAGGCAATTCGCGCCAAGTTGAAGACGGTCCTGCAGATGGCGATCGTGTTGACGTACGGCGCGAGCTTGCCGGTGGTCAAAGTTGGACGGATGGCCGGCCAATACTTCAAGCCTCGGAGCAAGCCGCTTGAGTCGCGCGATGGGGTTGAAATGCCCTCCTACTTTGGCGATGGGGTTAACGCTCTTGAGTTCGATGCTCAGGGTCGAATCCCCGATCCCAATCGCTTGCTGCGCAGCTACCAGACGGCGAGTTCGACTCTGAATCTGGTGCGCGCATTTACCCAGGGCGGATACGCAGATCTACGTGAAGTCCACTCATGGAATCAGGATTTCGTCGCTGAAACCCCGGCAGGAAATCGATACGAGCAGGTGGCCGGCGAGATCGACCGCGCCCTGTCGTTCATGTCCGCCTGCGGTGCAGATCCCGATGAGTTCAAGCGGGTTGAGTTCTATTCGGGGCATGAAGCGCTGGTACTGGATTACGAAAAAGCCATGACACGCATAGATTCCCGCACGGGTAATCCGTACGACGTGAGTGGTCATTTCATTTGGGTAGGTGAGCGCACTCGTCAACTCGACGGTGCCCACGTCGATTTCGCATCACGGATTCACAATCCGATCGGTGTGAAATTGGGGCCCACAACGACGCCTGAGACAGCTGTCGAGATGGCTGAGCGGCTCAATCCTGACGGTATTGATGGCCGTCTTACGTTCATTTCGCGCATGGGTGCCGGCGTCGTTCGCGATGCCCTTCCTCCGATCGTGGAGAAAGTGCAGGCCAGCGGCCATCGCGTCTTGTGGATCTGCGATCCCATGCACGGAAACACTCGAGAAGGCAGCACGGGCCACAAGACACGTTCGTATGACGATGTTTCTGACGAGGTACTTGGCTTCTTCCAGGTGCACAAGGCCTTGGGGACTGTGCCAGGCGGTATCCACGTTGAACTTACTGGTGACGATGTCACTGAGTGCGTTGGTGGAACCCTTGGGGTTACTGAGGATCAGGTGGGCGATCGTTACGAAACGGCATGCGATCCGCGGCTTAACCGAGCGCAGTCACTCGAGTTGGCGTTCGACGTCGCCGATTACCTCCTTGATCGACCCCGGGTAAACCAGATCTAGTTACTCAGATCTAGTTTTCCGTGGTCTGGGCCGATGTCTGATTTCCGCTAGTGGATCTGGGTCAGCATCGGGCAGACTCAGAGGTATGACCGGCACCGGAGTGAATCTGACATCACCGATGGGGCTTGATGGTGATGCGGCGTATCAGGTGATTGTGAGTCGTGATCGTCGTTTTGATGGCCGCCTCTGGTTCGGCGTGACCTCAACGGGAATCTATTGCCGACCGGTCTGTCCGGCCCAAACACCTATGCAGGCCAATGTCCGGTTCTTTGCTTTGCCCGCAGCAGCGGTGAGTGCAGGCTTTCGCGCATGCAAGAGATGCCGTCCTGACTCGTCGCCGGGGTCTCGTCAGTGGGATTACCGCCGTGATCTCACCGCACAAGCTCTGCGTCTGATTGCCGATGGCGTCGTCGACGATGCCGGGGTTGCCGGGTTGGCTGCGACATTGCATGTGAGTGAACGTCATGTGCATAGAACTTTGGTCGCTGAAGTGGGCGCTGGACCACTGCAGCTTGCCCAAAGTCGGCGCGCGCAGACGGCGCGAATGTTGCTCGAACAGACCGACTTGGCGGTGTCAGAGGTTGCGTTCGCTGCCGGTTTCCGGAGTCTTCGCCAGTTCAATGACGTGATCAAACGTGAGTTCGGTGCACCGCCATCAGGCCTGCGTAAGCCAGCCGGACCAGCCCTTGAGGCACATGATCGGCTGCTTGTTCTGCGCCTTCGATTTCGACCTCCCTACGATGCACAGCAATTAGGACAGTTCCTTGCCGCACGTGCGATTCCAGGATTGGAAGTGCATTCCAACTCAGAATCCGGGTGGGTTCATCGCCGGATGATTCAACTTCCTTCGCGACCGGCATCCATTGAGGTCTCTGTCCAAAGTGACCACGTACTTGTGCGTAGCGATGGCGATGTGCGAGACACTTCACGACTTGTTCGAAAAGTGCAGCAATGGCTCGATCTCAACGCAGACCCGGACTCAATAAACGATGTGCTGGGCCGTGACAAAATCCTTCGTCCGCTCGTGAAACGTCGTCCCGGGATGCGCGTTCCGACGACGGTGGATGCGTGGGAGACGCTTGTCCGCGCGATAGTTGGTCAGCAAGTATCCGTGAGCGGAGCCACCACGGTGCTCGGTCGTCTCGTGGCGGCCACTCGATCGTCTACGGCCACTCGATCGTCAACGGACACTGAACTTGTGGCTTTCCCAAGTCCCAACCAGGTCGCTGAACTTGGGGTGGATCGTGTCGCGCAACTCGGAATGCCCGGTGCTCGCGCTCGTACCATCGTGACGGTTGCACAAGCCGTTGCCGAGGGGCAGGTGGATCTGCGAAATCCTGATACGCAGGCTTTGCGCGCCTCGCTACTGGCTACGCCCGGGCTTGGGCCGTGGACGGTGAACTACCTGGGCATGCGCGGGCTGGGTGATCCCGATGCCTTCCCCGAGACCGACTTGATTATTAGACAGAACGCCAGCCGCCTTGGGCTGCCTGACAATGCGCGCGCATTGGCTGGGTACGCGCAGGTCTGGAGCCCATGGCGTGCCTATGCTGCCCACCACATCTGGAGTCTTCCAAAGGAGCAACGATGACGAATTGCGCATCAACGTCCCAGCTGCCACTTGAAACTGCGTCGATCGTGATGCCCGGTGGTGACCTCAACATCGTGGTGGATCCAGATGACGGTGCAGTGATTGCGTCAGGATTCACCGCATTGGCAAACCTCATCGCCATGCTGCCTGACACCGCGCAGTCGCGGGGTCAGCGTCACGTCGCGGATTCCCCGGTTATGTCACCGGTGCTTGAGGCATGTCGAGCCTATTCGGCCGGTGACTTGGGGGCTCTGGAATCGGTTGCCGTGCGTCAATCCGGTGGACCTTTTATCGAGCGTGCTCGGCAGGAGTTACGCGGTATTCCTGCGGGCGAGACCGATAGTTATGCCGGGCTCGCCGCGCGTGCTGGACGTCCGGCGGCCGTCCGAGCGGCCGGCCAGGCATGTGCCACCAACAAGGTTGCGCCGTTCGTTCCCTGCCACCGAATTCTGCGTACGGACGGATCTCTCGGGGGCTACGCATATGGGCTGCCAGCCAAGCGAGCGTTGCTGATTCATGAGGGTGTCATCTTGGGTGCGTGATCTGTATGGTCGATCGGATCGCAGTGATTGGCTCTAGGCTGTTCACGTGACTCATCAAGTAGATCTGCGCAGCGACACTGTTACCCGTCCATCTGCAGGAATGCGGGAGGCTATCGCCAACTCCGAGGTCGGAGATGACGTCTATGGCGAAGATCCGATGCTCAATGAGATAGAACGCCGAGTTGCGGATCTCTTTGGTCATGAGGCGGGCCTGTTCACCCCTACCGGTTCGATGGCCAATCAATTGGGTCTGCGCATGCTGGTTAAGCCGGGCGAAGAGATCGTGTGCGATTCTCAGGCGCATATCGTTCGTGCTGAGTTAGGCGCGGCCGCCGTATTCAGCGGGATCACTACGCGCACATGGGAAACACCGCGTGGAGTGATCGATGTCGAACAGATCAAAGCCTTTGTGCGTCCAGATGGTGGCCCGCACTTGGTGTCGACGACGGCGATCGCGATTGAAAATACGCATAACTTCGGTGGTGGGACCATTCAACCGATCGACCGGATGCATGCCGTCCGCGAGTTCGCTACGTCAGCCGGACTAGCGGTGCATCTCGATGGTGCGCGACTGTGGAACGCCCATGTCGCAAGCGGGGTTTCGCTTCGTGAATACGGAACAACGGCGGACACGATTTCGGTGTGCTTCAGCAAAGGCCTCGGCGCGCCGGTTGGTTCAGTGCTCGTTTCTTCCGCCGAGCGAATTGCTGGAGCTCGAATCTGGCGCAAGCGCTACGGCGGTGGAATGCGACAGGCTGGAGTGTTGGCTGCTGCTGGGTTGTACGCGCTCGATCACAATCTCAACCGCTTGGCGGACGACCATGCTCGAGCGACACGGCTCGGCGAGGCGATTGCCGCTGTGGGCGATGGGATTGTTGATCTCGATTCAGTGCAGACCAATATGGTGGTGCTCGAATTGGCCGGAACAGGATGGATGGCCGCTCCGCTGGCCGCGGCGGCGCGTGAGCAAGGAGTTTTCATCTCAGCGCTAGGTCCAACTTTTGTTCGACTGGTTACACATCTCGACCTCGATGACAACGATATTGATCGCGCCATCGAGGTCGTGACGTCATTGCTGAGATCCAGGGTCGCCCCGTAATTCTTAGACCGGTGGTGGTGTCATCGTGCGCCCGGCAATCGGTGCTAGCGCGGTCATACTCGCCGTCAGTTCGGCAAGGTCTTCGGTCAAAAGTGCCTGCGGACCATCGCATAAGGCGGCCGCCGGATTCGGGTGCACATCGACGATGATGCCGTCGGCGCCGATTGCCACCGCGGCCCGTGAAAGCGGTACGACCAGGTCGCGTCGCCCCCCGGAGTGCGATGGATCGACGACGACGGGTAGATGAGACAAGGAATGTACGACCGGGACGGCTGAGATATCCAAGGTGTTCCGCGTCGCCTTTTCGAAGGTGCGGATTCCGCGCTCACACAAAACGATCTCGAGATTCCCGCGTTGGGCAATGTACTCAGCAGCCATGAGCCACTCTTCGATTGTTGAACTCATTCCGCGCTTGAGCATTACCGGTTTACCTGCTGCTCCCACGGCCTGCAGCAGGGCAAAGTTCTGTGCATTCCTCGTGCCGACTTGAAGCATGTCCGCGTATGAGGCAACGACGTCAACGTCCGCTACATCTACGACCTCGGTGACAATCGGCAATCCCGTCTCGCTTCGTACGTCGGCCAGAATCTGCAAACCAACTTTGCCGAGGCCTTGGAAGGCGTACGGCGATGATCGCGGTTTGTAGGCGCCACCGCGCAGCAGGCTTGCCCCGGCTGCCTTGGCCATCTGTGCTGATGCCAGGGTCTGCTCAGGCGTTTCTACCGCGCACGGGCCAGCGATCAACGTGAATGTTCCTGGGCCGATTGGCACCCGGCTCGCGCCGACCATGACGGTGGACATCTCGGGATGATGATCACGCGAAACGAGTTTGAACGGGGTGGAAATCCGGACCACGCGTTGAACCGCATCGAGTGCCAGGAGGTTCAGGTCTTCGAAAAGGTCCAGATCGCCGACGAGACCAATGATCGTGCGTCGTTCACCTCGACTAACGAAGGCCTGACCGCCGACATCGTTGACGCGCGTGACGACATTGGTGATGTCGGAATCTGTTGCCGATGGGTGCAGGACGATAACCATGTTCGTACTTCTCTCGATTGGAAGGAGTGCGCATGTTCCGCAAGCAAAAAGCCCCGGCCATAGGCACGGGGCTTGTTGAGTGGACGCGTTCGACTAGACCGCCCACCCGGTAACCCCGGGTCGGTAGCCATAAAAATAGTTTGAGCGCATGTCCATGATCTTAGACGACGTCGATACTGATCGTCGATCCCCACGGTAGTTCGGTGCCAACTGGCTCGGATTGGCGAACAACGCGGCCGAACGGAGCAATACCAAGGGGATAGGTGACAGTGACTTTGAACCCTAAGCCGGTGAGTGTTGTGCGCGCGTCGTCTTCGGCGGTCTTGTAGAGATCGGGCACCGTGATTAGGGGTGGACCTTTGCTGACGACAAGCGCAACTGCGTCACCTCTGTTGACCTTTGCGCCAGCGGACGGATCAGTGGAGATTACGCGCCCGGTGGGAATGGTCTTGCTGTACTCACGACTCACTGAGTAGGTAAGCCCCGCATTGGTGAGAGCCTTTTCCGCGGCTGACAGCGAGCGTCCAATCAGTTTCGGAACGGGGACCGGGGCTGGTCCCTTCGAAACGATCAGAGTCACTTGCTGATCGCGCTTTAACTTTTGGTTTGCCGGCGGATTGGTGCCAATAACTTTGCCCTTGGCGATCTTCTCGTCGTAAGCGGTCGTCTTGCCACCGACTGTCAGCGAACTATCGGTGATGGCCGTTGTGGCATCTGCGACAGACATTCCGGCGACCTGTGGAATCGCATAGCGCTCAAGGCCTTTGGACACGACAGCCGTGACATTAGAGCCGTCTCGAACATCGACGCCACCGCTCGGGTTCGTCGAAATGATGTGGCCGGTGGGAACTATTTCGCTGAACTGCTGGCCGGCCACCGACAACGTGAGGTTGAGCGGTTTGAGCTTTGCCTGAGCAGCAGATGTCGTCATTCCCGTGACGCTTGGGACGGTGACTTTCTTGCCCACGCCAAGGAACCACGCCCCGCCGGCAACAAGTGCCGCGATGACAGTGAAGATCAGCAACGCGATCAAACCTTTGCGCTTCTTGCGTGGCGCCACAGCAAGTTGAGGTGGCGCGTCGAGCGAGTTCTGGATGATGGAACCCGTTTGCATACCTGTCAGAGGCACGATGAGTGTTGAAGCGTCGGGAGCGCCATCGCCGAATGGGCGGGGCGTGGGGAGTGTGGTTCGAATTCGCCTCACGTCTGCTAGGAAGCTTGCCGCATCCGGGTAGCGCAGATCGGGATCTCGCTCAGTCGCGCGAGCGACCAGCGCATCCACATGGGCTGGGATGCCAGGCCGAACCCTTGATGGGACGGGGACCACGGCATTTACGTGTTGGTAGGCCACCGCGAGCGGTGTTTCGCCGGTGAACGGGACGGCACCGGTGATCATTTCGTACAGCAGGATGCCAGCACCGTAGACATCGCTGCGAGCATCGGCGATCCCGCGCTGCACCTGTTCGGGAGATAGGTAGGCCACGGTGCCGATGAGAAGCCCTTGGGTAGCTGCGGTGGCATTGCCTGCGGTGATCGCTCGCGCGAGTCCAAAGTCTGCGACCTTCACCCGGCCGTCGTCAGTTAAGAGGACATTTTCGGGCTTGACGTCACGGTGGACGAAGCCCGCGGCGTGTGCGGCATCGAGAGCTTGTAGAACTGGATCCAAGATTGTCAGTGCCTGTTCAGGGGTCAATCGGCCAAACTCACGCAGGACATCGCGAACCGTTCGTCCCGGTACGTGCTCCATAACCAGATAGATCAGGCCGTTATCTTCGCCCTGGTCGTAAACCGCGACCACATGTGGATCACTCAGTCGTGCGGCCGACTTGGCTTCGCGGACGAATCGCGAGACGAAGGCGCTGTCTTCTGCGAGTGACGCATGCATGATTTTGATGGCGACGAATCGATCAAGCCGAAGATCGGTGGCTGAATAGACAGTTGCCATGCCACCGCGGGCGATCCTGTCTTCGATTCGGTATCTGCCATCAAGAGTTCGCCCGACCAACGGGTCAGCGAGCTTGGTCTTGGCAGAGGACTCCATAACTATCGAGTCTACGTAGCCTGCGTCCAATGACCGTTCTGGCGCGCCGATTTGTCCGATTGTGATGTGCCGCAGGTGTTCGTTGGACCGCTGCCCAGATCATGGTGTGCGAGCCATTTCTGCGATCCGGACGTGATCACGGCAGGATGTAGCCATGGTCAGTAGGTCAGTGGCGTTAGCCCCGTCTCACGGGATTCCTTCGTGAGTCATCTTGCTTACGTAGCTGTACTCGGATTCATCCTGGTTGGGTCGGGTTGGCT
>Ga0194035_1000274_pt1 | contig 31796 bp, 39 predicted proteins | sample JunL2320m_MetaG_FD_148680 | JGI IMG/M metagenome (GOLD analysis project Ga0194035, IMG submission 148680) | Anoxic zone freshwater microbial communities from boreal shield lake in IISD Experimental Lakes Area, Ontario, Canada - Jun2016-L239-20m | ecosystem: Environmental > Aquatic > Freshwater >...
CGAGCTACCTGTATGCCATGACCCGGTTGCCGCAGTTCAGCAAGGCGGTCTCCTTCCCCTTGGTGGGCGCCATCGTGGGCCCGATGATGATTCTCCCGAACGTGGGCCTCAACGAGTGGGGGCATGCCTTCTGGTTTGTCGATGAACTCTTTGCCGCGCCGTTGCACTGGGGCTTTGTGACCCTGGGCTGGTGCGGGCTGTTCGGGGGCACGGGCGGCGTGGCGGCGCAGATCGTGGCGCGCATGTCGAATCTGTGTGATGTGGTCTGGAACAACGAGAGTAAGGACTGCTTGAAGGTGATCCCGTACTAAGACGTGTCAATGGGCTAGCCTCGCATTCTCGATGCAGAAGCGCGTGGCTGGCCAACCGTCCGTCTAGAATAGAGAAAGTTTCGGCGCTTTCAGTGTCAAACATGGGCGGCCTCCTACCCAGATGGAGGTCGCCCATGTTATTTCGATCGTGAATGAGTTTGAAGTTTGGTACATTCCCACTTCTCGGCCCATTTATATAGACCCATGCCTATACGAAAGAGTTTCAGATTTTCTCCTAATCCTCTCGCAGTGAACTATACGAGGTGAGACTGATGAACGAGTCGCTCTCAATGATCTTTAGGGTGCTGACCGTCCTTTCGGTTGCCCTCTTAGCGGTTGGGATCGTGAAGCCGGAATGGATACGCTTCGGACATAAACGGCTTGGCCGTCCCACGATCATTGCCGTGGCAGTAAGCCTATTGGTCATCGGTCTTTCCGGCGTAGGCGCGATCCAACCTGCTGGTAAGAATAATGCTGAAGATGTGAAGCCTGGCAATGTGCTGAGCGAGACTATCTATGTAGTCGGCAGTAATACAGGCCATTGCGACCCAGGAACAAAACCCGGCACTGCCGGCGTCAGCAACGATGAGAAAACATCGACAGGTATTCGGTATATGGTAAAAACGCCGGCTAATTACAATGCAAGCTTAGCCCATCCGTTACTCATGGTCTATGCGCCGGCGCAAACAAATCGATATGAGTCAGAAGACTTTGTGCACCTCACGCAAGAAGCGACGGCGGCAGGGTTTATTGTGGCCTACGCCGATCACCGCACGATGACCCCCAAAGCGATCGAGGAGCTTGCTGAAATACCGGGGCTGGTCGAAAAAAGATGGTGCATCGACAAGAAACGGATTTTTCTCACCGGTCATTCCGATGGCGGGACTGTGGCTATGGCCATCGCGTTTATCAATGGCACCAAACATATTCCAGCGGCGATTGCTCCGAGTGCGGCGGGTATCAGGGGTGAGGATTTAAAAGCCTATCAATGTCCGAACCCACTTCCCGTGATGGTTATGCACAGTAGCCAGGACACCCATTTTCCTGGGTATGGGAAAGAGGCGATACAATGGTGGGCTGTCTGTAACGGTTGCGATACGGCAAGCCTTGTAAAAGACGCTGAGGGCTGTGTAACGTACAGGGGTTGTAAGAATAATGTCGCAACACGCTACTGCGAAGGGACGGGCTCACACTCCACATGGCCTGGGAACAATAAGGCCATCATCGTTTTTTTCAGGAGCGGTCAAGAGGCTCATTGAAATATTCTGAGCGGCCTCGATAAGTCAATACGGAGCCCGAATTATTCATGGCGGTTCTCCGTGAGATTGCCCTGGAGCATGTTCCTCGTGAATCAACGACCACCCATGCATTAACCAATCTGGCCGAAATAGTGCTGGCACCAATATCTGGCTGCTTTTCATATTCCGCGCCCCGCTTACTATATCCATAGTTTGCCGGCTGTAAGCATCTATCACCCTCTGGTACTGTTGAAGCCCCCCACTGAAGGCTGCAGCGTGATGTTGTGCTGAAGTGGATGCGAATGCGATAATCAGGGTGCCATCGCTCAGTGTTGCCGCGGCGATCGGGTTCCTTCAACCGCGTGTGCATCTCGCCCAGTGACTGTCCTTTGGGGACGAAGGAGGAGACCCCACGATGCATACAGCCATCCTCGTTGTGCTCCTTGCCATCTTCTTCCAGTCTGGTTGCAGCGGAAGATCCACGGCTCTGCTGGACCCCGCCTCGCGCGATCCCAGCCAAGACCATTGGGCAATCGCGGCGTATTACAGCCGCCAGGCGGCGGAGTCACGCCAACAGGCCGAGGCATTGACCGGTTCGATTGTGGCCTATGAGCGGCTTTTCGGACCGGAGTCTGATTGGGTGACAGGCACACGGCTCTTAGTTCAGTTCTACGAAGACACTGCACGTGAGCAGGACCGGCTCGCCGATCTGCACCTGGAACTGGGTGGGGATCATTCGTCCAATCAGTCGACACGATCACGAGGTCACTAACCTGCCACGCTTGGCGTGGCCGTACCGGGAGGAATCTATGACACGCCCAACCATGACGAGTCTTGTGCTCGTCGGACTGCTGTTGACCACGGCCTGCGGCACCACCGTCCAACCAGGCCAACGCGGGTTGTCCTGGCGTCCGTTCTCCCAAGGGCTTTCCACTGAAACGCTGAAGGACGGGTATTACTTCCAGGCGCCCTGGAATAGCGTGTACCTCTACGATATTCGGTGGCAGAGCTTCACCGAGGACATTGATGCCTTGAGTGCGGATGATTTGCAGGTGCTCATTAAGGCGGCCATCATCCTCCGTCCCATTCCGGAGGAGCTGTATTTTCTGGCCCAAGAAATGGGTCCGGACTTCTATCCTCGGATTGTCAAGCCCCAGTTTATGGCCACGGTGCGGAGTGTGGTCTCCGGCTATAACATGGTGACGGTGCCGGAGAAGAGTGCGGAGATTGCGAGCAAGATTCAGGCGGTGGTGGTCGAAAAGCTCAAAGGCCGGCACTTGGAAATCCATAGTATCGCGTTGTCCGATGTCGACTTCCCGCAGATCGTCTTGCGCGCGATTGAGCAGAAACAGGCGAAGGAACAGGAGAAAGAACAAAAAGAATTCGAGCTGACCATCGCGTCCAAGGACGCCGAGATTGCCCGCACACGGGCGAAAGGCGAGGGCGACTCGATTCGGATTCGGGCCGAAGGTGAGGCAGAAGGGAACCGTATCCGGGCCGCCGGACAAGCCAAGGCGCAGGAGACTATCTCACAGACTCTCACATCAGCCTATCTTCGGTACAAATTGTATGACAGCCCCAATTCCAAACTGATTCTCTTGCCGGACCAACTGAAGGCCCCGATCCTCATCAATCCTGGGGAGCCACCCAGCGAAGGACGGTGAGAGCCGATTCCCTAAGGCAGGGGGGAGCGAGGGGTTAGATGCATGGGGCGATTCCTCGCTTCTGAGCGCGACACTCAACTCGGAATAGATCAAGGGTATCGGCCACATGTGGTTGGCATTCACGGCTTCCACTAACAGGTCGCCTATGGTTAACTTGAAGACAGCCCCCTTTGAGAAAACCTTCCGCATTCCCTACGGCAATAGGGCAAGCGCCATGCAGCGGGCACTGGTCTGTCTCATGTTGTGGCTTCCTCTGTCCGGCTGCGGGGTGTTTCTCCCCTACGTGTACGATGCAGGAAAACTTGAGGACCGTTTGGCCGTGTCGACGCCGAAAGAGCAAGTATTGAAGAATTTGGGGAAACCTGATCGTGTGGTTCAGGATGATGGACAGCAAGCCATATGGGAGTACCGGCTCTATCCAAAAGGCGAGTGGATGGGGTACCTTTTGCATTGTCCATTTTTTCCTAACTGCTATTTCCCAGCAGAGCCTGCCAACACCTACTACCTAGTGCTACAGGACAATCAGCTTTGCATGTGGGGCACGCCTGATGTCATTCGTTCTTTGGCCTGGAAAGTCTGTGGCAAGGCTTCGAGGACGGAGGGATCTCGGTCGATAAAAGCTCTCGTGAGGGGAGGATTGCAGGTTTCCGTGATTCCTGTGTTTATGCCTCCCACCATCTCCCCGCTGCCACAGCGGCTGGCGGTTTTGCCGGTCGCTGGAACAACAGATAACCGGGTCATCTCATGGCTTGATCTGACGCTAAATTTTTTGCGCACACGACATCGGGCGTTGGTGCTTGTGGAACGGGAGGACCTGCGAACAGTTCTCGATGAGGTTGGCATTCAATATACCGGGCGAGTTGATGAAGATACGACGATTCGCGTGGGCAAACTCGTCGGTGCGGACAGTCTGCTGACCTATCGCCTGGCCGTATCGGGCTCTGGCGAGCCAATGTCAGCGTCCTTTGAACTTCGGCTTCTTAATGTGGAGAGCGGTATCACGGTCTTTCGGCAGATCGCTTCGTCGACAAACAGTCCCTCTGCGGCAGAGGTCACCACAGGTCGGTTTTATGAGTCATATCCCGTTGCCCGTCGACTTGTGGTCGAAGAAGCCGCAGCGTACGGGTTAGCAGCCTTGGCGGCGGCGTTTGGCGACAATCCTCTGGGGGTGGTCGCTGACTACAGCTGGCCCGGCAAGGGGATGCGGCTACTCGGTCTTCTCCAAGGGGGCCCAGCCTTCAGGGCAGGACTCAAACCAGGTGACCAGATTCTAGCGTTGAATGGTCAGCCATTGGTAAATTGGACGGATCCGATATCACTCCCCCTGCTTGTGACTGTTGAGCGGGATGGGATGAAACTGGAGATCAGTGTAAGGTAGTAACTCGCAGGCGGCCTCGAAAATCCACGACCTAAGCTGGAGCTCTCTTTTTCCTCTAGGCTAAATGGGTGGATGAAAAGGGGATGGAGCCTGATGATCTTCTGTGCTCGCGCAACGCGCGGCCTTCGAAGGCCCTCGTCCGGGCTCATGGCACGTCTCGGCGTGCCAGTGGGTGGGCAGGTGAGAAAGTTGCGCGCAGTGGATGATCAATCAGCCTCCATTTCTGAAGATATAACGAGTGAGCCTGGAAGGATCATCTGTGGCCTCGTCCATGGCCGCAGTGAGACCTACGTATGAGGCGACGGGGGCTTCTCCGGTATGGAGAGGCCCCGTCGTCGTTCTCCTGCACGAAGTGCTACCTCGTGACGCGAACCTCGACGCGACGGTTCTTCGCCCGACCCACATCGGTCGTGTTTGGTTCAACCGGCTTGGTGTCTGCATACCCATGCGTCGTCGCGGTGCCAAGACCACCTTCGATCAGCGCCTTCGCCGCATTGGCTGCACGGGACTCAGAGAGTTCCTTGTTCGTGGGGAACTTTTTTGTCAGTACGCCCCCGATTGGCACGTTGTCAGTATGACCGTCCACTGACACCTTGTACTCTGGGAAATCTTTCAAGACCGCCCCGACATGCTTCAGTGCATCTGCGCCTGCTGGTTTCAGTACATCTTGGCCGGACCCGAACAGATAGCTGGAGGCCAGATGAATCAACAACCGCTCGTTGTTAAGATCGACGGTGATGTCACCCTTCTCGATCTGAGGACGAAGCGCCGGGATCAATCTACGCTGGGCTTCTTTCAGTTGAGCCATCTCGGTAGAGAGTTCGCTGCGAAGACCGACGAGCTCTTTGTTACGATCAGCCAGCTGCCTCTCAAGTTCGACATTCCGTTGCGTGGCCGAGGCAAGGTCGGCTGCGAGTTTATCTTTATCTCCTGCCCCAGCCTGGAGGCCGGCGGCCACATCCTTCGGTGCATTGTCGGCATTGCAACGGACGTCTGACCAAGCCGTCCATCCCTGATTGTTAGTACAGATGGGGCTCTTATCCCAGTTCGCACAGCCTGCCAGAGCGGCCAAGCTTGTTACCAGGATGGCGATTTTGAATGTCTGCATGATGATCTTCTCCTTCTGAATTGCGCGGGTCATCTATCGTATGAATCTTCTCATTCTCACATCGTGGAAAATTTCGTTGCAGGAGTGGCGCTTGGTGGCGGCCCTGCCGGTGGTGCTGGACGCGCTTTCTTTCAAAGCAGTTGACTTGCTTCACTCCGAGGAAGGTTACGAAAGCGATAACAATAAAGTCAAATATGCATTGAAGGAAGACCCCGTATCTGATGGTGGGAGTTCCCGCCGCTTTGGCTGCGGTGAGCGATTCAGAACTCCTCCGGTGCATTGATAGGTTGGGCGTCACCTTGCGCCTTGAACTTTGGCCACTGGTTATAACCGATAGACGGATCGTTCGATCTCAGACCGAGGATGAACTGAACTTCCTTCTGACTGACTTCGGAGGGCGTGGCCGTCTCTGACTCCCAGAGAATGCCTCGTGTGATGGTGAACCGACGTCTCTGCTCTCTGGTGAAATCCTTCGCGATGAGATTGTCGTCAGGACTCCCGAAGTAGTTGATACTGTCAGTCCGATCCTGCCCGACGTAGATCTTCCCATTCGGGTATGTGATCTTGTAGATGACGTTCATCGCCGACCCGTCGCTTGTGATGCCCAACTATTAAGTCTGCTGCAGCCTACCTGTGCAGCATAACAAGTCAGTCTCAGCAATCAATTGTGAGCAAGCCTACTGAAAAGTTGTGCGCGTATCCATATTGGGGACTTGTTTCAGTATCTTAGCAGGCTGCGGGAAAACCATTTCACCACAGCAGAACTTCGATGGTCGGCATGTGTGCCTGCGACGAACGAAGTCGAGTGGCACGACCGGGAAGGATTCCCGCAGGATGCTCAAAAAGGCTGTCCAGCAAGGCCGCAGGTGAGTCGAAACCGGAGGCGTACCCTCGGAGGGTACGTTGAGGATTTCGATGAACCGAGAACGAAGCTGGAGGACTTTTTCAGCATCCTGCTAGGAGAGTTGGTATTTTGCCATGCGATATCTCAGCGTATTTCGGGTGATCTTGAGGATCCGGCTGGCTTCGGAAATATTGCCGCCTGTGCGCTGTAGCGCTTCCTGCAGCATCTTTTTTTCCATCTCGTCAACGGAGAGGCCAAAGGCCAGAAGCGAGGCTTTCTCGATCTCTCCGTTCGACCCAGCTAATTTGGCGTCTCGCAGAGAGGCGGGGAGATGGTTCGGCTGGATGATCTCGTCCTTACATGTGATGGTGAGCCCTTCGACCACGTTGTGCAGTTCCCGGACGTTGCCAGGCCAGTCGTGGGCCTGCAAGATGGTCAGAGCGGCGTGGGTGATGCCTTTGATGCAGCAGCCATGATCTCGCCTGGCGGTTTCCAGGAAGGATGTCAGAATCGGTTCGATATCTTCTGGTCGCTCGCGGAGCGGCGGGATACGCAGTTGGTAGACGTTCAGTCGATAGTAAAGGTCCAGGCGGAATCGACCGGCTTTGATCTGAGCCGGCAAATCTTCGTTCGTCGCAGCGATCACGCGGATGTCGACATGGATGCTGCGCGTGTCGCCTAGTGGATCGACCTGGTGAGTCTCTAAAACGCGTAAGAGCTTTGCTTGTGCGGAAGCACTCATCTCACCGATTTCGTCCAGAAAGAGCGTGCCGCCTTCTGCGAGCTGGAACCGTCCCAGTTTGGCCTGCTTTGCATCGGTAAAGGCGCCGCGCTGATAGCCGAACAATTCCGATTCGAGGAGATGCTCGGGGATGCCGGCACAATTGATGGCCACGAAGGGGCCTTTGGATCTGGGACCAGCGGCATGGATTCCCTGGGCAAAGAGTTCTTTGCCGGTGCCGCTCTCGCCGGTGATGAGGACGGTCGTTGCATCGGTTTGGGCGACTTCGGTTGCCAGATGCTTCAGCAGCTTCATCTGAGGCGACCGGCTGACAATCTGATCGAAGGCTGAGAGACGTTCTTCTCGTGCTTGGGGCGCTGAGGCTTCAAAGATGTGAGTCTTGTTGATGGTAGCCTGGAGATCTTTCGTCGTAACCGGTTGTGCGAGATAGTCGGTGGCACCGCGGTGCAATGCCTCGACCGCGGCCTTTGCCGATCCGTCTGTTCCGAGGATGATCACTGGGAGGTTCTGAGCGATGCGTTTAGCTTGAGATAGGACCACCTGGCTGGCAATTTGCCCCTGGCTCTCATCACAGACGATGAGTGTGACGTTTGCCTGGCCTTTCAGGATGTGCAGACCCTCTTCGGTTGTTGCAGCAGCAAGGATGGTGGCCTGTCGATCGGCGAGGGCTTGTTCAAGCACCAGTTTGGTCTGGGGATCGGTCGAGATGAGCAGCAGGACCGGAGGATGCATAGGGGTCAACCCTCCACGCGAACTACCGATTACTGCAAATAGCCTACTCCTCTTCCGGCCAAGAAAAAAGGGGTGGCTAAGAAGTCCGGCCTCCTATCTGTCGTCTGTGATTCTCCTGTGCAATCCCGACGTTGCGAAGGAGGCCGGTCTGTTTGGCACGCTTGAGGGGGCTTTCCTTGAACATGGTTGAAAAATTTTCCTGGCTGATCTGAGCCAGAGCCTGGAGATTGGGAGCGATGGTCAAGGGGGTGGGGGTGAAGGCTGGTTCGGTCGTCGCATCTGCTCGTAAGTTAAAGGGACAGATGTCCAGGCAATCGTCACAGCCGAAAATACGATTGCCCATCTGAGCAGCAAGCTCGTCGGAGATGCCCTCGCGTCCGCCACGAAGTTCGATGGTCAGGTAGGAGATACAGAGTCGGGCATCGACGACATAGGGCTCGACGATGGCGCCGGTTGGACAAGCCTGAATACAAAGGGTGCAGCTTCCGCACAGATCTGTGGCCGGTTCATCTGTTGTCAAATCCAGGGTCGTGAGGATTTCTCCAAGCAGGAGCCAGGAGCCACAGTCGGACGAGACGAGATTGGAATGTTTTCCGATCCAGCCAAGGCCGGCCTGCTGCGCCCAGGCCTTTTCCATGATCGGGCCTGTATCGGTGTAGGCTTTGGTGGTGACGCCTGGGGCCAGGGCTGCGATCCTCGCTTCGAGTTGCGCGAGTCGCTGGCTCATCACTGCATGGTAATCCTTACCCCATGCGTAACGAGCAATGCGTCCCATTCCAGGCTGCTCGTTCGCACGATTGTCGGTGTAGTAGTTCATCCCGACCGAGATCATTGATCGGCATCCAGGCAAGACCAGTTGCGGATCGCTTCGACGAGCTGGGTCGCGCGTCATCCAGGCCATCGTACCGTGGTAGCCTTGCCGGAGCCATTCCGCGAGACAGTCATATAGGCGATGGGGTAACGGGGTCAGTGGGTCAGGGGGTAGGGAAGAAGGGAGTTCAGCTGATGGCTGACTGCTATTGGGGATTCGGCTGATGCCGACGGCGTCGAACCCAAGAGATCGCGCTTCTGCTTTGATCGACTCAGTAAGAGACATGGTTAGGAGCCTGTGGAAAACTATGTGGGCTCTCTAGAAGTTCACTGGTTGTGACGTTTGGGACAACAGGAGAAGACCACCCAGGATGCTCAAAAAGTTCGTCCAGCAAGGCCGCAGCGAGTGAAGGCCCGGAGGCGTACCCTCTGGGGTACGTTGAGGGTCTGAACGATGCGAGAACGAAGCTGGCGGACTTTTTCAGCATCCTGTCAGTGAGATTGTTGGGAGCAGTCAAAGCGGACAACAAACTGGGCCGAACAATGGTCAGATTTGCAGCGGGTGCAGGAGCCGGTGATTTTAGTTTTCCAGTCCGTGCCTTTCTCGTCGAATCGGCAGAATATGTTTCCACCCTTGGAGAAGGTCGTCCAGGGTTTATCGGTTCCTGGGACATTGGCCACGAGGCAGCCTGCGGGGAAGGGAACGTGACAGCTCTGCGAGGCCTCTCCCTTCGCCATACCGAAACTGCAAGACTGTTCTGTCGTGGCGTGTGAGTCGTCCATGGGTTGCGCATGAGCTGCGTCTGAAAGGCTCAACAGGCCGATGAGTATCAATAACAGGAGGGACCAGCGTTTCATCGTGCGGCATCCTAGCACAGCGATGTTTGTATGCGTCAATCAGAGCTCGATGCATTAGCAGGATACTCTCAAGACCCGTAAGAAGTAAGACGTGAAAGGTGAAACGTGGACTGCCGAGTGCATTGCCTCCGAAACGTTTCACCTTTGACGTTTCACGTCTCACGGTTCGTTGTTTGTCCTCGCGTGACTCTCAACGGGTCTATATACTTGCGGTATGTTATGGCGTGTGATGATTACCATCCTAGTTTGCCTCGTGCTCGGCTGGTCCGGGTGGAGCCGTGCGGCCGAGCCGGTCGTGCTGGATGTTCGTATGGAACCCACCGGCGGTGTGACGGCGACGGCCACGATTCTTTTTCCGGTGGAACCGGCAATCATTCAGCAAATATTGACCGACTATGCCCATTGGCCTGAGCTCTTTGACGGACGGATGCGGATGGCGGAGATACGGGAGCAAGACGGTAAGGCATTTACGGATATTCGTATCGAGCATGCCCTGCTCCCTGGAGAACGACGACTCTTGATCGAGACGAAGGCTCTGCCGACCGGTGGATTGCTGACAGAGTTGAAGGGGGGCGACTTCAAACAGTACCGCCGGTTCTGGAAACTTATTCCCATTGATGGTGGGGCTCATACGAAGGCCGAGTTCGAACTGCTCGTCGAGATCGACATGATGGTGCCGGATTGGATTGTCGCCGCAGCGATGCGGCGAGACCTGGACACGCATTTTCGAATTATAAGGGAAAAGGCGCTCGCGCAGCAGAAGCTGCAGTCAGGGCGACCACATTAGGGGGCAGCGAATCTCCTGCTAGCAGACGAACCGTGAGACGTGAAACGTCAAAGGTGAAACGTTTCGGAGGCAATGCACTCGGCAGTCCACGTTTCACCTTTCACGTCTTACTTCTTACGGGTTTTGAGAGCATCCTGCTACTGAGGAAACGTGAATTCGGACAGCTCAGCCTTGTCGAGACCCTGTTTCACCAGTGCGCCAATATCGAACATCCGTTCAACCTTTTGAATGTCATCGAGTCTGGTTTTTGTGCTGGGGTGCGGCGGGGTGAAGAGTGAGCAGCAGTCTTGATCTGGTTCAATCGATATGGCGAAGCTGCCGATCTGCTGAGCCTGGTCGGTGATTTCCACCTTGTCCATGCCGATGAGCGGGCGCAGGAGCGGCAACTCTGCCGCCTCCTCAATGACCGTCAAGTTCTCTGGTGTTTGCGAGGCCACCTGCCCCAAGCTATCACCCGTGACCAGTCCCCAACAGTGCTCACGTTTGGCTAGTTCCTGCGCGATGCGGATCATGACGCGCCGGTAGAGCACTACGCGAAATGGGGCCGGTGCGTTCGCCACAATGTTTTGTTGAATCTCTCCGAACGGAATGACGTAGAGCGTCGACCGGTATTGATGAACGGTAAGGAGTTGCACGAGTTCGCGTACTTTCTCTTCTGAGGCACGGCTGACGAGCGGTCGGCCAGAGAAGTGGACAAAGAGGGCCCGGCATCCTCGCTTCATCATGCGATAGGCTGCAACCGGTGAATCGATCCCTCCGGAGATCAGGCAGGCGACTTTCCCGCTGACCCCCACTGGCATGCCGCCAGGCCCCTGAATCTTCTCGATCGCGTAGTAGACCTCTTTGGATAGCAATTCGAGGTAGACTGTGAGGTCGGGATCTTTCAGGCTGACTTTTTTTCCGGTTCCTTCACAGATGGCAGCACCGACGTCCCGCGCGACTTCCATAGAGGTGAGAGTCAGCCGTTTGTCGGCTCGCTTGGCTGAGACGCGAAAGGTGAAAAAAGATTCCGACCGGAGCGACTCGATGATCGCCTTGCTAAGCATTCCCATGTCTGGTTTGGCCAGATCGAGCGGTAACCCATGGGAGAGCGAAAAGTTGGCGATCCCGAAGACTCGTGCGAGCCGTTCTTTGATAATTTGGTCTGGAACCGTGTCAGGCAGGACGACGCGAATCCGGCTGCGAAGATTCTCGACCCGCCTGATGCCAAGATCCTTCAGCGTCCATTGAATATTGCGTACGAGCCGTTCCTCGAAATATTCCCGGTTGCGGCCTTTGAGGGCGAGTTCGTGGTAGTGGACGATAGCGCATCGCATGGTTTAGTCGGATGCTGAAAATGGCAGACTTCTCACCCGCCCCGCCCAGGCGGCTACTTCACCCGCCCGCCTTGAGCCTGCCAATACAGCCTCCTTGCCCATGGACGCGCCGTTCCGCGAGCCTCGTTCTCGGCTTGACAACATCCTCAACGTACCCCACTTGGGAAAGAGCTGTCTCGGCAGCTCAGGGTCGGGTGGGTGGAAATCAGCCGCCTCCGGTATTTGTCTCGCCTGCGGCCTTGTTGGACGACCATTTTGAGCATCCTAGATGCCTTCATGAGCTGTGATCATGCGATTCCAAGAAACGCTCCGCGTCGATGGCCGCCATACATCCTGAGCCTGCTGCAGTGACTGCCTGACGATATACCGAATCCTGCACATCGCCTGCGGCGAATACGCCTGGGACGCTGGTGGCAGTTCCCTTTTCCGTTCGGATGTAGCCTTTGGCATCCATCTCGATCTGGCCGGCGAACAGGCCGGTGTTTGGTTGGTGCCCGATGGCGACGAAGACGCCGGCGCAAGGCAAGTCTGTCGTTTTGCCGGTGACGAGATTCCTGAGATGGGCACCGGTGACCACATCATTCCCAAGAATATATTCAACGGCGGAATTCCATATGAATGTGATCTTTTCGTTTTTCACTGCGCGGTCTTGCATGATTTTGGAAGCCCGCAGCTTGTCGCGTCGGTGGACGATCGAGACCTTGCTGGCGAATTTAGTCAGGAAGGTCGCTTCCTCCATTGCACTGTCGCCGCCGCCGACAACAATTAGTTCCTTCCCCTTGAAGAAGAACCCATCGCAGGTCGCACAGGTCGAGACGCCGTGCCCCGTGAGGCGCGCCTCGTTCTTTACCCCGATCTGAATGGCTGATGCGCCGGTGGCGATGATGACGGTCTTTGCGTGGATGGTCTGTTCAGTGTCAACGGTGATCGAGAGGGGTCTCTGTTTAAGGTCTACGGTTGTGACGTCACCGGTCAAAAACTCCGTGCCGAAACGTTCTGCTTGAGACCGCATTTCTTTCATCAACTCTGGTCCCATGATGCCCTTGGCAAAGCCGGGATAGTTCTCGACTTCCGTTGTCGTGGTCAGTTGTCCGCCGGATTGCCAGCCTTCAATCAGCAGTGGCGAAAGATTCGCCCTCGCTGCATAGACCGCGGCGGTCAGGCCGGCTGGGCCGGAGCCAATGATGATGACATTGCGCATGGGCGAAAATCTAACACAAGGGGTTGAAGGAATGCACGGCAGAGGTTGGGTCTTATGCGAGGAGTCGAAGATGTTTCAAGAGCTGGTCGACGTGCCGGCGGAGTGAGGGACGAGGGAGGATCCCGCTTAACATATGGTCCGCTCGCTCAATCTTCTTTGCTAACGGCATCTGGCTTTTAACTCGTCGAATTGCTTCAGCACATGAGAGGCCGTTTCTTTTCATGAGGCGCGCGATTTGTGTTTCGCGGTCAGCGGTGACGACGATGATTTTATCCACGCGTTTGTCTACGCCGGCCTCGAAGAGGAGCGGGACTTCATAGATCACAACAGCCTTGGGATCCTTGCGAGCGATAGCTTTGGTTAATCGTACTTGCTCGCGGGCGACGCGGGGGTGGATGATGCGTTCGAGTTGCCGGCGTTTTATTGGATTGCGGAAGACTATACTTCCAAGGGCTTGCCGGTTAAGCGAGCGGTCCTGGTTGAGCAATGTCTTTCCGAAAAGTTCGACGATCTCCCGCCAGGCAGGCTTGCCTGGCTTCACGACATCGTGGGCCAATTCGTCGGCATCGATAACGACCGCACCGCATTGCTTGAACATCTTGGCGACGGTGCTTTTGCCGGTGGCGATGCCGCCTGTGAGGCCGACCAATATCATTGTCGCTGAGCATAGCATGCGAGTTGCCACCTCACAACCAACGTCGTTTGACTTCTCACGGCGCAGGCTTGTATGAGTTTGTGCATGATGAAACGGGTGATGATTTTATGTTTAGTTGCGGCGATCGGGTTCTGGGGCTTCGGTCATGTGCGGGCTGATGAAGGGTTGCTACTCGGTCCTCGAACCATCGTGGTTGCACTTGATGGGACAGGAGACTTCTTGTCTCTTCAAGAAGCGGTCGATGCCGCTAAAAAAGGCGACACCGTCTTCGTCAAGGCGGGCCACTATCCTCAGGATGTGACCATTCATAGTAAAGAGAAGATCAAGTTCGTCGGGGCTGGAGTGGATCAGGTGACGATTCTTGGGCGCGATATTGTGGTGGGTGCTCTCCATGTGGGCAAGTGGCCCTATGGGGCGACTGACATTGAAATCAGCGATATGACCATCAATGATCGAGGGGGTCATGCTGTCGGTCTCTTCAACGGGCAAGGGATTGCCCTCCGCCGGGTCAAGATCAATGGCATGTTGTTTAGCCAACAAGTTCAGGGAGTGCGGATAGAGGATTGTGTCATCGGGGGGAGTGAGACGACCGGCGCTCAGTTTGCCGACTCAGAAGCCGTCCTGATCGGGAATTTTATTCATGACAACGACCATGGCGTCTCGATTGCCGGCAAATCAAGCGTGCGGTTGGAACGGAATGTGATTACGCGGAGCCTTTTTGAAGCGGTGGTGGTCAGCGGCCATGCCCATGCTGCGATCGTGAGCAATACCTTGGTCAAGAATGGTGGTGGAGCAGCGTTTCTCGGGCAATCTCAGAGTGACGTCAGCGGCAACGTAGTCGGGCTGAATCGAGTGGGTTTTCTGATCGCCCCATCCAGTCAGGTCACCACCTCTTTCAATGCGTTCTACAACAGAGATGGGGATTATTTTCGAGAAGGTAATCCGAACCAACCGGCCCCGGAACTGAAGGTCCAGTCAGATATTACCGGGGACCCACACTTTGTTGACCCAGCGCATGACGATTTTCGCCTAGGTCCTGATACGCCACTTCTCAAAATCGGTCGGTTCCCATACCTCGGCGCCCTTGCTCCTGCCTTAACCGCCGCACGTCGATCGACTAAAAAATAGCTTTTAATCAACACGATAGCCAGTTTAACCGGGGCGCAAATTTCCATGTGCTATGCTTCCTGTACGCCGTAAGAAGATAGGTGATGAATCTCTGGCGTAGGTATTGCTGATCCACTGTCAGAGAAAGAGGAGTCAACTGTGGCAAGTTACCGACAAGAGCTAGAAAGGCGTGGGCCAGACGGGATTCCGTCGCTCGATGACGTTGAATCAGGCAAGCTGGTTGGTGCCGTCCTCCCCATGTCTGAAAAGGCCCAGATCCAGATGCGTAACAGCATCGAAGTGATCGATTACCTCCTCAACCAAGAACGCGTCGTCTGGAGTTGAGAACCGCGTTCATCATCTCCTAAACCCTCAATCCTAGCCGCCCTCTTGACAGTCCTCTCGCGCCTTCGTACGCTCCTTGCGTTACATCTCTTTCTATTCTAATCAGGAGACACACCGATGACATGCGTTCATCTGCGTCATAGTCGTGCCGTGCCTATAGCGTATCGGTTCATGATCGCAACGACGTTTGTGATGCTAATGTCTTACCAAGTTCTAGCTTCTGACGATCTGCCGAAAGAGTCGGTGTTGCCGCTCTCGCTGGCGGGTAAGGCGACCCAAGCATCATTGGATGCCTGTAACAAGGATGGTTATCGGGTGAGCGTGTCGATCGTGGATCGAGCCGGCGTACTTCGCGCCATGGTTCGAGCCGATGGGGCTGGATCCCATACGGTCGATAGCAGCAGGAAGAAGGCCTATACCGCGGCAAGTCTCCGCCGTTCAACGACCGAGCTGGCTGAGCTGATCAACAAGGTGCCGACCTTGCAAGCTCTTGGCAAGATGAACGATCACGTGCTGATGCTCGGAGGTGGATTCCCGATCGAGATCGGCGGTGAGATTGTCGGAGGGATTGGCGTAAGTGGGGCACCCGGTACACACCTCGACGATGCCTGTGCTCAAGCAGGGCTAGGTGCGATTGGCGCTGCGCCGAAAGTTCCAGCAACCAAGTGAGTGGGCCATATCCAGCAAGGTACCTGGCTTGCCTGTTCCTGTTCCTGGTTGCCTGTAACAACGAAGGGCCGGTGCCGGCCGCTGTCGAGTTTTCGGCAGATCAGGTGCGCCTGACGATCACGCGAACTGCCACCAATCCGTTCCTCTCGCGGCACGATCTTCATCTCACGTTCGTAGGGCCTGAAGGTTGTTCCATTGAGGTTGATCTGTTCCCCAACACGGGGTATGCGAGCCGACGGAATCTTTATCAAGCTGGGGCTGGCGTGCTTTATGTGGTGGGCCAGTTCGATGCCCGGGTCATCGATGTGCCTCACTGTACGGTCACACTGGCCGAGTTTCGTACCCTCGATCGCTACGTGACCTTCCTCGGCAGTTTTGACGAGAATGAGCAGAAGGTCTGGACCTACTTTCCCGCCAGTCAGCGCTCAGAACTTCCCTTTGAGAAACGGTGATCCCATTTCGTTTCACCTTTCACGGTCTTTGAAGGTGAGTTCAGAGATCGCGGACTTATCCAGCTCACCTTTGCCGAGGGCGACCAGCCGCTGGTATTGATCATAGGTTGCTTGAGCTAACGGGAGTGTGAGCCCGGCGGCTTTCGCTAATGCCAGGGCGATGCCTGAATCTTTGGCTGCATGGGCAGCCGAGAAGTAGCAGTCATGGGCACGGTTCTGCATGTCCTCGCCGTCAGTCTCTAACACGCGCGACGCGGCTCCTGTTTGGGCGAAGATTTCCCGCAACATCGTCAGATCGAGGCCGAGCGCTGCTCCAAGGCCCAGCCCTTCTGCCAGTGCTGTTGTATTACAGTTCATCACCATATTAACGAGGGCTTTGACCTTCGCAGCCTCTCCTGCCGATCCGACATAGCGGAGGTGCACGCTCAGTTTTTCTAAAAGTGGTTTCGCCGATTCGAACACATCCTGACGTCCACCGCAGATGAGGTAGAGCGTGCCTTGGCGTGCCTGTGTGATGCTGCTGGCCATGCAGGCTTCGAGGCTTTGGCCGCCATGTTGTGTTACTAGAGCTTCAACCTCCATGTGCACAGCCGGTGAGAGGGTAGCGCAATTCACGAAGAGTCGGTCCTTGGCGTTCTGGAGAAGATTCTCGCTGCCGGTTGCGGAGAATATCTGGCACATCGCATTGTCATCGGACACGACGGTGAAAATGATGCTCGCGAGTTCCGCAACCCTGGCTGGAGAGGCAGCCGCCTCACAACCGAACTCGGTCGCAAGGCCGGTGGCCGGGGCCGGATCTCGGTCGTATACGGCGACGATCGTTTCCCCTCGATCCTTCAGGCGTCGGGCCATGTTGGCACCCATCCGTCCGACTCCCACGAAGCCGATTCTCGAAGTAGATTGTCTCATCCGTGGATCTCCGTTCGTGTTAGCATGCGCGCGAGTGTAGCATAGCTCTAGCAGGATGCTGAAGAAGGCCACGGGCCTAGAGAAGCCTGAGGCTTAGGCTAAGGTTGCGGATCAGAAGATGAACGTTTGGTCTTCGCTCAACCTTGACGTCAGCCTCGTTCATTCGATGCTGACGTGAGGGAGGCTTGTGCATGCAGCAACCAATTCTTGGTTATCATTTGGATGAATTTGGCGATTGGGTGGCGGACTTACAATGTGGCCATGGTCAGCATGTGCGCCATCAGCCACCGATGACGAATCGTCCGTGGGTCTTGACAGAGGAAGGTCGGAAGCAACATCTAGGAGAGACGTTAAAGTGCAAGCAGTGTGATGAGCCAAGCGGGTAATTTACTCGATAGTGGTAACGTTCGGGGAAGTTTCGACGTTCATATCGAGGCCGGGGCCTGACCAGGGTTGCAGGCGTGAACCTTCGTATCGGTAGCCACCTGTGACAGGATCACCTGCAAGCAGGAGTGGGGTGTCGAGGTCGAGCATATCGAAGCCGCCCAGTCCCAGAACCAGGCTGAAGGAGCAGCCGATTGCTATACGTGTGTCGAGCATCCCGCCGATCATCAACTTGAGGCCGGACGCTTTGGTGAAGGATGCAATCTCAATCGCTTCAGCGACGCCGGTCTTCATGGTCTTGATGTTAATGTAGTCAGCCGCGCCTCGGGCGACGACCTCTCGCGCATCTGCGAGTGAGCGGACCGATTCATCTGCTGCAACGGGAATGCCCGTCTCTCGACGGATCGCCGCCATGCTGTCGAGATCGTCCCGCATCACCGGCTGTTCGAGCAGCACCATCGTTCCGCCAAATCTCCTCACTCCTTGTGCAAACGTCAGGCAGTCCTGACGCGAGAATCCCTGATTGCCATCGCCGATGAACGAGATGTCGGGGAGTGCGAGATGCACGGCTTCCAGACGCCGGATGTCGCTCTCGACATCCTTGCCGACCTTCATTTTGAAGAGGCGAAATCCCCGCGCATACCATCCGCGCGCCAGGGCGACGGTCTTGTCGAAGTCGGTGATGGGAATCGTGATATCCGTCTCCCGCGCTCGCACATCCGCGCCACCCCAAAGTTGCCACATCGGGATATTCGCCATGTGGCAATAAGCATCGATGATGGCGGTTTCGAGTCCGCACCGCGCAGCTGGATAAGTGATGGCCTCTTCGGATAACAAGCGCCCAACTTCTTTGTAGTCTGCGGCTGAACGACCAAGGATAACTTTACTGAGCTGGTGGAGTGAGCGCAGGCAGCTCTCGCGAGTCTCTCCTCCGACTTCCGGAAACGGCGACGCTTCGCCATATCCTTGTGAGCCGTTCGACAGGGTAACACGCAGGAAAACATTTTCCGCAACCGTTCGCGCGCCGGTGGCGACGACAAAGGGGTCTGTAATAGGAATATCAACTGGCCAGAATTGCACCTTGCATATAGCGTCTGATATATCGTGCATTGGAAAGAAAGGCGCAGGTCGGCCGGATTTGCTCATCCGTACCGATCATTCTCCCAGGGGAACGCGCTGTTGGAGTAACCACGCACTTCCCAGAACCCCTTTTCGTCCTTATCCAAAAAGGTAATCTCCTTCACCCACTTGGCGCCTTTCCAGGCATAACGTTTCGGGACAATCACGCGAACCGGGCCTCCGTGTTCCTTCGTGAGGAGTTTGCCGTTCCATTTGTATGTCAGCAGCACGTCCTGATCGTCGCAGGCTTCAAGCGGCAAGTTAGTGGTGTAGTCGTCGAACGATTTGAAGAGGACGAACTTCGCCAAGGACAGCGGCTTCACCAGGGACAGAATGCGTTTGAAGCTGACCCCTTCCCACTCGTTATCGAACCGGCTCCAGCTCGTGACGCAGTGGAAGTCTGAAACGTTTTTGAACTGAGGCTGCGCTAAGAATTGCTCCCATGTCCAGGTGATGGGAGTGGTCACGAACCCGTTGATGGCAAGGCTCCACTCGGTCAAGGGAACATCAGGTTTGAATCCCAGGTCCAGCACAGGCCAGGTCTCGACGAGATGTTGTCCCGGTGGCAGACGGGCATCGCCTTCGTAAAACACTTCCCGCTCTTCACCGCCACGTTGGGCCTTCGCCCACTGTTCCTTTGTCTTGGTTAAACGGTTCGGTTCATCCATAGGTCGGCCTCCCTGTACAGAGTAGGGCAAGAAGGTCATGTCTTACAAGTACGAGGCGGAAGATTTCGGTATAAACAAATTCGTCTAACTCGTTACAAAACCAAGGGATTGGTATGACCTGCTACACTTGCAGGGATTCATAAGTCGGGAGGAGTATGAGTAGAGGCACCGTAGAGTTTATTATATTCGGCGCGGTCTGCGCCGTGGCCGTACTCGTGATTCCAGTTGGGCAGACGGTTGCAGCAACAAAAAAAGTAACGGAGCCGGCCCCCGTCGTCGTAGCCAAGCCTACCAAGCAATCATCTGAGCAGGATCAAATCCCGTCGATCCAACGTGTCAAGAAGAGCCCCATAGCCATTCCCGCTGAGCGCCAACCAGCGGCTAGTCAGAAACAGCCCAAGCCGGCGGCGATTGCGTCCAAGCCCACGAACTCTAAGAGCCCCATGCCTGTTGCCAGGGAACGTGCACCGGAGGTTATTGAAAAGCAGGCTAAGCCTGCATCGACTGAGTTCAAGCCGGTAAGTCCAACGAGCCCCCTACCTGTTTCCACGGAGCGTCAACCAGAGGCTATCCAGAGGCAAGCCAAGCCAGTACAGGCCGATCTTACGCTGACGAGGCCGAAGAACCCTCGACACACGAAAGTTCATAAGAAGGAAATGCCAAAAGCTGTCGTGGCGCCGAGCATCGATCTCATGTGCCACGGTATGTTGGAAAGCCCCCAACGCTACGATCCTCGCCGAAATCATCGCGTCGGCGCAGGGACTCCAGACCCACACAATCCTGAATTGACTCACGACCATTTCCAAGAGCTCGACCGCAATCAAGATGGGTCGATCGACCCGGTTGAGCGGGTGTTCGGACGGCTCGATATGGATCGCGACTTGTACGATCGCCGGCCACGATAGTCGGCGCTGCTGTCCCCTTCAGTTCGTACCACCCAATCACGTCACCGTCTCACGCCCCAAGAGTAGAGCATATGGCGTATGGCTTATGGCCAATCGCATGCTCAGAGAATGAGTACGGGATTGTCTCTGTCTGTGCTATACGCCATACGCTATCAACTCCTCACGACATACGTCTTAACTTTCACGGTTTTCTGGAGTGTCGCAGTAAGACCATAGGATTTCGAGCGACTGAGAGGCAGTCGTCCACGTTGACAGCTGGAAAAGGAGTCCCCATGATACGGGAGCACACCGTCATGACAAGCGATATGCCATCTTCTGAAGCAAAGAGTGGGCTGAGTGTTGGGAAAATTGCAGTGGTCCTCGCAATCGGAGTTGCGGTGGCCGCATTTTTCTATTTCGATCTAGGCCGGTTCCTTTCCTTGCAAGCACTCAAGGACAATCGCGATGATCTATTGTCGTTTACCGAAACACATTCTGCCGCAGCCGCAGCGCTGTTCGTTTTGATCTATATAGCCGTGGCGGGGCTCTCGCTTCCCGGTGCCGTGATTCTGACATTGGCGGGCGGATTCCTCTTCGGGTTTGTGTGGGGTACGCTTTTCGTCAATCTGGGAGCGACGACAGGCGCGACGCTCGCGTTTCTTGCGTCCCGCTATCTGCTGCGTGATTGGGTGGAACGGAAGTTTGGGAAGTGGCTGGGCCCGGTTCAGCAGGGCTTTGAGAAAAATGCGTTCAGTTATCTCATGACCCTCCGGCTGATTCCGCTCTTTCCATTCTTTGTGGTGAATCTGGTATCCGGCCTGACTCGCATGAATGTCGGCGCCTATGTCGCGGCTACGGCTATCGGGATTATTCCCGGTTCCTTCGTCTATGCCTACGCGGGGCGGCAACTCGGTGCGATCAATTCCTTGAAAGACATTGCTTCCCCAGGAGTGATTGGAGCATTTGTATTGCTGGGGCTTCTGGCGCTTGTGCCGAACCTGTACAAGAAATGGTCTGGGAAGCCGGCATGACCGCGGGTCCCGTGAAAGGTGAGGCGTAAAACGTGAAGCGTGAAGCGTAGAGGAACAGTGAGAATGACTCGATGGTCACACAGCCGTCGGAGAAGATCGTTGCGATGAATCAGGGTGAAGAGAGCCGCGTGCTGCCAGACGATGAGCATAACCGCATGCTCGTCGGCAACGTTCATCCGGCGAACTGGGTTAACCCTGAACCGGCCGGCCGCTACAACATTGTGGTCATTGGGGCAGGGACCGCGGGATTGATTACGGCCGTCATTGCCGCGAGTTTGGGCGCCAAAGTGGCCTTGATCGAAAAACATTTGATGGGCGGCGATTGCTTGAATGTCGGCTGTGTGCCCTCGAAAGGGATCATTCGCGCGGCACGGGCTTGGGCCGATTTGCGGAAGGCTGAGGAGTTCGGCCTGCATATTCCTCCCGGGGTGAAATACGACTTCGGCGCTGCAATGGCCCGCATGAGAAAACTCCGGGCGCAGATCAGCCACAATGATTCGGTTCATCGCTATACGAAGTTGGGTGTGGATGTCTACATCGGCAGCGGGCGCTTTACTGGCACCGGCTCCATTCAGGTCGAAGGACAGGCCGGTAATCGTACTCTCACCTTTGCCAAAGCGGCTGTCTGTACAGGAGCAAAGGCGTCGACGCCTCCGACGCCGGGATTGAAAGAGGTAGGCTATCTCACCAATGAAACGGTGTTCTCGCTGACGGAACTGCCGCCACGCATCGGGGTGATCGGCGCCGGTCCCATCGGGTGCGAGTTGGCGCAGTCCTTTGCCCGCTTCGGGAGCCAGGTCTACCTCATTGAAACGACTCACGGCATCATGCCGAAGGAAGACCGTGACGCAGCGGAGATTGTCGAGCAGCAAATGTTGCGCGACGGAGTGAAGCTGCTCTGCTGCGGGAAGGATTTGAAGGTGCAGAAGACGGAGGTCGGCAAGCGGCTCACCGTCGATTCACATGGCCAGCAGTATGATGTGACGGTCGACGAGATTCTTGTCGGCGTCGGTCGCACCCCGAATGTTGAGGGAATTGGGTTGGAAGCGGTCGGTGTCGAGCACGACAAGAACGGGGTCAAGGTAAATGAGCGGCTGCAGACGACGAATCCCAGGATCTTTGCGGCGGGCGATATCTGCTCTCACTTCAAGTTCACCCATGCCGCCGATGCCATGGCGCAGATCGTTATTCAGAACGCGTTATTTCCACATCCCTTCGGTTTGGCCTATGCCAGCGTCGAATCCTTGATCATGCCCTGGTGCACCTTTACGGAGCCGGAAGTGGCGCATGTCGGGATGTACGAAAAAGATGCGAAGGAGAAGGGGATCGAAGTCGAAACCTATACGTACAAGCTCGCTGAGGTCGATCGCGCGATTCTTGATGGGGAAGACGAGGGCTTTGCGAGGATCCACATTCAGAAGGGTACGGACAAAATTGTCGGAGCGACGATCGTGGCGGCTCATGCCGGCGACATGATCGGCGAGTTTTCCGTTGCGATGAAAGCCGGCGCCGGAGCGAAGACGATCTCCGGCACGATCCATCCCTATCCGACGCAGGCCGAGGTGAATAAGAAGGTGGTCAATCTGTGGCGCAAGGAGCATTTTACGCCGCGAACGAAGAATCTGTTGATGAAGTTATTTGCCTGGACGAGGAGGGGGTGAGGGAGGATCGGCTATCCCGGTGCTCACGCAACGCGCGGCCTCAGAAGGCCCTCGTTGGACGCGCGCACGCAAGGACAGCCGATCCTCCCTCACAGCAGAAGTGGATTTGGGAAAGAATCGGGCCATTCGTGCTCATCGTGATGGGGCTACTCGTTGCGTCTGTGGCTGCAAGCGCTGAATCTCCCTCGGTGATTGAAGTGGGGAAGTTTTCGAGCGGGACGGTCGGGCAGGCTCTGCCTGAGGGATGGAAGCCGCTCACTTTTAAAAAGATCCCTAAACATACCTCCTATGAAGTGGTGAAGGATGGAGGCGTGACGATTGTGAAGGCGGTGAGCGAGGCCTCGGCTTCGGGTCTGATTAAGCCGGTGGTGATCGATCCGAAAGAGTACCCAATCGTCCGGTGGCGTTGGAAAATCGACCATGTACTTCAGGGTAGTGACGTGGCACTCAAGGAAGGTGACGATTTTCCGGCCAGGCTCTACGTTACCTTCGAGTACGACCCCGATAGAGTCAGCTTTGGAAGAAAGCTCAAGTTCAAAGCCGGGCAGGCTCTGTTCGGCGACATTCCCATCGCCGCCTTGAACTATATCTGGGACGTGAAGGCGCCGGTCGGCACGATCGTTGAGAATGCCTATACTGATTTTGCCAAGATGGTAATCGTCGAGAGCGGCACTCAGAAGGTGGGCCTGTGGGTCGATGAAGAGCGGAATATTTATGAAGACTACAAGAAGGCCTTTGGGGAGGAGCCGCCGATGATTAACGGCGTCGCAATCATGAGCGATACGGACAATACAAAGGAGCAGGCCACGGCCTATTACGGCGACATCGTCTTTCAGAAATCGGTGAAGGCGTCGGCTCGATGACCTTGTGTTGCATGGTGGCTCATAATGAGCGGGCTGGCCTGTTGAGGGCCAGCCCGCTCAGGGACACCGCCGTGCGTGAGGTGGGTGCGCGGACTCGAAATGGAAGTTACTGAACGGAATTCGCGAAGCCGCCTCGAGTAATTTCCGCGCGGACAGAGTCCCCGACCTTTTTCTTGTGAATGTATTTCGTGCCTTGCCCGACGCGCAGCACGACTTGATTCCCGTCGTAGTCTTCAACCGTGTAGCTGTCGCCTTGGACCTTCTTCAGCGTTCCACCGACGGTTCTCCAGGCCGGGCCAGGTGAAGAGTCCTGGTGGCCGGCTTTAGGCGCATCGATTTGTTCCGGAACATGGCTGGCGGCTTGAGCCGCTGCCTTTGCAGAAGAGTGGTCGGATTTCTTGGATTTCGAGTCCTTGGCTAGTGCTGGGGTTATCGCCAACGCAACAATGGCCACTGCGCTCACCAGAACTGGGAGCATCTGTTTTTTCTCGTTCTTCATGACGAAACCTCCTTGCAGCGTGAGAGTCAATTTCGACCTAGACCTCAGCAGCAAGGCATGTGCCGCAGCATAGCGCAGGATTGATCAAGGAAGTTCAGTAGGTTAGGAGAATCGGCAGGTAAGGGCCTGAGGAATGCCAAGAAAACAGGGGGAAAATGGCATCAGCCTGTCCAAATATGACCGTGTCTGCCGAAGTGAGGATTGACAATGGCAGTGCCATCTGGCGGGCTTGCCGCCTCCCATCTGGCCGCACCTCCTTCGTCTCGTCACGAAGGTGTGGCTCAGTCCAGCCTGGGGTCAAACCCCAGACTGGACTCCGAACATTCCCTCGCCGAAATCCTATCTCCCTAACCCTCATATTCAAGGCGGTTTCTACTGTGCTGCGATAAGCCTAGCTATGAAGTCAAAGGTATAAGGCCCGTCCCTGAGTGGCCGAACGCAGCAGCTCAAGCGGAGCTTGGCAGGGGGGACTGGCTCCGGCTATGAAGGGGGACAGCCCCCGCCGGCCCCTGTCCCCGTCTGAGGGCGACGAAGACGCAGGGAGCAGCGGGATAGGCACTGTGCCGGAGATGGCGGAGCCAGTCCCCCTGGGCGTCTCTGCAGTGTCGTCACGAAGGCAGTGTTGGACAGCATCCTACGTTTCCCCGTTTACTTTTCTTCCTCTCCGTCGTCTTACCCATCAGACAAGTCTGAAAAAACAGCTTCGAGATGGTTCTAGGCGATGGGTTCATTCGAAACAATAATTGTAGTCATCATTTTTAACCTGGGGGGAATTCCATGAGACGGTCATCTATTCTGTTCAACCTTCTCGGTACGGTTGGGCTGGTCGGGCTTTTGAGCGGCTGCGGCAGCGGTGGCGGCGGGGCCGCCTCTGGCCCGGTGAGCGGGAGTACCAGCGGATCTGCAGCAGCTTCCGGCACGGTTACCGGTTTTGGAAGTGTGTATGTCAACGGAAAGAAGTTTGAGACGAACGATGTGGAAGTGATTCATGACGGCCAATCGGAGCGGTGCAGCATCAGTCCAAGCACTCACTGCGGTCTCAAGGAAGGGATGACGGTGAAGGTATCGGGGTCGTTCAACGGCTCATCGCGCAGCGCGTCGACAATTACCCAGGAAGATACCTTGGAAGGGCCCATTACAAGCAAGAGTCAGGTGGATGCCAACAATGGCACGCTCGCAGTGTTGGGGCAGACCGTGATCGTGGACAGCACCACGAGGTTCGACTCCGGAATCAACCTTACAACCTTGAGCAACGGTAACGTAATCGAAGTGAGTGGATTCGTAAAGTCTGATGGGACTATTGTCGCAAGTTTTATTGAGCAGAAGGCAGGAGTTGGGGTTTGCTCACCTGTTTGCGAAGTGAAAGGAACCATCAAGGGCCATGATGCTGTGCTCGCGACCTTCCAGGTAGGCGGGTTAAACGTCACCTATGACAACAATACAATTATCGGCGACATGACGGTTCCGAGCGGGAGCAACTGGGACGGTCTATTCGTGGAAGTGAAGGGCACTAACTTGAGCGTCAATGCTGGAGTGCCGACGCTCATTGCCACCAAAGTCGAACCAGAAAATGAAGGCGTTGGCAATGATGTAGATGAATTCGAAGTTGAAGGGTTCGTGACTCAGGCTGGCACACCTAATGGCAACATCATTGAGTTCACCATTGGAACCACGCCGGTGAAGACAACGGCGAGCACGGAGTTCCGTGGCGGGATAGTCGATGAGATCGTGCTTGGCGCCAAAATGTCCGCTGAAGGCCGGTTCGATGGCAGCCCCCTCATCCCGAAGCATGTGAAGTTCCATGCCAGCGTGAAGCTGGAAGGCAACATTTCTGCGATCGATCCCGATGCGAAGACCTTCACAATTACGGGGCTGTCTGGTGTGACGGTTAGCGTGAACAGCCAGAGCGAGTTCAAGGCGAACGGTGAGAATCAGGTCACTGGCCTGACTCATCTGTCGGTCGGTGACCATATGCGGGTACGTGGGCGTGTAGGAAGCAACAATTTCGTCATCGCGACTCGCGTCGAACAGCGGTCAGGCGACACAGATGTAGATCTCCAGGGGCCGGTGCAGTCAATTTCCGGCCAAGTTCTGACAATCCTGGGAGTGGCGGTTGATACATCGACGATCAGCAACGACAATTTTGAGGGTCTCAACGAGCGATTGATCGGCCACGCCCCATTCTTCAATGCTGTGAAAGAAGGGATGCTAGTCAAGGTGAAGGGTCGTCTGGATGGTGCGGTCGTGACGTGGCGCGAAGCCGAACTCGAAGATTAATTGCAACTTGATGAGGGGTAATCCCATGAAATCTACTGTACGAATATCCACAGCGGTGTGGCTCTTAAGCGGGCTGGCAATGTTGACAAGCCCCGCCTGGGGGCAGACCACAACACCGACTCAGAATGGGCAGGTAGACCAATTGCGTCTCGAAGGGGCCAACGATCGTGGGGGGAATCGAGGCGACAATCGTAGCGGGCGTGGTGGAAGCGATAACAGCGGTCCGGGCTCCGGAAATAGCGGCCCTGGTTCAGCCAACAGCGGGTCGGGCCGTGGCGGAAGTGACAATAGCGGCCGCGGCGGGAGGGACGATGTTCGCAATGTGAACGACGATCGGCGGGAAACCCGACATGAAGATCGTCAGGTGGACCGGCGATCAAATTCCGGCGGTGAGCTGCGTGGTCTCGACCGTGCAGCTCAAGTGGCAGGTGACCATGGTCAGCAGGGAAGAGACCATGCCCGTGACGTCCAGATGGAGCGGGCAAATCGTATTGATCGCATCGACCATCCGCAACGGCCAGAGCACCCAGATCGCCCACAGAGGCCAGATCGATTAGAGAGACCAGAGAGACATGACCGATCCGGACATAATTAGCAGCGGCAGGAAAACGATGCCGATTGATGAACGGGGACAGGCGCCAACAAGAGGGGCGTTTGTCTCCAGCCGTACATTTTTAAGCGAGACGAGCGGGACTGACGGCACGAAGTTCGAAGTTTTTGATTCGAAGCTCCAAACACTTCAGCCTTCGGTCTTCAGCCTGCTTTACCCGATAAGATTGGAGTCTAGTTATGGCAACCCACCGTTTTGAATCGATGCTCTCCTGCTCCGCAGCGGGCCTAGAGCTAGGACAGAATTTAGGAAATAAAGATGCCGCTCAAGTCACTGCCGAGATACCTGCTGCGACGATCCCTCCGGAGCGCCGGGGTGAGGCACGCAGGGACTATCAGCAGATGTGTTCGTATGAGATGCTCGAAGGCATTGGGAAAAAGTCGGTCATCATCCGGCAAGGAGAGGTCTTCGCGCTCAATCGGAGCAAAGAAGGAATGCTCATCCTCATGGGCCAGGCGCCTCAGAAGAAGCAGTTGATTGAAGTGCACAGCTCCCGACCCGGACCGGACCAGACTGTCAATGTCTTTGAACCCAAATGGGCCAGGCCCGTAACAGTGGAGTCACTTGGGAAACTGTATTTAGTTGGATGCCAGCGGATATTCGGCCCCTTGGCAGTTTCTGCCGTTCAGCAGACTTCTGAATAAATCTTGTCTTCTTCAGCTTCCTAGGTTAGATGGGTAGGAATGTCGTAGCTACTCAGGCAGATAGGCTGAAGGTTTTTAGGGGTTAAGGCTTCTTGCACAACGAGGATTTATCTCTGCTTGAACCCAAGCTCGTAGAAACACTGACACACTTCAGCCTTCAGCCTGAATCCCTGAAATTGTCTAACCACACAAGAACCGTTCCAGTCTCGGCCGGAGGAGGAGCGGGTAGGAAGGACTGGTTATGCGAAAGCAGTGGTTGCTGCTGTGTCTGGTGATCGGAATTACGGTTGCGAGTGGAGTGGGTTTGGCCTTGGCAGCAACGACGGACATGACCCATCAAGGCCCCGCTTCACCCGATCAAAAATGGCAGATTGGGTTTACCCCGAGCTATAGCAGCGGGAATTTTGGGACGAATACGACCAGCACGTTTTTCTACGCTCCAACTTCAATTCGTCGATTTTTTAGAGATGGTGATGTTGCCATTGTGATTCCATTTGTCATGGCGACGACAGATGGACAGACAACGATAGTGGGTGGAAGTCCAACTCCAGTTCAGAGTAACACCAACAATAGCGGGCCAGGCAATAATAACACTAGCACCGGATGCACGAATCAAGGGCCAGGCAATAACAATTGTCCAACCGTGTTGACGGGTCAGGTGGCCGGCAATACAACGACGAACGCGGGTCTTGGCGACATCATACTCAGAGGCCGCTATTATATCGTAGAGGAGAAGGGCTGGGTTCCGCTCATTGCGATTACGGGTCGTTTGAAGCTGCCGACAGCCGATGCGTCGCGTGGGCTCGGGACGGGCAAGATGGACGAAGGAGTTGGAAGCGAAATTTCCAAGCGCTTGGGGGACAGCTGGATTACGTTTCTCGATGGGGGCTTCAACGTCATCGGAAGGCCGGATGGCCTGAATCTCAGAAACCAGTGGTGGTATGACGTCGGAGGTGGATATTACATCATGAAGAATCTGCTTGGCACTGTCTACTTCGAAGAATACCGGTCTCTCGTTTCCGGAGTCCAAAATATCCGCGACGTCTTTTTCGGCATGAACTATAGGGCCTCCTCAGAGTGGCGTTTCAATGGGGGCGTCTCCGTGGGCCTATCCAACGGGGCTCCTGACTACGCATTGTCCATCGGTACCAGTTACCGTTTCTAACAGGATGCTGAAAAAGTCCGCCAGCCTATCTTGTTCGTTTGGTGTGTCTTGTTTATTTGGTTGAACGAAACTAACCAGATGAACCAGACAAACCACAAACGCAGAAGGTCTTTTTGACCATCCTCAGGGTGCTCCCTTGCCATCCATTATTGCGGCATCACCTCTTCCAATAGATCCATCAAGACTTTTCAACAGTTTACGAGCCATTTTATGGGTGTTTACGCCCGGCCTAGCCTTACGTCCAATAGTACAGACAGACAGCATGTGTAGGTGCGTAATGGCCATGTTAGAACAGCGAGCATGGTCATGCCGATAGATCACGGTGGGTCGGACGATGAAGCCAAGCTGATTGCACGGAGCTTGAGGCAAGATCCCGATGCCTTTGGGCAGTTGGTCGAACGATACGCGACAGTCATCGTGAACTTGGCCTATCGGATGGTGGGTGACAGGACTGAGGCGGAGGATCTGGCGCAGGAGACATTCGTCGCGGCGTTTAAGGCGCTGCCGAGGTTCAGAGCTGACTCGAAGTTTTCAACCTGGCTCTACCGGATTGCTGCGAATAAGTGTAAAGATTGGCTCCGGGCTAAACGGCCGTGGCAGGGTGTTCAGGATATCGATGTCGATGAGGTGCTCGATGCCGGAGTGGCGGCGGAAGAGCGAACCCCGGAACGGCTCTTGTCGCAGCAGCAAGTCGCTGAGCAGTTGGATCGGGCGATTCAACGGTTGCCGCCGCTCTACCGTGAGGCCTTTGTGCTGAAGCATGTCGAAGGGCTCAGTTACGAGGAGATGCAGGAGATTGTCGGGGTGAATGCGGATACGTTGAAAATGCGTGTCTATAAGGGGCGATTGCAGCTGAGCCGAGAGTTAGTGGAACTAAAAGAGGCATAGGGATGCGAGACCAAGACTTACTGATTCAGCACTTTCTCGATGACGATCTGTCGCCGGAGGAACGGGTGACTTTTCTCCAGGCGGTGGATGCCGATCCGTCGTTGCGGCGGCGCTGGCTGAATCTGGAGTTGGTTGTGGCGGAGGCGGCGCAGTTGCCCCGTCTCGCGCCGTCTGCGCGATTCCTCGCACAGGTGCAGGGTAAGTTAGCGCTCGCGCCCACCAGCCTGTGGGATCGACTCCGTGCGATGGTCACTGCGCCCCGGAATCTGGAATGGAATTTCGCCGGCGCGATGGCGGCTGCCTCGGTGGTGTTGGTGGCGGTCGTAGGCCTGTTGCAGTTTGCGCCGGAGCGGATTGTGGAGGTGCCGGTCCCGGTTGCCGGGGGGCAAGCGCAGACGGCATCGTTCGCGCCAGGACAAGAGAGCAAGGTGTATGTGCGGCTCGTATTGCTTCAGCCCGATGCCCGGTCTGTTTCGGTAGCCGGAGACTTCAATGACTGGAATCCTGGCCAGACCAAGTTGGAACGGTCTGAGGGGGGGATGTGGACGGCGACGATTGCCGTGAAACCGGGCCGCTATCAGTACATGTTCGTGATTGATGGCAAACAGTGGGTTGCCGATCCGTTGGCGGAAGAGGGGGCGGGCGATGGATTTGGGGCGAAGAATGCGGTGCTCGATGTCGCCATCTGATATTCCAGGCCAGTCCCTTGCAACGAGGCAAGGGACTGGGTACTCTCCCTGGCATGGGGATGCCATCAGCGAGATTCACCCGCCTCTTGCGAGGCGTCATGGCCCTGTGCGTGATCGTCAGCCTGTCGGGCTGTGCGAAAACGGTCAAGCCGGAGTTGCCGAAGCCGGTGGCAGGCGGCGTGCGATTCGCGCTGTTGGCGCCGGAAGCCAAGCAGGTGGCGCTGGTGGGCTCCTTTAACGGATGGGCCGGAGAGGCAACCAAGATGAAGATGAGTGATGGGACCGGTCTCTGGTCGGTGGATGTGCCGTTGGGAGAGGGAGAATATACCTTCATGTATCTGGTTGATGGAAAACAGTGGGTCACGCCGCCGATGGCAGAAGATTTTGTGACGGATGGATTCGGACAAACGAACGGGGTCTTGATCGTTCACTAAGACTATGAACAAGCGAATCGACATACAACTGTGGCTTCTCTGTCTAGCCTTGTGGCTCCCTGCTCTTCCAGCCGTGGCAGAGCCGCTCTCGACGCAAGATCGAGAGGCGATTAATCGGCTGAGTATGGCGCGGGGTCACTCGGCGGAAGAGGTCAATCAGTTGCTCAATCAAGTATCGAGAGCCGGCGAAAGAGGCCTTCCGACCGAGCCGTTGGCGAATAAGGTGAAAGAAGGTTTGGCCAAGGGCGTGGAGCCAAGCCGAATCGATCCGGTGTTGAAACAGATGGTGGGGCACTTCGAGTCGGCCCGAGAGGTTTTGCAAGAGTCGGTGGCAAAAGGGATGGTCGATCAGGATCAAGGGAACCGTCAGCGAGCCATGGAGTCGTTGGCCGAAGCATTTGGCCGTGGCGCTACGGCCGATGAGGTGCGTGATTTGGCGCGAAGCGGGCAACACCAAGGGCAAAGAATGAGTCAGGATATGCTGGGGAGTGGCGCGAAAAGCTTGGCCGTAATCAAGGAAGCCATGATTCCCTCGAAAGACGGCGCTGCGGTAGTGGCGGAGGGCATGAGGCAGGGTTTTCGTCCATCCGAGCTGGCGGATCTGGCTCGTGAAATAAAACGGCATGGACAAGATTTCCGAGAGGGGCGTCTCACCACAGAGTCCGTTCGCGATCAGATCTCCAAAGGCGATCGGGGCGATCGGCTGTTCCGCGACCAGGGGCACAGCGGATCCGGCGGCGGAGATCGGATGGATCGGAGCGGAGGTTCGGATCGCGGGGGGCGGGACGATCGCAGTGACCGTCCTGACCGTGGTGGCAGCGGCGGTGGCCACGACGACCGAGGCGGGCGATTGG
>Ga0194035_1000275_pt1 | contig 31757 bp, 31 predicted proteins | sample JunL2320m_MetaG_FD_148680 | JGI IMG/M metagenome (GOLD analysis project Ga0194035, IMG submission 148680) | Anoxic zone freshwater microbial communities from boreal shield lake in IISD Experimental Lakes Area, Ontario, Canada - Jun2016-L239-20m | ecosystem: Environmental > Aquatic > Freshwater >...
CCTGTGGAGGTTCAAGTCCTCTCTCGCGCACCAATTTAATATTACTACCGTAGCAGGTAGTTTTTTTAATTTAAAAGTTACGTACTTATCAATTCTTGCAATTAACAAAAATATAAAAAATACTTGACATGTATACCATTGGTAGTATACTGTAGGTATACAACTTAAAGGAATATATATGCAAGAAAAGAAAATTAGTCATTTTAAACGAGCTAGATTATTAATGAACGCATCTTATGCTACTCTTAAAGCCGACAAAGAACTGTCGATACTTCCATTATTAAGTATGATGTGGAGCGTATTAGTAATATTTGCCGTATCTATTGCTGTAATCATCAGTATATTTGTAGGCTCGTCTACTAATGATGGTAGCATTAATGGCGTATACCCTTTCTTTGCTTTAGTTCTAGGATATGTATTAATATCTTTTGTGGCAACATATTTTGGTGCTGCAATATTTTCTGGTGCAACCAAGCGCTTTAACGGAGAAAATCCAACAATAAAATCGTCTTTGAGTAGTGCTAAATCTAAGATAAAGCCACTATTTTTTTATAGTCTCTTTACCGCTACTATTGGTTTGATTTTTAGAATACTAGAAGAACGATTACCTTTTGCAGGTGTAATAGCTGCATACATATTTAACGCTGCATGGGCTATAGCAAACATATTTTCTATTCCTGCGATCATGAGTAGTGGCGAAAATTTGAGTCCTATAGAAGCAACAAAGCAATCTGTAAATATAGTTAAAAAAGTATGGGGTGAAAACGCTATTGCCCAGTTTGGTTTTGGCGTATTTGCACTCTTTTATATACTAATGGTTATGATAATTTCAGGTGCTATTGGCGCTTTAACAACTGTCATTGGAGCCTCTAGTTCGTTAGCTATAATTGTAGCTTTAGTTCTATCTTGGGTTGGCTTTGTTGTTGTGGCTTTAATATTTTCTACTTTAACATCAATTGTAACTGCAGCGGTTTATTATTACGCAACCACCGGTAAATCACCAGAGCAATTTAATATTGATATCTTAAAACAAACAATTACTACTAAAAAATCACGTAAAATATTCTCTAATTAACGATGTCTACTTTACTTGATTCTTATGAACAAAAACTTTTAGAAGGTTGGGAAGATGTGTACAAAAAAGCCCAGCTAACACTTTGGATACTACTGGCTCTTAAAAATAGTCCAAAACATATGGTGCGCATAAAGAATTTTATTACTAAGAGTACAAACGGTACTATAATTGCCGACGACAAAAGTATGTACAGGGCATTACGCAGATTTAACGATGCAGATATAGTTAACTTTAAACTTATGCCTAATGCCTCTGGACCAGACAAAAAAGTTTATTTTTTAACTCCCGTAGGTATAAAGCTATTACAAGCTTTTTTGGAACGAAACGTTCATGACGTATTATTGTCACCACAAAATCACGATCTAATAAACTAAAATATATAAAGTAATTTTAGCAGTATTTTACTAGTCAAAAGTGCTATAATATAAGGTATAAATTGGAGGCAAATATGTTAGTAGTTATTTTGGCAATCGCAAACGTATTGGTAATAGCTTTAGTAGCTATTTATAACGGATTAGTAAAAACTAAAATCAGAGTAGACGAAGCTTGGAGCGATATTACGGTCCAACTTAAAAGACGCGCAGACCTTATACCTAACTTGGTACAAACAGTAAAGGGTTACGCAAAGCACGAAGAAGGCGTTTTTACTAAAGTTACAGAAGCCAGAACCGCTATTTTAAATGCAGGTAACAGCGTAAAAGCTACAGCCGAAGCAGACAATATGCTTACAGGTGCACTTAAAAGTGTATTTGCTGTAGCAGAAGCCTACCCAGATCTTAAGGCAAGTACAAATTACCAAGAACTACAGGCAGAACTAGTAGATACCGAAGACAAAATCCAAGCATCACGACGCTTTTATAATGGCTCTGTTCGTGATTTAAACACCAAGATTAGTGTGTTTCCTGCAGTTATTTTTGCTAAAATGCTTGGATTTGGCCAACGCGAGTTTTACGAAGTAGAAGCATCAGAAAACGCTACTATTCAAAAACCTGTAGACGTAAAATTTTAATTTATAGTAAATTTAAATGTATAACGAAATAGCCGCTAACAAGCGTAAAACTGTTTATCTAATGTTTGGTTTTTTTGTGCTAATTAGTGTATTAGCATGGATTTTAACTAGCGTTTACAAAGATCCTTCGATATTTATGTTTTCGATTATTTTTGCAGTCACTTATTCTTTATGGGGCTTTTTTGCTTCTTCTGCGCTTGCATTAACTATTAACGGTGCAAAACAAATACAAAAATCCGACAACCCAAGGTTATTCAGAATTATAGAAAACCTAGCAATTACAGACGGTTTGCCTACGCCTAAGGTTTATATAATAGAAGATACTGGATTAAATGCGTTTGCAACAGGCAGGAACCCAGAACATGCCAGCGTGGCAATTACTACTGGCTTACTAAACATACTAGAAGACACAGAACTTCAAGGTGTAATGGCGCACGAACTCGGACACGTAAAAAACTATGACATTCGTGTAAGTATGTTGGCTTTTGCATTAGTTGGAGTAATAAGCTTATTGGCCGATATATTTTTAAGAATAAGTTTTTGGGGTGGTTCATCGTCGGACGATAGTAGCGACAATAGTTCGGGCAATACTATAATGATGGTTGTTGCTATAGCTGCGTTAATTTTAGCTCCTATAGTTGCAACTTTTATGCAATTAGCTATTTCCAGAAAAAGGGAATATTTAGCAGATGCAACAGGTGCACTAACAACTCGCTACCCAGAAGGCCTAGCTAGCGCATTAGAAAAAATACGTGATGGTGGTTCTAGTTTGAAAAGACAAAATACTAGCACCGCTCATTTTTTTATAGCTAATCCATTAAAAGGTAAATCTATGAGTAGTTTGCTTAGTACTCATCCTCCAATAGACGACAGAATTCGTATTTTACGCAATATGATAGGTTCTAAATAAATAAATGGCTGTTACTAAAAAAGAGTCTACTAAATCTAAAAATGTAAACAAAAAAGCTAGTATTACTGTTAATGACACCGCTAGTCGCAAAAGAAAATCTCCAAAATATAGTTCTTTTAAGTTAAGTAAAAAAATTCCACATCCTGCAGGATCATTGCCAGGGGGATTAAGAATATTTAAAAAGTCGATTAAGTTATTAATAATAAACAAAAAACCATTATTAGGAATTTTATTTGTTTATACTCTGGTAAACCTTGTACTTGTGCATGGATTTACGTCACCTTTAAACATAGCCGATCTTAAACAATCAATTTCGGGATCTTTTGACGGATCTATGACTGGCTTACCATTAGTTAGTGCAATTTTTGGTTCTCTACTAGGTAGTTCGTCTACTACAGGATCAGAAACCGCGGCTATTTATCAATCAATATTATTTATAGTAATTAGCTTAGCTATTATTTGGGTATTTAGACAATCAGCGGCGGGTAATAAGCCAACAGCAAAAGCTGCATTGTACGGTGGAATGTACCCGTTAGTACCTTTTTTACTAGTGTTAATGGCATTAATGTTACAACTTACGCCTGCATTATTAGGCGTTTTTGTGTACGGAATAGTTATTTCTGGTGGAATTGCAGCAACTTTTGCAGAGCAATTTATTTGGGCAATATTGCTAGGTTTGTTTATATTACTATCAGTTTATATGATATGTTCGTCTATTTTTGCGCTATATGTGGTTACGCTACCCAACATGAATCCTATGAAAGCTCTTAGAAGTTCTAGGAACTTAGTTTTTTCTAGGCGGCTGAGTTTATTTAGAAAGCTATTATTGCTACCTTTGCTAGCATTATTATTAATGATTTTAATTGTAGTTCCTGCAATATATTTTGTGCCAATAATTGCACCCTGGCTTTATTTTGTTTTAACCCTAGCTAGTTTAATATTTTTACATTCTTACTTATTTACAATTTATAAGGAATTACTTTAGGTTATGGACAAATTGGCACGCTACGATGAGCTAAAAAGTGTGCTTGCTCAGTATGCCTACGAATATTATGTGCTGGACCAAACAACAGTAAACGACGCCGTTTATGACGGATTAATGGGCGAACTTAAAACGATCGAAGCTAAATATCCAGATATTATTACACCAGATAGTCCCACGCAAAGAGTAGGTGGTAAACCATTGGATAAATTTAAAAAATTATCTCACAGCGATCCCATGATTAGCTTAAATGACGTTTTTGACAAGCAAGATATTCAGGCATGGCTTAAAAGAACAGATAAATTAATTCCTGGATTACGACACGAGTTTTTTTGTGATATAAAAATGGATGGACTCGGCGTAGCATTGGTGTACCAAGACGGAGTATTTTTGCAGGCCATCACAAGAGGAGACGGACAAATAGGAGAAGATGTGTCAGTAAACGTTTTAACAATAAAAAATGTTCCGTATAAATTAAGAAGCACAAACCTAACAAAAGATTTTGTAAAAGGTAGAACAGAAATACGCGGCGAAATAGTGATGTATAAAAAAGATTTTGAAGCTCTTAATAATAAAAGAGAATCAGAAGGTTTGCCATTATTTGCTAACCCCAGAAATTTAGCAGCAGGTACAATAAGACAGCTGGATCCAAAGCTTGTAGCAGATCGGCCTTTAATGTTTAGGGCATATGATATATTGCGTCAAATACCCTCTGAAGTTCCTACGAATGGACATGCCTACAAAATAATTAACGAACTTGGAGTTGCCGCAAATCACGAATCTAGAGTTTTGTTTAGTTTAGAAGAAGTAATTGACTATATTAATGAGTGGGAACAAAAACGACATAATCTACCTTTTAATACCGACGGTTTAGTAGTTAAACTAAATGACCGAAATTTATATAAAGAACTCGGAAGTGTTGGCAAAAACCCGCGTGGAGCAATTGCGTTTAAATACCCAGCAGAAGAAGCAACTACGGTTGTAAAAGATATAGTAATTAGTATCGGCCGAACAGGTGCTGCTACGCCGGTTGCGGTGTTTGATCCTGTAGCCGTTGCCGGAACAACTGTTCAGCATGCAAGCCTACACAATGCTGACGAAATCGCGCGAAAAGATATTAGGATAGGCGATACAGTAGTTATATACAAAGCGGGCGATATTATTCCTCAGGTAGACAGAGTAATACTAGAACTTAGACCTAAATCTGCTAAAACATTTTTATATACAGTTGAACTTAATCGTCAGTTTCCCGAACTAGAATTTGAACGACCAGAAGGCGAAGTGGTGTACCGCGTAAAAGGTGCAACTGGTCCTATTATGTTAAAAAGATCACTAGAACATTTTGCAAGTAAGGGCGCTTTAGATATTGATTGGTTAGGAGAAAAAAACATATCTGCCCTTGTAGATGCAGATTTGCTTAAAGATATGACGGATATTTTTACATTAACAAAAGATCAATTGATTAAATTAGATAGATTTGCAGAACTTTCGGCACAGAATTTAGTAGATGCTATAGAACTAAAAAAAACGCCCCAATTAGCAAGATTTTTGTTTGGGTTGGGTATTAGGCATGTAGGCATACAAACTGCAATTGATATAGCAAATACATTTAAACGACTTGATACGATCGGTACTGCATCTTACGAAGATTTGCGTAGCGTAAACGGCGTAGGAGAAATCGTAGCAGAGTCTATAATTTTGTGGTTTGACGATGAAGAAAACAAGATTTTAATAACTAAGTTTAAATCACTTGGTGTATGGCCAGAAGATGTAAAAATTGTCGGCGGACCGTTAACAGGAAAAAGTTTTGTAATAACAGGTAGTTTAACTAGTATGGGCCGCGATATTGCCGCAGAAAAAATACGCGCATTAGGTGGAACTTTTCAGACAAGTGTGGCGAGGGGAACTACCTATTTGGTCATGGGCCAAAAAGCAGGCGCAAGCAAAGCTGAAAAAGCTATTAAACTTGGCACCGAAGTTATTGACGAAACAACACTACTTTCGATTATTGGTGTATAAAACCTACTGTATATATTATGAATAATACTTTACAATAAGCAGTATAAAGAAGGGTTGGAATGAAAGAAGAGCAAACTAGTTCTGATGTTAATCAAGATAATGCTGCTACCGAACTACCTCATAATGCATTGGACGATAGCGAAACTGACATTAAAGTAAACGTAGTAACGGCAAGTGCACCACCGGCCGAATCTGTAGACGACGATTTTAAAACTAACAAACAACCAACGGCTACGGCCGAACCAATGTTAGATGACGATGCACGGACTAGTGGGCCAGTTGTTTCTAGTACGGCAGATATTACTACTTCTAAAAAACCTTCATTTTTTAATCGTTTATTTAAATTACCAACCTCCAAAAAAGGTAAAATATTAATGATCGCTTCTGTAATTGTAATTGTTGGCTTAGGTACCACTAGCGCACTATATGTTAAAAACAATAACAACTCTTCGCAAAGCGACGCAAATACTTTTTTTAGCGCACTGCCTGTACCGTTTGTAGTTGTGTCTAGTACTCCTTCTAATGATCAGCAAGGTGTATCTCCAACAGATAAAATTTCACTTAAGTTTAGTCATCCTGTTTCGCCAGACAACACAGCGGGCAACTTTTTTACCACACCAGAAATAGAAGGATCGTACACGCAAGGCGCTTCCCAAAACGAACTTATCTTTACGCCCAAAAAACCACTTGATCAACCTGCCATTGTAGGACTAATGATTCATGGCGAGTTTCAGAGCACCGACGGTAGTGTTTTGGGTGCTGACTATTTTTTAAGTTTTAGCACGGCCATTCCAGATAACAGAGTAGTTTTTCAGGACAAGGACTACTATTCTGACCTTACTAGTATTCCTGCTAACCAAAAAGAAACTTTTACTATACTTGCAGGTAAAGATGCGATATCAAACAATGCCCTTAACTTGTATAAGGCTGATGCTAAAGAGTTTTTGGCTTCATATACCTATAAAAAAGTGGCTTACGATGGATCTACTTCTACATATGACAAACTTATCAATAATCAAATTAACACCAAATCAATGAAACTGCTAACAACCAAAAAAGATTACAAAGATAACGACACCTATGACGTAGAACAGCCAAGCGGTGTGTATTTTTTAGAATCAACATCTAACGGAGAACAAACAGGTGGTACTTGGATTTTATATAGTAACAATGGCGTACTTGTAAGACAAGATGACCAAATGTTGTTTGCGGTAGCAAAAGATACAAAAACAGGAGTAGATAAAACGGGCACAATTACACTTTATAACTTAGAAAATAAGGTTACGGATACTAAATCTGGCAATCTTTTGGGTATTACACAACTTGCTACGCCATTTGGTTCGCGCGTGGATTGTGCGGTGGCGATAGTAGATGGCGAAGAGCTGATTGTTCCGATTAATATGCCTAATTCTTTTGCCGACATTCGTGTAAAGCAAGACTTATCAAAAACTCTTACTACGTATGCGTACACAGACCGTCCGGTATATAAAACAGGCGATGTTGCTAAGTTAGCAGGCTTTGTGCGCTTAGATAACGATGTTCATTATTCTTTGCCAACCGCTCGTACCTTGCAGCTTTATGCATTTGTAAAAAATCAATCAGTTGGCCAAATTACAGCCCAGATTAACACAAACGGAATTATTAGTGCTAATATCTCTGTGACAGCAGCTATGGTAGATGCAGATGAATCAACAAACAAAGTAGACTTGCGCACGGTCGACAACTACGCGGTTGCGTCATTTGCAATCGTTAATACTGCTAAGCAAGTAAAGTCGGTCGTTTTAACGGCGGCGTTTGATAAACAAAGTTACTTGGCTAACGAAATACCAAAAGTGACAGTAACAGCTAAAAAATCAGACGGCTCTGCATATGCAAATCAGTCAGTTACGTTGTCGTGGTATGAAAAACCATACCTCGAAGGCGACTCGCTTTACAATGAGTCTAACCTAGATTTATTAGGTACGTCATTATCGTACGACACAAATGGAAATGCTGACACCGTAACGTTAGCACTGGATTCTAGTGGTAGTGCAACTGCAGATTTACCGGTAAGCAAGTTATCGGCAGGGTCTAGCAAGGCAGTAGGCGCAACGGTACAAGTAAAGGATACAGCAGGAATTGTTTCTACTTCAGCGTCTTCTGTGGTACACCAGGGCGGTTATTATATAAATTTTGCTCCTGCAAAACGTGTATTTTTAACGAACGAAGATCTTATGACACGTGTAGTGATTTACGATTTGCAAGGAAAAATAGCAGCAAACGTCAATGTTGATGCGACTTTTGTCGTATCTTCTTATGACGCTGCGACACAAAAAAACACAGAAAAAACAATCGCTTCTGCGTCTGGCATTACCGACGGAAACGGCCTTGTCGAACTTAACGGTAATTCTAGTGGGCTAAATATAAACGACTACTTAAGCGTTATTGTTACTGTTGCAGACACCAATAATATTAAAGTACAGTCTAAGCAATATTTATACGTTAAAAACCCTGATTCGTTAAATGTGTATAGTCACCTACAGCTTTCGAACTTAGATGTTTCGGGCATTGGCAACGTGCTTAATGTAGGAGATAAACCACAAATGACAATCCATTCACCTTATGATGTATCTGCTTTGGTAACATACGAACGTGGACGAGTGTTACACAGCGAAATATTACAGCTAAAGCAAGGTAATAATGCATACACGCTAAACGTTACTAGCGAACTTGCTCCAGGTTTTACAATGGTATTTAGTTACTTTAAAGATGGTAGCTACTTAAATGACGGTTTAGTTATTGGAGTGCGGGACGCAGCAAAGAACGTAACTGTATCGTTAACTGCCGATAAGCAACAATATGCAGCAGGTGATACGGCAAATATAGCTATTGCAACAAATACCGTTACAAATTCAGCAGTAGGATCGCGACTAATTATTAAAGTCGTTGACGATTCTATTTACAGCATAAATAATTCCATCGGAACAGATATGTACAGCTTGTTTTATGGCGAACGAGAAATATCCACAAACGGCAGTTCATCTAGAACTGGCATAGGTTCTGGCGGCGGTAAATGTGGCGGTGAATTTGCTAATGTTAGCACTGCTCCAAATAATCTAGGTAGTACTATATTTTATAAAACAGACACTATGACAGACAAAGATGGCAAGCTAACGATTAGCGTGCCATTAAAAACTACAGGCAAGTGGCGCGTTATTGTACAATCGGCCAGTGATCAATCTGCTGTAGGCTCTGCTTTTGCAACTTTATTGGTAAAGTAATGTCATTGTCTGAGGTTGTTTACATTACGGGTAACGACCACAAAGCAAAGTATTTTTCTAAGATGGTTGGTTTGGATATTCCGCATCAAAAAATTGATGTGGACGAAATCCAAAGTTAGATTTACGTGAAGTCGTTGTACATAAAGTCAAGGGTGCATATGCAATAGCAAAGCGTCCTTTAATAGTCGAAGACACATCTTTAATTATTCATGCAATGGGACAATTACCAGGCACCTACATTAAGTGGTTTTTGCAAGAACTTGACGTAACGGGCCTTTGTACGCTTGCTGATAGTTTTGTTAATAGAGGCGCAACCGCCGGTGCTATGATTGCGTATTATGACGGTACTACTTTGCAAGTATTTAAAAGTGAGCTAAGGGGTGCAATAGCATTGGCTCCAATAGGCGATAGCGGTTTTGGTTGGAACGTCGTTTTTATACCTGATGGCCAGCAATTAACACTAGGCCAAATGGACGAATCAACATTTGAACACTATTACAAACAGGTAAAGCCGTTTCAACAAATACGCGACATGCTTGACAAAATTAAACCATAAGCTTATAAATAAGTTTAGTTCGGGCGTTCTAACGGCTCCCTTAGCAAAATAAAAATTTAAAAAATAAAAAGCCCGGGGAGCCCTGGGTGGGCACGTCCGAAATATAAAAAAGATCTACGAGTAGGTCTTTTTTTATATAGTATAATAAACATATGAACTTTATATTATTTACATTTATCGTATCAATAGCAATTAACTTAATTATGTTTGTGCCTGCGTTTATTTATAAAACCGACAAAGTAACAGATATATCCTATGCAGTAACATTTGCAGTCGTTGCAATTAGTGGCTATATGAGAAGCGAACAAACTACACTGCATAAAATAATATTAGTTTTAGTTTTGCTGTGGTCATTTAGGTTAGGTACGTTTTTATTTATACGCATAAATAAAATTAAAAAAGATGTACGTTTTGACGGTATGCGTGATAATTTTTTAGCATTTTTAAGATTTTGGATACTACAGGGAGCAACAGTATTTGTAGTTTTGCTTGCTGCATCATACGCATTTATGCAAAAAGAACCTGTTATTACATGGCTGAGTATTTTAGGTATAATCTTGTTTATTAAAGGGTTAACTATAGAGGCAACTGCAGATTCACAAAAATATGCGTTTAATAACAAAGCATCAAACAAGGGTAAATGGATTGATCAGGGTATATGGAAAGCTAGCCGTCACCCAAACTACTTAGGCGAAATGATGGTTTGGATTGGAATGTATCTTACGGTTGTTTCTTCATTAGTGTCTAATCAACTTTGGTGGGCATTACTAAGTCCGTTATATATCGTTTCATTGCTGCTATTTGTTAGTGGAGTACCTTTACTAGAAAAATCTGCAAATAAAAAATGGGGATCTGATCAAAAGTATTTAAATTATAAAAAAAATGTACCAGTTCTATTACCTACTGTAAAATCCGTTAAAAGATGGTTAAAATAGACTTAAATATTCAAATTTAAAACCCGTCTTGCGACGGGTACTAAATATGGTGGAGCTACAGGGACTCGAACCCTGGACCTCTTCACTGCCAGCGAAGCGCTCTAGCCAACTGAGCTACAGCCCCACGTTTATTTCTTGTTACTGTTATATTTTAGCTGATTACTGCTAAAAATAGTAACCCAAAGTTAAGTTTATCCTCATCAAAAAACAACCGGAATTATTTTTTAGTTTAGCCCATATTTCCAGCCTAGATTGTAGCAGATACGATGTAAAAAATAAAAGTGGTAATGACAGTTGCGCTCATGCTGTTACAATATACATATATGAAAAAATTTATGAAAAAATTACCGTCAATTAGATTGCTACGCATAAAAAAACCTAACTGGAATTATAAAAAACTAGCAGTCAGAATCAGTATTGTAGCTGCATTATTACTTGTAACTAGCAGCTACGTAGCTTATAAAAGACTTTACTTAACAAACGAACGACGATTTTGGATTGCGATGAATAATAACCTAAGTACAAAAAGTGTAGTACAAACAGTTGAATCTGGTGGAACAGGCAACAAAGACATAGAAAAAACACGATTTAACTTTGGTATAGAAGCTTCTATAGATAAAATATCTACAGTAAGTTCTAAGACGGCAACTACACTTAGTAACGTATCTACCAGAACAATCACTACTCCTACTGCACAGTATGTTAGCTATTTAAATATAGATACATCAGAAGTTAAGGCAGATGGCAGTAAATACGATTTTTCATCTGTTAAAGGTGTTTGGGCTAAAATGACAGATGCTGCTAATAATCAAGAAAAAGACAACTTGCTACTAAATTACATACAGCCCCACGTAACAGTATTGCCGTTTTCTAATTTAGACGCTGGTACTCGTTCTAGTTTTATTAAAGAAATTAGATCTAGCGGTGCTTATGAAATAAATTTTGCAGACGCCACAGTAATAGAAAAAGAAGGCAAAAAATACATAGCATACCCAGTAAGCATCCAATTAAAAAAATACGTAACTCTTTTGCAAAAAAACTTCAATCTAATGGGGTACGGAACTTTTCCTGCTCTTGATACAGAAAGATACAAAGAAGGTTCACATTACATCGCTACGATACTTATAGACCCTTCTAGTAACAATTTTTATAGCGTACAAACAGACAACCAAGTAGAAACATACGGAAACTACGGAGTATTTAGTAAAGCACCCGTTCCACAAAACTACTTAACTATGGCAGAACTTCAAGAAAATTTACAAAAACTACAGTAACAATAAGCATTTTAAAGACAGTGGTCGCTTAACTTACGAATTGTATATATAATAATACTATGCAAATTGTAGTAAATAACTTAATAGTTTCGTACCAAAAGTCAGGCGCAGGTCCTGTTGCAGTTTTGCTGCATGGTTGGGCGGACACACACCACACATTCGATTCTTTGCTTGCCGACCTAGAAAAGCACTATACAGTAATTAGAATTGACCTTGCCGGATTTGGTGGGTCGCAACCACCTAAAAAATCTTTTAACTTATTAGATTACGCTAATTTTGTCAGAGACACACTTCAAAAAATATTTATAATGCCAAACGATATTACTCTTTTAATAGGACATAGTAACGGCGGTGCTATAGCGATAAAAGCGGTAAGTAAAGGTATTTTAAAGCCAAAAAAACTAGTTTTAATAGCATCAGCCGGAGTTCGAGAAGATTCAATCCGTAAGTCTACTGTTAGGACGCTAGCAAAGGTTGGTAAGGTTGCAACGATTATGCTACCAAGTAAATATAAAAACTCAATCAGAAAGAATTTTTATAATAAAATCGGTTCTGACTATTTAATAGCCGAAAACATGCAAGGCACTTTTAAAAAAATAGTTTCAGAAGATATAAGGCACGATGCAGAAAAAATTGCTATTCCTACGCTACTTATATACGGCGAGTTAGATATGGCTACGCCCACACTATACGGTCAATTTTTGCAACAATCTATAGAGGGTTCGACGTTAACGGTCATACAAAATGCTGATCATTTTGTGCATCAATCGTATTATGATGATGTCTACAAATTAATAAGAGAATTTGATAAATCATGATTAGTTTATATAACCCGTTTAAGTTTTCTAAAATTATTGCTTATATGTTGCAAAACGTAGAATATAATCCAACCAATTATATTAAGTGGATAATAAGAACTAAAAACTTTGGGCGTGTTATGTACAGGCGACAGCTAGACAACACAAAAGCAGCCTTATTGTTTAGATCGTGTTCGTTAATCTTAATACTGCTTTTAAACATTTTAGCGGTGTATATGGCTTACGCCGGACTTATAAAATCTGACGTATTTAATATTGTAATGTCGATAATACTTTTAATAATTACTCCGATATTAACGGCCTTTATAATTATCGTTCCATTAGTTATTGCTAAGATTCTGATAAGTAATCCAAAAGAAAATAAATTAATCAAAGAATCAAAAATTATTTTTACCAATACTAAAGCTGTAAAAATTGCAGTTGCTGGCAGTTACGGTAAAACAAGCATGAAAGAAATGCTAGGCACAGTTTTGTCGCAAGGAAAAGTAGTAGCAATAACTCCAGCAAATAAAAATGTTGCAAGTAGCCACGCTTTTTTTGCTCGTAAGCTAAAAGGCGATGAAGAAGTATTGGTTGTAGAATTTGGCGAAGGTAAACCTGGCGATGTTAAACATTTTAGCGACACCTTTAAGCAGGACATAGCTATTATTACAGGAATAGCGCCGGCGCACCTTGACGCGTATAGTTCACTTCAAGAAGCAGCTACTGACATATTCAGCGCCACCAACAACGTGTCTGACGATTCGGTATATGTAAACACAGAAAGCATTCCTGCTAAAGAATACATAAAATCTAATAACATAGGATATAGCCGTGACGGCTTAACAAATACTAAAGTATCAAAAGTGGTGTCAGATGTGTCTGGACTATCTTTTGTAATAAATAGCACAAAAAATACGTATAATATCAATACAAAACTTGTAGGATTACATATGATAGGCCCGATTTGTGCAGTTGTAGACATTGCACAAAAAATAGGATTGTCTGTTCAGCAAATAGAGGCCGGTACAGCCTTATTGCAACCTTATCAGCATAGAATGCAGCCAAGGCATTTAATTAGCGGTGCATGGATTGTTGACGACACCTATAATGGAAACATCGATGGCATAGAAGCAGGACTGCTATTTTTAAAAGAACTCAGTGCAGTTAAAAAAATATACGTAACACCAGGTTTGGTCGATCAAGGTTCTGAAGTAGAATCTATACACGTAAAAATAGGCAAATTAATAGCAGACTGTAATCCTGACACAGTAGTATTGATGAATAATTCGGTAACTAATTTTATTACCCAAGGTTTAAATCAGGCTGGATTTAAAAATGAATTAATAATAGAGAATGATCCTCTAAATTACTACACTAACATCGAACAATATTTAGCAAACGGCGACGTTGTATTGATGCAAAATGATTGGCCAGATAACTACAAATAATAATTTAATGATGATGGTATTGTCGGATAGTAGTAAAATATAAACATGAAAACAATAGCAGTGATTTTTGGCGGGCAATCAGCAGAACATGACGTATCGATAGTAACTGCAATATCTAGCATAATAAAACCACTCGAACTAACTAAAATGTATAAAGTTATACCTGTTTATGTATCAAAAAATGGATCATGGTACAGCGACAATAAGTTTAAAAATATAAACACATTTACTGACGGAACAATAGAATCCGTAATAAAAAGTAGTCCTAAATTGCAGATTTTAATTAATAACGGCTTAACATTAATCAAGCCAAGTAAATTAAACCGCCGTAAAAACACTCTAAAAATAGACATAGTTTTTCCTTCTATGCATGGAACTCACGGCGAAGACGGTGACTTAATGGGGCTTTTAGAAATGTCCGGAGTAACGTACGTTGGTTGCGGTGTTGCAGCTAGTGCAATAGCTATGGATAAAATTATCGCAAAACAGGTAACAGGATTTGCTGGTATAGCTTCTACGCCATGGGTCTGGGCAACTTCTGCAGAATACCTAAACAACAGCAAAGAAGTATTAGATCGTATTAAGCATCTAAAGTATCCATTATTTGTAAAACCTGCCCACCTTGGTTCTAGTATAGGTATTACTAAAGTTAATGATTATTCTGGTTTAGTAAATGCACTAGAAGTAGCAATGCACTTTGACGATAAAATAATCATAGAACAAGGTGTTAGTAATCTTACAGAAGTAACATTACCTATTATCGGAAACCAAAAACCAATTCCAGCATTTTTAGAACAGCCGCAAATTAAGTCAGAAGAATTTTTTGATTTTGAAACTAAATATATGCAAGGTGGTAAGGGTGGTAAAAAAGGTGGCAAAAACAGTGGTTCTCAGGGTTACAGTACCATACCGGCACAATTAGACGTCGAACTTTACAATAAGGCAGAAGCTCTTGGTTTAGCTGTATATAAAACCATCGGCTGTACAGGTATTGCCAGAGTAGATATGCTAATTGACAGCCTTACGCGTGAAGTATTTTTTAACGAAATTAATCCAATGCCAGGTGGACTATATGCCCATAACTGGCAAAAAAAAGGTATTAACAAAATACAACTAGTCACAAGTTTAGTAAATTATGCAGAAGAATCTAGCCTTAATAAAAATAAGCTACAAACATCGTTTAACACCAATTACTTAAAACAGTTTTAAATTTAATATTGCATTGGTGGTTGCTGTATTATGTATATAACAAAATGCAGACATACCTAAATGTAACAAGACAATATGCTCGCACATTACTAGTATTATTTTTAGTTGCGCCAATTATGTCTTTTATATCTTCGAATATTGTTGCATCTACCATGGATACAACCGACGAACCTTTTAAGATTTTAGGAATGGACTATGGATTAGTATCTAAGGCACCCTACGCAGAATCTACAGATTCATACAAAATATTTGCATCAATTCCTAGTACTAAGTATAAAGACTTAAACTCAGAAATTAATGATTTTATTACACGTGAAGTACAAGATTTTAAAAGTAAAGTAGGTACAGGTTTATTGCCGCAAGGTTTTAAAAATCAGCTTACTATTACTTCACATTTAGATTACGTTTCTGAAAGTTCAGTGTCTTTAACATTAGAATCAGAAGATTATAAAACAAATAAAACTGTAATTACTAAATTTCATAGTTGGTTGGTAGTTAACAATTCACGGTCAGTTGTATATATTACGCAAGATAATAGTACTGAAATTAGTAAAATCTTAAACATCCCAATAGACGCAGTTCAATCCAAAATAGGACAACCGCTACAGGTAGGATTTTTGCCAAACTATAAGATAAGATTTTATAAAAACGACTTTATAAATTTTAAAACACAGTATATAGACTCAGAACTTAATTTAGTTCCAAACATAGCCAAAAACGTTAAAAATTCACTGTATCAGACATACCCTGATTCATTGACCCTGAATCAAAAAAGCACACTAACAAAAAATTATTTAACACGACTTAATATAGTTAATAATGTATTAAGTGATTGTAAGTTAGAAAAATGCGTTGCCTTAACTTTTGACGACGGACCAGACAATATAAATACTTTAAAAGTTGCAGACGAATTAAAATCTATAAATGCTAAAGCAACTTTTTTTGTTCTAGGGAATAGGGTAGTTCAATACCCAGATATTGTTAAAAGACTATATAACGACGGCAATGAAATAGAAAATCATACCTTTAGCCATCCGGATTTAATTAAACTTAGGAATCCAACTTTAATAAAACAACAAATAGATTCAACTCAAAAAGCGTTATTAAATATTGGTGTTAGTGCAAAATTTTTTAGACCACCATACGGATCGGTAAATCCATTAATTCAAAAATTTGTTGGAATGCCTATTATTTTATGGAACGTAGATGCACAGGAATGGCGAACAGGTACAAGTATAGAATCCACGGTTCAGTCAATAACTTCCCAAGTCAGAAACGGATCAATTGTACTAATGCACGATACGCGTGCCATAACTACAGAAGCATTAACTGGGATTACTAACGATTTATCACAAAGAGGCTATAAATTTGTTACAGTAAGCCATTTATTAGGAATAGACAGCTCGTCTTCTGGCATTTACGTTTCTGCTCCATAATCGGTAGTAATTATAATTTTAAGATGTATACTTTGCGCTCTAATTGCTAAAATCGTATAATAAAAGTTAATGACCAATTACAAATGTTATATAAATAGCCAAACATATCTCCTTTAGGGGTATAAATTTACTTTTAAAATTTTATTAACAAAATAATTATTACTACTAGGAATACTATAATGAACAGATACAATCCAAAAGATATCGAACCAAAATGGCAACAGATTTGGGCAGAACAAAAAACTTATCAGGTCACAGAAGACCAAAGTAAAAAAAAGCTATATTCTACACCAATGTTACCTTACCCAAGTGGGGCAGGGCTACATACGGGGCACGTGCGTAACTATTCTATATCAGATGCAATAACCAGATATTACCGCCAACAAGGTTATAACGCTATGACAAATATAGCTTGGGATGCATTTGGTTTGCCCGCAGAAAATTATGCAATTAAAACTGGTACTCCACCTGCAGAATCTACAGCCAAAAATATTGCCTATTTTAAAGAACAATTACAAAATTTAGGAATAGGATTTGATTGGAGTCGAGAGTTTAATACAAGCGATCCTAGCTATTACAAATGGACACAGTGGATATTTACTAAACTTTACGAAAAAGGATTAGCCTACCAAGCAGAACGCGCCCAGTGGTGGTGTGATTCTTGTAAGACTGTATTAGCAGACGAACAGGTTGTGTCAGGAAGATGCTGGAGACATGATGGTGCCGAAGATCCTTTAGTTACAAAAAAAAGTTTTAAACAATGGTTTTTTAACATCACAAGTTACGCCGACGAATTGCTTGAATCAACCGATACATTAGAATGGCCAGAAAAAATAAAATCCATGCAAAAAAATTGGATAGGACGAAGCGAAGGAACGGTTGTAACTTTTGATCTAAAAGGTTTAGGCGCAGACAGCCAGCATTTAGACGTATTTACCACAGCGGTAGAAACGATATTTGGAGCAACTTTTATGGTTGTAGCCCCCGAACACCCAATTGTTACCGAATTTGCCCAATATGCAGACAATAATTCAGACATAGAACAATATGTAACAAAATCCACCAGAAAAAGTGAAATAGACAGAGAAGCCAACAAAGACAAAACAGGCGTGCCCATCGAAGGTTTAACAGCAGTACATCCCATAACAGGAAACCAAATTCCGGTATGGGTTGCCGACTACGTAATGATGGGCTATGGAAGTGGTGCAATTATGGCCGTACCCGGTGAAGACACCCGAGATAACGCCTTTGCTGTAAAATTTGGACTTCCAATTGTATATACTACTTCAAAAAATGAATTTGTAGATTATCAAGAAGAAATCAAAAATAATAAAACTTCATTTATTATGGCAAATTCAGGAGATTTTGATGGTAAAAACTTTGAAGAAGGTCGAATAGCTATAATTGAGTCACTAACTAAATCTGCTAAAGCAGAACAAAAGGTTAATTATAAAATACGAGATTGGTTAATTAGTCGCCAAAGATATTGGGGCGCACCTATTCCTATTATTCATTGTCCAACCGACGGTGCCGTGGCTGTACCTTTAAAAGATTTACCAGTAATCTTACCAGAAGTTAAAGATTACGCGCCTGACGGTACTGCGCATTCTGTATTAGCCCGCGAAACAGAATGGGTTAACACGGTTTGTCCTACTTGTGGTCAACCTGCAAAGCGCGAAACAGATACAATGGACGGATACGCGTGTAGTAGTTGGTATATGTATCGATACACTGACGCTCAAAATGATCAACAAGCCTGGGATCCTAAAAAAGCAGATTATTGGTTTCCTGTAGATTATTATTTTGGAGCCGATCATGCAATAAGCCATTTATTGTATTTTAGATTTTGGCATAAGTTTTTTTGTGATATTGGCTTAGTTGGTACAACCGTAGGCAGAGAACCTGTTAAAAAACTGGTATTTAACGGATACATAAATGCCGAAGACGGTGCCAAAATGAGCAAAAGCAAGGGTAATACCGTTGATCCAATGGATATTATAAACTCCGGCTATGGCGCAGACGCACTAAGGGTGTTTGAATTGTTTATTGCACCCTATGATCAAGACACAAATTGGAACACTAACGGAGTACCAGGCACTTACAGATTTTTAAATCGTGTTTGGACTGTAATAAACGAATTTGTAGATTCTGGCGAAGCTATAAATACAGAATTTGATACAGAAATACTACGCGTGTCACATAAAACTGTTAAAAAAGTTACAGAAGATATGCAAAGTTTAAGTTTTAATACTGCCGTGGCAGCTATGATGGACATGACTAACCAGCTTTATTTAATTAAAGCAAAATCTCCTATAACAAAATCCGATGCCTGGAAATATGCAGTCGAATCCATTACTCAACTTTTAGCACCCATCGCACCACATATAAGTGACGAGATGTGGCAACTACTTGGACATACTACTACTGTACACAAAGACAATTGGCCAATTTTTGACGAATTAAAATTAGTAGAAAGTACTGTAACTTTAGCTGTTCAGGTCAACGGCAAAGTTCGTGGTCAAATTACTATAGCCGCTGATGCAAATAAAGAAGAAGTCATTAATGCCGGATTATCAGACGCTAATGTAGTAAAGTTCTTAGAAAATAAAGAACCGACCAAGACAATTTACGTACCTGGCCGGATTCTTAACTTTGTAATTTAGATTTAGTCGTCTGAATTGTTTAGGTTGTTAAGGTTAATAACCCCAGAACGATGCAATACTTCGTCGACTGCATCATTAAAATGAAGTCCAATATCAGATTTAGTAGATTCAATACATCCACTTACAGCACTTTGTGCAATTACAAGCGCACGATCAAATGATAGAACAGACAAATTAACTGGTGAGCCGTATGCGTCTACCGACACAATAGGCATAGCGCATTCTACTACTTTATCTAAGTTGGCAGGGTTAACTGTATCGTTGCTTCTACCTACAACAGATGCAACTAAAGCAGTTGCAAAAGCACCGCTTAGTAATACCGCCCCAAAGCTGCCCCAATTTTTAAGTCTAGCTGTTCTTAATGCATCTTTGCGATCTATCGCTCTAAGATGTATATCATTTATAAGTTCTTCCACTGGTTGCGTATTTTTCATAAGCCCAATTATAACATAATAATTAAGCTTATGTCAATAGCATGCTTATTTGCATAATTACTTATGTTAGGGTTATAATGGTATTAACATACGTTAAATTAACAGAGAAGGAAACGAAAGTTCATGGGAAAACCAAAGAAACGCACCAGTCCAAGGCGTACAGGTACACGCAGAAGTCACCTAGTATTAAAATTAGCTCGAGCAGTAAACGCAAAGAGCCCAGTTAAAGTACGCACAACTGTTCGCGAATCAGCAAAAAAAGTCGCATCGCCTGCAAAAAAAGTCTCAGCACCAGCAAAATAACACCTTAAATCAAACTTTAGAGGTTTAACAATATGGCATCAAACCGTCACTTAGGTCGAATAGTTGCTCTACAAACATTGTACGAGCAAGACTTTCGACGTGATGTCAAAGATCCAAATTTTGACTTATCAGAAGTTTTGATTCGTAACATAGCACGTTATCAAGAAGTACTAGAAGATAAAGACTTTATTACTGGAATAGTAGAGGGAACAACCAAATTGCAAGATAATATCGATGCAATTATTGTTCCTGTGGCGCCAGAATGGCCAATCGATCAAATTGCAAGAATGGACAGAGCATTACTTAGGATGGGAGTTTACGAACTTTTATACGGAAACGACGCTCCTCCTAAGGTAGTAATTAACGAATCCGTAGAACTTGCAAAGGCTTTTGGCGGAGACAATTCTAGCAAGTTTATTAATGGAGTACTTGGTACAATATTAAAAAACAAAGACAAAGGCGATCACGCAGATAAAAAGCCCAAAACTAAGCAAGCTCCTAAAAGTAAAGATTAATCAGGAAACATAACAGTGGTTAACCGGCCAAAACCCCTCAAAGCATTCAAAAGACTAATAAACCGTAAAAATGCGGCTATCAACGAAGTAGTTCGTGAACCGACCGCAGGTGGTGTTGTTTTTAGGCGTGCAAAAATCACAAACGAAATAGAGATTCTTTTGATTCAAGACGCTAAAGACCGTTGGACTATACCAAAGGGACATATAGAAGTTGGCGAGTCACCAAAACAGACTGCAGAACGAGAAATTCGTGAAGAAACCGGACTCCAAGAAATGAAAGTCCTTAACTGGTTAGGAAAAATTAATTTTAGATACAGACGCCAACAAAGTTTAGTACTTATGACGACCGAAATTTTTCTTGTACAGGCAGCAGGGGATACTTCTAACATTGTTCCAGAAGAGTGGATGAACGGTATTCAGTGGTTTAGCGCAGCAGAAGCACTAGATAAGATCGAATACGACGACATAGGTAAAATTATATTGTTAGGTCTTAAAAAAATTAGGGACCGAAAACTTTAATATGGACATATCTAAATACGCCATATTTGCCAAAGATGTTTTAGGCGTAACATTTAACGATTTACAATTACTAATAACTGCATTTACGCATCGTTCGTATCTTAACGAACACAAAAAAACTGTTTTTGAACACAATGAACGACTAGAGTTTTTAGGCGACGCGGTTTTAGAATTGGTATCTACTGAATATTTGTACAATAACTTTAGCGAACAAGAAGGTGTATTAACCAATTGGCGCAGTAGTCTTGTACGAACCGAAAGTATTAGTTCGGCGGCATCTAGGTTCGAATTTGAACCACTGTTAAGACTATCTAGAGGCGAAAAACGCGGTACTGAGCGTGCGCGTGAACAAATACTAGCAAACTGTTACGAATCGGTTATTGGCGCGCTGTATTTAGATCAAGGTTATGAAGCTACTAAAAAATTTATAGCTAAAAGTGTTTTAGCTACTTTTGAAGAAATTTTAAAGTCAGGTTCTTGGGTGGACCCTAAATCAAGGTACCAAGAACATATTCAAAGCACAGAAAGCCACACACCTTCTTATAAAGTACTTAATGAAGAAGGTCCAGACCACGAAAAAACATTCACAGTAGGCGTCTACGTAGATGGTAGCCTAAGAGGTACCGGCACAGGTCCAAGTAAGCAAATTGCTCAGATAAAAGCAGCAGACATAGCCCTAATTTCGGCAATAAATGACAAGACATCGTGACCTCAGTTGACATTTTGCAGACATATCTGTAAAATAAGGGTAAATCGTTTAATTAATAAAGTTTTAAGGTAAGGTACATACAGTTATGCTCGCTATTCGTTTTCAGAGAGTCGGCCGCAAAGGTCACGCAGAATTCCGTGTTGTTGTTCAAGAATCACGCCGCAGCCCAAGCAGCGGAAGAATCGTTACACAAATCGGACATTACAACCCACACACAAAAGCAACAGTTTTAGATAAAGAAAAAGCTGCTTTTTATGTAGGTAACGGCGCTCAGCCTTCACCACGAGTAACAGTATTACTTCAAAAAGAGGGTGTTAAACTACCTGATTGGGTTAAAGTTGACACTAACAAGACACACGCTATTAAGAACGTTGACAAACTACGACGCAACAAGCCAGTAGAAATAGTCGAAGAACCTGCAGCCGAAGCACCAGTTGTTGAAGCTGAAGTATCCGAAGAACAACCAGCTTAATTAGTTTTAAATATAAATAGTAAACCACTAGTTTGCTATACTAATAAGTACACTAGTAATAAAGAGGAGTCATTAACCCTATGGAAAATACCATTGACCTGCAATTTGTTGAATATATTGTAAAATCTCTTGTAGGTAAACCAGAATCAGTAAGTATTAATCGTACTATTGACGAAAAAGGTGTGCTTTTAGAACTAACAGTAGACCCAGAAGATTTGGGTCGAGTTATAGGTAAGCGAGGCGCTACTGCTCAAAGTTTAAGAACTTTATTGCGAGCACTTGGAACAAAAAATGAAGCACGCTATAACCTTAAAATTATAGACAACGGCGAACCAAGACCAGAACGCGAAGGCCAAGAACAACGACGCGACGACCGTCACGAACACTATAACGACCGCCGTGATTTTTCTGAAAATTCAAAAAAGTCAGATGATAATTCATCAGAAATCAAAGATTACAGCGCAAGTTCAACAAGACAACATGCCGAACCAAAAACATCATCACTAGAAGACGCTTGGGGTAGTCCAAGCGCACCAGTACAAAAACAGACTACTGCCGAAGATGACCGTTTTGACGCTATTAGCAAGGCTCGTAAAGATCTTGCTGACTTTGACGACCTAGATATCTAGAGTTTTCCACCTATGTGTAAAAACATAAGAACAATCGCGATTGAATAATACCTTAAATTAAGCTATTATTATTAAGTCGCACGAAAATTAAACAAGCTCATGCGAGCCAACATAAAATATATTGTTGGGAGCTTTATGTGACTAAAGGACCACCTACGGGTGGTCCTTTAGGTTTTACAATTTATTTATTTTTTATAAAATTTAATAGCTTTACCGTATGATCTAAAATAATGTCATCTTGTATTAAATTGTAAGCAATATCTTTGGCAGACGTAATATTGTCTACTGTGCCTAAGTTAGTGTTAATTACAGGTTCTGAATTCGGTATTTCATTAATATATTCAGGGTGATTAATAGAAGACAATTTACAAACCGAACAACCAATTGCGGTTATTTGTGTACTATAATTACACTTTGCATCGTTGTTGCCCCAGTCAAAAGTGTTCAGTTCTGCGACAAGTGTAAGCCATGAACCACAAATTTTACTTCTTTCACAACTGATTGTACCTTTATTTGTACTGTTTGAATTTTGTTCGTTAGCTTTTACCGTATAGGACAAAGAAGTTTTTAAATGGGACATAGCTGGCCTCCAATTAATAATATGATATAATATATTTAATGAAAGTACAAATAATTACACTTTTTCCAGAAATGTTCGAAAAAGTATTAAATACAAGCATGCTCTGGAAGGCCCAGGAATGTAGTGCTGTAAGTTTTGAACTTATAGATTTACGTACTTTTGGAATAGGTGTAAGACGTACTGTTGACGACACTCCTTACGGTGGTGGGGACGGAATGTTGCTTAAAGTAGAACCATTAGTTGCAGCCATAGAACATGCCAAAAAAATAAGTCCAAATTCAAAGGTATTTTTGCCTACTCCACGTGGAACAGTCTTTAAGCAGTCTAAAGCTAAAAGCCTAGCCAAGCAAAATGAAGATATGATAATTATTTGCCCAAGATACGAAGGATATGACGAACGAATTACGGATTGGGTAGACGAACAGTTTTGTATAGGCAATTATGTATTAACTGGTGGTGAAATACCGGCAATGGTACTAATAGATTCAGTTGTAAGGTTACTACCGGGAGTATTAGGCGGTGACTTGTCTGCCGAAATAGAAAGCTTTCAGCAAGACGATGTGTCGGTTGAGTTTCCTCAGTACACTCGTCCAGAAGAATTTAGGGGCAAAAAAGTACCTAAAATATTATTAAGTGGACATCATGCACAAATAGATAAATGGCGAAAAGGTGATGAATAATGAACAATAAATCGGGCGAATATTTACCAGAGCAAGATAGAAGATTGGGTACAGAACAAGATGTAATTCCAATAGAGCAGAGGGTATTAAAAGAATTTAAGTCCATATCTGAATTTTTAGCCGACGAATATGATTTTCCTGAATTAAATAACGCTCAACTAATATTTGTAGAAAGTAACGACAGTGCCGGTTCTTCAAAATTATCTAAGGATGTCATTCCTTTCTATGCTAAACAATACGATTCTCGTTCGCTAAAATTTGAATTTGATATCTCAAGATTTAATAATTTTAGTAGAGCGTTTAAGGATATATTTGACGACACAGAGCTATCTAATCGTAGCTATAATAAGATTGCAACTATGCTCTATCTTGGGTGTGGAATGGTTAGGCCAATTACAGAGTACGAATTTTTTAGAAAACACGCTCCCTTAAAAGCCCAACATGCTACAACAGTGCAAGGTGTATACAACAATCGAAAAGATTTAATTGGATTTTTTGAAGACATGTTTGGCATAGACGCAACTGGACCTATGCATGCGCAATTAATAAACGAGATTCCGGGCAACGAGATTATGTCTATTAACACGGTACGCATTGCCTTAAGTTTTTTGTATAGAGGCTTAAGACGAGATATAGACAAAGTCGTACTTGGTGAACTTAAGAATAACAGCAAAAGTTATTTGTATAACTATGTATTAAATTCAAGAATTGAATTTCAGGACATTGCAGTTAAAGGACACGGTGATGAAGGTGTTAAAAAAGGAGACTGGCTATTTTTGGACACTATTCCAAGCTGGTTATTGGCTTTTGCCTGCCCGATTAAACCCGAATCATACGGTAAATTAAGTGAAAAATTTTGGAATGACAAATTTTCTATTCATGACACGCACGATATGAAAACGGTAATTGATGGTCTTGGATCTATGTGTACAGAAGCAGAAATTGTAGACATACCTGTTATTTGGACTCAATTAGAAAAATAAATTCATATTAGTTTTTAGTACGTTATAATAAATTTATAACTAAGCATAGGAGTTAAAATGAAATTTATTAAACCTGTATACGCACATTGTGATGTTCCTTGTGGTTTATACGAAACAGATACAATGATGCACGCCGCCGAAACTTGTCGTAAAATGGTAGAAAAATATATTGATCTAGGTAAAAACGACGATCCAGAACACCATAATCAGTTTGTAAGAATAGTTTTATACAAAGAAGAACACGCAAAAAAATGTAAAGAACAAATCTATGTATTATGGAGTGACTATTTTAAGCCAGATCATTTACAAAAATACCCAGATCTACATACCAAGTTTTGGTTAGCTGCAAAACAATGCGGCAAAGTAAAGCAAACTTTAAGCTTAGAAGAATGTGACAAATTAATAATGCTGGTTAAAGAAATATCCGAAATTTTTGCAGATTCTAAAAAATGATTTATTTTAGAAGAGTCGTAGGTGACAGTATGTATCCGGCTTATAATGACGGTCAATTAGTGGTTGTGTCTCATTTTAAAAAGCCCGCTAAAGGAAGTACTGTAATTGCGGTTCAAAACGGCAAAGAAGTTATGAAACGCGTGGAGTCTATAGACAGTAATCAGATGGTAGAATTAAGAGGTGACAACACCGAACACAGTACAGATAGCCGAAAATACGGAAAAATCCCAAAGCGACATATCCTAGGTGTAGTTATTTGGCCTAATAATTAAAGTATATTTTTATATCGCAAATATAGGTACGATGCAATTCCAGGAACTATTGGCTGGATGTACGTGGCGGTTCTGTATATTAGCACCGTAGCGCCTGCTGTAGCGTGATCAAAACCAAACAGTATTAATGTTGCAGCAAGTCCAGCTTCGACGCCACCAACACCACCAGGAGTTGGTATAAGACTACCTGCGCCAGACCCAATACTCATTACAATTACAGCCTGAAAAAAACTAATTGGCAGGTTGATAGAATGCCCAGCAAAATACAAAATAGCACTATTAGTAGATATAGTAGCAAGCATTGTAACAATAAGTGGTAGCAAAATTTTAATATTTTTAAGTGACTTAAATACCGCTAAAAATTCTTTTTTAGAACTAAGAGCTATTTTTTTAGTGTATTTAAGTTTATTTAAAACATAAAAACCTATAAGAATTAATGCAAAAACTAATGCAACAATAAGTATTTGCTGTAAAGATATTTTTAAATCAGGAATAATACCTGGGTTTAAGTAAATAATTACTGCCATTATCAGCAAATTAATAACAAATCCAAATATATTGTTTGTTGCAGCAATAGCTATAGCTTTTTGTGTTTTAACAGATTGTTTTCGTAAAAATAATATTCCAAAACTTAAATATCCTGCCCCTCCAGGAACTACTCTTCCGGGTCCGCTAGCTGCAAGATTAGTCAGGTACATGTAAAACAAATTAATCTTTACCGGTGTAAGTATTTTGTAACTAATGCTCGACCACAAAAAACCCAGCCATGTAAGCGACAAGCAAATAAGGACCAAACTTAAATTACTGTTTTGCACTGTTTGCCAAGATTTTACGATTAAATCTTTATTTTGAAAGGTTATAAAAAATAAAAAAACTAATCCGAATATTTCAGCTATTAACCTGTATTTAATTTTTTTCATAATATTTTGTGTTATGTACCTCATTATCTTAGCACCGATAAGCATAATCGTGATAAAATTGAATTAATATGGAAGACTGGGTGGTCCAAAAATTAAAAAATAATCTAAGAGGAGATATTTCGCTAGATTCTGCGCTACTGCAGGCTGCAAGCACAGATTCAAGTATATTTAAAATAACTCCTTCTGCAGTAGCAGTGCCTAAAGATATAGAAGACCTTAAGACTTTAGTTCGCAACGTTAAAGGACTAGCCTTAGAAGGACGCCAAATTAGCTTAACAGCAAGAGCCGCAGGAACATGTATGACGGGCGGATCATTAACCGACAGTATATCTTTAGACATAAAACCAGGTTTTAATTGGATAGGCGACGTAGACATTAAAAACAAAAACATTTGGGTTGGCGCAGGTACACGTTACAAAGACCTGCAGCATTCACTTAATTCTCATGATTTACTGTTTGCACCTTATACATCTAATTATGAAGATTCTGTTATTGGTGGAATGGTAGGCAATAATTCTGGGGGCGAAAAAAGCCTAAGATATGGCGCTACTATAGACAACGTAATGGCAGTTAAAATGGTTTGTAGTGACGGAAACGAATATGAATTTGGATCTATAGATGCCGAAACTTTTATTCAAAAAATATCACAAGACAATCTAGAGGGATTTATATACAGAGAACTAGATAAAATTATAGAAAATAATAATAAGTTATTACAAAAAGCTCGACCTAAAGTACGCAAAAATTCGGCAGGGTATCAGTTATGGAGAGTAGTTAATAAAAACCAAGATGATTTTAACATAGCAAAACTAATAGTAGGTTCGCAGGGAACTTTAGGAATTATTACATCTGTAAAATTACGCTTAGTCGACAAACTAAAACACCGCAGAATGCTAGTTATATCGCTAGACAATCCTAGTAAGTTGTCTGATTTGGTTAAAATTGTATTGCGACACAGGCCCGAATGTTTAGAAATGTTCGACTATCATACTTACGAGCTTGCAGAAAAATATATGAAACAGGATGCTGCAAATACTGAATTTTCTAAAAATAAAAATTTAATTGTTATAGCTCAGTTTATCGAACAAACAAAAGACCAAACTGACCATTATGCTTTGTTATGTAGCGAAGAACTAGAGAGCAAAAACTACACCGTGCGTACTGTGCTTAAGGACGACGAAGCAGAGTCATACTGGAAGATTAGACGCGGTAGTCTTAAGATGATTTTAAATCATAAATACAACGGCAAACGAGCCCTTCCTTTTATAGAAGATACGATTATTAACGTTGACCATTACGGTAAATTTTTAAAGTCGTTAGAATCTATATTTGCAGAATATAATATGATATTTACGTGTACAGGTCATATCGGGGACGGTAACTTACAAATTATTCCATTAGTCGATCTAGAATCAAATAACGCTTCAGAAAAAATATACGAACTTGCTGCACGCGTTTACAACCTTGTGTTTGAATCTGGGGGAAGTATGAGCGTTGACCATAACGATGGAATATTACGAACTCCGTTTTTGCCTATAATGTTTGGTAATGAAGTAATGGAACTATTTGCAGAAACAAAATTCTTATTTGATCCATTAAATATATTTAATCCTGGTAAAAAATTAGGAATGACGCTTGAATACGCAAAAAATCACATGGTACTTATAAATAATGTATAGTGCATTGATGTACAATTGTTAAAGAATGCAAAATAAAGAAATTATAGATACATCTCTGTTAGAAGAATTAGCTCCTAAGGCCGAAGTATTAGTAGCGCGACATCTAGAAACCAGAAAATCCTGGCAACCACATGAATTTGTACCTTGGTCGCTGGCTAATGACTATCCAGAAGATTATGAATGGCAATCTTCTGAATTTCCTATGCCCGAATATATTAGAAGTGCACTATTTGTAAATTTATTAACCGAAGATAATTTACCGTTTTACGTACGTGATATAGATGAATTTGCAGGAAAAGATGGAATTTGGCGTCATTGGACAGGAATTTGGACGTTCGAAGAAGGAAGGCATAGTTATGCGATGCGTTCATATATAGAAGCGACACGTGCTATTGATCCTGTTCAGTTAGAACAAGCCCGAGAAGTTCAAGTTACAAACGGTGAAGTGCCAAAAATAGATTCTACCATGGACGGGTTTGTGTATGTAGCCTTGCAAGAACTTGCAACCAGAATATCTCATTTAAATACTGCCAAAAAATTACGAGAAGTTAGCAATTTTGCTACAGATGAACGAACAAAGATAGCAGCTAACGCAGGTTATATATGCTTAAAAAGAATAGCTACGGACGAAAACTTTCACCACTTACTTTACAGAGATCTTGTTACCGAATCTATATTAATTGATCCGTCAAAAGTTATATTGGCAGTGCATAAGCAAGTTTTAAATTTTGCTATGCCTGGTACGGGAATTCCAGGGTTCAAAGAACATGCCAAAAATATAGCTAATTCTGGTATCTACAATTCTACGATTCATTTTGAAGATATTCTTATGCCAATCGTAGTTAATAAATGGAAGATCGGTCAACTAGAAGGGTTAAGTCCAGAAGCATCAAAAGCCCAAGAAGAAATCATGAACCGTATAGAAAGAATTCGTAAAATTGTTAATAAAATAAATAGTAAAAACACTATTTAAATAGTTAATTTAATATAATTTTATAGTTCTAAACTTTTAGGAAACAATGTAAGGTCTGAGTCTTGTGAACTTATAGGTAACCAAACTATTTTACTCTCGAATCCAAAATCTGCTTCGGCAACAATGCATAGACCGTCATATTTACTGTACAAACATTGGTCGCTAAAAATGCGCTGTCCCTGCGTAATATCGTATAATTCGATGCTGTCTAATCTGATAGGACGTATCATTACACTCATATTTTCTTTGTCTATGATATGGCTGTACATTTCTCTAGACCCACTACTAACTTCCATGTAATACAACTGTTCAGGATTAACGAAAGCGTCAAACCTATGTATCATGACTTGGTCGTTAATATTGGTGATGTGGCTTTCGATTGCTTTTTTTTGTAACGACAGGCTCATTCGTCTAAACCTTGTATCGGTGATCATTCTTTTTAAATCGTCGGAACCTTCGTTAATTGCATGGTGAACCGTTTCTATTGGAAGGGCAAATTTTTCGTCACTTTGTTCATACACAAAACTAGTATTAAGACTTTCGGCATCCATAATATAGTGCGTTCTGGTTTCGTTACTGCGTAATGATATTCCACCAATTGGTTGTTCGTATTCCAATGATCTTGCAATTAAAAAGTCTAAGTACAATCTTACGCCAGTAGGTGGATTAATTAATACAGAAGAACCATCATCAAAGCTACCTTCGGATTGTTCTTCGTCGTCAGAATCTGATTCTTCACTAATCCCCGACTCCTCTAGTATTTGAGATCTAGTCGTATAGTCTACTTCACTTGCATCAAACATCGTAAGATCGTAGTATCTGCCACTTGCTTCGTCTACATTTGCGAACGTGGTTCTGGTGGGCATACCAACCGATTTAACAGGAATAAAGCCTTTTCCAGCAAATCTGTATCTTAAGTTTGGCATTTCCTGAAGTTCTTCGTTTATGTCATTAGCTTCTGGGTAAACTTGTGTAAAAACCTTCCATAAATTATTTTTATCGCCTTCCTGAAAACGCGCAGCCTGAACTGCAAGAATAGCGATTCTGTCTAGTAATTCACTAGCGCGCTCAATATCTGAATTTAAATTAAATCCTTCGATATCCAAGAATTGTTCACTCATAATTATTATAACTTTACAGATGGCTTAGTAGATTAGCAATAGCTAGGCAAGACTTATTACTTTATTGCAACACTGTTGCGGCCCGCTATATAACCGGTAGTCCAACATAACTGAAGCGAGAATCCGCCAGATGGCCGATTGATGTCTAATAAATCGCCAGTTATAAACAGATTAGATATAATATTAGACCGCATTGTTCTGGTGTCTATGTCTTTTAAACTTAGACCACCATTTGCTACTACAGCTTTTTCGAATCCCATAAGTTTGTCGATTGTAATGTTTACAGACTTTATTGATTCTAAAATTAGTTTTCTGTTTTGTCTGTTAACTTCACTTGCTTTCATGTCTATGTTCACTTCGTTTTTAAGAAGTTCTTTAATAATTGGCGTTAAGCCAAAAGGTGTAAAACTACTAATAACGTTTTTAAGTTGTTTAATGCCCTGGTTGTTTAGTTCGGTGATTATATTTAAATCTAAAGTTTTTTGATCCACATCTGGCAGTAGGTCTATTTTAGCGGTTACTTCGCCAGTAGTTAACAAATCTGCAACGCGATAAGCGTTATTAAGAATCAAAGGTCCAGATATACCAAAATGAGTAAAAAGTATATCGCCTTTAAGTTTAAATTTGGCACTATTATTAACAAAAAAAGTAATGGTCGCATTTTTAGCCGTAACACCAGACACTTTACTAACCCAACGGTCTTTTAAAGCAATAGGAGTAATATTTGGGGTAGGATTGTTAACTTCATGTCCTAGTTGTTCTAACCAAACAAAACCGTCACCAGTAGATCCTGTTTCGGGGCGTGATTTTCCGCCTGTTGCAAGTATATAATTTATTGCTTTATATTTTGTAGTTCCGCATTCAACGTGTTCTATTGTATTATTATGCTTTAAAATTTTTGTAACATTTGCCCCTGTAATTATATCTACGCCGTTACGA
>Ga0194035_1000278_pt1 | contig 31555 bp, 27 predicted proteins | sample JunL2320m_MetaG_FD_148680 | JGI IMG/M metagenome (GOLD analysis project Ga0194035, IMG submission 148680) | Anoxic zone freshwater microbial communities from boreal shield lake in IISD Experimental Lakes Area, Ontario, Canada - Jun2016-L239-20m | ecosystem: Environmental > Aquatic > Freshwater >...
GAGCCGGTGCGTCAATTACTGGAAGGGCGCTCATGCTGCCTCCCTCATTCGTTCAGCCGCTCGCAGACGTACGGAAGCCGCCCGTGGATTGGCCTGAATCTCAGTCTCAGAGGCAAGTTCTGAACCGCGAGTAGACAATCGGAATTCAGGTTCGTGACCAGCCGGGACGAAGGGCAAATCCACGGGTACATCCGAGGTTGTGCGCGCAGAAATCGCATGCTTGGTGATGCGATCTTCCAGCGATTGATATGACAGCACAACGATGCGACCACCGACGCTGAGTGCATCCAATGCTGCTGGGAGCGCGCGCTCGAGAACATCGAGTTCGGCGTTCACTTCGATACGCAGCGCTTGGAACGTGCGCTTGGCAGGATTTCCACCTGTACGTCGAGCTGGCGCTGGAATCGAATCGCGCACCAGATTTACCAAGCGTGCACTTGTGTCAAATGGTTCACGGGCGCGTTCGCGCACGATCGCAGAAGCGATTTTGGATGCGAACTTCTCCTCCCCGTAGAGACGTAGGATGCGCGCCAACTCACCGGCCGCATACGTGTTCAATACGTCCGCAGCAGTTAAACCGGTCGAACGATCCATGCGCATGTCTAGGGGTGCATCGTATGAATACGCGAACCCACGTTGCGGCTGATCGAGCTGCATAGACGAAACACCGAGGTCGAACAAGATGCCATCAATGCGTGGTAAACCGGCAGCCTCGAGAACTTCCGGTAACTCGTCATACACGGCGTGAACCAGAACCGTGCGCGATGCAAACGGCGCCAACCGCTCCGCGCTCAACGCGAGCGCCGACTCATCACGATCGATCCCGACGAGGCGGACCTCAGGAAACCGTTGCAAGAGCGCCTCGCTGTGGCCACCGAGTCCGAGGGTCGCATCGACGACCACTGCGTTTGGTCGGTCAAGTGCAGGTGCCAACAGCGCAAGACAACGATCCACGAAGACGGGAACGTGTGACGGTGATGGCGAGGTGGTCATGCTTAGGCGATTCGACCAACAACGATGGAAAGAACGTAAACCACGGCGATCGCGAGAGCGGATGCGCCAAGGAGAGCGGCCAGCGAGCGTGCTGCCGACGGAGTTGCCAGTCGCGACTCCTGCTGAGCCGGACGCATAACGGTCTGGGACATTGCCAAGCCTCCTGGCCCTACGGGCCCTCGCGGTGGGGGTCTGGATGGTGATTGCGGACTTTCGCGAACCGTGCGGAAGATGGCGGCTAGTGAACTTTCATGGATCCAGGTCCCCGTCCGTCACACTCATCGCCTGCCACCGGGGAAGGTGTGTCAGGTGCAGGTGACGGCGCGGAGACCTCGTCCCACGAACTCAGCCGGTAGGAATCACCTCGCCGTCTAGGTCAACGAATGACTGCTCAGTTCCAGCCAGATAGGACTCCCACGCCACGGAATCCCAAATCTCGATCCGGGTATCAGCTCCGACGACAACACATTCGCGAGTGAGCCCGGCGTAATCACGCAGATTCTGCGGAACGGTGATCCGTCCCTGCTTATCGGGCACATCGTCGTGGGCGCTAGCGAACAGGACTCGGGTGTAGGCGCGGACGCGCTCACTTGTTTGCGATCCAGCACGTAACTGCTGCGCGTAGGTGGCAAAACCATCTTGCGTCCACACAACCAAGCAACGATCTTGCCCCTTGGTCATAACCAAGCCATCGGCAAGTGCCTCACGGAATTTCGCCGGCAGGATGACTCGATTCTTATCGTCCAACCGAGGGTTATGGGTGCCAAGGAACAACGTGAGTCACCTCCCCTTCGCTACACCGTCAGCCCGCCACCGAATACCTCATTCGTGGTCGCGCTCACCAAGATACTCCACTTTACTCCACAAAGAACCACGTTGGACCGATTATTCTTCGATTTGTTGAAGAAATTTGGACATGGCGATGCATCACCACAGGTCAGACCGGTGGTGGGAAGTGGAGAGTTATGAGCGGTGCCTGGCCCCTGAACTACGCATCCGGGGTAGTCGGGCCAGCGTGGCCCAGATCCAACCGACGATCCTGCGTATTGAGAATTTCAACGTCAACTAGCGCACGTGGCCAGTCGTGGATCACCGAGGTCCGAAAAATAATGTCCTGCAGCGAACGGTTTTCACGGCTCACCGCACACCAGACCAGGCCAATCGGCACGATCGTGCACGCAATGGAACGGGCCAACGCCGTGAACCAGTTGACTCGCCCACCATTGCGGCTCACGACCCGCAAGCCCAAGGCACGGTTGCCAATAGTTCGGCCGTAGGTCGCCCAGCATCCCCACAGATACAGCATCATGAAGATGAGGCCAACAATGATGAAGGTCCCAAAAGTCCAACTCGGCGGACGATAGTTACGCGGATCTATCAGGAACCGCAACAGCACCAGACCGACGTAGGCCCCAAGGGTCAACAACGCGACGGTCGCGTAATCGATGCCGCCGGCAATCAGACGTGACACAACTCCGGCACGTAATCCTTGAACATCACGCGCAGCTGGTGAAAGTGAATCACCCGGCACGTGTCTGGTACTGCCGCTCATGGCGTTGACTCCTGGCGGCCAGCTGCGCCTTCGACGTCCACCTGACGCTGGTTGCGCCGAAATAGGAACTTGTCTACCCAGCGGTTCACAAGCTCATCCCCAGACAGCGCCACAAGCCGACCCTGATTGATTACGTCCGCGGCAACGCCGGTCGTGGAATCCCGAATAATTGCAGGTAGATCGACGTCATCGATCACGTCCTCGGCGAGCGCTGCCACGTCAACTCGTGTTCGGACGAGCTCAGTTAAGTCCATACCATCCAGAGCCTTGGTAACGATCCGGTCTAGATCAACTCGATTGATCACCACGTCCGTTAAGTTCATCCCATCAAGGGCTTTGGTGACAATGCGATCCACATCTACGACGTCAAGAACAAGTGCTGTGACATCCACCCGATCAACGACCTGACCGACAAGTCCCGGGACAAGGCCGGGCACGACAGCGTCCAATGTGTCGGTGGTCGCGTTCGTCAGATCACCCGCGGCGGACTGACGCACGTTCCGACCCCGCTCACCGAAGCGATCCAGCATCGAACCAAGGGTCAGGGCAGGCGGGATGAGCGGCGGATTCTTGACCAGCTTCCAGGCGGCTCCGGCCGCGGGAGCAGCCACGTAGGCAGCAGCCCTGCCAACGGCGACGATGGGGGTGGCAACCGTGGCCGCAGCACCGAGAGCTACATCGATTGGTCCCTGAACAGATTGCGGCAATCGCGGTCCCGGTTCATGAATGATGGGAGCGAGATCACCGGGCTCCCCCGCCTGCGGCGACGCCGCGGCCTCAACCCATTCCTCACTCATATCCCTAGTCTGACGTAGATGCATCGCATCGCGCACCTCACTAGCGACATCGGGACAGCGCCGATCGACTTACGGAGCAGTGAGCGGGCCGGACTTCGCCTCGGGGAAATAGTTCTGCGCAATGCCGGAGGTGCGCTTGGGAATCATGACTGAGCGCGTCCACGACGTAATAACGTCACCGTGCTGATTGAGTCCTCGCGAGAACATCGTGATGATTCCCATTTCCGGACGTGATGAGCTTTCCCGCTTATCTGTGCACACGCTCTCGGCGTACAACGTGTCCCCGATGTACACGGGGTGCGTGAGTTTGATGTCGTTCCAGCCAAGATTCGCGACCGCGTTCTGGCTCATGTCCAGAACTGTCATGCCCAGGATTACAGCGACAGTGAGCCCGGAATTGACGATGATTCGACCACCGGAAACAGGGTTCGACTCAGCAAAGTGCGCATTGAAGTGATTCTGATTGGTATTGCAGGTCAACTGGGTGAACCAGGTGCTATCCGTCTCAGAGATCGTCCTACCAATGGCATGTTGATAGACATCGCCAACAACGAAGTCCTCGAAGAACCGCCCAAGAACTGCTTCGTGAACTGCCATGTTGATCGTCCTTTCACGCCGGTCGCCGTGGAAACCTTCCATCGTCACTGCAGGGATCCTCCCATCGCTTGCACGCCGGGCACACCCAGACTGCGAGTGACCTTGGGCACGTCCCACCTCCGCCCGCGAACAGGACGGCGATCCCAGCCGCATCCGCCAGAATGAACCGGGCCAAAGGGAACCCGTGCATGGAGCAAACCGTCGAACGAAAAGTTCTTCGCTGGGGTCGCCTTCGGGGGCCAAGCAGGTAAGAATCAAGGTACAGAGCCAACCAACTGGGGAGAATACGTGGCCAGTGACTTCACTGACGTTCGAGCAACGCAGGTATCGGATGCGGACCTGAGAAATGTTGTTCAAACGGCTGCCCACATTGCGCGATCTATTGAGTCTGTTGTAGAAGGTAAACCTGAGGTGGTCAGGCTCGCGTTAATCGTGCTCTTCGCGCAGGGCCACCTGCTGCTAGAGGACGTACCCGGAGTCGGGAAGACAACTCTGGCCAAGACCTTGGCCAGGACTCTCGATTGTTCGGTTCGACGCATTCAGTTCACTCCGGATCTCTTGCCGAGTGACGTGACTGGAGTCAGCATCTTCAATCAGCTCACTCATCAATTCGAATTCCGACCGGGTGCCGTTTTCGCAAACATCGTCCTCGGCGACGAAATCAATCGCGCTTCACCAAAAACGCAATCAGCTCTTTTGGAATGCATGGAGGAGCAGCAAGTCACCGTTGACGGTACGACGTATCACCTCGCGTCACCCTTCATCGTCATTGCCACCCAGAACCCGATCGATATGGAAGGCACATACCCACTACCAGAAGCTCAGCGGGACAGGTTTATGGCACGGTTATCGATGGGTTACCCGGATCGTGCTGCTGAAATGGCCATGCTCGATGGGCACGCAGCACACAAGCCGATCGATTCGATTACGCCGGTGGCCAATGCCGCTGAAATCGCCTCACTCATTCAGGCGGTAAATCGCGTACATGTTTCGGCGGCTATCCGTCAATACGCAGTAGACATCTCGCAAGCAACACGGCAGCACCGAGACATTCGACTTGGTGCATCCCCGCGCGCGACGCTGCACGTGATCCGCGCTGCAAAGGCAGCTGCCGCTCTCCAAGCCCGCGACTACGTACTGCCTGATGACATTCAGGAGCTTGCCGCGCCAGTGCTCGCCCATCGATTGATTCTGACTGCGGACGCTCAGATCGGCGGTCGAACACCAGCATCCATCATCGCCGAGATTCTCCAACGCACCCCGGTATCTAGCTAATGTCACGGCTAGATGTGCTGACCCCGCTAACACCACGCGGTAAAGCCCTGCTGTGGGCTGGGGTCGGCATGGCCGGCCTCTCCCTACTTTTCGGACAGCGAGACTTAGTGCGAGTGGGGGTTTTCCTCATCGCACTGCCTCTGCTGTCACTTTTCGTCATGTCGCGCATCCAATTCAAGCTGTCCATCAGCCGCGGCGTTACCAACAGCAGAATCCCAATCAATGCATCAACCGCATCTGCACTTCGATTACACAATGTGGCCCGGATCTCTTCGGGCTTGCTCCTTGTTGAAGACGAGATTCCGTGGCAACTCGGCAGATCACAGCGCATCGTCGTCGACCGCCTTCATCCTGATCAGTGGCGTGACGTTAACTGCACCCTGTACGGATCCGCGCGAGGCCGCTACAGGGTTGGGCCGACGTCAATCACCCTGGTGGATCCATTCGGCCTGTGCCGAACGACACGGAATTTCACCGCGACGGACACGGTAACCGTCGTACCCGAAACCATCGCCTTGCCAAGTACGCACTTACATGGCGACTGGGCCGGAGTCGGCGAATCTCGCGCGCGCGCAATCGCCTCTACAGGTGACGACGATGTCATCCCGCGCGAATACCGAATTGGCGATGATCTACGTCGGGTTCACTGGAAGTCCACCGCCCGCTCCGGCGAGCTGATGGTCCGCCGAGAAGAACAGCCATGGCGCAATCGCGTCACACTGGTGCTCGACTGTCGCGAGGCAGCACACCGAGGCTCCGGGCCCGATTCCTCATTCGAGTGGGCCGTGACAGCGGCCGCATCCATGGGTAAGCACCTACTTGAGCGCGGCTTCGGGGTTCGCATCATGAACACCTACGGAAAGCCACTTGTCTCACCAGCTCAGGCAACCGAAGCGCTCAGCGGAACGGAGGCGGTCGGGGCGCTTCTCGACCTCCTAGCCACCGTCGATTTCGACGAGGACATCTCCACAAAGACGAACCATGCGCTGTCCCCCGAAGCCTTCTCCGACGGTGTTCTCATCGCAATTCTTGGAGATCTCGAGCTCGGGGAAGCCGAGGCCATCGCTGCCCTACGACCACGTCGAGGAACGGCGTTGGCCATCATTCTCGACCCTTCGGCGTGGGGTGGACGCAGCCAGATTCCTGACGACGCCGGGCCATCGCGCACTTCAGCGCTATTTACCGTGCATGGTTGGCGCTCGGCAATCTGTGGGCGAGAGAGCGATCTTGGCGATACGTGGCGATCGTTGACAGTAGGCGCACTGGCTGGTGTGTCGTGAGCAGTGCATTACGCAACCCGCCCGGTGCTCTCGACCAACAGGAAAACCCTGTTCTCCTGACAGGAGTTGCCCAGCTTGGGCTAACAACGAGGAAACTGCTTTCCCTGTCAGCGGCTTGTCTCATTGCCGTGCTTCTTGGCGCATTTTCACTATCAGCAATTCTTATGGGCGGCAGTTGGTTCGGTCGCTGCCTCATTGTCGTCACGTGCGTCATAGCGATCTGCACTGCGCTAACAGCATGGCGTCTACCATTGTTCTTCATACCGATCGCCGCTGGCATTGGATTGCTTTGCCTGGTCACAGCACTCTTCTGTGACAACGGAACGTACATCTTCATTCCGAACACTGAGTCACTCGATAACTTGCGCACGCTGCTGATCGCTGGGCAAGCCAACGTGAATCAATACGCTCCACCGGTTCCGGTATCACCTGGCCTTGCCTGTCTGATTTCTCTGGCACTCGGCGGCGTCGCGGCCATCGTCTACGTGATGACCGTCAACCTGCGATTACCCACCTGGGCTTGCATCCCCGTACTGGCGCTCTACATTGTTCCCGCATTCGTCCTCGACGGCGGTGCACCTCTGTGGGCGTTCGTGATCGTGATCGTCGGATGCCTCGTCTTGCTTGCCACGGATCAACGTGTGGCCGTTTCGATGTGGGGATCGTCGGTGTCGACGAATCGTCAGGCTTTGAGCTCAGATGCACCGGCCGGATTGTCAATGTCTGCTCTGCGTTTGGGCGCGCTGAGCCTGGTTGTCGCGTTATGTGTTTCGCTCGCCTTGCCGGGCCTTTCGGACTCGGCATTGAATTGGTTCAACGCCCAGCATGCGCTCAACGCCACCGGCGATCAGGACACAACTTCCTCGCAGCCGATCGGACTTGATCCGTTGGTTTCTCTTCGGCGCGATCTACTCAATCAACCCAATGGCGTCATGTTCACGTACAAAACCAACAACCCGACGCCGGGCTACTTTCGGACCGCGGTACTTTCTGCCTACAACGGCGAAACGTTCTACCCACTCGTTGCCGGCACAGGTGTCGCGGCTGGCACCCCTGAGGCAGCAGCACTTCTGGACCTTTACCGAACACAATTGGGCTGGACCTACAACGCTGTCAATGCGCAGTTATCCAGTCCTTATCTACCTGTGCCAGAGAATTTTTACGACATCCAAACCACTCCCAATGGCTGGGTGATTGATCCCGGAACCATGCAGGTGAGTGGTGCCAATACCCGCGAAAGCTCGTGGACTGTTGCTACCGGAACATCCACACCTTCACCAGCAACATTGCGGGCAGCACCTAATCTTGCCGCCGACGAACAAAAGAACTTGCTCACAGGAATTCCCCCCGCACTGATCGATCAAGCCAAGACACTGACGGCTAAATCTGCGACCAAGTACGACGCGGCGCTAGCACTTCAACAGTGGCTGCGCGACACATTTACCTACAGCACCGATGTTAAATCGACCCAGTCCGCCAGTTACCTGACTCAGTTCTTGACGGACCGTAAGGGGTATTGCGAACAGTTCGCCGCCACCATGGCGCTCATGGCTCGTGCGGTGGGCATTCCATCACGGGTAATCGTGGGATTCACCGCCGGAACCAAGCAGAGTGACGGATCATGGTCTGTCAGTCCTCATCAAGCACATGCCTGGCCAGAGTTGTACCTCGGCCAGTGGGTTCGCTTTGAGCCCACTCCCAGAGCCCAAGTTGACGGAAGCGGGGTAACCGCTCCGTCGTGGTCGTTACCAAATGTCGCACCACCTACGTCAACAAAGACACCCACCGACCAGAACATTGGCGCTCGAACCAGACGCGACCAAGAGCTACGTAGAGATCGCACTACGAATCGCACGGCCGTGGATCTCGGAACATCAACGACCACATCGTCTCCCACTGGTGTAGATCATTGGCGGTGGGTGCTGCTGCTACTGGCCGGTGTTGTGGCCGTCGCGGCTGCTGTCGCTCCGGCAGTTCGTCGCTGGTGGCGCCGTCGCGGCCGACTCGCAAGTGGCGATATCGATCAGGCGTGGGATGAATTGCGCGACACAGTTCGAGATATCGGCGTGCCCTGGTCGGACTCAGCTACCCCCCGACAGGTCGCTGCCACGATGATTGGTGCGCAGCACTTACGCGGCGATGCGGCGCAGGCGGCAACACGGCTTTGCCAGGTTACCGAGCAGTCACGGTACTCACCTCGCACCCCGCGAACCGAGCAACTGGCGCAAGATGTTCGCACAGTTCGTCGCGCTCTACTCACACGGATGGACCGCAGCACTCGAATCCGGGCCACCTTGCGTCCGGCATCACTGTCGCACTCCGTCGCATCCGACGAGACTGCGTAGACATCAGAAAATAGAAACTCGCCGTTGCTCTATGAGCACGACGAGTTCAGATGGTGGGATGAGCGTACGACTTACAGACCCGGATCGTCACCCTCGCGACGACGACGGAACCTCTCATCCATCCGATCCATAAAGCCAGAGTTTGGTGACGACGGTGGCGCTGCGGCTGTCGGCGGGTTCTGCACCGTCGTAGTCGCGCGCATGCTGCGAACCACTGTGTAGGTGCCGATCAGCATCATCACGAATCCGAGCACGCCGACAGGAATCAGCGACGAGGCTGCGCCAAGGACGAGTACCGCCAAGCCACCGAGAGCTACAAGAACTCCCAGGGCAGCTTGTCGACGCGAGCCTGGACGTGGACCGGCCGAGCGGAGGGACGAGGCGAATTTCGGATCCTCGGCGTAGAGGGCTCGTTCCATCTGCTCAAGCAGGCGCTGCTCGTGCTCCGATAGTGGCACAGCTCCTCCTCGTGAGATACGCACCTAAACTGACTATTTAACGATTCAGCCGCAAACGGGGTTCCCGGATGTTCTAGGTCCAGAATAAGCAGGTATTGGCCAGAACGAAACCCGTAGCGGCAGATGAGTTACCTGAGTCATATCGGCACCCCTGCCGGACCGATGTATTTGAACCGAATTTCCTGGTAATTTCACCATCTGTGGCCACCTCGTTGACCCCCTCCTACTTTGGCCGTGGAGCCACTGGAGCCCCGCCAAAGCCATCTGAATTTCCCGTATCGAGGAGCCGAGCGGGTTGAACTGCACCCTTGCCGAACCGGGCACTGGCCTTATCTACTGCCTGCTCAGCCTCACGCCACCCAATCTCGGGCTCATCGAGGAACATGTAGCGGGGGGAATCATGCACGTCAGTCAACCCTTCGGCCCGGACTCCGACCAACCGGATCCGGGCCCGCTCCAACCCCAGCGCATCGTAAAGATCGCGAGCAGTTGCGTAGACATCACGGGAGATATCGGTTCCTGAGCGAAGTGTGCGTGAGCGTGAGATGGTCGTGAAATCAGCGAATCGAACTTTGAGCACGATCGTGCGGGAAACAAATCCCTGTTGACGAAGCCGGGTGGCCACCCGTTCGGACAGCCGAAGAATTTCGCGATGGACCAACTCGGGATCGTCAATATCGCGGGGGAACGTCTCTTCAGCACCGATGCTCTTCTCCCCCTCTGGCACGACAACTGGACGAGGATCACGGCCCCAGGCCAATTCATAAAGATGCGCACCAGCAGCCTGGCCAATGGCACGGATCAATGTGTCCGAGGGCGTATGGGCAACATCACCGACGGTTGCTAAGCCAAGGCGAGTCAACGCCTCCTCGGTCTTGTCCCCCACTCCCCAGAGTGAACCCACAGGTAATGGATGGAGGAACGCAATAACACGATCAGCCGGCACAACGAGCCGACCATCGGGCTTGGCCCTGGTGGAGGCAAGTTTGGCGATGAACTTTGTCGGCGCCACTCCGACTGTGCAGGTGATGCCCTGTTCGTCAACGACCCGTGCACGAATCATGTCGGCGATGTCAGCCGCCGGGCCGAGCCTACGACGTGCACCGGAAACATCAAGGAAGGCCTCATCGAGGCTCAGTGGTTCAACATGGGGTGTGACATCACGGAAGATCGCCATCACGCCGGCAGAGACCTCGGTGTAAAGCGCAAAGTTTGGCGGCAACACAATGACCGAAGGGCACAGCCTCTTCGCCCGCGACATGGGCATCGCTGAATGGATGCCATAACGACGTGCCTCATAAGTGGCCGCGGTAACAACCCCGCGCGATCCATCACCGCCAACAATGACGGGCTTACCCACGAGATCCGGACGAGATCGCAACTCACACGATGCGTAGAAGGCATCCATATCGACATGCAGAATGTTGCAGCCGTCATCATCACGAGCCCCATCGATAACGGGATCATCGGTGGAAACATCCGCCTGAGTCAGGCGGACTCCTCGGGTGATCTGGCTACGACTCACAGGATCATCATCTCTAGTTCATCTGACATTGGATGCTCACCACCCCGAACTTCCATTACTGCTATGCCACAACTTACGCGGAGTGGGTCGCTCGAAGTCCTTTTCGACCGTCGGACCATTGCGATCGCCACTTGCACCCGAGGTCGAGCCCGCTCGGCCACCATGAGTTGCCACCTGACTACGAGTGTCAGCAGCGGCAACCCCCTGCGGGACAATATCGGCGTAGGGCGATTGTCGAAATCCACTGGCATGGATGAGCACTCGACGTAATCGTTCCCCACGCTCATGTGGCGTTTCATGTTCCGGTGGAGATGCGGTGACCGGACGGCTGGATCGACTACCTGCTCGACCTTCAACAGCTGCATCATCAGAATCCATTGATGTTCCAAGCCCCGAATCAAGGAGTTCAGCAACAGCAGCCTTCCCACCTGATTTCCATGCCTCGTAAACCACACCAAGCTCCCAGGCGCCAGTGGCACGGATGGAAATACCCCGCGGTCCAGTTCGACGAGTGATACCGCGGACGAGCAGAAGCCACGAGCCAAAAACCGTTGCCGCATAGGGTCCTTGCGCATCTTCAAAGAAGGTGGCATCGACCGGACCGGTTGAATCATCGAGGGTAAGAAAGACCACGCGACGACCAGATCGAACAGGTGGAGTTTGGGTTGCCACCTTCACTCCAGCAATAAATACTTCAGTGGTTGATCGACGAGTGAGCAGATCACGCGAGGGGGTAACTCCAAGATCGTTGAGCATCGGTGCGTAGAAATCGACAACATGTCTACTGGCATCGAGCCCAAGAATCTCAAGCTCAGCCCGAACCCGTTCGGCATCAGTCATCTCCGGAAGCCCACTGGCCGCACTCTCACCGGGTGCGTCACCGAGTTCAAGGGTGAGTTGTACGTCGAGTTCTGATGCCTGAATCGCTGACATCGGGGCTTGGCTCTGCCGGCGCGAGGCTGCAACAACATCCCCTGCTTGCCCTTGCATCTTGCCGTCAACGTTGAGAGCAACGCCATGAGCCGACTCACTCAGTGAATAGGTGCGCCGCTTCGGGGCGGCTGCCCGGGCAGCCTTACCTGCCGCACGGGTGTATCGATCGAGATCAGCAATCTGTAACAGCAGATCGCGACGAGTAACTCGTCCACGTCGACGAACCGGAGCCGATAAACCAATTCCGTAGACAGAATCAAAGCCACCGGCAAGTACTAGCCGTTCAACAATCGGACGCGATACCGATGCCCGAGTCCAGAAATCTGATAATGATTGATAGGGACGGCTAGCCACGATGCGTTCAATCTCAGCGGCACTGATTCCCTTGACATCAGCAAGGGAAAGTCGGATCCCGTACGCAGAGCCATCCGGTAGTCCTGGCACATCCGATGGACGACGTGGCTGCTCCCCCAAAATTTCCGGTGGCGGCTCGTCGTAGGGAGAAACCCGTTCAATCCGGTAGGTCTTATCGGAGATATTCACGTCAAGTCCGAGAATGGCGATACCGAGATTGCGCGCCTCATCAAGGATGAGCCGCTTTGGATACATCCCCGGATCATGGGTGAGCACACCAGCAAGGAAGGCTGCTGGGTGATGTGCTTTGAGCCACGCCGAGTGATACGTCGGAATTGCAAATGCAGCCGCATGAGCCTTGCAGAAACCAAATGAGGCAAAGGCTTTGAGCACCTCCCACACGCGCTCAATGATGACTAGTTCGTATCCCTTACCTCTGGCAGCGGGATAGAACCATGCGCGTACCTCCTGCTGAGATTCAGGTGAGCCAAGGCTTCGTCTGATCTCATCAGCCTCAGCTAGTGAACACCCCGTCATAATCGATACGATCTTCATGACCTGCTCGTGAAAAACAACAACCCCATAGGTTTCTTCAAGTGCTGGCCGTAGATCCGGGTGTAAATACTCCGCCTCATTCCACCCCTGACGAGCACGCAGAAATGGGGTGATCATGTCGGACTTCACCGGGCCGGGACGAAACAGGGAGATGTCGGTGATCAGATCATCGAATCGATCTGGTGCGAACTTACCGATGAGTTCACGCTGACCTGGTGACTCGATCTGAAAGCAACCAAGAGTGTGCGCTGATTTCACCAAGGCATAGGTGGGCTCGTCATCAAGCCCGACTGCATCGAGATCGATCTGCACCCCATCAACTCGAGCAACTTCATCAACGGCATAGGCCATCGACGATTGCATCCGGATACCGAGGACATCGAGTTTGAGTAAGCCGAGTTCTTCAACATCGTCTTTATCGAACTGACTCATTGGAAATCCCCGCCAACTCGCTTCAATTGGGGTGCGATCTAACAGCGTGGCATCAGAGAGCACGACCCCACATGGATGCAGTGCAATATGTCGAGGTAACCCGTCGAGTGCCTCGACGAGAGATAAGAAACCATCAAGCTCGCCACGAGCTGCAAGCTTTCCTAAACCGGAGGAACGAAGTTCGGGAAGCTCGGCGAGGGCATTGCGGGCATCACGAGCCCTGATGTGTGGGAAGGCCGTTGCGAATGCATCGATCTCACCCCGCGGCATCCCTAACGCTGCACCCACATCACGTACGGCATGGCGAACTCGATATGTATCGCGCATCGAAATACACACACATCGCTCACCACCGAAACGTTCAAGCATCTGCGCGTACACCTCGGTACGTCGTGCAGACTCAACATCGATATCGATATCGGGAAGAGCACGGCGAAGTGGTGAGAGGAAGCGCTCCATCACTAAACCGTGGGCAAGTGGATCGACCCCTGAAATCCCCAGCACGTGATTAACCAAGCTGCCCGCACCTGACCCGCGCGCTGCAACGCGAATATTCATCCCCTTAATCAGGTCGACAACCTCAGCGACGGTTAAGAAATAGCCTGCGAAGCCAAGGGTTGAAATCGTGGCAAGCTCAGCCTCAAGTCGATCTCGAGCCGATGCTTCGGGGTGCTGCGTACGGATCAGATATTCACTAAATGCACCCTCACATCGCTGACGTAAATATCGATCCGCTGCATGAGCTTCGGCAGCAAGTTCCTTCGGACCGCGATCCCGCTTGATCGAACTTCGCTGCGCAGCACGTGCCGGAAGAATGAGATCGAGTTCCGGAACGTGCACCTCACCGATACCTAGATCAGTAACCGGATCAAGCTGGCAGGCTTGGGCAAGCTGACGAGTATCTGCAAGTAGCTGATCGACTTCACGACCTGCCCTTGTTTCATCACGAGCTAATCCCGAGAGATGAACGATCTCCGTTGCCAACTCGCGCATATGTGCGCCATCGGCGAGATGACCTTCACCATTAGCTCGATCAAGATGTCGTGAATCCAACGGAACAAGGCGACGAATTGCATCAAGAACATCGATTACCGGAGCTTGATCACGCTCGGCATGACGAACTGCTGCAGCCAGAATTGCCGGAATCTGCTGCTCCCTAGCAAAGCTCAGCATCCGCGCCGCAGCTGCAGACGAATATGGCAAACCGCGGACCGCTGCCCCAGAAACATCAGTAACCGCAAGGGCCGAATCACGGGCGCGGTGACTGACGATCTCGATTGCCAACCGGCGCCCAAACACCTCCCGCCAGAAACCCAACGCCTTCAACGCTTGATCAGGTCGTCGACGCATGATCGCTCGACCAACATCTGATTCGGGTCCGAGTAGCGCCACCAGTCCGTCGGAATACTGCGCTATGAGTTCAACAGATGCCACCGGTGCACCCCGTCGCCCTTGGGCCGCAATCATCGGAGTGTCATCACCATGGAACTGTGAATTCTTCGGGATATCCGTTCCAAGCTGATGTGAACTACCCATGCTGAGATCAGATTCAAGTCCCAGATGTGCAGCTGAAACTAAGCGGCACAGGGATGCCCAACCAATTCGTCCACGAGCAAGCAGGACCACTCTGCTGTGCCGCTGATCTACTTCACGTCCACCGCGCGCAGGAGTACGGCGAATACGCGTGCGTTCAGCCAGAGTTGGGCCCTGGCCGACCCTGCCCGCTGATGTGCGCTGAACCCGCGATCCAAATGCTGTTTCATTTGCACCCTGCTGGGACGGTGCAGCAAAGGCCAGATCAACACCAAGGATGGGCGCAATTCCTGCATCACGGCAGGCCAGCACGAATCGCACAGCACCATAGAGCCCATCGCGATCAGTAAGTGCGAGTGAATCCTGCCCTAGGGCAGCAGCACGTTCCACGAGGGCAGTCGGACTACTCGCACCATGGCGAAGTGAGTAGCCCGAAGCCACATGTAGATGAACAAAGGAATCTTCAGGCATCAGAACCTAGACCGCTGGCAGATCCACGAGTTGGCGGTGAGGGAATCTGTACTGCGCAATCACTTAGGAGTGGCTGGTGAATAGCACCCAGCTGGCGTGCAACAAGGCCAAGGAACTGCTCAGCCTCACGTACGAGATCATCAGCTTCCCGCGCAGTGACAACACCACGTAACCCAGCTTCCGCAGCAGCGCGTTTGGTAGCCCCAGCGGCGAAAAACGCTGCCCATTCAGAGAATTCAGGTGCAATGTCAGCAAGGAGAACCCACGCACTTCGCACCCGCGAGCCCCGACGACTACGTGGACGTGCACGAGTGGCAAGAACAGCCGCTGCGGCCCGCAGAGCCGCTAGGTGTGCATGTGCGTAGCGTGACTCACTTTCCTGTGCCACACCAGCGGCTAGTAGTTCTCGCGCTGCACCGGCCAGTAGGTCACGACTGTGCGGGGTGGCAGACACTGATGAACTAGTCATTGATACTCCACCTTGCTCGAATGTGGGCGAGGGATTGGTATCAAGTGCAAGCTGAAGCGTTGCAGTTGGATTGATTGATGTGACAGTCATAACGACCTCCTCAACTCGACCCGATGGGTCACTAAACGGCGCACGAAGATGTATGTGTGAAAGAGCGTGATCCGATATGCGCACCGATCTGTGTTCAGTCGAGTGCGCGGGCTAATCGCCACTGGCCCTGTGTGAGTTCTGCACTGTCGGCACCACGAATTTCGCAGGCCACGTCATAAACCCCGATAGGTGCCGACGAACCAGCAGCGGCCTCCACCCGCCAAACCCACCGTTCGGTGGCTCCAACATCACGGGTGATGGATGGTTCAACAGGTACGCCATCAACTGATGCACTAGGTAACGCCCGCAGCTTTGACTGACGCTGAAGTGAAGTCCACCAGGTGCCCGACTCGACCCAATGGGCCAGGACGTTACGTACGACGTAGATACGACTGCGCCATAGGAACTGGTTGCCAACGGCAACCCCACCCGAAGAACCGGCACCCGAAGAACCTGCGCCTGCAGAACCAGTACGGATGGAAATAACCTCGCCATATGTGCGCATCGCACGACCTTCCTCGGCTGTATCTAGACGTTTTCGGCTATGAACTGCCGTGACAGTTCACCCGGTCCAGGGGAAGGCAACCGAGAACCAGCCCGCGGTGGGATGCGGTGCTTCCCCGCACACGCACCCCACACACGGGAAGGTCGTAGATCATGAATTCAGCTGGCCCGCGAGAACTACCTGAATCCCGATCTAGGCGAAAACTCAGATCAGACAGCCGCGAATCCGCCGATACCGTGTTTTCGAATCCGAACATTCGACGAAAGTCAGGGAAGGCCTTCATCGAACATATGTTCGAACAAGTTCTAAGGTAGCCCTACCCCCTGACAGTGCGCAAGATGCATCCCTGTCGGATGTGGGTGTTGGCGCGAATCCGGGCTAGGTAGCGCGGACAGTAATGACGGTCTACAGGTCGCCGAGTGCGTCTAGCAACCCGGAGGTATCACGGATTGTCTTGCGACTGACCGATACAACCAGTCCACCGTCGGCACGCTCTCTGATCTGGCCAAGAGATACGAGGTTATCGATTGCGGCATCCACCTGTTCGTCTGGGAACTCGGTGATCTTGGCCGCAAGATCCGCCCTGGTCGGATACTCCAACCGCAGGATCGATGACAACACTCGACGTTCAGCTGGATCGGCATCGAGCAAACCGAGCAGGCCTGCGGACCATGATTCTGCACTCAACGCTCGCACCGTCGTTTCTTCAACTGCGCGAATTGTATGGGAGTTAACTCCCCCCGTTTCGCTGAGGTCTCCACAGAAGTTACCTGGACCAATCTCGGCTATCCGTTGCTCGTGACCTGATCCGCTCGTCCCAATGATCTCTACCCGGCCACTGACCACATACATAACCCGATCAATGCGCGACCCCGCCCGCACCAAGATGTCACCAGGGCTGAAGTGCTCACTAAACAGTCGCGTCTGAAGTCGCTCACGCTGCGATTCGGGGAAGGTCGAAAGGATCCGGTCATCAATAACACCCGGCAGGTGCCGCTGCCAGACTTGGGCGTAATCCTCACGCGCCATGAGCTCGCCATGTTTACCTGCCATCAGATCCGTACCCACCATGGCCAGCACATGATCTGCCATGGATGCGACCTCTTCGTTCATCGTCGACAACACGACAGTCCGGTTCACACCATGTCTCAACGCCGCAAGGAGTGGTCGGGCTGCGTCAGCATCGGAAAACAGCGAAAGATCCTGAATCACAACCACATCTGATGCGCTCAAACAGGTCATCGCAATCATTAACCGTTGGCGTTCATGAACACTGAGCAATTCAGCGTGAGTGCCAAGTAACGCATCAATGCCACCATTCGCCAACGACGTCACGTGGGCTAGGCCAACTCGTTCCAAGGTCGCAGCGATGTCTGCCTCTGTTAGGTCGGCGCGAGCCGAGCCAAGGTGCTCTCGAACAGTCGCATCCATCAGATAGGGCTCGTCCGCGATCAAGGTGATGCGCCGACGGATGGTGGGATAACGCACGTCCATACCGTCCAGCAGTACGTAGCCCGCGTCCGGATCCCGATCACCAGCAAGCACCTCGGCTAGGGAATCGGGTGAACTACCGCGGTCCCCCGCCAGCACAACCAATCCACCTAGCGGAAGCTCTACATCGCCGATCGCAAGCGGACTATCCGGCGACAACGCTAGGTCTCGAAGGACGAATGTGCCGGCCGCAGGCGAACCGAGTTCTGCATTTGGTCGATGCACCCGCCTGGGTGAGTTGACGATTTGTTCGACGCGTCGCTTACTTGTGACGGCCAGCCGGAACTCTCGTATCCAAGGCGGTAGAGCTTCCAAGCCACTGACGACGAACTCGATGTAGAGCAGGGCGGGTGCGATTGCCGCGGCATTATCGCTTCCGCCGATCACCGCCATACAGACCACGACAAAAAGTGCGAGATAGCCAGTGAAGCGAGCCGCGGTAAGAAGTCGGTTAATTTGCGTTTGCTGGTGATGGGTCGCAACCCTCAAGTGCTCTGCCCGGGCGAAGAACCGTGACTCAATCCAAGCGCCAAGATTCATACCGGTGACATTGCGACCCGCAGTGATCGCCTCATCCACTACCGCCCCGACGTCAGCTGACGCATCCAAGCGATGCCGGTCGTGCTCAAAGATCGCGTTACCGATGACTCGGTTGAAAACGATGAAGAAGATGACTGCCCCCGTCGTCACCACGCCGACGGGAAACTCGATGTACAGCAGTAGTACAAGACTGAGTGTGATGCCAACGATAGCTGGCAAACCTTCCACGACCGTTGCATCCATCGCCGTTTGAATGCGATCAACATCGGCGGTGTGACGCTCGATGACGCTAGGCCGGCGCATGAATTTCTGCCGAAGCACCGGTGATTCCAATGTTGACTCGAACACCGATGCGCTCAGGTCACGACTTACTTCAGTGGCGAAATCGTGGGTCACCTTCCGAGAAAGCATGGCCCCTGCGACCGCGATTGCCACGAGAACGGCGATAGAGCCAATTGCTTCAAAGCTCGAAATCTCTGCATGTGCCGCCTCCGAAGACGACTCCGCGCCATGCTCCCCTGCCGCCAAGATCGCGTGAATCCGCAGCGGGATATAGAGACCAGCAAGTAGGGACGTCAGGCCCAACGCCAGCGCAAGAATGACCTTGGCTTTGACGGGTTCAAGGAACGGACGCAAGAAGCCATATAGCTCGCGTCCAGCCGAAATACGGCTCAGTTGGCCAATGGGAGGATGCTCAACGGTCGGGACGACCCCAGCCCCATCGAAATCCATCAGTACTCCCTTAACCGACCCCATTGGATCTATGCGGTCCCCATCGTAGAGGTTCGCCACGATTTCGAACGCTGAGCCGGCACATCTCGGCCTAGCCTTCGGGCGAACCTTGAGCGGAGGTTTAGGTGGCAGCGAGGATGTTGCCTATCCGATCACGTACAAATGACGGTAGGAGTGGCTGACGTGGTCATCCACTCGCTTGTTCATTACATAGGAACCGCTGGAGGTGCGTGCAGATGGCAATACCAGATATGCCTTCGCGCTGGTCCTCGCTGAGCGTTCGATTGGCGCTCCTGATCGCCGGATTACTTGCGCTGAGCGCACTTGTGACGACCGCTTACTCAGCTATCACCGCTCACCGCGCAGCATCCGCGAGTTCCGAACAGGCCATGCAGAAAGCACTGGAATCCACCACCCTTCTAGTTCACCAGTCCAACGATCAGGAACAGGCTTTCCGATCCACCGCACTGTCTGATCGAGCTGCACAGTTAAAGAACATCGCTCAACCCATCATCGAGACACTCAACGAACTAGACGCCGAGGTCACAGCCGGCCAGCTCACTAAGGCGCAGGCTCAGGCAACCGCCGAAAACGTGATCAGAGCTGTTCGGTACGGAAACGACGACTACTTCTTCGCTTTCGATCCGACTGGATTGGCTGTTGCTCACGCCAACCCGAAGTTTGATGGCAAGAACCTTTTCGATGTGAAAGATGCAGACGGGCAATTCGTTATCCGCGAACTGATCCACCTGGCGCAGACGAAGGGCTCAGGTTACTTGCAATACAAATGGCCCCGACTAAACACAACCGCGGCATCACCCGGTCTAAGCGCAATGCCGTCTGGTGGTTTTTCCGCGCCCAAGCTCTCGTACGTCTATCAATTCGCGCCATGGGAATGGACGATTGGAACCGGCGTCTACCTCGACGATATCGATGCAACCGTGGCGGCGATGCGGGCCAAGGATGCGCAAGGTCTATCGCAATCGTTTGCGAGTCTGAATATCTCTGATCGAGGGCTGATCTTTGTCTTGGATAAGGACGGCAAGGTAGCTATCGCACCGAGCAACCGAGATTTAACTGCTCTGGGCACAACTGCGTGGGGAAAGAACTTTGAAAAAACCGCACTAGCCAACGCACCAAAATCCGACGGACCCATCAATCACGTCGACGTAACCACGAAACTTTCCGGTGACCAGGAATCCTGGCAACTTGACGTCGCTTCGATTCCCGAGCGAGATTGGACACTGGTAACCGCCGTACCTGTCGCCGAGATCAATGCTCCGGGTAACTCTCTGGCGCTGAAGCAGGCCATCTTGAGTTTGTTGGTTCTCGCACTCGGTATCGGTATTGGCCTGTTGACGAGTCGACGGATTGTGCGGCCAGTTGAACAGCTCACAGCGGCGGCTCGAGACTTGCAAGAAGAGCGTTTCGACCCCACGAGCCTGGACGTAGTTGCTGCTCGAACCGATGAAGTTGGGGTGTTGGCACAAACCTTCCAACGCATGGGTACCGAGTTGGTCGAGCGCGAACGCAAGTTGCGTGAGCAGGTGTACAAACTGACGGTCATCATCGATCACGACAAGGTTCAGGAAGAAGCCAGCGCCATCACCGATACTGACTACTTCAAGGATCTGGCCGAACGGGCAAAGGAAATTCGTAAGCAAAACGCAACCACACAAAACTAGTTGGGAACGCCACACGATGGCCGATGACACACCTCACCGCATGCATTCCAACGCCACAAACGTCGCGACCGCACTCGCACAGTTGGGTGTCACTGGTGAAGTCCGCGAACTCAATGACGCCGCACGCACTGCCGAGGAGGCAGCAGCCCTGCTCGGAATCGAGGTTGGTGCGGTATGTAACTCGTTGATTTTTGATGCTGACGCAAGCCCGCTTCTGGTTCTGACCTCGGGAGCACATCGAGCAGACACTGCATTGTTGGCCACACTCATTGGCGCAGAGCAGGTCAGACGTGCAACCCCAGATTTCGTTCGATCGGCGACAGGGCAACCGATAGGCGGTGTCTCACCGGTGGGGCACCCAACTCCGATCCGCACCATCGTAGACATCGCCCTCGGCAACTACGACGTTGTGTGGGCCGCCGGCGGTCATCCCCATTACGTGTTTCCAACGACCTATGCGGAGTTACTCCGCATCACCGGTGGAACCTGCGCAGTCGTTTCCAGTACGTAATCTGGCGACCCTTCTCGCGCGGGATATGCACACTTTGACATCTGTTCAAGTCTTCAAATACTTGATCGGCTCATACCGCTTCAACGACTCGGCCCGCCGTGGGACGATAACGTCGCTATGACACAGCCCAATCCCCGACATGAGCACGCCGCGCAGAATCGGCCCGACGCGGCCGAAGATCTGCCAGCTGTGGTCTGCCTCGACGTCTTCGGGGTTTCCGGGCCGCAGATCGCCGCAGCCATTGCGCGGATGAGTGTGGATCGAACGTTGGTGCGTCGACAGACCGGCGTGACGTTCGCCAAGATGCTCGGCACCGGATCGGGCAAGACCTTTACCTCACGAGACGCCGACCCTGGCCATTGGGCGATTCTGACCTGTTGGGCACATCCCGGCGGGCCAGCCAGGTTCACCCAGTCACCGTCGTTTCGCTCGTGGTCGACCATCGCGAACGAGCATGCGCGATTCACGATGTTGCCTCTAGCGTCACGTGGCACGTGGTCGGCTCGTCGCCCATTTGGCGATCCCCTCGCCCATCGGTGGGACGGCCCCATCGCCGCGATCACCCGTGCGCGAATCAAGACCAGCCAGTGGCGCAACTTTTGGGCAGCAGTGCCACCTGTATCGACGGACTTGCACCGAGTCGACGGCCTGACCTTTGCGATGGGGATCGGCGAGGCCCCCGTAGGCCTCCAGGGGACCTTCAGTACGTGGACTAACGGTGCCGCGCTGAGCAATTTTGCCCATCGGAGAGATGCTCATAAAGATGTTATGCGCATGACTCATGAGGTTGATTGGTACGCCGAGGAGTTGTTTGCGCGCTTCGCACTTGTTGAGGCAGAAGGGACGTACAACGGGCTTCCCGTTCGGCTACCGACGGCAGCACAGATGAACGACACCGGAGAACAGGCTAAGGTCTCTGGCACATGAGCATTCGCGTTTACTCCGGACCGCACGCGGACAGACGTCGCGGCGGCAGTTCGGCATTGGGTCTGCTCCCCTGGATCCTGGCCGCCGCCACCATCCTGACCCAGATCGTGTGGCCCTTAACTCACGGCTCCACCCGCGATTCGTTGACGATTCTGGCAGTGATCTTGTTCTTCCTGACCAGCGCTAGCCACTCCTTGATTACGCGCGGCCTCCTCTGGACCCTCGGTTGGCTTGGGATAAGTACTGGCATCGGATTCATCACCGAAATCATTGGTGTTCATACCGCGCTGCCATTTGGTGTTTACAGCTACGGATTGCGTCTTGGACCGGCCCTATTCGGCGTTCCGCTACTTATCCCGCTTGCGTGGGCGATGATGAGCTACCCCGCGCTGCTGGTCGGACGACGCTTGGCGAAGGGCACGATGACCTCATCAGTCATCGGGGCTGTCGCATTGTCGGCGTGGGATCTATTCCTCGATCCACAGATGGTTGCCGAGGGGCATTGGACGTGGTCGGACACTGGACCACAGTTACCGGGCATTCATGGGATTCCCCTCCAGAATTTTGTCGGCTGGTTCTTGGTCTCACTCCTGATGATGCTCGCCCTTGATCGCTTACCGCGTCGTCGAACAGATGGTGGCGTAGGTGACGGAGTTCCTGCGCTGATGTACCTGTGGACGTATTTCTCGTCAATCATCTTGAACGGGGTCTTCGAACACCGCGGTGGAGTTGCCCTGTGGGGTGCACTTGTGATGGGAACGGTCGCGATTCCCTATGCGTACAAGTTATGGGTAGGACGCGATTAGCGCGGGTGGTGCACAACACCACCCTGACCGGTTCACTTTTGGCAATCGGAGCTACCGCTCACACCCTCTACAACGCACGGGTCCTAAGAACTCCGCGATCGTCAAACAATGATGTCGCCGAGCGGATCAGCATTCTGATTCCTGCTCGTAACGAGGCCAACAACATTGGTGCGTGCGTTGCCGCAGTGCTTAGGTCTACGAAGATCGCAGATTTCGAAGTCGTCGTACTTGACGATGGATCCACTGACAACACCGCAGCTCTGGCTACGGCCGCAGCGCAGTCCGACCCTCGGTTTCGACTCATCCATGGCGAGCAGGCATTACCTGACGGATGGCTGGGAAAGAACTGGGCCTGCGAGCGGTTGGCCAAGGCTGCTTGCGGCTCCGTCCTCGTGTTCATCGACGCCGACGTCGTCGTCGCTGCCGACGGAATCGCAAACAGTGTGACGCTCATGCGCGAAGTCGGGCTCGACGTCATCTGCCCCTATCCGACGCAGGACACAGACGGAGTACTCGGCCGCCTCGTTCAACCTCTGCTCCAATGGTCATGGTTGACCCTCCTGCCCCTCGGCGCGGCTGAATCTTCACAACAGCCCTCACTCACGGCGGCGAACGGACAGCTGCTCATCATCGATTCAGCGATGTACGCGCGGATGGGTGGTCATGCGTCCGTGCGCGGCGACGTGCTCGAAGACATCGCACTGGTTCGCGCCGTTAAGTCCACCGGCGGTCGCGGGGGTGTGGTGGACGGCACGAATATCGCTCGGTGCCGCATGTACGAAACTGCCGGCGACCTCATCGACGGGTACAGCAAATCGCTATGGTCCGCTTTCGGCAGCCCCGCAGGCTCCGCCAGCGTGGTCGCCTTACTCAACCTCATGTATGTCGTGCCGCCAATCGCTGCTCTGACCTCACCTCGCGCCTCGACCCGCACCTGGGGCGCTATCGGTTATGCGGCGGGTGTGGCCGGTAGAGCAGTGAGCGCAGAACGTACCGGCGGACGAACCCTGCCTGATGTTCTGGCCCATCCAGCGTCGATTGTTGCCTTCAGCGGTCTCGTAGCCGAGTCGTGGCGCCGTCGCCGAAATGGCACAGCCACCTGGAGAGGCCGCACCCTGCCGTAGCCGGATCTCTCCCCTAGGCTCAGCACGTGGCACGTATCGTGGTGATTGGCGCAGGTATGGGCGGGATGGCCGTTGCGGCGCGCTTGTCAGTCAAGAAGCATCAGGTCACCATCGTCGAACAAGCCGAAACGTATGGCGGCAAACTTGGCTGCGTCGAGAGAGACGGATTCGTCTTTGACACTGGACCATCCCTTTTGACCATCCCCGCGGTGTATCGAGACCTGTTCAACAAAACTGGGTCTCCACTTGAAAAGTCAGTCGAACTTGTAGATCTCGATCCGGCCTTTGGCTACCACTTCAATGATGGCACCACACTGGACATGCCCGGCTTCGGCGTTGGTCGATGTGCAGCGGCCATGCAGGAGGTTTTTGGCGGCACAGCTGGCAACGATTGGCGCGCATTCTGTGCCCGCGCAGCTGATATCTGGCAGATCACTCGCCGGCCGATTCTGGAATCACCACTGTCGGGCATGCGCGACATGTTGCCGCTCGCCAAGGACCTATCAGCAATGCGTACCGTCGCTCCGTTTACCTCGCTTCGCGCACTTGAATCAGATTACCTGCGCGACCCGCGACAACGAACCCTAGTCGACCGGTACGCCACGTACACCGGATCTGATCCACGAAAGGCCCCCGCCGCCTTAGCCACAGTTCCCTACGTCGAACAAACCTTCGGCGCGTATCACGTTGCAGGAGGGATTCGAAAGCTTGCCGACGCCCTTTACGAACGCGTCCTTGAACGCGGCGTCACAGTTCGTTTCAGCGCAGACGTCTCATCGGTTCTTGTCGAAAACAATGGTGTTTGCGGCGTTCAACTCACCGACGGAGAGGTACTGCCCGCTGACATAGTCGTGTCCAACGCTGATGCCCGACACCTTTACGGCGACTTGATCAGCGATCAGCGAGGTAAGACTGCGCTGCGAGCGCTAAATCGAGCAACACCGTCTCTATCGGGGTTTGTACTGTTGGTCGCAGCACGTGGAAGAACCCCCGATATTCGTCATCACAACGTGTGGTTCCCATCAAACTATGACGACGAGTTCGACTCCATCTTCGGTAAAAATCCTCGCCCCGTGCCCGATCCCACGATTTACGCATGTGTTCCTGACGACGATCAGATGCGTCCGGATTCCGATCATGAGTCGTGGTTCATTTTGGTCAACGCACCGCGTCACAGCACCACTGCACAACCAGGCTCGATCGACTGGACGACGCCGGGACTAGCGGACGAGTATCGCGATCACATCTTCACGATCCTGGCCGAGCGCGGAGTTGATCTACGCGACCGCGCACTTTGGACGATGATGCGTACCCCTGCCGATCTCGAGGCAGCCACCCGCGCGCCGGGTGGTTCTATCTACGGCACGTCAAGCAACGGAGCGCGAGCGGCGTTCCTGCGGCCCACGAACATCTCACCGATTCCAGGCTTGTACCTGGTAGGTGGATCAGCCCATCCGGGTGGCGGCCTGCCGCTAGTGGGTATGTCCGCAGAGATCGTCGCGAACCTCATCGGCCGCGACGGAGAAACCCCGGCTTCCGCCTAGGAAACCACTAGCCGGTTACGACGAATCGCTGACGCTTGAGAGCCATCACCAGTGCGATGATCCAGCCGATGATTGTCCACCCCAAGAGCAGGTTGATCCAAAAGACGAACCAGTGCGGAACATCGCGCACGGCGGCGATTGTCCACGGCAGCATGTAGCCCGCAGTGAGAATGCCGACGATGACGGCAATCACCTTGGTTAACGTCCACGAACGACTCGTAGGCTCGATCTGCAGGTTACTCATGACGTCATCCTACGACGCGAGTCCGACGTTGCTGGATTTGATCATGCCCGAAACCTAGGACTTGGTGTGTAGATCATCGATCCACGCTACGGCCTCGGGTGAGGTCTCGACGTCGATATCGTCAAGATTGACGACCACCGGCTCCTGACCGGAGCGCACAAGTACACAGGACAGCGTCTCATCACCGCTGGCATTGATCTCTTGATGCGGAACGTAGGGCGGAACGTGGATGAAGTCACCGGGGCCAGCTTCGGCTACATACTCAAGTCGTACACCCCAGCGCATGCGCGCTCGCCCGCGCACCACATAGATGACACTTTCAACGGGACCGTGATGATGGGCACCGGTAGCAGCGCCCGCATGAATATCTACGGTGCCGGCCCACAGGTATTGAGCTCCATGACGCGTCGCCGTGATCGCCGCGGCACGATTCATGCCGGGGGTCTGCGCAGTGTTGGCGTCGAGTTCGGTAGCCCGAACAACATGCACACCGTCATTTCGCCAGTCACGTTCAACTACCGACGATGCATCATCACCAGCAAAGGGCTCCATGGCTTCACAATGCCGCATGCTGTAGCCGTTCGGCTACCGCATCGGTGATTAGCGAAGACGTTGACGAGCAACGACGAGAAACTGAATCAATCCGATCGCGCACAGCACCGCCAGAATTGCCGCAGCGTAACTCGCCCACGTCGAGGCTGACGATGTGTAAATGCCGGCTGCTAAGAGGAACATCGACACCACAGTCACGCGAGTTGGCCGCTCCCCCGTGCTGATGATTCCCACATCGTCCATCCCGATCGCCAATGACCGAGCCCGCGTGTACTCCAGCAGGAAAATGGCGAAACCTGCCGCGACACACCACAGGGCGGGCGCCCCGACAATCCAGAGCGCGACGAGATAGAGCATGTCGCTGACACGATCGACGAGCGAGTCCAGTAGCGCGCCCCAACGCGATGTTCGCGCTGTCATTACAGCGACAGCGCCATCTAGGGAGTCAAACACTCCAGATAACGCGCACACGAGCGCGGCAACGATAAGCCAATGTCCGCCAACTGCCGCCAGCCACACCACAAGGCCAGCAATCACCGCACCGCTAACAGTCAGAACATCAGGATGAATCCCCGCGCCGGCAAGAGGCCGCGCGAGGGTGTAGATCAACGTCAACCACGGACCGACAAACCGTGACGCAGCGGGGTCATAACCCCCGTGAAGTTCGGACCAGCGCTCGAAGTACTCCGAGCGAGACGGCACCAACATCAGACGGCTGGCCCGAGCGCCCACGTTACGGTGACGATCGCATTGATGGTGCCTTCCCCTGCATCGATAGGTGCACCACCTGACGAATCAGCCATTGCCATCATGACGCGACCGCGCGGCGATGGCATTGCCGCACCCCCTTCGACGACATGCCGAACCTCACCTAGAGCCTGGCCCGCCAAGCCGGCGAACTGCTTCGCCTTTGAGAGCGCATCAGCGAATGCCGAATCCCGAGCGGCATTGTGCAACGACGCAGGATCACGATGGGTGAATTCAATCCCATCAACGCGAGCACCATCACCACCGGACTCAACCGCGGAAACAAGAAGCGATCCGATCGAGGTGAGATCTCGAACCTTGACCGCAAGGCCAAGAGTCGCCTCGTAGGCGACAACAGTTGGCCACGGATCGTGCACTGGAGACAGCGAGATGTTCGTCGTGGCAAGCGCAGATTCCTCTATGCCGCCGCGCAGAATCACCTCTCGCATCGCTGCCATCGCGTACGTAGCGCGCGCAGTCGCATCCCCCGGATTAGCCGCGCGAGCCGCCGCGGCTAGACGCAACGTAGCCTGATCGTAGGTGCCACTCGCGTGGCCGAAACCGGTAACTGTCACTGATCTGCCCATGTGTAGATCCTGCCTTACGTTTCATCACCCTGTCCCCCTCATTGACTCGCCGGGCCCGCGTTTTGAGCAATGCTGCCGCGGGCGGTTAGCGCCAAAAGCGTCATCACATCGGCATATGCACCAGTCACGTGTGCCGAAGTCGCGGCAAAGCCGTAGATTGTTCCCTCGTGGGAACATTTGGGACGGCCAACTCGCCACTCGATGCCGATGATCTGCGCGTCCGCGTCCAAAATCGACTTGACGAGTTTCTCGGCCAGCAGGTGCCGATTCTTGAAGATGTCAGCCCAGACCTTGGCCCACTGACCGACGCTGTCATAGATCTACTCCGAGGCGGGAAACGACTTCGACCGGCGTTTTGCTACTGGGGGTGGCGCGGAGCTGGCGGAGAGCCAACTGATGCCGCCGTAGCCGCCGCGACCGCGCTGGAACTGCTGCAGGCATGTGCGCTCATTCATGACGACGTCATGGACGGATCGGATACGCGCAGGGGCCTGCCCGCAGCGCATCGTCGCTTCGCCACACTTCACCGCGAACACGAATGGCTCGGATCATCTGAGGGCTTCGGCGTCGGTGCGGCCATTCTCCTTGGCGATCTGTGCCTATCTTGGGCAGACGAATTGCTCATGAACTGTGGCCTTTCATCAGATCAGGTCCTGCGGGGTAAGCCCATCTACGACATCATGCGGACCGAGCTCATGGCGGGCCAGTACCTCGACCTACTCGAACAGGCCGTTGGTGGCGGATCTGCCGAGCGCGCTATGCGAGTTGTTCGTTTCAAGTCAGCGAAGTACACGATTGAGCGTCCGCTGCACCTTGGCGCAGCACTCGCCGGTGCACCTGATGAAATTCATGTCGCCTATTCCGGCTACGGACTCCCCCTCGGAGAGGCATTCCAACTTCGAGATGACGTTCTTGGCGTGTTCGGCGATCCAGCCCAAACAGGTAAACCGGCCGGCGATGACTTACGCGAGGGCAAGCGCACTGTCCTTATTGCCACCGCACTTGAAGGTTCCTCACCGACGCAACGGGCGCTGCTGCGTCGCCATCTCGGCGATCCGGCACTCGATGCAACCGGGGTCAATGCCTTACGAGAGGCCATTACTGACACCGGCGCGCTGCGTCATGTTGAAGCTTTGATCGAGGCCCTCACCACCGAAGCCCTCGCGGCCATCGATCGAGTGACTTTGGCTGACCCGGCGCGGGAAATCCTCACCGGGTTGGCCTATGCGGCCACTGCACGTTCGATATAAGTCACATCGGCCAACTTCAACGGGCCGAGTCGAAGCCACATGCCTAGGCTAGGGGCATGGGTTTTCTAGGACGCTCCCCTCGAACAGTTAAAGGTCCCACAGACCACGTCGTCATTGTGGGTGCGGGCTTGGCTGGGTTGTCGTGCGCTCTGCGCCTGGCAGGCGCGGGACGTCAGGTCACCATTCTTGAACGTGAGTCAGTACCGGGTGGACGTGCCGGCCTGATCGACGATGCCGGGTACCGTTTCGATACGGGACCAACTGTTCTCACGATGCCAGACTTGATTCACGACGCGTTCAACTCCGTCGGCGAAGACATGAAGGACTGGTTGGAACTAACTCCCGTTGAACCGCTCTATCGCGCGTTCTATCCTGACGGATCACAGCTCGACGTACATTCCAATGTCGACGCCATGGCCGAGGAAATCTCGACCGTCATCTCCCCGCAAGAGGCCGAGGGCTACCGGCGTTACGTCGATTTCGTGTCCAAGTTGTACAAGTACGAGATGCGCGACTTCATCGACACGAACATCGATACTCCACTTGATTTGCTTACCGAAAACCTCGCGAAACTCGTTGCTATTGGCGGCTTTCGAAAGCTTGCCCCCAAGGTTCGTCAGTACCTCAACGACCCGCGCACCGAGCGCCTGTTTAGTTTCCAAGCCATGTACGCCGGCTTATCACCTCAGGACGCGCTGGCCATCTACGCGATCATCGCCTACATGGACTCAGTCGCGGGCGTGTACTTCCCAAAGGGCGGAATGCACGCACTTCCTAAGGCCATGGCGGCGGCAGCAGAGAAGCACGGTGTACAGATTCACTACAGCACCGAAGTCACAGACGTTGAAATGAACGGTAATCGGGCAGTTGCAGTCCGCACCGCGAACGGGGAACGCTTTGCCGCTGATGCTGTTGTTTTGAATCCAGACCTGCCTGTGGCCTACCGACAACTTCTCGGCCGTGAGCCTTGGAATGTCCGACGACTCACCTACTCGCCGTCGTGCTTCCTATTCCTTGCTGGTTCGTCCGCTACCTACACCAAGACGGCGCATCACAATATTCACTTCGGGCGATCATGGGACGGAGTGTTCCGCGAACTCATCAAAGATAAACGACTGATGAGCGATCCAAGCGTTCTCGTGACCAACCCGACCTACTCGGATCCCGATTTGGCGCCGGCGGGTAAGCAGATTTACTACGTTCTGTTTCCAACCCCCAACCTTGACGCCGATATCGACTGGCGGGTCACTGGCCCCCGATACCGCGACGAGATCGTCCGCACGCTGGAAGAACGTGGCTACATCGGCTTTGGTGATGCCATCGAGGTCGAGCACGTCACTACCCCGCTGGACTGGGCAGCGAGTGGACTTGAGCGAGGGGCGCCTTTCGCATCGGCTCACTCGTTCATTCAAACCGGGCCGTTTCGACCCGCGAATCTATTCGGCGAAAATGTCGTGTTTACCGGATCCGGCACCCAACCCGGTGTCGGGGTGCCGATGGTTCTGGTGTCAGGTCGGTTGGCCGCCGAACGCATCACAGGAGTCGACCGGACGTACGCTCCTACTTATCTGCACTAGTTCAGCCGTTGGATCCGTCCCATCAGACATCCGAACACTGGCGACACCCGGATTTGCGGTCCAAACACGCACGAGACGCTAGTACCCTAGGAGCGTGGCCTCCGTCGATCCTGTCAACGGCGAGCACCACGATTCGGATTCGCAGCTCGCGTTTACCCTTCGCTATGCCGTACCGGGGTTGATCGCAACAAGTGTGATTGCACTTGGCGCCCTAGGGGTGGGTTGGCTTCCGATTTATGGTCTCGTCGACGTTCCGTTCGTGCACACCTTGCGCACGACGGATATCGGCATGTTCTTGTCCCGCCTGTGCGTCATCCTCGGTGGCGCCCTACTCCTTCAAGCCTGGCTAGTCGCCGGCGCCGATGTCCTATCGGGCCACATTCGCGATGTGCGACGTCTGTGGAGTGTGTTGGCGATCTGGATCGCACCGCTGGTACTTGCACCACCGCTGTTCAGCCGCGATGTCTACTCGTATTACGCACAGGGCAAGCTCGTCCTGAAGGGTGTCGATCCCTACACAAATGGTGTCGATTCAATTCCCGGCTGGTTCCGTGATGGCGTAGACCCCATGTGGAGTCAGGTGCCGACCCCGTATGGCCCAGTTTTCCTTGGCATCTCCCGAGCAATCGCCCAACTCATCAGCGATCCTTTCGTCGCAGCCATCGCATTTCGGCTAGTCGCCATCGCGGGTGTTGCTCTACTGGCTTACTACGTCCCGAGATTGGCATTCCTCAACGGTATCGATGCGCCCAAGGCACTGTGGCTCGGCGTGATGAATCCACTCATTCTGATGAACTTCGTGGCCAGTTCGCACAATGATTCACTGATGATCGGCTTGATTGCAGCCGGCATGTGCCTTGCGATGGAAGGCTCGATGATCGTTGGAATCATTGCCGTCACAGCCGGTGCCATGGTCAAACCCATCGGATTACTGGCGCTGCCCTTCGTCGGATTAATCTGGGCCGGCACCAAGAGCAGCCGAAATCAACGGCTCGTCGCATGGGCCAAAACCGGCGCGATTGCGGGAGCCTGTTTGATAGGCGCCTCCGCACTTGTGGGCGTAAACCTCGGGTG
>Ga0194035_1000280_pt1 | contig 31322 bp, 29 predicted proteins | sample JunL2320m_MetaG_FD_148680 | JGI IMG/M metagenome (GOLD analysis project Ga0194035, IMG submission 148680) | Anoxic zone freshwater microbial communities from boreal shield lake in IISD Experimental Lakes Area, Ontario, Canada - Jun2016-L239-20m | ecosystem: Environmental > Aquatic > Freshwater >...
ACTTGTTTGAGTAGCGGTTAAGTCAAGACAGAAGCAGTACAATATCTTTTTTACAAAGTACACACTGATTGGGCCGTTATTACAATCCATATCTAGATTCTAGCATGAGAATGCTGGTCTAGAGCCTTGCTAATTGTGGAGATATCTAGGTTTTGGATGAGATACATGTTTACAGCTCAATCTCGCTCTGTATAGCCTCAAAGAGTGATTTTTTTAGTATACCTTTGATTACTAAATCATCAAGTGTCTCATATGGCCTTGAGGAAATGATTCGTTCAGCGGTGATCTTTCCTACCCCTTTCAGGCTTTCAATCTCCAGTGAGGAGGAGTTGTTTATAGAGATTTTTCTTGATATGGGTGCCTCACCAGAGGTGTTGGGAGAGGATTTCTCACCTTGAGAGTAAGCGGATACAACCTTTGTCCTTTCGATATACAGACTCCGAGACGTTTCTAATATACTTGGTACATGTATCTTTTGTTGGTCACCAATGATCGAGGAGAGATTGAAGTTGCGAGCAAAGAAACCTCGATCTGCCGATTCAGAAAGCCCCCCAGCCATCTTAATAGAACTGTCCAGTCTCGAATTCACTGGCAATTTATACATATCTGGGTTTTGTACAGCGCCAGAAACATCGACGTATATGTATCCAACTTCTTGATCAGGCTGTTTCCTCGTCCTTGCTTCGGGCAGTGTGACCGGAGTGAATTGTGCGTGAACACTATTTTTGTATATTTGTATAGAAATGATTGCACCAACCGTGGCGACAATGACGACTACATGGGGGAGCCACTTTGCTTTGGATAAAAGAAGCAGCTTGTCTTTTGCATCCTGATGATTTACACGCTCGAGAACTGCTTTTAGTTTGTCTCTAAGCTCACTGGTTTCCATGCGCGGATATGCAAATGTCTAAATACCACGAAAGCTACCAAAGCAAAAATCAGTATAGCAATCAATATGCCCACAGTCAAAATCCTCTCAGAAAGTACATAAAAAGAGGTAGAGGCATAGAGCAAAGAGCCATGTTGTCCGGGCATTTGCAGTTGTACTCTGGCACGATATATGCCTGACTCCAAACCTTCAGATCTAATTGCATATAGTGAACCAGGCAAACCTTGAGCAGAATGAATTTTTTCTTGACTTTGGGCAGCCAAAAAAATGAGCGGAATCGTAACAATGTCTTTGGCACCACTTGGTCGTTCTATTCTTAATACTCCCTGGAGGTATGTACCCTGGATTCCAGTGTTGTGCACGATGAGGGACAACTCTTGGTGATCGGTATCGAGTGAAATAAATCCACGGGGATTTCGAAACAGAGTGATTCGTGGCTGCATGTCGGTATAGCTGTCTGTTGTGATGCCAACTACTAGTTTGGTAATCACCTCTGGTTTGAGCTCAACATTGATCCCTTGTGAACTCTTGTGGAGGAGATCTTTTGGTGAAGCCACAAATTCGACCAGATAGTCCCTTTTTTCGATGGTTTCATCTCGTGCGCGGATTCGTATCTTGATTACTATTTCTTCGTCGTGTTCCAGCAGAAGTGGAGTACGCGAGTCAGGTCCGAATCGGTTTGAGCTCATGGCAACCAGGATCGAAGGATCATTTCTGGTTTCAAAAGTGAAATAGGTGGGGTCTCCAGCATTTTTAACTGTTATTTCGTGTGTATAGCTCGTTGATGGTTTCAGCAGAATATGTGTGAACTTTGGTTCTATTTCAACTGAAATGCCGTCGATTGCATAGAGCGGACCGGTAAAAATAAATAGGGAATAAAAAAGGAGCGCAAATATAACAAAAAGTAAGCGTATTGAGCTTGACATAGCAACGAAATTATACTACCTTGAATGGTGTATACCAGGACACAATATCTCTGGCTATTCCCTCTATGAGATCAAATTCATTTATCAGTCCAGAAGGTGATGCTTTTTTGGTTGGAATCATAACCTTTATTGGAGTCATATTTGTGCTGTTTGTCATCCAGATAAACAAACCTGCGCCCATTCGTAAAGCCCTGAAGCCAAAGCCAGTCAATGCAGAGCTACGTCAAGTAAGCGCGGTGGCTGCTCCGACAAAAAGAAAGATACGGGTAGAGATAAGCTCTGCTGATGGATATGTCCCCTCAGCGATCTCGCTCCAAAAAAGCGAAGAAGTTCAGCTCATTTTTACTAAGGTTGCCACCACAGAGGCGCATGGTGTATTTTTCCCTGCTCTTGATGAAAAAAGCTTTGTCATGCAAGAAGCTGATAAGGAAAAAACAGTTGATCTCGGGCCATTTGATTCAGTAGGGACATATGAGTTTATGGAAAGTATGTACGATGCAGAAAAGGGCGAATTGCCGGATATACATGGAGTCGTAGTTGTTCGTGAATAAACAAGATTATGAGTGATAATAAATCAATTACGGATCGAGAACGTGAATCGGCAGGAAGCCAGGTTCGATCGATTATCTTGTACTTGGCGGTGGCCATGATTGCATCCGGATTTGTCATGTCGCTCATTCGAAGCGTAGCGTTGGATATCACAAAGTTTAGCTATGCCTACGGCAGGATCCTTGCAGAAAATCGTACTAAAAACCCTCCCTCTACCAGCACAGATAAATCTGACTCGACATTTGACGGCTCATTTCTTAAAAAAAGACTGAGTGAAACCATCTCAGGTATAAAAGAATTCGGGTCAAGTTTATATGCAAAGCGAGATAATAACCTTGACACTATGGTGGTGAAAAACAACGTGGCACAAGGTCCTTCCCCAACCACAGCTCCCGCTGCGTCTCCATCTCCACTTGAGGAGTCCACCATGGCAACACCAGAGGCGAATATCAACACGAATACCTCATCAAACAGCGCTGCCTTGAAGCCTTCTGAAACAGGCGCCTCATCATCTGCAAGGCTCCCAATCAGAAATACTCCCTCATCTCCGACGGCGACATCAAGTGCATCAGTGCAAAAGGTACCAAATCCCACTCAAACGATATCACCTACAAACGGGCCAGAATTAAGCGGTACCAAGAAACCTGAGAGTATTCAGGCCATATTTGTAGATCCTGTGATACGTGTGTGTAGCTACCAACCAAAAAAATATCAAGCAAAGGGAAAAGTGGACATGCCGGCAGGGAGAATAGCGAGTTTGAAAATCACGTGGCAGGTCGCCTCAGCCGAATCAAAGCAATCCCTCCTCAATGTCGTAGATTTTGGGTTGGTCAAATCAGGTGACCCTTTTAATACTGAAATTCCCTGGCCTGGCATAAAGCCTCAAGATAAGAAAGTACAGGTATCACTAACGGCCCAGTTATATGATCGAAAAACTGCTCAGGCTCTTTTGATAAAACCTGCGGAGTCAAGCTATCTGTGGGAATCCTCTTCAACCTGTCCACCTCCCAAAGAGGCGAAACCCGCCATCACGCACCAACTTTCTATAACCAATGTATCAAAGGATAAGTCCGCTCCAGACACATACGTCATCTCGTATCGCGGATTTATAAAAAATACAGGAAATGTGGCTATTGATGATCTCAAATCAACTCAACTGGTACGGAATACTGAAGCAACATTTGTATCAGCACAGAAAACTGAGGGCCTCAGTGCTTTCCGTCAGAATAAGGCGACGTTCACTCCTGAACCACTTCAACAGGGGCAGACGTGGGGCTATGTGACAGTGGCGCGCGTGGTAGCCAAAGATCTTGGAATCATATGTAGCGAACTTGAGAGCGAGGCTCTATTTGATGAAAAATCAATTACGGCTCCAAAATCAAGATCGTGCTTTGATTTGACTGAGAAGTACAGCAAAAAGCGATATGTATATGTGAAACCCACTCTGTTTTGTCCGGTAAATACAACCAAAATACAACGTGGAGTGAGTACGATATTTACCGATCCAAAAGATAAGTTATTGCAGGCTGTTCTTGAGTCGGCGACAGGCTACTATCGAGTGGATCTCGAGGAAGGGTCTGAGGCAAAAGTAAAAACACAAATTGGCACTGTCGACCTCACCCTTGTCAGCGACACTACGCAGCTTGCTAAAACAGTTAAGTACGACGTGAACGCAAACACATTTGAGATATCTTTCACCAGCACTGACAAAGGCATTTGCGCACCTGAGATCACCGCATCTGGCTCTGCATCAACAAACTCTCGCCTAAAACCACTTCCTACCGTGACTCCAACTCCCACTCCACTCCCCACAGGCACGCAATCATATATCGGGGGTCATATATGGAGCGATACCAATAAAAATGGTATACAAGATGATGGCGAGGAATCCATTTCTTCGATATATACCCAGATTTTTAACTGCACTGATGCCCTCGTTGCCCTAAAAACTATCAGGACAAGCAGTGATGGTAACTATAAATACGAGGGTCTTCAGCCGGGATGTTTCAAAATACGTGTGTTTGCCCCAGCGGGATACACCATGTGTACGAACAAGGCAGCAGAATCAGGATCAAAACCGACCAAAGACTCAGATGTATATGTGACGGGTGAATCTGACGCGATTACATTGACTACCACGAGTCTCACCTCAACGGTTGATGCCTGTCTCATAAAAGGTACCCTTTCCACAGATCTATCACTGAGCATGAACGCAAACAACCTACATCCTCAACTGTGGGAAAACGTCACTCACATCATCACCGTGACCAATGAGGGTACGTATGATGTGACGGGCACAAAGGTCAAACTGCACATACCATCTGGGCTCCTCTATGTGTCTCATGAAATAGTGGGTGATGTAGTAGAGGCGTACGACCAACATGAGGGCACGTGGAATGTGGGTACCGTAGAAGCAGGCGACTCGAAGACATTAAAGTTGGTTCTCAATGTGATATCTAGTTCAAATATCTCAAGTACAGCCGAGATATCTCAGATGACAGGAACAGATGCAGATTCGACACCCAACAACCAAATCACCACCGAAGACGACTATGGATCTATCACCCTTTCGCTGGCGGGGCAAGTACAGGGAATCAGTGATGTTCGCACGCGTGCAGAAAAAGGATGGTCAGAGATGCCAAGTTTGATAGTAATATCAGCCTTTGTTGGACTGTGTATGGGAGCGGTGGCGATTGAAGAATCTCGAGTGCATTCCCGCCGGGAATCCCATCAGAGATAATCTCTCAAAGTGATAGCGCTCCTGTCATAGTCCTGGTGAGCAGACCTCGTATCTCCATGCTAGATATTTGAGTGGTGATCTGACTTATCGAAACCTCAAGTGCGTGGGCTAGTTCATCTGGATAGATATCTCGGTGGATTTGAATATATTCGTATATTTTTTGCTCCAGTGGGTCGCTAAATGTGGGTGTTTTGGATATCCCCTGTGCAGTACTCATACCAAAATCACCCAGAATATCTCCTGCCTCGGTAACCATATGTGCGCCTTGTTTGATAAGGAGAAGGGGAGCCTCGGAAAGGGGAGAGGAGACTTGTCCGGGTACTGCATATACGTCTTTGCCCTGGTCTGCTGCAATACGCGCAGTTATAAGACTCCCGGATTTTGCGGTTCCTTCGACTATAACAACAGCACGACTAATCCCCGCCACCAGACGATTTCTTGCTACAAAATAGCCAGGTATGGGTTGAGTTCCAGGGGCAAATTCTGAAAGGATGACAGAGTCGGAGTCACAGATGCGTTTGTATAAGTGCTCATTTTCCTGAGGATAAATCACATCCACTCCACACCCAAGTATGGCTATAGTTTTGCCGCCCGCATCCAATGCTGCCATATGAGCGATAGCATCGATGCCAAGGGCCATGCCACTCACGATAGTTACCCCATTTTTTGCCAAATCATATGCAATGGTATTCGTGATCTCCCGTCCATAGGAGGAATGTTTGCGGCTCCCGACTATAGACACCAAGACAGAACTAAAAACCTTGACTAGCTCTGGATCAGTTAGCTTGGATGATATGTAAAGACATATTGGTGGGTCACTGATCTGTAGTAAAGAGGGGGGATAGAGTGGATGAGAGCGGTTGATCACCCGAATAGATTTCTCTTGATACTCCGCAAGCAATTTTTTTGGATTACACGTCTGGCGAAATCGAATGAATGAATGTGCAGCGTGAGCTGGGAGATTGTCCAGTATGATTTGCTCTTGAGCCTCAAACGCCCTTTTTGAAGTGCCAAACACCTTACGCATAATCGAGTATCGTTGTGGACCAATCCCAGGAGCGCAGGAAAACGCGAGGTCGGCAAGGAGTTCATCCATATCCATATGCACACTATAGCAAAGTCATTGCTTGCTTTGGTTGGTACAATATGTCTAGCCGTCGTAGCTCAATTGGATAGAGCAGTCCCGTCCTAAGGGAAAGGTTGGAGGTTCGATTCCTCTCGATGGCACTACCACGCTGGTAGATTTTTCAAACCATGACAAAACATACCATTTCATTCAAAGATTACCTACATGCCTTTGGCGACCGTATGTTTGTCCGGAGACTGATGTTTAAGACACTGGGTAACTTTTTGATACTCATCTCTCTATTTTTTACCTTTAAAACATTTTATGAGCCGCTCGTGGCAGAGGCCACCTATTTTATTGAATCAAAGATCATCCAGAAACAATATGTGGTGGCTGATGGATCAACATCCCCAAACCAACCCCAAAATCCTCTTCCCATAGCAAAAACTCCTCCCGTGAGCCAGTTCGCTCGGTTTTTTAATATCGCCCAAGTCGAGACGATTACTCCAGTAAATACCGAGTTTGCGATAGTTATCCCAAAAATAGCTGCAAACTCACCCATACTCCCCAATATTAATCCAGGAGATGAGCGCGAATACTTGAGCGCGCTTCAGCAGGGCGTGGCGCATGCGGCGGGGACGAACTTTCCGGGAGGTGGGGGACATGTGTTTTTGTTCGCACACTCAACGGACTATGTATGGAATGTAGACGCGTACAATGCGGTATTTTATCTTCTCTACAAACTGGAGCCAGGGGATGAAATATACCTCTATTATCAGGGCAGAAGATATATCTATGTGATGGAGAGCAATACAGTGGTTGACCCAGATCGAGTAGAGTATCTGACTCGCGAGACCAACGACGAGTTTCTCACGTTGCAAACCTGTTGGCCACCAGGAACCACACTCAAAAGACTCCTCGTCTTTGCGAGACTCAAGGCGAACTAAGGGCACGCCCGCCACGTCTGACGTGGTGGATGTGGTCCTTTGTGGCGGACCCGGTCTTGCAGTGTAGATTATGTCAATTCCGTGAGCGCCCTAGGTCACATCTCGATATAAATATGGATACAACATGTATGAGAGATGTGACACAAAAGGCCGTAAACCAAAATAGGTGGATAGATTATTTTGGTACGAGCCCTTAGAGTATCCCGATGGCATAGAGATCTCCATACACATTCAACTCAGGATTTAGATTCGTAAGTATGAGCAGCCTCCCATCGCTCACCATAGCAAAAAATAGGGTATCAAAAGGACCTGAGTACACTTTCTGCTTATTGAGCCCATCAAAGTCAGCTATATTGATCGATTTGCCCTCATCAAACACGAGGTTTTTTGAGTTTGGGTGAAAGATAATGCGATTTCTTACGTTCGATTTCTTGTCAGAGACAAGGTAATTCCTATCTTCTTTTATGTCGTAGACATAGACCTGCTTCTTTTCCAGGGTACGAAACTCCTCAGTTTGGTTACTGCCGATAAGTGGGGTGGCTAGGATGGGTTGCAAAGTCGCAGTCGCAGTGGCCTCATACAGCACTTTAGTCTTGTCGGGGGATATGTCCAGGATCCGCGTGTTGTTTTTGATAAATGCTCCGAGTGGCTTTTCAAGGCTCCCTGTCAAGGTGAGCAGTTGCTTTTCCTTTTGTTGGGTCCATGCATCTATTAGACTTTCTACTGTATCGGTAATATTAAGTGGACCTACGTTAGAATCGTCGATATTCACCAATACTGCTTTTAGATACGTCGTAGGAACTTCGTATTTCGGATAGTACTCGGTATGGTGGACTGATGGGGTGGGATTGGCACGATTCGGATCCAAGACAAAAACTGCCATTTGCTTCCCATCGGGAGCGAGGATAAACTCGAGATCATTTGGCGCAACTTCAGGATCAATATCGGTATAGGAGATGATTTTTTGCAAATTTGGCAACAAAGATACCATTCTTCGACCTGCATCATAGATGTATATGCCCGCCTCAGACCCGACAAGCTCCGCTTCGGAGCTTGAAGGCACAGGAGTGTCGACCAACAATGACTTTTTACTACTAAACAAAATGACTTTATCTGACTGAGTTCCGAGCGGGACTGCCTTTGCGATGCCGATATTCGTCAACGGTGTCAGCGACGAGGTGATGGGGTAGAGTGTCGCAGCGAGGCTTTGGACGATCTCTCCCCTGATTTTCACCTTTTTTTGCCAGGGGAAATATCCTTCCTTTGATACGGTAAATACGTACTCGCCCGGTGAGAGGTTTAGGTTCAGGTCGGTGATTCCTTTTAATTCACCATTGACGTATACTTTGGCCGAGCGGGGGACCGATGCCACCGAGACGAGCCCCGTCGAGGTGAGCGTGCTATTTGCGATGTCAAGTCGATATCCTCTGGCAAAAGCAATAATGGATACACTTGAGATGACGAAAAAGACTATTGTGACAATCCGAGTAATCATTTGGAATAGTATACCACGTTCATTTATAAAAAATACGTAGGCAAGGCAGGATATCTAAATCAATATGGATCAATATATATTAGAGTGTATCAAATACTATGCCGTCCAAGGAAAGGCGCTGACGGAACGTGAGCTTTGGCTCTACATGACTTTTGGAACAACTAAAGAACATCTTCGTGGGGAATTGACTCGGTTAGCGAACATGGGGATGATAGTGCTAGGTGATGGACGATATACCCTTTCCACATATACCCAAAATCTGACTCACGGGATACAGCGGGACATTTGTACCAGAGAAAAACTCCAGCTCACTGCACCATTTCTCAAAATACTCAAGAGGATCCCATGGGTTGAGTGTATCTGTCTCACGGGAAGCTGTGGCATATCAAATGCGGTAGCCGAGGATGATATAGATTTGATGCTGTTGACATCCGAAAAACGACTTTTTACCACTCGTCTCACCGTCATGCTCATCGCTACAGTCATGGGAGTACGACGAAAGAGAGGAGTTGTGCAGGATCCAAATGCTGTATGTATGAATCTATGGTTGGATGCATCTGATTTGTCAGTGCCCGTGGTGAAACGGTCACGCTATGCAGCACGCGAAATAGCACAAATGCAGATGTTGTATGAACGAAGTGAGGGTAGCCTCGGTCGATTTGTGCTCGAAAATAGATGGATAGAGGAGCAGCTGCCAAACCTATACCAAGAATATGTCGACAAAAAATCTTCCTCATTCGTACCTGTCCACAAGCCAAATATGATCCTTGACCTGATTGAAACTCTTGCCAAAAAGATTCAACTTAAATATATCAAAATGCATCAAACCACAGAGCTGATCACCGAAACACAGCTTTGGTTCCACCCTTTGGACCGAAGTCACCTATCGTGAGAAGCACGGCCGAAGCGGGATCTATTCGGTATAATCTACCCAAGTCGAAGCCGCAGTGTTGAAATTGGCAGACAAGCACGTCTCAGAAGCGTGTGGGTAAAACCATGTGGGTTCAACTCCCACCTGCGGCACAAGAATTAGTCAACAGTCGTTAGTCAAAAGTCGTCAGTCATAAGTCATGAGTTGTTGGTCTTAATCCTTTAGCCTTAAGTCTTTAGACTTTAGTCTTAGCTCTTTTCTCCTTGGAGGTATCGCATAGATGGCCTATTGCGAAGGTTTGCTAAACCTTTGAGCTTTACAGCTCACATGGGTTCGAATCCCATTACCTCCGCATTCTGTGCTCGCAGAAACTAAAAATTCCGCATTTCTTCGCACATGATCGCTATAAAAAAACCTGTTGGATTTGTATCTACGTTTGGGGCGGTTGGGTGCTTTGTGATGTGTAAAGGCGAAATGCTCCTTTTGGAGCGGTTAGAGAAAACGCAAGAAAAAAGCGAATGGGGATTGCCAGGCGGTAAGATAGACGGAAGTGAATCGCCACGGGAGGCGATGAAACGAGAGCTTTATGAAGAAACTGGTATTTCGTGTGATGCGGCGAATTTTCAGTATGTGGCAAAAGTATATGTGACACAAAGAAGTGACTGCTTTGAATTCTCTATATTTTCCCTTACATATGCAGTGAGACCGCGAGTAATTATAGATTTGGAAGAGCATACGGATTTTGGTTGGGTGATTCCAAGAGAAGCTGAAGACCGACGTCTCATGGAGGCTCTACCAAAATGTATGCGTATTGCAGGTTTACTCCCATAGGAGTTCCCTCTCTATAAAATGATATGGAATTTTCCTCTACCTATTTTAGTTGTGACGAGGGCTCGCTCTTGTAAATTAAATTGCCACGCTATACGATCTATATCCACGATTTGTACCACAAAACCAATAGGGTTCGAATCCCATTACCTCCGCCAGTTTGGAGTACAACACTCACATATTTACTCCCTCTACCTTCAACAGCTTTCGTTTGCCTTCAGTGCCTCCCGTACCTGAATACTTGCCGATCTTGCCATCTGATCTGATGACTCTGTGACAGGGGACTGCGGGCGCAAAGGGATTTGAGCCTACTGCCGTACCCACCGCACGGACAGCCTTTGGACGGCCTATACGTCTCGCAATCTCACCATACGACACGACTGATCCTCGAGGGATCTGAAGCAGTGCCAGCCAGACTGATTTTTGGAAATCAGTGGCTTTTGAGTCGTGTATTTGTTTTGCGAGAGATGTCATGTGCAGATTATATATCGCTTTTTCATACGCGCTGTATAATAACGGGAGTTCACTATCATAAGTCACACCAAATCCTGGATGAAGTGTGGCATGTCATGGTTCGTCAGGCTCACCATGACACATGTATTTCATAACTCCAGAAATAACCCACATCTATGGCAAGCACCAAATATCAACCCGCAATGTTTGAGACCAAGTGGCAGGAGAAGTGGGCCAAAGATCAGCTCTATAAAACTCCTCCGCATACAAAGGACAAGCAGAAAAAGAAATATGTCCTCGACATGTTCCCGTACCCTTCAGGAGCGGGGCTCCATGTCGGTCATGTAGAGGGATATACCGCGACAGACATCTACGCGCGCTACTGTAGGATGAAAGGGTATGCAGTCATGCATCCGATGGGATTTGACTCGTTTGGACTCCCTGCTGAGAACTATGCGATAAAGACAGGCAAGCATCCTCAGATCACCACAGACGCGGCTATCGAAATGTTTACGTCGCAGATGAAAGCCGCAGGATTTTCATATGACTGGGACCTCGTGCTCGCAGCTCACTGGCCGAGCTACTACAAATGGACCCAGTGGCTTTTCCTTTTCTTGTACAAACGAGGCCTCGCCTACCGCAAAAAGCAAAATGTGAACTGGTGTCCAGGCTGCCATACCGTACTCGCCAATGAGCAGGTAGTGGATGGTGTGTGCGAGCGCTGTGATAGTGTGGTGATCCAAAAGGACATGGAGCAGTGGTTTTTCAAAATCACCGACTACTCTGAGCGGCTCCTGCAGGATCTCGACAAAATCGACTGGCCACAAAGCACAAAGCTCGGCCAGGTGAACTGGATAGGAAAGAGCGAAGGTGCACATATCACCTGGAAGATATGTGATCAGTCTGGCACAGAGACAGGGGATACGTTTACCGTATTTACCACGCGTGCCGACACGGTACCTGGCGCGAACTTTATCGTGATGGCTCCAGAGTCACCCCTAGTCGCCACAGTGACAGTACCTGATCAGGCTCAAAAAGTCGCTGTGTACCAGGAACAAACAAAATCAAAAAAAGATCTTGAGCGACAGATGGACAAAAAAAAGACAGGAGTATTTTGTGGGCGATATGCGAAAAACCCTTTCAACGGTGCCATCGTGCCGATCTATGTCGCAGACTATGTACTGGGGAACTATGGCACTGGCGTCGTCATGGGCATGAGTGGACATGATGAGAGAGACCGTGCCTTTGCGCTCGCCTTTGACATACCCACCATTTTCACGACTCAGGTGCCCGCAGGATACGAAGACGCAGGATCTCTAAAGGTCTGGTCAGGAGAAGGAACACAAATCAATAGCGGGGTAGGGTATGATGGTCTAGATCAACCACAAGCCTCAAAGCTCATCCTCGCCAAACTCCAAAAAGACGGGACAGGTACACCTCACGTGCAATACAAGCTGCGTGACTGGCTCATCTCTAGACAGCGATTCTGGGGAGCACCGATACCGATGAAAAAAACGCAAAGTGCAAAGTCAAAAATGCAAATTGACAGTCATTCTGATCCCGCCGTGGCGGGAGAAGAATCTCACTTTGAGTATACCCCTGTGCCGGAGTCGGAGCTTCCTGTGGTGCTGCCGATGGATGTGAAGTTTGACATCACGGGACGCTCGCCACTGACGGAGCATCCAGACTTTGCTGATCGTGAGGTCGATACGATGGACACCTTCGTCGACTCGTCCTGGTACTTTTTCCGTTTTGCCATGCTGGCGAGTGAAAAAGTCCGCACAGCTGCAGCAAATGGCACAGAGTCCAATCCATTCGAAGACAAAACAGTGATGGAGCTCATGAAGTCGTGGTCACCGGTCGACCTCTATGTCGGAGGAGCAGAGCATACCGTGCTGCATCTGCTCTACTCACGATTTCTCACTAAAGTCCTCTTTGATGCGGGCTACATAGACTTTGACGAACCATTCCTGAAGCTTCGCCATCAGGGCATCATCATGGGACCGGATCATCGCAAGATGAGTAAGCGGTGGGGGAATGTGATCAACCCTTTGGATGTGATCGCGCAGTATGGCGCTGATACGCTGCGCATGTATGAGATGTTTATGGGCCCGCTCGACCAAATGAAGGCCTGGCAGGTCGAGTCAGTGTCTGGGGTCTACCGCTTCCTCTGCAGGGTCTGGAGTCTATCTGAGATGGTCATTGGAGCCAACTCTACTAACACACACAAAGACATCCTGGTCTCTCTCCACAAAACGATCAAAAAGGTTGACAGTGACGTGACTGAGCTGAAGTTCAACACGGCCATTGCCATGATGATGGAGCACATCAATATCTGGGAAAAGGTAGGAGCTGTGCACTGCTCGGTCTCTGATCTGCAGAAGTTCCTCATCCTCCTGGCGCCGTTTGCACCCTTTATCACTGAGGAGCTGTGGAGCATGCTGGGTGCACAGAAGTCTATCCACCTTGAGCATTACCCTGAGTATGACCCCGCGCTGTTGGTAGCAGATGAGATCGAAGTCCCCGTACAGGTCAATGGGAAGGTGCGAGACACACTCCTTGTGCTAGCCGCTGAGGCTCAAGATGAGTCTAGTGTAGTAGCCCGCGCCCTCGCCTCTGAAAAAGTGCAGAAGTTCCTCCCGGGTACACCCAAAAAGGTGATCTTCGTTCCTGGACGGATCCTGAATCTGATTGCGCAGTGATATTTGACCTGGTTTAAAATCACTGTATCATAGATGCATGACCGAAGATCTGAAAACTCCGCATGCAGATGGAGAAAATATTCCCAACATAGCCAAGACTATTAGTCGACCAAATTGGTGGAAGGGATTACTAAGAACTAACGAGTACAAGGGTGATATTCAGGTTCCCCCAGTGACAGAAGACATGGTTTGGAAAATAGATAACTGGACTGATGCTCACCGTTCAGGCTTTCGAGATGAACAGATAGTGAAAGCAATGATTTTATCTGACAAAGAAGGCACACTTAGACCATCATATAAACTCGTATTGGGACTGATCTACAGGTCCCTCGTAAGAGCTGATTTGCCAAACGCAGAGATGGAAGCGTGGCATTTAATGGCTTCAAAAATATCAAATTCTGAGAAGATAAAAGATGACAACCACGAAACAGTTCATAGAAATGGCGCATTACACAACTTGAACTTGGAAAAGATTGACTCGGAGATATCACTCGATGAAGATAGTGGCACCGTTCCCATAAAAAGATTGACTGCAGAGTATATCAATAGACTATCAGATAGTGAAAAAGAGCAAATACTCAAAATACTACTCCCCCTTTACGATCAAATGCAGACACAAGAGTTCTTGGATATTGAAGGCTTGATCCCTGAAATCATCATGAGGTTGGATAAAAGTGACAAAAAAACAATACATACGATTATCTCTCATATAGCGAATAATGTTCAAAATCTAAAATTTGATCCTGATTTTGATACTTGGATACAAGCAAGAACAGATGGATTTGGAGGGAAGCGTAACAATCTACAGATTTTATATGCCATGTGTCTTGAGTTTATTGGGTATAGAGGTGTCCTAGAATCATTAATTCTTCTACCAGAAAGCACAAACAAGGGCAAATTACTTGCAATTGCAGCTTTTCCCAGACAATACACCAAAACTCTTAACACGATAAGACAACTTGTTGTGGATAGTCAAGATGATACAACAAGGAAACTATTTGAGCAGGCAGGAAAAAAGCTTATGGGTTTTGATCCTGAGGACGCGAGACCATTTTTTACAAGTATTATAGATTTCTATAATGCGGTAGATCCCATGCCCATATCCGGAGAAGCAAATCCTTACATTGATCCTCAATCCGAACAAATGGATCTCCTCGTGAAATATTTGAGAGCAGGTGATCGGGTGCTTGACATGGGTGCGGGAGAAGGACGCCTCACAAAGCCAGTGCTTGAGTTAGGCGCGGATGTCACCGCAGTTGATCCTAATCCAGCTCTTCTAGCAAAACTTCATGACACAATCACACCTGAATATAGGATTGGGTTGACTACAAAACTTGGCACGATGAACGATTCTAAAGTAGAAGATGGTTCTATCGATCTAGAATTTGACTTTGGTCGTGTAGTACAACATACCGAAAATCTCGCTTGGACTTTGAGAGAGAAATACAGAGTCCTTAAACCAGGTGGGATTTTGATGCTGGACTTTGGCGATAAGGACAAAGGGTACTACCTACAGAGTCGCAAAAGATATGCACATGTTATACAAAATCTGTGGGGTGCAAACGGTGCTGATTTTGGAAACAAGATACTTGCCCTCAGCAATCACATAGTCGATAGCCCACGTGATGAACAGAACTTTTTAAATAGACAGGTTTTTAGTGAGGAAGAGGTGTGCCAAGCCCTAAAAAATGAGGGTTTTGAAATCATTGAAGTTCAACGAAAACCCATTTTCAAAGACACTGATGATCAAAATATATACGTAGTCGCAAAAAAGATACGTAAGAAACCCTTCCTACAAGTAACTGAGGCTAGAGGCAATGAAGCAAGCTCTACAGGAAAACCCAACTATCTGTATTGAAGTGCTATTTTTGAGTCTGAATTGCCCCTTTCCACGCAAGTGCAAAGACAGATCGCATCGTAGCTGCGATGCGAGGATGATCGATGATGATGCCTATCAGTGGCTCGCCCCTTTTAAAATGTATGAAGGCTACTTTATCTCCGTATATATCGATCTCATGATGCATAGGGTATAGGACATCATCCACCTTCACTGACTCACGATCCTCATGTGGATCACGATCGATAAAGTCATCGGTCCATCCCTGGCCACTGATGATGGCCTTTGCATGTATTTTCCTTTTTGTACGCTGCTTTACATAGCTTGACTCAAGCCAGTAGTGTAGCGTGTCATCGATCTGGGTAACCTGGACAAAGGCAAGGATTTCTTGGCCGACTAAGAGAGTGTCTTCATATATCTTCTTGAGCCCTTCTACTCCCTCATAGGTACTCACCACGGGCTTTTCGGTGGAGAGGATATAGGTAGAGTTTAGGCTAGGCAGGATGCTGCGGAGGTCATCTCGGGCGCGCTGCTGGAGCTCAAACTGAGCCGTAGAGAGCTCGAGGAGGTGTTCTGGAGGGAGGGGGGAGAAGTGGAGCTTTTTATGGATATCCTCCTGTTTTACGAGGCCTTTGGCCTCAAGTCCATAGAGAGACTTGTAGATCGTAGCACGGGGGATGGGGGCGAGCTTGGCGATGAGCACGCTCGCCTGGACCTGGCCCAGGGCGAGGAGGAGTTCGTAGACTTTAGCCTCATTTGAGGTCAAACCGAGGGTCTGGAGGAGGGGGGAGTAGTCCATGTTTGTCACGCACAATCTACAACTTTTTAGAAATTTGAGCTTAGATACAGTATTTTACCATATTTGTCATATGGGAGTGACAAAGATGAGTAGATTTCTGACCCTTTTAGCATACTGAGCAGGATCTGAGCTCAAAAGTGCCCCACTTTCAGACTTTATAGACTTTCCCCTTTAGACTATATTTGTATATACCCCTTGACAATGCAGATCCCATAGTATATACTTTGATCATTCGAACATACGAGGATCCCACGCAGACGCACCTTTATACAAACCGATAAACCCTGAACTATAAACGAATCAGGGTGTGGAAATACGATCCTCGCAGATCAAAGGAAGAGACTATATAGTGTTCTACCAAGTCGAGCACGTATCCTCACGCTCAGTGACTATCTTGACCATCCCGAATCATTAGGATGATGATAGGAGTCGCAGCTGAATGTGTAGATACCGCTCCTTGTCCGGTAGGACTCTGTCGAGTCTCAAAGCTTGACAGAATCGTGTTTCATTTCTCACCATCTAGCGGATATTTGCATGCCGATCTCGAAGGTAAGGAACAAAACACACCATGACACCCGGCTTGTGCTTCAATCCTACATTTATCCTGTCCAAAAATAGGATCGTAGTAGAAGCCAGCAGGGCTGACACCCTCCCTCTGAGGGACTCAGCCATGCTGCAACGCATGAGTTCAGGTATCCGAAGCAAATGAGACGCTTGCGTGCTCAGTAGCTGTATATCCTATACGTGAGAGTGAGATCTCTAGTACTTTTTAGCTTTTATCCTGTCCAAAGGTCGAAGCAGACTAGATACTCCTCCTGCGTGACCTACCCGCCTCGGAACTCTCAGGCACTGACTCTCTACCGGGAGTTGGTGCCTGAGAACGAGGTATTTTTTTGGCATCTATCCCCACATTCAGAGTGATCGGGGAGCAGAGATGCCCGTTTCCACATGCTTTTGAGATGTAGTGACCTATCGCCACGGGACAATCCACTCCGATTTGGAGTATATATCATGCCCCGGCTATACGACCACTCATCACCACCAGACGCGGACAAGTCAGTACAAAGGCAGATGGAAGCGACATTTATAGTAGAAGTTGATACGGTGAACAAAGCTAGTGCACCAACACCATGCTAGAAGAGTAAATATAAACATTTCACATATATAAATATGAGATCAACAGAAACACAAACACAAACACAAACACGACTCGTTGCCACGAGCTCGACCGGAGAGGATGGCGCGCGGATATTTTATCCGAAGTACATCGAAGGCCAGCTCTATAGTAATACAGGGCGTGGGGATGCAGAGCGGGCCAATAAAAAGCCTATATTTGAGATGACTCCTGATGATTGGCGTGCGTCGATGACAGGCAACCAGCCGTTAACCTTTCGTAGGTGATACTTTTACGGGCGATAGATCGCCCGTGAGAGGGAGACTATTCTAGAAGTCTCCCTCTCACGACAAAGACCGTCTCTTGGGTTTTGACTCGGGAGATGGAGTGAGGCACGTTTACATTTAGTTAGTTGTATATAGACTGCGCGTCTCGTACGTGCCAGCTCATGTTTTTATCATGACAAATATGCTTTGGCATAGACATGGTGGATACCTCAGCTGGCAGAGTGCGAGCATGTTTTGTGGACCGTTGGTCAGAAAAATCTGTGTGAAGCGTAAGTGAATTGGGATGTCCTACCCAGGACTGATGTGGCATAGCGTCCACTATATCAAACCCCATCTCAACACCTTCATCTACACAGATCCATCTCATCGACTGTCTCGCCCGAGAGGGCAAGGAGGCCATCATGGCTTCAATTTCATTTAATGCCGCATTGGCGGCAGATACCAATGTCAATTTCCAGTTCGCCACCGCGGGCGACTGGGCCGAGCAGGTCATATCAATGACCCGCTTGGCGGGTCCCGCACTAAAGTCCGCCGAGGAGGTGGCCCTCATCGGGCTGCCCGCGGCGGGCATCGGCCAAGTGGGCTTCCTGGAGCTCTGCTCCGGACTGCCCACTATCACCTTGTGGGCATTTTTGGGGGGCAAGCCGGCGCGAGTCGGCTCCCTCAACCTGGGGGTGTACCGTCACCAGACGGTCCGTCCCCTGCGCGCCTTATTCCCCGAAGGGGGGGAGTTCCCCGGCTACTCCGTCATCGACGGTGGGGGCCGGGGGCTCCCACCCCATCAGCTCCAGGAGCTGGCCGCCCTCCTGGGCTGCCAACCTGAGGACCTCCGGGTCCTAGACGGTGGGATGGGTCAGAGTGATCTGGCCGACCCCACGAAGGGGGTGGCTGAAAAGCTCCTCTCCTTCGGCCTCACCAAGGCCGACTGGAGCTCGGGGCGGCTGATCTACGTCCCCCCCGGAAATGGGCTGATTGCCGTGGTGCAAGCCACGGCTATCTACGCCCTGTCGGAGGTATGGCCGCGGGTTGGCATCCTCCAAACAGACCAAGAGAGAAAATTTCACGTCCAGCATCTGCTGGACGTACAGGGGCTCCGAGCCTCAGGGCCGGCCCTGGCTGCCCAATGGGCGGCGGACCAAACGGCGACGCTGGTCGCAGCGGTGGCCCAGGGCATCGGTGCCCAGGCCGCCGGCAATACCTTGACCGTCCAAGTGGACGGCAAGGAGTACGTGCTGGTTATCACCAGCGCGAGTGTTAGCTGATAAAAAGAGCCTTCTGATACACTCTACCTCACGTCCTCAACGCAAGTTGACTGATGTGATCCTGGAACTGTATTCAGAAGGCCAGCTAAAAAGAGGGGGAGCCCATGGACTACTCAATCAGAGTCGCTGTGGGGGGTCCTCCTCACAGCGGAAAATCCGTTTTTCTCGGGGGGCTCACCGCAGCATTGCCCTCCGGGATGTGGTTTATGTTCAGTGCGTGCCCTGACGGTGAGGGACGCTGGACATGGCGCGACGCGAGCGCACAGCAGTATCGTCGGAAGGGGAGCTTCACCGCTCCACTCGTCGATTGGTACTGTCGATCGCTCGCGAGCTGTGAGCTGGCCCCCCTCGTCCTCGTGGACATCGGGGGTCGGCCGTCAGCCGAAAATCGCCGCATCCTAACCGAGGGCAAGATCGATCACATGATCATCTTGTCTGGGACAGATGTGGCGATGCTCGAGTGGGAACGATTTGCCACAGAATGTGGTGTCTCTGTCATCGCGACTATCAAGTCCGATTACCAGGGCACTGCAGACTTGATCGTGCAGACTTCCCCAATCCTCTCCGGCTCCATACATCACTTGGAGCGAGGAGAGGACATCTCGGGCAGGCCGATGATCCTGGCTTCAGCAACCTTGCTCCAAAGCCTCGCTGTGGCTCCACAAGGAGAGGCAGCCGGTATAGAGCAAGGCATGCTGAAGCTCGAGAGGCTTGCCGAAGACCTCGGCAAGCCAATTAGTTCGAAAAAATTCCCAAATGGTGTGGTAGTGAACCACATCGTTTGGGAGGCGGCTGATCTGCTCAGCTGCAGGGATCACCTCGCATCCCATGTGATACCGGAAACGGTATATATAGACGGTTTTATGACCGTCTGGCACGTGGATGCGCTGGTTGAATTTCTGCAGCCCCGTCGGGTACTACTCAACAGTCCCGACGGGTATGTGCAGGTCGGCTGCCACCCTCCGGCAAACGGAGGAGCGGGGGTCCAGTGCTGGATCTCCCGGACGATGAAGCCGACCAGTAGTGGTCGTCCCGTCGTTTGGGTAGAGTTCCAGCTAGACCCCTCGTTCCCCTTCAAACCGGAGGATTTGGGGACAGTAGCTCCACCTGAAGTGGAGCAGGGCGCGATAGTCATACTATCCGGTCGTGGACCCAAGTGGCTGGTGAGCTCAGTCTCACAAGCCTACAAAGGGCACGCGGCCGCGGTCGCCTGCTTCCAACCTGGGGTTGGAGCTACTGTCAGCTGGTCACGCGTCGAAGATGTGGCCCTAGGCCAGATCTTCGACGCGCTATAACAACTAACTATCCACTTTGATGTGGGATAACGTGTGAGCCCGACTGCAATACGGGTGATGCTTTTGAGTGTTTGAGCTGCAATCAAACTATTTTCGTCTCACCTAGTGTGAGATGGGTAGCCGTCATGCTACCGATACGTCATGGACTCGGGCGAGTACGTCATAATACTCGCCCCTTCCCTCAGCTCAGCTCATGGAGCGGAGGGAAGAATCAGTTTGTTTTTCGTCATGATACATTTTATTTTCTTATGAACCTTTTTGAACAGAATGTTTTTCGATCACCATCAGGGTTGAATCCTCGTATCGAGCGAGAGGGTTTGGCGATAGCCACGCTAGCTCAGCGCGCGCAGGAGCTACGCCATCCACACATGACCCATCTCCAGGAGCTCGCGCAAGGATACAAAAATATCCTCCTTGAAAGGGTTTCTGGCGCACAGTTTGAGCTTGGAGGATCTCTGGTGTCAAACACCTGCCTAGCCGGACACCAGGATATAGATATGAAGCTACTTATCGCTGATTCACCAGAAGGTGATGAGGCAGCTCTTCGCAGAGCCTCAAGTGCAATCACAGATATCATACCATTTCAAAAAATACGAATGTATGGTGGCGAGGGAGAGCAGCAGGCATTTGCGCTGGCACATCAGACAGAGATCGAGGACCCACTCGTGGGGAAAGTAGACGTAGAGCTTTTGGTATGTCCCGCGCGAGTATATGTGGGATATGCCAAGTACCAAGCACAGCTACCCCAGTGGATGCTGGATGCATATGTCATAGCAAAGCATGATGCGCTCATGAGTGGAGACAAAGGAGCCTACAAAGCTGTAAAGAGAGATTTGTATGCACAAACAAGAGCGCTCTATCATCAGGGATTTTTTAAAAAATAAAAAATATTTTAGATATATACATATGAACAGATTTATAGAAAATAACAAAGCTCAAAACGGATATGGTTTTACACATCCAGACGGTCACCTTGATGTTCCTTCTGTACCAGTTGATCCAGCAGGAGAGTCACGTGTTATGGAGCTGGACTCCCATGGAAATCTCTTTCAGAGTCCATCCGAACAAACAGCGTCACTTGATAAGATACAAAGAGCACTGCAAGAGTACACAGGCGGCAACAAAGATCTGCCGATCTGGACGACGGGCAAGATGCAAGAGATAGGGGAAAAGGTATCACCTCCCGGCTCGCGCACGGTGATACGTGCGATGGCTGGAAGTGGTAAAACCACCCAGATCCCCCAAGCGCTCCATGCGCTCGGCCTCACTCAAGAGGGAGATGTCATCATAGTGAACAACAAAGTCGACATCACGCGAAGTGTGGCTCAGCGAGTGAGTGAGGAGATGGACATGCCAGTTCAGACCATCACAGGCCCCTTCAAATCTAAAAACGATTCACCTCTCAAATTCGTCACATCGGGAGTGCTCATGAGGATGCTCTCTCACAATCCTCGTCTTGAGGGTATATCAACGGTGATATTTGATGAGTTTGATGAACGGAGTCTCGAGGCTGACATGACTGCCAGCATAGTCGACCACGCTCTCCAGCAGGGCAGTCAGGTGCGGATGGTACTCATGTCAGCTACGGTTGACACGAAAAAGACAGCTGAGTTTTTTGGCGCACAGGTGGTCGATGTGCCTGGACGCACCTACCCGGTAGATACATTTCATAGCGATCGTGCACTACACATAGAAGAGATTCCATCGGTCGCTGCTAGTCATGCAGTCGACTATCACCTGCAAGCTACCACAGATACCAAAGGCAGTCAGCTGATCTTTATGCCTGGTAAAGCAGAGATTGAAGAAACAGCACGCGAACTCAAACGACTCTTGGCAATAAACCAAATAACAGATGTTGATGTGGTGCCGTTTCATGGCGAACAAGATGAAGAAATCAAATTGCGCGCGTTTGCTTTAGACGGAAAGTCACGCATCATCATCGCGACCAATATAGCAGAGCGTGGGATCACTTTTCCCAATATCAGGCATAGTATAGACTCAGGATATGCGCGACAGATCGAGTATGATCCTGCCGCAGACATATCGCGTCTTGAGCTAGGCAGGATAGCGCAAGATAGTGCCACGCAGAGAGAGGGACGTGCTGGACGCACTGCCTCCGGACGATGCACGAGACTGTATACAGAAAGTGAGTACATGCAGATGCAGAAAGCCTCAAAGCCAGAGATTCAGCGAGTGCCACTGCGCGAGCTGCTGCTACAGCTAAAGGCTGCTGGGTTTGATCGTGAACATACCCCTTTACGCATCATGGATATGCCCGAAAAAGGAGCATGGAAAAAAGCAAAATTTCAGCTCGAAAAATTGGGAGCGTTGAGTAATAAAACCCAAGCAAATGGGACTAACCAGAGCATCCTATCAGAGATAGGGCATCGCATGGTCGAGCTTGGATGTGATGCGCGCGACGCACGCGTGATCATCGAAGCAGAAAAGTATGGACCAGATGTGGTCGCTGACATGATAATGATGACAGCATTGGGAGACAGTAAGCGACTCATATATCTCCCCCAAGATCCCCAACAGCGATTCGAGGTACAAAAGAACCAAAAATCTCTCCCCACAAATCCCCAATCAGATCTTGCACGACTCATGGAGATATACAGACACGCGGGCAAGCAGCGTATGAGTGATGACACATTTTGGAAGGACCATGGCGTATCGAGAGTGACCTTCCTCGCGGTGAGATCTCGCATTCGCGAGCTATCAGAGCAGGCCAAACGAGCAAAAATACGGGTAGGGGATAGCACTATCACACAGTATGGAGAGGCCCATATACGATCGATGCTAGCTGGATATGCAGATAGAGTCATGTCTCCAGTCAAGACAAGGACAGGAACGATGTATGTTGATTCAACTAGTCGGCTGCATGGAGTGGGCCGAGAGTCTGTGTGTGGATCTGGCGAGACAGGTCAATCGATCATCGCTCATGGCACGATTCAAATATCCACACGTCGGGGACCACTCAATCTGATCACCAGTGCATCCAAAATACCAATGGATATGGCTCCACAAGAGTCAAAGCATCTTGAGAGTCGCCGATGAGCAGCATCATACACAAACCAAACCACTAACCACCCTATTTACCTACACCCTTCATCACAATGAGGGGTGGAGTAAGCAGAGTAGAGACGAAGACCGATCCATAGAGATCGTGCACTTTTACAAATAGATATTGAATATCAGAGAGTCTTCTGGCTCGATTTTATCCCTGTCATGGGATGAGATAGAGTCAGAATACTCGAAAGCACCCGTGTCACGGACAGGTGCTTCAACAAAAACAAGAGGGGAGGTCTGCGTGAGGCTTCCTAAAGATACGATCTTGCTCCACGTCAATGCAATGTATACACCTACACAGATAGATGAGAGATGGGCACCTGCGCTATCTCCCTATGTACCGCATCTATCACCAGATGTGTAGATACCATACATACAAAGACAAAGAGAGAGATCAAAGGAGAGAAATGGACTACAAGATTTTCACGGTTAATGAAGCACGGGTAACTCCCGGTGCAAGGGTATTAAACCATTCCCTCAAGGGTGCGGGGATCGAGATCCCTGCCATTATAGTAGGGGAGGAGGGACGCGGCCGAGAACTCGGAGTGCTCCCTGTCGGAGGTATTAGCCTAAAAGTTGATGGGTCATATGATCCCATCTTGTTCGCCGAGGTCGGACAGACAAAGGCAGGCAAGCCCAAACTTTGGGCGAAGTCAGATGCTACAAGCGGCGACTTCGCCGTGGTAGTACTTCCCACGAAGATAGGATTCAGGGGAGGGAATTCCCACACGGGTGACCGTGGGGAGCCGAACTATAAACTGAACTTTGGAACGCTGGGCTATGAAGCTCAGCAAGTGATCAAAGGCAAAATCACTGACCATCCCGTTGAAGGATGGAAGGAGGATTTCTACTACGGAGTTTTCCCCTCTTCGATGAGGGATAAACTCCTGGAGCAAGGCTTCCAGGACGTAGACTTTGAAGAAGTTTTAAATTTTTTGCCCTTCCCTGGGCGAATCCTCACAAAGGGCACAATTGCGGAGGGTACTGCAGGTCGTGTGGGTTCGGGCGACCAGATGGTCGCTCTGATCCCGAAATATGCTGTCTTCAGGACGGCATATTCCGGACGCCTATATGGTGGGCCAGCGGCCCACTACTACAGGTTTGACGGCGAGAAAATCCTTGCTGCGACCTGGGATGAGAGAATTCTATCGGACGTTTTCTAATTGAAACGTCCATCCTCGCCACCCTGGGCGAGACAAATAAATACAGGGTAAAAAAATAAGTCCCACAAGCAGGGACATAAATATCTGCTGACGCTTCACAAGGTGAGCTGTAATCACCACGGAACTCGTCCGCCGATTCGGCGGACAAACCTCACGACAGGTTGGAGTGTCATGCTGACCCCGTGTTGTAATCATGGTTAGGCCGATCCCGATGTATGTCATACATTGTGGATCGGCCCTTTCCCTATCGTTTGTACTCATGAGTGAGTACAGATGAGAGGAGGAGAAACGCAGACTTCTGAGAGCTATACTCGATTGTATGATCCATATGGTACGCATATGTGTACCCATCTATCCCTGATACTTTGGACAGGACAGGGGCAGACTGGCACATGCACATGAGCAACATGTGGATCATAGAGTCGAGCGTTCGATGGTGCCTTGATAGCCTGCAGGCGTTGTATCTCGCCTGGACCGTTGGTATAATCCGGGCTAAAGGCTAAAGGCTAAAGGCTAAAGGCTAAAGGCTAAAGGCTAAAGGCTAAAGGCTAAAGGCTAAAGGCTAAAGGCTAAAGGCTAAAGGCTAAAGGCTAAAGGCTAAAGGCGGGCCTATAGCTCAAGCGGTGGCAGTCCCGACTTGTCGGGATTGGTTCTGAAGAGATCATAGGCAATGAATGCAAGGTTTACAAATCGGTCCTGGGCCTATAGCTCAACGGTAGAGCAGTTCCCTTTTAAGGAATTGGTTCTGAGTTCAAATCTCAGTAGGCTCACAATGCAATTTTCGAGTTCATGATCATCACGCTCAGAACTGCTCCAGCGAAAGATCCTGAAATAAATTCAGGATGACAATGCTGCTAGCGCAACTGAGACGTGACGAATACGAGTCAGGTTCACACTTGTTTTTACACCCGCCGTACAGGCGGGTTTTTTTTGTGTTCACTTTGCATTGTCAATGTATATACATCTGCTATACTATCTCACATGGAGTTTCGGTGGGATCCAGTCAAGGACAAAAAGCTCATACAGGAGCGAGGAGTGTCAGCCTCTGATTTGATGGATGCGGTCCTCACAGAGAACCTCATCGCAGTTACAGCCCATCCCAAAAGAGCAAATCAAGTGCTGATATTTTTTCACAAAAACGGCTATGTCTATGTGGCGGCCTGTGTCGAAGAAGGTGCTGGCACCTACTTCATCAAAACGATCTATCCCAGTCGCAAAGCTCAAAAAAGATATTGTAAATTACCACCCTCACTATGAAAAAAAACATCAAGATACTCTATCCCGACAATCCAAAGTTCAAGTTCCTTGATACGGAGGAAAAAGAGTTGATACTCGACACGGAGAAGAACATGGACTCATTTGTGCCTGTGACGGACAGAAAAAAACTCGATTCCATTCACCACGCCGCACGAAATACGTATGAGCGCATGCGCAAAGAGTCTCAAATCAACATGCGCGTGAACTCAGATGACTTGGAGAAAGTGAAGCAACGAGCGGCAGTAGCAGGCATACCCTACCAGACGTATTTATCGCTTCTGATACGCAGTGCCGCGCAAGGAAAGTTTGAGATACGGATCTGAGGCAGACTCGTCGGCGACTTTGCTGCGCATTTTAAGGTATGCGTTTTCAACTATCAGGTATACTCTCCTCCTATGCACATAGACTCCAAAATATTAGCAAATGGCCTGCGCGTCATGCTCGTGGACACGCTGGGCGCTGAGTCAGCTACCGTACTATTACTTGTAGGCGCGGGGAGCAGATATGAACATGAGAAAAACAGTGGCATCGCTCACTTTTTCGAGCATATGGCATTCAAGGGCTCCGCAAAGTACCCAGACAGCTTCACCATTTCCTCCACGATCGAAGGGATGGGGGGAGTCTTCAACGCATTTACCTCCAAAGATCACACTGGTTACTGGATCAAGGGCACGACTGACAAGGTTCCCCTCATGCTCGATGTCCTCGCTGATATGGTGACTGCATCCAAGCTCGATCAACTCGAGATAGACAAAGAAAAAGGGGTAATCGTGGAGGAGATGAATATGTACGAGGATATGCCAAATGCAAAAGTGTCAAACATCTATGATACCTTGCTCTATGGCTCACATCCCCTGGGCATGGATATCATCGGCACCCAGGAGACAGTCAAATCATTTACCCGTGCAGATTTCACCGACTATATCCACCGCTTGTATGACCCTGACAACGCAGTGCTGGTGATCGCCGGTGGTATCTCGAAGGTCCAGTCCAAGCTCTCCGCGACGATAGAGGAGACCTTTGGTGTCTGGAACAGATCCAAAGATGCTTCAAACGACTATTCATACCCTCTCTACACGCCATCAGCGCACAAATCCAAGCTCAGTGTCTTTACCAAAAAGACCGAACAAGCTCATCTCATCCTCGGCTATACGACAGACTATGGATTTACCAGCGACGAAAAGTATTCGCTCGGCTTGCTCGCGGGCATCCTGGGTGGGGGCATGTCCTCACGGCTCTTTATGGAGGTGCGGGAAAAGAGGGGACTCTGCTACTACGTGCATACGAGCCGTGATCTGTATGCCGAGACCGGATCACTTGCGACCGCATCCGGGATCCGCTGTGATAAGGCTGTCGTGAACGAGACCATCAAGCTCATCATGGATGAGCACATGAAGATAGTAGAGGGGACCAAGATCAAAGATGCATTGCAAATCGAACTCGACCGTGTGAAGACTATGTCAAAAGGGAGGCTGCTCCTGAGCCTCGAAGACAGTCAATCAGTCGCGGGGATGTACGGAAACAAGATGCTCCTGGAGAAAAAAGTTGCGAGTGTGGAGGAGTCAATCAAAAAGATGGAGGCAGTCACGGTCGAGGATATCATCTCACAAGCCACACGAGTGATCACGCCTGAGCGCGTGCGACTCGCCGTGGTAGGACCATTTGAACAGTCGGATATATCTCTATAAATTTTTTTCCCTATGTTTGACATTAAAACCCTTCTAGCTCAAGTAGCAGCAACTGAATATAAAAGCATCATCATGGATCCAGAGATCGGTCAGCATCCAAATCAAAATGAATTTTTAATCTTTTTGAAACCGGAGATCTTTATGGATACTCCTGAGTTTCAGGAGAAGCGCATTGAGTTTATTAATGGCAAACTCGAGGAGTTTGGAGTCACCGTAGAAGGGGCGATGGTCGTAGGCGGAAAGTATATTGAAGAAAAGGGCCTCATGGCATCCCATTATGGCTTCATCAATCAAGTCTCAAACACTGCATCCTCGCTCGTCACAGTTGAAGATCGCAAAAGGATGACTGAGCTACTGGGTGAAGACTGCTCAAATACTATAGTCCTAGGTGGGCATGAAGCTCTCAAAAAGTTTCCAGACATGACCCCAAAAGCACTTGATGATTTTTGGTTTACCAAAAAGTCACTCAAGGTCAAAAGCGGCATGTATTTCCAGAAATACACCTATGCAGGAGTCGATTTCCTCCTAGTTGATGGTTTTCACCCGCAGCAACTTGCATATTTTACTGAACCATCACGTCGCGTCCTCCTTTTGGTCTGCCATAGCATGACAGATTGGAAGAAGCTCCGCTGGGATATGATTGGCGCAACCTTCCCAGAGTCTGCAAACGAAGGATCTATTCGCCGATCACTCCATGATCGTGCGGGGGAGTTTGGGTATGCAAAAGTCGATATTGCAAACAACGGAATACATTTCTCTGTCGGTGCATTTGAGGCACTCAATGAGCTTGCCAATTTTGTAGGGAAGACGGTCGAGCGAGACCTCCTCATGGAATGTGATTTCGCAAACGTCCTCGCCTCACGCGGCCTTGATAGAGCTGCTATCGAAGCATCACTCAAAAATCCTGTGATCACTACAAAAGAAGGAGTGACCAAAGACCTCTTTGGATTGACAGAGGACATGAGTCCAGCTGCTGCAGCAGAGCTCTATATCAATCGAAAGGTTTGATAAGCTAATTCTGCTTCAGTGCGCGCTGACCGCTAGTATAGAGACGGCGTGTGTCTAGATTCCATATCGCTCGCAGATTTTTTCTACCTCACGGTCGCAGATGCTGAAGCCTTTGCCTTTGTGAGGGCGTAAGGCGCCCGAAAAGTTCATGGGGATGTGCATGAGCTCGTGGATGAGTACCTTGAGCTTCTCACGCTCGTCGAGCTTGTCAAACCGCTTGTGGACTACTTCGATGATATAGGTCACGGGAAGCCCCGCAACCTCAGTGAATATCTTGCTATATCCCCAGATGCGTGCGATAGCGCGCGTTTTGGCATCCAGACTCCGAATACAAAAGATACGATCAGGCTGCACATGATCAAAGCCAATGCGCGGGATGAGCAGGTCAATGCGGGCCTTGATATCGGGAGCGGGGGAGTACTTCATCTCACGCAGTATATCTCACTTCACTCAAAAGGTATTTGTTGTAGTTTACAGAGGAGATGTGTATGATAATCATCATGAATCCACCCGCATCATCCAACTCGATCAACATCCCCGCCATTGGAGGTGCGACTCCGTTGCCTCGTGGAGTCACGGTCGCTGCGGGATCTATGCAACCATCAAATCATATTGAGTTTTCACCAGCAGGATATGGACACATGATCTGGGGATACCTCCTCCTTTTCACGGGTGTGATGATCATATTCGTTGCCTCACTCCAGGCGTACGGCTTGTATAGAGGTACCGTGCAACTCCCCAAGATATTTAACTTTCCAGGAATCAAGCTTGACCTCGCCGCGATGCAGCCAAAAATGGATACGAGTGCGATAGCGGAGATGGCAAAGAGAGCAGGGGTAGAAGCGCCAAAGATGCCCGAGCTTCCTGCTATGGAGCCAACAGAGATAGTTTCAGCCGAGATGGTAAATGAATCATCCAACCTCGGTGCATTTATCTTCTTGTTGGGCTTTGCGGTAAATGTAGGCTACAAAGTCTCCAGCTTGGGAGTCAAGCTCATCAGACCGCTGTATGTGAAAGTATAATGTGATGCATATAGTAGGTAGACCTTATTTGCGCTGGGTAGATCTACTCCAAGTCACCTCACCCGAATTCGACACACTAGTCGGGCCTTCCCCACGCACTACTCCTCTAATTGCGGCTCTGTATACTGTTGCATCTGCAAACGGTCCATAAATTTCTCTTGCTTCTGGATAGTTTCCTTGCTGAACTGCTTTACGCAATCGCTCAGGACTATGACTTTGCCTTAAGATTCTGAATCCGCCTTCAGCAGCAAGGAGAGTTTCTGGCGTAGCAAGAGGAAGTGAACTCGTTGCAATACCATATGCTTTGGCACATATAGGATCGCAAGCAGATTGTTTCATAAGATACTCGACGAGTTTATTTCTTCCCTGTAGATATCTCATGAGTCGGCCTGCAGACCCCTTTACCGTCGTTTCTTGTTCTCATGTGACTTTAGCCTCTTCTACGATATGAGGTAAACATCCATACTTTGCCTGATGCATCAAAGAAAGATATGTATCATCTGCAGCAATGCCAAGTGGAAACATTGTTATTAGCCCTGTTTCCATGCCGAAGCAATCTCCCCGAAAGTGATTCCCTCGTTGCGCCTGCATTTTTTTATAAAAAAAGTGCTCTGCAACAAGACTCGTTGACAATTGATATTGTTTGATACCGGGGTGATATTCGAATCCTGGATCATCTGGAGCGGATATAGCTCCGACCAATGCTTTACCTGATTGTAAACTCTTATAGAGGGAATCAAATGGAAGCTGGTTCATATCGTATCCAAGATCATCATTGGTATATATGATATGTGGGACCCCCATGTCTCGCGCACATTGAAGCGCTCGATTCATTGCGGACGGTCGACCTCCTGAGGGTTCGATACGGACACGAATATTGGGATAGCCACTGTCAAAGCTGCTTTGGATAGTGGTGTAAATGTTTGGGGGGCACCCGTTTACATCAAGGTACCATGGATATTTATTTGCACCGTGTTCCTGTAGTTTTTTGATCGTAGACACAAATTCGGCACAATGTGCCCCATTTTTGATATGGACAGGGACTGCAATCAGCGGTTTGGATGAACTGGACATGATTGATTATACACTATAAGCTAGTAAAAAGTGCACATGCTATAGGGTTTATCTATTATGGAGAAATCACAATTTCAAGTGGGTAGTGATCTGACAGATCCACATGGGGCATTTTTTTATCAATAATATGTATGTTTGAACTTGTATAGATCATGTCTACAGCTGTATTGTCCTCTGGCGCATATTTAGCACGGTCTTTTATATTAAAATTGAGTGTAGACGATAGATGATCAAAGACCTGCGTGTATTTCTTACGCATCAAACTCATTGTTTTTGTCTCAATAGAGACATTAAAGTCGCCAGCAATAACAATACGGTCATACCGTGCAAGTGTACTTAAAATCACTTGCACCATATGAAATCTGTCTTCAGTATCTTTTGTCGTCCTATCCCAGATACCATGCAGATTGCAAAGATTGAGAGGCAGACCTGGGATGTCTAATCTACAAATCTGCATATTTTTTGGATAATGCGAAGGATCCATATTCACTTGCGGGTATATAGCGTACTCGCCATTTAAAAATACTGTCTTTTTCTGTGAGATGAAGTATCTAGATAGTATTGCATTACCAACAGTAACATCTCCGTGCTCTGTTTTGATTTGAAACTCTGGAGAATAAAATAACTTGTAATTAGAGAAACAGGACGAGAGCCCTGAAATAGTATTAAACCGCTTTGGAGCAGCTGTGTTTTCGCATGAATACACCTCTTGTAAGGTGACAATATCAGGTTGTTGTGCACTCAAATAGTGAGATACATCCTCTAAGTATCGACCTCCATCATACACATTTAAATTGATGAGCTTGATAGTACGGTCTTCCACAGCAGCTATATGTTGCTCTTTCATAATATATGAGCTAAGTAACCTTTTGTGTGTTGTCTCTTTCAAAAACGGAGCTTCTTGAGAACATAATCAGGCTATTTTACGTAAAGATAGAGTATCATCTGTCTATTATGAAGAAAAAAACTCTGTGCTACGTG